>Ga0105240_10004750_pt1 | contig 20518 bp, 17 predicted proteins | sample KBSC54metaG_FD_80426 | JGI IMG/M metagenome (GOLD analysis project Ga0105240, IMG submission 80426) | Corn rhizosphere microbial communities from Kellogg Biological Station, Michigan, USA - KBS C5-4 metaG | ecosystem: Host-associated > Plants > Roots > Rhizosphere > Soil | place: Michigan, USA... | reverse complement strand
CGATTGTCTCGCGGTAGGCGAATTTCTGGGTGACACGCAATTTGCGACGGCATTGGCCGCGCATCGAAGCGGGCTCCGTCTGTTGGCTGCGCCTCGCGATGTGACGGCGCTTGATGCCCTGACCCCACAGCTGGCGGACGCGCTTCTGACGGCCTTGCGGCGGGATTTTGCTTTGACGATCGCCGACCTGCCGTCAGTATGGACGGCCTGGACATATCGCGCGCTCCAGACGGCTGCGCGCATCGTCCTTGTGACGCGCCTGTCAGTGCCGCATGTACATCTGGTGCGGCGGCAATTGAATTTGCTTGCCGTGCAGAAGCTCGACGCGATCCCACTCACCCTTGTCTGCAACGCCGTCAACAATGACCGCCAGAATCTATTGTCTATCCGGGCGGCGGAGCGCGCGATCGGCCGTGCCTTCGATATCGTGATCCCGGAGGACACAAGGGTCATGGAGACGACTTGTAATCAAGGCCTGGAAATCTCGGCAATACGCCGAGGCACCAAGCTGGAGAAAATGATTGCTTTGCTCGCCGAGGCCATGACGGCCGACGCGCTGGCGGCAGCCTCTGTCCAAAAATCGCGGTGACGTCATGCTGTTCAAGGAAGATTTGACCCGGGAAGGCGTTGTTTCGGAGATCGGCGGGCGAGGCTCGCCGCCAATCGAGGATGGCACGGCGCTACGGCTGAGAATTCATGAGCGCCTGCTGGATCTTCTCAATCTCAGCCTGTTGGACAAGACACCGCGCGATGCCCTGCGGGTAGAAATTCGCGGCGTGGTCAGCCAGCTGCTTCTACAGGAAAAGCGGCTTCTGACGCTGGGTCAAATCGATCAGTTGGTCGATGATGTTCTCGACGAATTGCTCGGCCTTGGACCGCTCGAACCGCTCCTCAAAGACGAGAGCATAAACGACATCCTGATCAACACGCCCAACATGGTCTATGTCGAACGCCGCGGCCGGCTGGAATTGACCGACATCCGCTTCCAAGACACGCGCCATCTCTTGCGCATCATCAACAAGATCGTGTCCGCGGTCGGCCGCCGTGTCGATGAATCTCAGCCCATGGTCGACGCCCGCCTGGCAGACGGCAGCCGCGTCAATGCGATCATTCCGCCGCTCGCGGTGGATGGCCCCCTGGTATCTATCCGCAAATTCGCGACCACGCCCATTCACATGGCGAAACTGATCGAATATCGCAGCATCAGCGAAGAAATGTCGAAGCTGATGCAGGCGATCGTCAAGTGCCGCCGCAATGTTCTAATCTCCGGTGGCACTGGATCCGGCAAGACCACGCTCCTCAATGCGCTCTCGGCCTTCATCGATCACCGCGAACGCGTTGTGACCATCGAAGATTCCGCCGAACTGCAACTCCAGCAGCCACATGTCTGCCGCTTGGAAACGCGGCCTTCAAATATTGAAGGACGCGGCGAAGTCACGCAGCGTGAGTTGGTGCGCAATGCGCTGCGCATGCGCCCCGACCGGATCATCGTGGGCGAGGTTCGCGCCGGTGAGGCATTCGACATGCTGCAATCGATGAACACCGGTCATGACGGGTCGATGACGACTGTCCATGCCAACACACCGCGCGACGCGCTCGCGCGCGTGGAACAGATGATCGGCATGGCCGGCCTGGATATCTCGCCGCGCTCCATCCGGCAGCAAATCGCCTCGGCGATCAATGTCATCGTGCAGGTCGAGCGCATGGAAGACGGCGGCAGGCGCGTCGTCTCCATCTCCGAGATCGTCGGCATGGAGCAGGATGTCATATCGATACAGGAACTCTTCCGTTTCCGGCGGCGGCCGATGGCTGGGGATGGAATTGTTCATGGCGATTTCGAGACAACTGGAATCCGACCGAAGGTGATGGATTTGATAGCCGCCAGGGGTATCGTGTTGCCGGCCATGACATTCGCGCCCGGCAGAAAGTCGGTCTGATCATGCAGACCTTGCTCGAAGTCTTCATATATGTCGCGGCCTTCCTGGCCGTGATCCTGGCAGTCCAGGCGGCCGCTCAACTTGTCTTCGCCTCCGGCGACCGCCGAGAGAGAACAAATCGCAGACTTTCCATGCTGGCGGCAGGAATGGACCCGCGAGATGTTTACAACGCGCTGCTCAGGCGCTCCGGGCGCCGCGGCGGATCGGGGCTGCTGCGCCACTATGACAAGCTCTGCATTCGGTGCCAGCAGGCCGGTATCCAGGCAAATCCCCTGCATATTCTCTTCTGGGTCGCGGGCGCGGGGAGCCTATTGTGGCTCTTGTCTCTGTCACTCACACATGCCGCCTCGTTCGCAGGCATCATCGTCAATGGTGCGGCAACCCTTGTGGCCAGCTTTCTGCTTTGCGGGATATCGACATGGCTTTGGATCAGCCGGCAGCGCGCCAAGCGCATGCGTCAGTTGGAGGAGCAGATGCCGCTTGCGCTCGACGTTGTGAACCGTGCTCTTCGGGCGGGTCACCCGGTGGTTTCGGCGGTTCAACTCGCGGGAAATGAAATGGGCGATCCGATCGGCTCAGAATTCGGCCTGATCGTGGACGAGACCACTTACGGATCCGAATTCCGGGAAGCGCTGACGAATTTCGCCCGTCGCACCGATTCACAGGACGCGCATTTTTTTGCTGTCAGCGTCGGCATCCAAGCGGATACTGGTGGCAATTTGGCGGAAATTCTCGAGGGTTTGGCGTCGGTGATACGTGGTCGCGCCCAGTTGGCTAAGCGAGTCAAGGCGCTGTCCAGTGAAGGACGCGCTTCCGCGCTTCTGCTCAGCGTTCTGCCCGTCCTCTTGATCTCCTTCATGATGCTGCTTCAACCACAATTCTACACGTCCAAATTTTCTGATCCGATTTTCTGGCCGGTAGTGGGCGGCATCGGCGTTCTCTACTTGGTGGGCTGGTTGATGATCCATCGGATCATTAATTTCAGATATTAGGGGTAGGGCCATGGCGGCGCATCTGGACCTCATCATCGAAGCGCTTATCTTTTGTACCATCGTTGCTGCCACCTGGATTCTGGGCCGAGAAGTCGAACGAACCATCGAGCAGCGCCGCCGCCTTGGCGAACAAGGTGTGATCGCGTCGAGATCCACCAAGTCGCTTCTGCAGGCTGATGGCGCGGAAAGCCGTTTTTTCCAGTGGGTTGAGGCATCAACTTCGATCAGCGAGCCTATGGAGCGGCAGAAGCTACGCAGCGAATTGTCGCTGGCCGGCTTCGACAGCCCCGCGGCCCCCGTTTGGTATATAATCATCCGTTTTCTGCTGGCGATCGGGCTGCCTCTGCTCTTACTTCTGTCCCGTATCGTGTTGTCAAAACCACTCGGCGGTTCGGGTTTCCTGTTCTGGACGCTCGCGTCATGCGGATTTGGGTTCCTTGCGCCGTCGGCTTTCATAAGCCGGCGGGCACGTGCACGGCGCACGGATATCGAAATCGAATTTCCGGACGCCCTGGATCTCATGGTCGTTTGCGTCGAGGCGGGCCTCGGTTTGGACGCGGCCTTCGTTCGAGTCGGTGAGGAGATCGGCGAGTCTCATCCGAGAATTGCGCGGGAATTCGATCGGTTGGCGGAAGAATTGCGCGCAGGCCGAAGTCGTGTGGATGCTCTCCGGGCTATGGCGGATCGTTGCGATGTTTCTGGTATCCGTTCCTTCGTAGCACTTGTGATTCAAACCGACACTTTGGGCGCCAGCATAGCGCAAACGCTGCGCACATACGCCGCCGAGATGCGCAATACACGGTTCTTGAGGGCCGAGGAGCGCGCCATGCGTATTCCCGTGCTTATGACTGTGCCGCTGGTGGCCTGCATTCTGCCCGTCATTGTCGGTGCGCTCCTTTTGCCCGCGATCATCGATGTCATGCGGTATCTCCTGCCGGCGCTTACGCATCACCACTGAGGAAATAATGGGAAAGCTCCGAGGCACCATTCGAAATTCATCTTTCTTCCTCGCCGGGCTCTCGCTCGTTGCCTGTTCGCCTTTTTTTGAAGGCAACCTTTCCTGGCGCCCCGCGCCGGGCACGCATGTTGTCCAAGCCGATCTCAGGCGATCAGTCGGGTATTACGAAAATTCCGTGACGGCGATCAACGGGCGTCATTATGCGTTGGCCCTGGAATATCTCCAAGCCGCGCGGGCGCAGAAGCCGGATGATGTCCGCGTCCTGACGGCCTTCGGTGTTGTTTATGACAAGTTGGGACGATTTGATTTGAGCGCCCGCTATTACGCGCAGGCCGCCTCGCTCGATCCGAAATCCCGCATCATTGCTGCCGATATCGATTATTCGCGCAAATTGCAGGGCATTTTGACCCCGAATGCTGCGCCGATGGTTGCAGATGCCGGTTCGAGCGGCGCTGGCGGGACGCCGCCGACGGTGGCGGTTTCGAGCAAGACGGCAATCCCGGTAGCGGCGGCCGCGCCGAACGCCAGTGGCGCATATCCGCAAGCGGCGATTAACCAGTTTGCAGTCAACAGCAAGGATCCAGGCGGGGTGAAGGTTGCTACTCCCGCCGCCGCCAAGCCGGTCCCCCCGGCCGGCCATCCCTCGGCCATCGTTGATCCTGCCGCTGCCGCTTCGCACATCGCCGGCGGGACGCCGCCGCCTACAGTGGCGGCTTCAAGCAAGACGGCAGTCCCCATAGCGGCGGCCGCGCCGAACGCCAATGGCGCACATTCGCAAGCCGCGATCAGCGAGGTTGCGGTCGCCAGCAAGGATCCAGTCGTCCGGGCTAAGGATGTTGTTCCTGCTGTCGGCAAGCTGGTTCCCATGACCAGCCATCCTTCGGCCGCTGTTGACCCTACCGCTCCCGCTTCGAACATCGCCGGCGCGACGCCGTCGGCGATGGTGGCGGCATCGAGCAAGGTGGCGGTCCCCGTAGCGGCGGCCGCGCCGAAAGCTAGTGATACACACCGGCAAGCCACGATCAGTCAGGTTGCGGTTAACGGCAAGGATTCGATCCGTGCGAAGGTCGATGCTCCTGCCGCCGCCAAGCTGGTTTCCCCGAGCGGGCATCCCCCGGTAATCGCCAATGCTTCCGGTGCCGGTTCGAACATCGCCGATGGAACGACGCCGCGGACAGTGGCAGCTTCGAGCAAGACGGTAGTCCCCGTAGCGGCCGCGCCGAACGCCAGTTACACGCATCGGCAGGCTGTGATCAGCCGGGTTGCCGTCAACAGCAAGGATCCGATCCGCCGGAAGGTTGGAGTTCCTGCCGCCGCCAAGTCGGTTTTCCAGAGTGGGTATTCCCCGGCAATCGCCAATGCTTCCGCTGCCGGCTCGAACATCGTCGGTGGAACGACGCCGCGGACAGTGGCAGCTTCAGGCAAGACGGTAGTCCCCGTAGCGGCCGCGCCGAACGCCGGTGACACGCATCAGCAGGCAGCGATCAGCCGGGTTGCGGCCAACAGCAAGGATCCGATCCGGGCGAAGGCTGGGGCTCCTGCCGCCGCCAAGTCGCTTATCCTGACCGGTCACCCCTTGGCCATTGTTGATGCCTCCGGCCGGAAGGGGACGGACAAGCCCGTGCGCGCGTATCTATCCGGCCGGGGTTGGTCAATCGCCAAGGGCGAGAGCCTGAAGATGGGGGCCCGGCCTCAAACAGCGATCCTCTATAAGGAGACCATGGCAGTGGCGGCGAAAGCCTTGGCGCGGACGCTTTCGCTTCCACTCCCGATGCACCTTGCGTCTCGCAACGACGTCGAGGGCCTTCAGCTGATCCTGGGCAGCGACATTTCCGCCCGGATCATCGCAGGCAAATCCTTACAACCACTGCACCGTCAGCTCGCGTTGGCGATCGCAAAGCCGAAATCATAGGAGCGAAAAGATGCGAGGGAAAACAGCCGCGATCGTTTTTGGCATGGCGATAAATGCCGCGCTCTTATCGATCTGCCCGGCACAGGCGGGCTGGTTCGGAGGATCCGACACGCCCGCGCCAGCCGCCGACGACGGGCTGGTAAATCAAATTCAACAGGCGCTCGACGATCAGCGTTATGTCGATGCAAGCTCACTGCTGGACCGGGCTCTGATTTCCGGCAACTCGAATCCAAAGTTGACGCTTTTGGCGGGCGAGTTGAATCTCGCAAAGGGGCGATATGATTTCGCTTTGGCCAGCTTCAAGCGGATTGACGCCGAACCAACCCTCCGCGCAAGAGCGTTGGAGGGGGAGGGGGTCGGCCTGTCGTTGCTCGGTCGCACGGATGAAGCCTTGCCCGTTCTTGAGACCGCCGTGTCTTTGAACCCCAGTTCCTGGCATGCCTGGAATACCCTCGGTGTGATCTATGACCGCCGCCACGAATGGCTTAAGGCGGGCGACGCTTATGATCATGCCATGGCGACATCCGGCGTGTCGCCGTTGGTATTGAATAATCGCGGTTTTTCCCGTCTCTCGCAAAACAGGCCGGATGACGCTGCGGCGGATTTTGTTGCCGCGCTTCAGAAAAAGCCGGATTTTTCTTCGGCGCGAAATAATCTCCGCCTGGCGATGGCCATGAAGGGCGACTATGCGCGCGCGACAGAGGGCGCCAGCGCGACGGACCGGCCGTCCATCCTCAACAATGCGGGTTTTGCCGCCATGGCGAGGGGTGATTATTCGGCGGCCGAAAGTCTACTGGGGCAGGCGATGCAGGCCAAAGGCGAATATTATTCGGTAGCTGCTGCAAATCTTGAAGTCGTTCGTGGTCTTGAATCCGGCGGCGCATCCGGCACGGTGCCCAATGCCGCCGCTCCTTGAAATCGCCCACTGGGCAACGATATTTCTGGTCTGTCTTATTCTGGCAATCGCCGGAGCAAGCGATGTTCGAACGCGCCGGATTCCCAATTGGACCGTATTGGCAATCACTGGTCTTTTTGGCGCCTGGTTCTTTGTGGGATCATCTGTGCCGCTTCTTTCTTCACTGGGAGCAGCGTTCGTCATATTTATATGCAGCTTCGCCCTATACTCATTCGGCATTATAGGCGCGGGGGATTCGAAACTGGCAACGTCTGTCGCCTTGTTTGCCGGCTTTCCACGTCTGCCGGAATTTGTCTTTTATATGTGTCTTACTGGGGGCGTGATTGCCCTTTGTATGCTGATTGCCAAGCCGACGAGGTTTTTTGTTTTCGTCCAGATGCGCGGACGCGGGATGTTGGAGAAGAGTGTGCCCTATGGCGTTGCCATCGCCGTCGCGGGAGGCATGCTTTTGCTCGCGCCCGTCACATATCACTTGACCTGATTTTCTTGACCGAACCTCGGGCGGGGTCCCTGCGCGAGCTTTGAGGGGCATCCCATGGCAAGGCTGGTAGGCGGAATTCTGATCGGCTTGGTACTTGGATTGTATCTGGACAGTTCCTCCACCGGTTCAGGGGCATCGCCGCTCGTTCAGGTCGAGACTGCTCTCAAAAACCTGTTTCAACCTTGACAGCGACCGAAGGAACTCATGTGGCTTCTTTCATGGGTCTTTGGGGATTTCATGGGTTTTGAGAGACTGTTTTTCACGCCAGGAAGTGTGGAACTCAGCGGGAAATCAAGCTTTGCGCGGTTTCACCTTGCGAAGGTGATGCTTCTCTACGCTACCGCTTGAGTCAGCTGGGTGAATCGAAGTGTGTCTGTCCGACTCATTCGGAACCAAATTCTGCCTCAATCGTTGCCGACGCCGATAGATGGGGGCGTCACATGCGATTTCGGTTTCTGGGACAAGTCGAACTGATCGAGCCCACCGGGAACTTTGCGATACGGGCTCTGGCGGGGGATATGCCCGTGCGTTGCGTGGTCGAACGGGGCGCCGTCATGGACGGGTTTTCGGAACCTTATGTCTCCGACGCTGAAGCGCTGGAACTTTTTGCTGCCCGCAGTCGCGAAATAGAACTGGTCGCGTCACAACGCTTCTTTAATGGCGAGTTGTCGCCGGTCGTTAAATCGCACCACATGTTCCAGTAAGATTTTGGCGGGCTCATCGCCACGGGCGTAAGGCTGCTGGGGTCCGTTAGCGCAGTCTTTCCAGAGCCGCATGCTGCAGAAGCATGATAGTCTTGGCATCGACGATCTCGCCACGATGAACCAGATCTAGCGCCTCGCACAAAGACAGCTCCAAGATTTCGATGTCCTCGCCTTCATCGGCAAAGCCGCCCCCGCTATGCCGCGCCTGCTCTGAATCGTAATCCGCCAAGAACAGGGACAAGCGCTCGGTCACCGCGCCCGGGCTCATGAAACAATGAAAAACCCGCCGCGGATTGGCGATCATGAGCCCAGCTTCTTCCAGGCTTTCCTTGATCACGCAGGCTTCCGGCGTGTCGCCGTCGAGCTTGCCGGCGATGACTTCCGTCAGCAAGCGGCGATAGCCATGTTCAAAGGCCGGCCAGCGAAACTGGCGGACCAGGACGACTTTATCTCTGGCCTTGTCGATGGGAAGAACAGCGGCGCCGTCGCCGATGTCGTAGGATTCCCGGACGTTATCCTGCCAGACGCCGTCCACGCGCCGGTATCGGAAGGCCGCTCGCCGCAGGGTGTAGTGGTGATCCGACAAGGTGGAAATGTCCGTCACCTTGACGCGGTCCGATAGCGCGTCCTTTTCATCTTTGAACTTCATTGTCAGCTCTTATCTGCCGTGGTGGAGAATTCGCAACGCCTGGCCGCCCGGTCAACGCGGATGGAAATAATCTTGCCGGCTTCTGACCGGAATTCGACCACAAAACCCTCGAGGTCCTTCTCCCGCCATTTTGTGTCAGTCATCGCTTCGCCGTCCAAATCGCGCCAGGTGGCCGAGGATAGAAATCCGGGGCCTGCAACCGCGAAATTTTCCCACCGTTTTTTGGCCAGCGCCGCGACGAAATTTTCCAGTTCCAGGTTTCGGCAAGACCAATCCAGCCATGTGATGGGATTGTCCTGGGCATAGGCGTTGTTGTTGCCTTTTTGCGTGCGCCCAAACTCATCTCCTGCCGTAAGCTGGATGGTACCGCGGGAGGCGAACAAAGTTGCCAAAAGCGCCCTGACGTCCTTCTGCCGCCGGATCGCGACGTCGAGCTCTTCGGTTTCACCTTCCACGCCATTATTCCAAGAGAAATTCTCGGCCTGGCCATCGCGATTGGCTTCGCCGTTCAATTCATTGTGGCGGGTTTCATAGCTGACTGTGTCCGCCAGGGTGAAGCCATCATGACTAGCAAGGAAGTTGACCGTGCGGGTCGCCGGTTCTTTGAATATGTCGGAGGAGCCCATCATCCGGGTCGCCAGAACGCCGGCCGTGTCCGGATCGCCACGCCAGAAGCGTCGCACATCGTCGCGGTAGCGGTCATTCCATTCCAGCCAGTTTTGCGGAAATTGTCCCAATTGATAGCCGTCCGCGCCGATATCCCACGGTTCCGCAATCATGAGGCGGTCCTGCAGGATCGGATCGGCGGCGATTTCCGCGAAAATTGGCGCCTGGGAGTCGAAATCGGGACCTCGCGCCAGGATGGTGGCAAGGTCGAAGCGGAATCCGTCGATACGGGCCTGGCGCACGAAATGGCGCAGTGTATCCAGCATCATGCGACGAACGTGCGCGTCCGCGCTGTCAAGCATGTTGCCCGTTCCCGTGTCGTTGCGCAGATCGCCGGTGGCATCTTTGGCGTAACAGCGATTGTCCAGCCCACGAAGGCTGAGGGTCGGGCCTTCCAGATCGCTTTCGCCGGTGTGATTCAACACCAGATCCAGAATGACCGAGATGTTGTTCTCCTGCAGCGTCTTCACGCTTTGCCGCAATTCGGCAATGCCGCCCGGCGCAAGGCCCGGATCAAGAGCCATGGGCACGACGGGGTTGTAGCCCCAGGCATTTCTCAGCCCCAAGGATGCGAGATGCCGTTCGTCGATCCAAGCTACGATCGGCATCAATTCCACCGCATTCACGCTCAATTTTTTGAAATGCGCTATGGCCGCCGGATGGGCGAGTGCCGCGACCGTACCGCGAAGATCTTCCGGAATATCGGGATGCAGCAGCGAAAAGGCGCGAACATTGAGTTCGTAAATCAGCCCGCCGGGCCGAAATTTCGGCGGCTCTGGCAACAAACCGGCATCAAGCCTGGTCACGATGGCCTTGGGGACAAGGGGCGCCGTGTCGGTACCGAAGGTGGCGAGCCGGGTGTTATAGGCAAAGCGCCGGTCCAGGGTCACCGCATAAGGATCGACCAAAAGCTTTGCCGGATCGAAATGGAGCCCATCGGCGGGGCGATACGGCCCATGCGCGCGATAGCCATAGCGCTGGCCTTCCATCACGCCGGCGGCAAAATAGGTGAAGAAGTCCCCGTCTTTTTGCATGGGAAGCCGCGTTTCGCGCTCGCCAGTGAACAAGCAAAGTTCAACCTCGGTGGCATCCCGGGCTAGCACCGAGAAGCTTGCGCCATCCGCGGTAAGGCTGACCCCGGGTTCCATCAAGCGGTTGGCGGAGCAGCGAGCTTGGCATAAAGGCTGGCGTAACGCGCGCCACTCTGACGCCAGGAGAAGTCCGCCATCATGCCGCGCCGTTGCATATCGGCCCAGACGGCCGGCTGAGCATAAAGTTCGCTGGCGCGGCGGATAGCGCCAGCCAGACTGTCGCCGGTGACACCGTCGAACAAAATGCCTGTCGCAGCCCGTGCATGAATCGCTGCTTCATTCGCATCGATGATGGTGTCCGCCAAGCCGCCCGTTCTCGCTGCGACCGGAACACAGCCATAAGCCAGGCCGTAAAGTTGGGTCAGACCGCAAGGTTCAAAACGAGATGGGATCAGAATGGCATCCGCGCCACCCTGCAGAAGATGAGAGAGCTGCTCGTCATAGCCGATAGCGACCGCCACTTTGCCGGGATGACGCGCCGCTGCCGCTTTGAAGCGCGTTTCTAGCGCCGTATCTCCCGTACCCAGAAGAATGAGCCGCGCGCCCAGGGCCACCAGTGCATCGACCTGATCGGCCAGGACGTCCATTCCCTTCTGCCAGGTGAGACGGGTGACCACCGTGAAGAGCGGTCCTTCGCCGCTGTCCAAATGACAGCTTTTTTCCAGCGCGGCTTTGTTGGTCCGCCTGCGGCTCAGCGACTCGGCGTTGTAACGCGCGACCAGGGCCCCATCCGTCGCAGGATTCCAGATGGAAGGATCGATGCCGTTGACAATACCGATCAACGCGGCGGCGCGGGTATGGATCAATCCTTCCAGGCCCATGCCGAAGGCAGGTTGTTGGATCTCCCGCGCATAGCCGGGACTGACCGTGGTGATGGCATCGGCACTGATCAATCCCGCCTTGAGGTAGCCGACCCCGCCATAATATTCGATACCGTCGATGCCATAGGCGCTAACGGGAAGACCGAGAAGATCGAAAATCGCCCGCTCAAACCGGCCCTGAAACGCGATGTTGTGAATGGTGATGATGCTTGCGGGTTTGCGCTGGCCGCCGGGCGCGAAGCGGAGATAAGCCGGCGCCATTCCGGCTTGCCAGTCGTGCGCATGCAGGATGTCGAAGACCTGACCCTCGACCGCGCCGAACGCCAGGTCGGCGGCGGCGCGGCCGAGCGCCGCAAAGCGGCGCCAATTGTCGGGCCAATCCTTGCCGGTGCGGTCGCCATAAGGGCCGCCGTCACGCAAGAATAAAGACGGCGCGTCCAGGATGAGGAGCGGATAACCACCAAGGTCGCCCACCCAGAGTTGAGCCTCGGCCCCGAACAGGTTGGGGTATTGATGGATAACCTTGGCATTGCGCTGTTTGTCGAGGACCGCGGGATATCCCGGCAGAAGTGTCGTGATATCGACACCATGCGAAGCGAGCGCGCTGGGCAAGGCGCCCACCACATCGCCAAGGCCACCGGTCTTCACCAGGGGGTATGCTTCCGCGGCGACAGAAAGAACGCGCATTAGGGTCTAACCTCAATAATCGCGTGGCCGCGACGCAGGGGATTTTGGTTTCTGGCCAGGAGCGAGGAGCGTGGTGGGCTTGAACAGCCCACGAGCGACGAGCGACGCCGCCAGAGGCCAAAAGACCCGCGTCCCTTCGGGTTGCGGGAAAAATGGCCGACTGGTGCGTCGAAAGGCTCGGCCGTATTGCCGATACGCCCTCCGTCTTTCTCCTGCCATTCGGCCATTTTTCCTCGCAACGCGGCTCATGGGCTTATTGAGGTTAGACCCTAGGCGAGCCGGTCGATCATGGCCTGTGTGATAAGGCAGATGCCGTTGGGGGTGCGGCGAAACCGATCCGCGTCCAAGGCGGCGTCATCCCCAACCACTAGCCCTTCCGGAATCTGGACGCCACGATCCACCACAACTCGGCGCAGCCGCGCGCCCCGTCCGATCACGCAGCGGGGCAGGACCACGGCCTCTTCCAGCCGGGAATAGGAATGCACTTTGGTGCCCGTCGAAAGCAGGCTGCGCATGACAAAGCCACCGGAAACGATGCAGTCGCCGGCCACCAGCGAAGAGACCGCCATGCCGCGCCGGCCGTCAACGTCATGCACGAATTTCGCGGGCGGTGCGATCTCGGAATAGGTCCAAAGTGGCCAGCTGTGATCATAGAGATCCAGTTGCGGCACCACGTCGGTGAGATCGATGCTGGCTTCCCAATAGGCGTCCACCGTGCCGACATCCCGCCAATAGGCGTGCTTTTCGCTTTCGGAGCGAACGCAGGAACTGGGAAAGCGGTGTGCCACGGCTTTGGTGTTTTTCACCATCCAGGGAACGATGTCCTTTCCAAAATCGCGGGACGATCTCGGATCGGCAGCGTCGCGCTTCAACTGTTCCATCAACACGCATGTGTTGAAGACATAAATTCCCATCGAAGCGAACGCCATGCTGGGGTCATCCGGCATGGCGGGCGGCGAAGCGGGCTTCTCCACAAAGTCCGTGATCCGGCCCGAGACATCGGCTGCCACCACGCCAAAGCCTGACGCGGATTCGCGGGGGACTTCCATGCACGCCACCGTAACGTCGGCGCCCTGATCGACATGCTGACCAAGCATGAGCTCATAGTCCATTTTGTAGATGTGATCCCCAGCCAGGATCACCATATATTCCGGACCATAGCTTTCGATGATATCGATGTTTTGAAACACGGCATCGGCCGTGCCTTCGTACCATTGGGTCTCGGATACGCGCTGGGACGCGGGGAGGATGTCGAAGCTTTCATTTCGTTCGGGGCGAAGAAAATTCCATCCCTGTTGCAGATGGCGGATGAGGGAATGGGCTTTGTATTGGGTGGCGACGCCGATGCGGCGAATACCGGAATTGATGGCGTTGGAAAGCGCGAAATCGATGATGCGGGCCTTGCCACCGAAATAGACCGCGGGCTTGGCGCGCCGCTCGGTCAATTCCGCCAAGCGCGAGCCGCGGCCGCCGGCCAACACATAGGCCATCGCTTCGCGTGCTAGAGGCCGTCCACGGCGGTCGTGCATCTGTTCTTTCCGCCCAATCCGGCGATTACGCCTCGAATTCCAGCATAATGGTCGCCAGGGGTGGAAGCGTGAGAATGCAGGCACCCTCGCGGGCCTCAACGCTTCCCAGGTTACCCTGGCCGCTGCCGCCATACTGTATGGCGTCGCTGTTAAGGATCTCTCTCCACCGCCCATTGTGGGGCAGGGGAACCCGGTAATTACTCCGTATTATGGGGGTCATGTTGGCGATGACCGCGACCGGTGGGGCGTCGGGCGCCTGGCGGATCCAGGCGAAGACCGAATTGGCTTTGTCGTCGGGGATCGCCCAGCGAAACCCGTCGCCTTCGCAGTCCCGGGCATGGAGGGCCGGCTTGCCGCGATAGAGCTGGTTGAGATCGCGGACCAGCCGGCGGACACCCTCATGCGCCGGAGCTTGCAGCAGGCCCCAGTCCAGGGCGCGGCTTTCACTCCATTCCCGCCTTTGCGCGAATTCCTGGCCCATGAAGAGCAGCTTCTTTCCCGGGTAACCCCACATCAACGCGTAATAAGCTCTCAAGTTCGCGAATTTCTGCCAATCGTCGCCGGCCATCTTGGAGAGCAGCGAGCCTTTGCCATGCACGACCTCGTCATGGCTGAGGGGCAGCACGAAATTCTCGTTGAAGGCATAGAGCAGCCCGAACGTGATGTCGTCATGGTGATGGCCGCGATGCACCGGGTCCCGCGCCATGTAGCGCAGCGTGTCGTGCATGAAGCCCATATTCCATTTGAAGCCGAAACCCAGGCCCCCGTCATGAGCGGGCCGGGAAACACCGGGCCAAGAGGTCGATTCCTCCGCCACCGTGAAAAAACCCGGATAGGCGCCATAGACGGCCTTGTTCATCGCTTGCAGGAAAGCGACCGCTTCCCAATTTTCCCGGCCGCCTTCGCGGTTGGGCACCCAGTCGCTGCCTTTGCGGGAATAATCGCGGTAAAGCATCGATGCCACGGCATCCACCCGAACACCGTCGACATGGTAGCGCTCCGCCCAGAACAAAGCGTTGTTGATGAGGAACGACGCGACTTCGCGGCGGCCGAAATTATAGATCGCGGTGCCCCAGTCGGGATGCAAACCCTGACGCGGGTCTTCATGCTCATAAAGCGCCGTGCCGTCGAACCGGATCAGGCCATGCGGATCGGTCGGGAAATGCGCCGGGACCCAGTCGACCAAGACGCCCAGGCCGGCGCGATGGGCGCCTTCCACAAAGCGGGCAAACCCTTCCGGATCACCGAAGCGTGAGGAGGGCGCGTAAAGCCCGGTGGTCTGATAGCCCCAACTGGGATCGAAGGGATGTTCGCTGATCGGCAGGAATTCCACATGGGTAAAGCCCATCTCGACGGCATAGGGGATGAGGCGGTCGGCAAGCGAATCCCACTGCAGAAACTGGCCCGCGGCATCGCGATCCCATGATCCGGCATGGACTTCATAAATGCTGATGGGCTGGCGGCGCGGGTCCACGCCGGCCCAATGGTCGCGATGCGCCTGGTCACTCCAGGCATGCGGCTGGGGCCGGGTGGTGATGGAAGCGGTGGCCGGCCGGAATTCGGCCGCGAAGGCGAAGGGATCGGCCTTTAGCGGAAGCTGCTCTCCGGACGCGCTGATAATATCGAATTTGTAGCGCCGGCCCTCGGCAATGTCGGGCATGAACATTTCCCATACGCCGACATCGACGCGGCGGCGCATCAGGTGGCGGCGAGAGTCCCAGTCATTGAAATCGCCTACCACCGAGACACGCTGGGCATTGGGCGCCCAGACGGAAAAGTGAATGCCGCTGACCCCCTGATGCTCGATCTGATGTGCACCCAGCTTGTCGTAGAGCCTAAAGTGCGTGCCTTCCGCCATTAGCAGATCGTCGATCGGTCCCAGGACCGGTCCGAAGCTGTAGGGATCGGTAAGCCACCACTCGGCGCCACGGCCCCGGGCACGGTATTTCACAGGCTGGGGCGGCCCCGCGACAACGCCTTCGAAAAGCCCGCGGGTATCGACGCGGGAAAGAAGGCCCAAAGACTTTCCCTTGAGGTCGTGGGCTTCCGCCTCTTCCGCGCCGGGAATCCAAACCCGGGCGAATGTTCCGTTCGGACCGGCATGGGAGCCGAGCAGCGAGAAGGGATCGTCGTGACGGCCTTCAAGGAGTGCTTTGATGGCACCCGCCGGCGGCTTCACATGACACCCCAGATCTCACGCGCATATTCCCGGATGGTGCGATCCGAAGAAAACCAGCCCACATTCGCCACATTGCGCACCGACGCGGCGCGCCAATCCGGCAGATTGGTCCAGCGCCGGTCCACCAGACGCTGGGCAGCCATATAGGCGTCGAAATCCGCCGCCACCATGAACCAGTCATGCTCGTAAAGGCCGCCAATGAGTTCGGCATAGCGGCGCGGGTCGTCTGGCGAGAAGACGCCCGAAGCGATGGTCGTCAGGGCCTGGGACAATTCGCGCGAACCTTCAATGATCCGGCGCGGTTGGTGACCTTCGGCACGTTTTTGCGCCACTTCCTCGGCGGTCAGGCCGAATATGACGATGTTGTCGGCACCGACCCGGTCGCAGATCTCGATATTGGCGCCGTCCAAAGTGCCGATTGTCATGGCGCCATTGAGGGCGAACTTCATGTTGCCCGTGCCCGAGGCCTCCATGCCGGCGGTCGAGATCTGCTCGGACAGATCGGCCGCCGGGACAATTCTTTCGGCCAGCGACACATTATAATTGGGAATGAACGCCACTTTCAGTAGCCCGTCCACCGCGGGATCGGAATTCACCCGTCGTGCCACATCATTGGCGAGCTTGATGATCATTTTGGCATTGTGATAGCTCGGTGCTGCCTTGCCTGCAAAGAGCTTAACGCGCGGCACCCAATCCCGCTCCGGATGGCTTCTGATTTGATCGTAAAGCGCCACCGTCTCGATGATGTTGAGCAGCTGTCTCTTATATTCATGAATGCGCTTGACCTGCACATCGAATAGAGCATCCGGATCCACGATGAAGCCGTATTGATCCTTGAGGAATTGCGCCAGCGAAGCCTTGTTGGCGCGTTTGACGGCGGCGAAGCGTTCCTGAAAAGAAGGGTCGTCGGCGACCCGGTTCAAGTCCGAAAGCTTTTCCGCATCGTCATAAAAGGCGTCGCCGATGGCGTCCCGGGCCAGGTCGAACAGGCCGCGATTGCATTGACGCAGCCAGCGGCGTGGGGTGATGCCGTTGGTCTTATTGCTGATGCGTTCGGGGTAGAGCCGGTGCATATCGGCGAAGACGGTCTTTTTCATCAATTCGGTGTGCAGTGCCGCCACGCCATTGACGCTGTGCGAACCGGCGAAGGCCAGATTGGCCATGCGCACCCGGCGCGCCCCGCCTTCATCGATAAGCGACACTGAGGAGACCGCGCCATCGTCAAGCCTGTTGCTCTTGCGTGCCGTACGCAGAAGGTCGGCATTGATGGCGTAGATGATCTGCATATGGCGGGGCAATAACCGCTCGAACAAAGGCAGCGGCCAGCTTTCCAGCGCCTCCGGCAGCAGCGTATGATTGGTATAGCCGAAGGTTTCCCGCGTCATATTCCAGGCTTCGGCGAAACCGATCCGGTGATGATCCATCAGGATCCGCATCATCTCCGCCACCGAGACGGCAGGATGGGTGTCGTTGAGCTGGATCGCGGCTTTTTGCGGCAACGTCCGGATATCGCCGAAATACTGCATATGCCGGCGAACGATGTCCTGGATGGAAGCACTGGAGAAGAAATATTCCTGCCGCAGGCGAAGCTCCTGGCCGGCGGGCGTCGAGTCCGCCGGATAAAGCACGCGGACCAGACTCTCGGCGCGTGCTTCGCCCTCCAAGGCGCCTAGATGATCGCCGGCGTTGAAGGCATCGAGCCGGATGGGATCGAGCGCTTGGGCGTTCCAAAGGCGCAGCGTGTTCACCCATTTTCCGCGCCAGCCTACAACTGGTGTGTCGATAGCTTCGGCGCGCACCGCTTCCGCCGGTTGCCAGTGCACGATGCCGGTTTCGTTGCCGATGACTTCGCCGCCGAAGCCGACCAGATAAGCGGTTTCGCGGCGATCGAATTCCCATGGATTGCCATGCGCCAACCAAGTTTCGGGGTATTCGAGCTGCCAGCCCTCCTTGATGCGCTGACGGAACATGCCGTTGACATAACGAATGCCATAACCGGTCGCGGGAATGCTGAGCGAGGCCATGCTTTCCATGAAGCACGCCGCCAGCCGGCCCAGGCCGCCATTGCCCAACGCGGCGTCGGGCTCCAATTCCTCGATCTCCGACAATTCGATGCCGAAGGATTTGAGCGCTTCGCTCATCTCGCCGCGAATGATCAGGTTCGAAAGAGCATCGCGCAGCAGACGCCCGATCAGGAATTCCAGGCTGAGATAATAGACGCGCTTAGCGCTTGCCGCGTGCATGGCGCGGGTCGAGGCCATCCATTGGTCTATGATCTCGTCCCGCACGGTATAGATCGCGGCCGCCAGCCAATCATGCGGTTTGGCCGCATGCACATCCTTGCCAATGCGGTGAAGCAAGGAGTCAAGGATACGGTCGCGAAGCGGGCGCAGTGTCGGTGTGTTGACGAGGATTGTCATGGCAAGGATTTGCAATGCGTGGATCTGTTTGGCAAGATTAACATTGCCTGCAAAGAATTTCAGGAGAGTTTACGCCGCAAAAGCGGGCCGTGACTACCCAGTTCACGGCCTTCCGGTATCCGCGGCAAAATCGCACCATGGCCAATCAGCCGAGCTTTTCCGCGAATGTGACACCCTGGTGGCGTGGTGCTGTCATTTATCAGATCTATCCCCGCAGTTTCCGGGACGCCAATGGCGATGGGATCGGCGATCTGCCCGGAATTACCTCTCGGCTGGAATATATCGCTTCGCTGGGGGTGGATGCGATCTGGCTGTCTCCCTTCTTCAAGTCGCCGATGAAGGATTTCGGCTATGACGTTTCCGACTATCGCGACGTGGATCCGATTTTCGGGACGCTGAAGGATTTCGACGCGCTGGTGGCCGAAGCCCATAGGCTGGATCTGCGCGTGATCATCGATCAGGTCTATGCGCATACGTCGGATGCGCATCCCTGGTTCCAAGAGAGTCGCGCGGATCGCAACAATGACAAGCGGGACTGGTATGTCTGGGCAGGCCCGAAAAGCGACGGCACACCACCCAACAATTGGCTTTCGGTTTTCTATGGCCCCAGTTGGACCTGGGACGGGCGCCGCGGCCAATATTACATGTATAATTTTCTGCCGTCACAGCCCAATCTGAATGTCAACAATCCGGTGGTTCAGGATGCGTTGCTGGACACGGCCCGCTTCTGGCTAAACCGCGGCGTCGATGGCTTCCGTCTCGATGCCATCAATTTCGCCATGCACAACCCGTCTCTGGCCGACAATCCGCCGGTGACCGACGCGAAGCTTCCCCGCAAGCGGCCGTTCGATTTTCAGCACCATCTCAACAACCAGTCGCAACCCGGGCTCATTCCTTTCATCGAAGAACTGGCGTCGGTGGTGAAAAGCTTCGGTGCGGACCGCTTCACCGTGGCGGAAGTGGGCGGCGAGCAGGCATTGACGGAAATGAATGCGTTCACGGCAGGTGAAACCAGGCTCAACACGTCTTACGGCTTCGATTTTCTTTCTGCGGAAAAACTTGATGCCGCTCTGATCGTCAAAACACTATCCCAATGGAGCGCCGGCGAAGGGTGGCCGAGCTGGGCTTTTTCCAATCATGATGCGCCCCGGGTCGTCAGCCGTTGGGGTGATCCTGACCGTAATGATGATTGGGCGCGGCTGCTGCTCGCTTTGCTGATGTGTCTGCGTGGAAACGTCTTCCTATACCAGGGAGAAGAGTTGGGACTTCCCCAGGCACGCGTGCCCTTTGAGAGGCTTCGGGATCCGGAAGCCATCGCCAATTGGCCCCTGACCCAGGGACGAGACGGCGCCCGAACGCCCATGCCCTGGGACGGGAGCCTTCCCAACGCCGGCTTTTCGACGGCCGAGCCGTGGCTGCCAATCCCGGCCGAACATTTGCCTCGGGCGGTGAATCGCCAGAATGGCGACGCAAACTCCGTTTTGACCGTGTGCCGGCTGCTGATTGCGCTCCGGCGTTCCAGCGCCGCTCTGCGCAATGGGTCCTTCCAACCGCTCGATCTGCCGTCTCCGCTGCTGGGATTCGATCGCGTGGCCGGCGACAGTCGCGTAAGATGCCTGTTCAATCTGGGCAAGGATGCATCGGCCGGTTCTGCAGTCATGCGAGGCCGAATTCTGTTTCAATGCGGCGAGATCGATCTGGCCGCCGCTCGCATGGGTCCGTTGGCCGCTTGTATCTTGGAACTGTAAATTCGTGGGCGAAGGTCAGCCCAGGTCGGCCAGGCCGCGACCAACCGCAATGCGGACAAGATCGGCGGTTTGTCCTACGCCCAGCTTTTCCTTGATGCGGCCCATGGTGTTCGCCACGGTTTTGTAGGCCACGCCCAACTTGTCGGCGATCTCCGACATGCTGTTTCCTCTGGCAAGGAGGCGCAGAATTTCCAGGTCGCGCTCGCTCAGCGGTTTCAGATAGGCGTCTTCCATGATTTCGCGGACCGCCATCTCCTGCTGGATGTCTTTTTCGATAGCGGTTCCGCCGGCCAGGACGGTTTCCATCGCTTCCAGAAGTTCTTCCGGCGCGGCATTCTTGGAAACGAAACCGCGCGCGCCAACCTCAAGCGCTTTGGTGGCGTAGATGGCTTCCGCATGCTGCGAGAAAACCAGAATGGCGAGGTCCGGCTTCATGCGTTTCAGCCGCCTCAGAAGCTCAAGCCCACCCAAGGACGGCAGGTTGAGGTCCAAGATGATGAGGTCCAGCAATCGCTCTTGCACGATTTGAAGGGCCTCTTCGCCGCTGGCCGCTTCCAGCAGCTCCGTCGCGCTGCGGTCCTTGAGAAGGCGCCGGATGCCGGTCCGAACGATGGCATGATCGTCGACAATCAGGATTCGGGTCATGCCGGTACGGCTTCCTGCGTCAGGGGAAGCTCGGCGCGAACGCGCAAGCCTTGACGGTCGCTATGCTCAACCGAAAAGCGGCCTTTCAAGGCCAACACGCGTTCCCGCATCCCCACAATTCCGACTTGGCCCAGGCTGGCATCCAGCGATGCATCGGATGCCACGCCGCCGCCGTCATCTTCG
>Ga0105240_10004747_pt1 | contig 20520 bp, 21 predicted proteins | sample KBSC54metaG_FD_80426 | JGI IMG/M metagenome (GOLD analysis project Ga0105240, IMG submission 80426) | Corn rhizosphere microbial communities from Kellogg Biological Station, Michigan, USA - KBS C5-4 metaG | ecosystem: Host-associated > Plants > Roots > Rhizosphere > Soil | place: Michigan, USA... | reverse complement strand
TTTTTCTTGCCGCTCAGCAGGTCGCGATATTCGTTGGCCAGCTCGACCATGTGGTTCGCGTAGTCGGTGCACACCTTTCGATCGCCGTACTGGATCGTTTCCGGCGGCGCGCCGGTCTTGGCGTATTCCTGCTTGTACTTCGGGTTGTCGAAGACCTGCCGCGACGTCTTTTCCAGCAGCGCGAAGCGATCGGGCTGCTTGTCGATGAACTCGGTGTGGACGGCCCAGGAGCGCGACGAAGGCAGCGGCGGGATCTTGGTGCCCGCCACCTTGTTCACCGACGGCGCGTCCGTGTACTTGGCCATCTTGTGTTCGTCGCTGAAGATGCCCAGCACTTTCATCGTGTCGCTTTGCGCGATCACCCCGGCGATCGGGAGCGCGCCGACGTCGACCTCGCCATTGAGTACGGCGATGCTGGTGGGATGCCCGCCGCCGTAAGGCACCAGGTTGAACTTCGCGCCGGTGGCGCGGCCCAACGCAAGCAGGCCGATCGACGCCGGATGCGGCAAGCGGCTGACGGCAACGTTGACCGTGCGCTTCTTGCCTTCGTCAAGCGCTTGTTGCAGCGTCTGGATCTTGCCCTTCTTCGAGCCGAAGATGACGCTGTCGTCGACGTCCAGGCGGCAGAAGTACTGGTAGTCCTGCGGGAATTTGTACGAGGGCTTTTGCAGCGCGTACATGATCATCTCAGGGCCCATGTTGCCGAACAGCAGGTGCTCGCCGTCGCGGGGCATCTTGCCCACGTAGGTTTCGTAGCCCACCTGGCCCGCGGCCCCGGCCATGAACTGGTATTCGAAGTGCGTCTTGAGCAGCGGTCCCCAGAAATCGTCGAACACGCGCGCCAGCCGGTCGGCCGAGCCGCCCTGCCCGGTCGGCACGATCACGCGCATGTTGCCCGACGGAAATTTGTCGGCGGCCGCGCCGAAGGGACTTTGCGAAAGTGCGGCGGCGCCCAAGGCGCCGCGCAGCAGGAATCGACGAGTCATCGAATCGGTCATTCGAGGCTGCTCCTTCTCATTTGAGGGCGAGCTTAGGAGCAGGCGCCGCCCTGCTGCAACCGGGAAAACGTTGATCAAGCCTGATGAGCAGCCGCGAACGCCGCACAATATGTGAGAGAAAGGACTGCACATGCCCCTGTTGACCACTGACGACGGCGCGAAGCTGTACTACGAGGAATGCGGCGAAGGCACGCCGATTGTTTTCGTGCACGAGTTCGCCGGCGACCATCGCAGCTGGGAGCCGCAGGTGCGCTATTTCGCGCGCCGCTACCGCTGCATCACGTACAGCGCGAGAGGCTACCCGCCATCGGAGGTGCCTGAGGATTTCGAGCGCTACTCGCAGCAGCGCTGGCGCGAGGACATCCGCTGCGTGCTGGACTCGCTCGCGCTGCCGGCGGCGCACATCGTCGGCCTGTCGATGGGCGCGTTCGCGACGCTGCACTTCGGCATGCGTTACTGCGCCAAAGGCGCGGTGCCGCGTGCGCTCTCGCTCACGGTCGCGGGCTGCGGCACCGGCTCGCATCCTTCGATCTACCAGAGCTACCAGGCCGAAGCGCGCGAACTGGCCGACACCATCCAGCGCGAGGGCATGGCGCACGTCGCCGCAACGTACGGACACGGCCCGGCCCGCGTGCAATTCAAGAACAAGGACCCGCGCGGGTTCGCGGAATTCGCGCGCCAGCTGGCGGGACATTCCGCGCTGGGTTCATCCAACACCATGCGCGGCTACCAGGCTCGGCGGCCGAGCCTCTACGACCTCACGGAGCAGATCGCACAGATCGATGTGCCGGTTCTGGTGATGACTGGGGACGAAGACGAGCCGTGCCTGGAGCCGTCGCTGCTGCTCAAGCGGACCATCCCCAATGCCGCGTTGGCCATGCTGCCCAACAGCGGGCACGCCATCAACCTGGAGGAACCGGCGCTGTTCAACCAGCTGCTGGACGACTTTCTTCATCAGGTGGAGGCCGCTGGCAGGCCAGCTCGACAATGAGGCTTGCCGGATAATTCGCCCGCCGGAACGGCCGACCGCCTCCGACACTCTAATGTGTCTACAACACCAACCAGGAGATCTTGTCATGAACAAATTCATCGTCACAGCCTTTTCCGCCCTGTTCGCATTCGCCGGCGCGGCATTCGCCCAAGGCGGGCCGAACGATGCCCAGATCGCCGGCATCGTGGTCACCGCCAACACCGTCGATATCGACGCGGGCAAACTGGCCGAGAAGAAGTCCAACAACAAGGAAGTCAAGGCGTTCGCCAAGCAGATGGTCACCGACCACACGGGGGTCAACAAGCAGGCGACCGCGCTCGTCAAGAAGCTGAAGGTCAAACCCGAGGACAGCGATACCGCCAAGAGCCTGAAAAAAGGCGGTGACGAGAACCTGAAGAAGCTCAAGGGCCTGAAGGGCAAGGACTTCGACAAGGCCTATATCGACAACGAGGTGACCTATCACCAGGCCGTGATCGATGCGCTCGACAAGACCCTGATCCCGAGCGCGCAGAACGCCGAACTCAAGGAGACCCTGGTGAAAGTTCGCCCGGCGTTCGTCGCCCACCTCGAACACGCCAAGCAGATCCAGCAGTCGATGAAATGAGTTGGGCCACGCACATCCAGGCGCGGCGATGCGCGCGGGCATTGCGCCGTCCCGCGGCCGTGTTGCTGGCCGGTGCCCTGGTTTTCGGTTGGGGCACCGGGCTCTTCGCAGCCCCGGCTGCAAAGAGCCATACGGTGACTATCGAGGGTGTGCAGTTTTCGCCCGCAACGCTGGAGGTGAATGCCGGCGACACGGTGGTCTGGAACAACAAGGACCCGTTCCCGCATAACGTCACGGCGGAAAACAAGGCCTTTCACTCGCCCGATTTCGCAGGCGGGCGTTCGTGGACTTACAAGGCCAAGACCAAGGGCGTGTTTCCCTACGTCTGTACCTTGCATCCCAACATGAAGGGCACGCTGACGGTGAAATGACCTACGACGAGCGCAGCTGCGCCAGCAGAAAATCCACGACGCGCTCGAACGGATCGAACCCGAACGCTTCGGCCACCGCGGGCCGCAGATTCGAGTTGGCGTTGACGTCGTAAAACACGCGGCGGCCGTCGGGCGTCTCGAGGTATTCGATGCCGCCGATATCGAGCTTCGCCGCCCGCACGATCCGCCGGGCCGTTGCAACGGCTTCGTCGGGCACCTCGGGATAGGGATAGAACTCCACCGGCGGTGCCGCGACGGCTTGCGGCGCGGGCACTTCGCAAATGCCTTCGCCGTCGTCCGGATTGCACACCGGCGACGGGCACAGGTTGAAGCGGCCATGCGTCTTCACCCGCATCGCATACAGCAATTGGCCGCCCAGGAATTCGAGCCGGACGATGCCTTGCTCCGGGTCGTGCGGCAAATACTCCTGCAGCAGGAACAAGTTGTCGGGCAGCCAGATCGACGGATCGCGGCGGAAGATTTCCTCCACCTCGTCCAGCGACGCCACCACCGCGATGCGCGCGCCGCTGCCGCCCTGGTCGGGCTTGAGCACGGCGGGCCATTGGATCTGCGACTCATGCGAGCGCAGCGCGGCGGGATCGTTGAACGTGATCGAACGTGGCGTGTCGATCTTCAAGGTGCGCAGCAGCGTGGCTTGCACGCTCTTGCTCAGCTCCAATGCGAATACGTCCGCCCCATTGAGCACGCGCGCGCCCGTCAGTTCGAGCGTGCGCATGTAGGCCAGCGCCAGCGGAACAGCGCGCGTGTTGCCGCGAACGTAGGCGCTGGGACTCGCTTGGTTGAAATACAGGCGCGCTCGCGGCAACTCTTCATTGCTGAACGCGGCGCGAGTCACGTCGAAGGGCTGGAAGTTGACGCCGCGCCGCTGCAGCGCGGCGAACAGCGGCTTTTGCCATTCGGGGTGTTCGTGAATGACGACGAGATCGGGCGAGGAGGAGCTCATGGCGGCGAAATCCTAGCCGAATGCGGCGCGGCCTGCGCGCGCGGCTGCGTAAACGGCTGACCCGATCAGGGGGATGCCGCCTGCAAGCCGCGGCCTGCGTCGCATGATCCGCTGAAGCCGCACCCGGCCCCAGCCGATACACTCCCGCTGAAGCAAAACCGCCGCAGGAGACGCCATGAAGCCATCGCAATGGAGCTTTGTACTTTTGCTGTGGGCCGGCTTTGCGCAGGCGCAATCCGACCCGGCTCCCATCAACGACCTGCCCAACCCCTACAAAACCACGGCGCCTTGGGGTTCACTGCCCGACGGACGCAGCTGGGGAACGCTGAGCGCCGTGGCGATCGATCACGACGGCGAATCGGTGTGGGTGGCCTATCGGTGCGGGACCAATCCGAACACGCCGCCCGGTGGGCAGGCGTTCGCATTCGACAGCTGCGCGAATTCCGATTTCGCGCCGGTGATGAAGTTCGACGGCTCGGGCAAGCTGCTCAAGAGTTTCGGCGCGGGGCTGTTCATCATGCCGCACAAGATCTACCAGGATCGCGCGGGTGACATCTGGGTGCTGGACCAGCGCGCACCGAACCCGCGCGAGCTGAAGGAAAATCCCGCGTCACGAGATCGAGGCCACACCGCGCGCAAGTTCAGCCCTGACGGCAAACTCCTGCTCACCATCGGAACGCCCGGCGTTGCGGGCAATCCGCCCCAGGCACTCACCGAGCCGACCAGCATCGTGGAACTAGCCAACGGCGACCTGCTGATCTCCGAGGGCCATTCCGGCCAGGGTGTGAACCTGGAACCGGACAAGGTGGCGCGCATCTCGCGATTCACCAAGGACGGCAAATTCATCAAGTCGCTGGGCCGCTACGGCACCGGCCCCGGCGAGTTCCGCACGCCGCACGACCTGGCGCTGGATTCCAAAGGCCGCCTGTTCGTCGCGGACCGCGGCAACATGCGAATCCAGATCCTCGACCAGGACGGCAACTTCATCGCGCAATGGAAGCAGTTCAGCCGGCCCAGCACGATCAACATCGTCAACAACGCCGTCTACGTCGGCGATTCCGAATCGAATCGTGTGGTGCCGCATCCCGGATGGAAACAAGGCATTCGCATCGGCGACCTGGACACCGGTACGGTGCGCTGGTTCATTCCCGCCGACGAGGCGAAGCGGCCGGGCCCGGAAGGCACCGCGGTGGACGCGAAGGGAAATATCTACGGCGCGGAAGTCGGGCAGATTGCCAGGCACAGCCGCGCTGCGCCCTGAGTCTTCCCGCTGAGGCGCCTCAAACTCAAGTGGCGGTGGTGTCCTACGCCTTTAACAAAATTCAAGCCGCCTTGGCACGAGGGCACCCTTCGAAACGCGCCGCGTTGCTTGAACGCATTCGCGCAAGGAAGCAAGGCATCAGCGCGAGGCTTCGCTGGGCTGGGGGCCTTTTGCCTCGTCATCCACCGCCTGCTGCACCGCGCGATAGAACGCTTCACGCGCGGGGCCTGCGACAGGGTCCCGCGCGCCGCCGCCCCAGTTCGCGTTGCCGACGATCACCAGCTTGCGCTTCGGGTCGATGAAGATGCCTTGGCCGAAAATGCCGCGCGCGGCGAAACTGCCGTCGGCGTAAGTCCACCACATGTAGCCATAGCCGCGGTCCGGTACGCCGATGCCGACGCGCTCGGTCGTCGCCTGCGCCAGCCACCCGTCGGGCACCACGCTCTTGCCCTGGTCCCGCGCGCCATCGAGGATGAACAGCCCGAATCGCGCGTAGTCACGCGCCGCGGCCTGGATGCAGCAGCCGCCGATCTCCTTGCCGGTCTTGCTCAGGATCCACGTGGCCTGCTGCTCCATGCCGGCGGGCACCCAGATCTTTTCGGAGAGGTACTGCGCCAAAGGCTTGCCGGTCGCGTTGCCGACCAGGACGCCGACCAGGTTGGTTTCCCCGGTGCTGTAGTTGAACCGGGTGCCCGGTGGCGCGGCGCGGGGCAAACGCCGCATGTAGCTCACGAGCGCCTCGACGCCCGGCTCGGGTTGGTGATTGTTGAATTTCGCCACGTCCGCCTCGGGATCGTCGAACCGCTCGATCCAGCGCACGCCCGACGTCATCGTCAGCAGCTGGCGAATGCTCACGTCGTCATAGGCCGAGCCTTTCATCTCCGGGATGTAGGTGCTGACCTTGTCGTCCATGCTCTTGATATAGCCGTCGCGCAGCGCCGCGCCCACCAGCGTGGACGTGAAGGACTTCGCCACCGAAAAGCTGGTCCAGCGTCCGCCGCCGTCGAAACCGAGGCCGTAGCGCTCCAACCGCAGCTTGCCGTCATGCACGATCAACAGCGCCGCGCTGCGCTGGCCGGCCATGTAGGCATCCACATCCAGCGGCAGTTTCAAAGGCGCACCCGCCGGCAGCGGCAGGGGCTTGCCCCCGGCCGGCACGACTCGCGCTTTCGCCAGGATCGGAATGCGATCGAGCGCGCGGAATGCGGCATCGCGCTGCGCCTCGTTCCAGAACAGCAGGTCGCGGTTGGTGGGCAGCGTGGCCAACAGCCCGCGCGTTTCCTTGTCGAGGCTGGCCCAGCCGGCGCCCGCCGCCGCCACGATGACAAGCACCAAGCCGAGAGCGATTTTCCTGATCTTCATCAGCGGATTAAAACCGACTATGCTGCGCTTGGAAACCCAGGAGCACCGCATGCCCAATCGACGCGAACTTCTTGCAGCCGGCGCCGCTGCCGCGAGCGCCTTGTTGCCGTTCCCCGCGCTCGCGCAAGCATTCCCGTCCAAGCCGATTCGAATCGTCGTGCCTTTTCCACCCGGAGGCAGCGGTGACGTGCAGGCCCGGTTGATCGGCGAATACATGGCGCGCACGCTCGGACAGGCCGTCGTGGTGGACAACAAGCCGGGCGGCGGCACGATCATCGGCAGCGTCTTCGTCGCGAAATCGCCGCCCGACGGCCACACGCTGCTGCTGATGTCCAACAGCTTCGTGATCAACGCGAAGCTGCACGCGGCGACGCTGCCCTACGAAGGCGTGAAGGCGTTCGAGCCGGTGGCGTGCCTGACCAATTCGCCGCAGATGCTGGCCGTCAACAGCGCCAGCCCCTATCGCACCTTCAAGGATTGGATCGACGCCGCGAAGGCCAAGCCGGAAACGATCTCGTATGCGACGGTCGGGCCCGCGACCACCCAGCACATCGCCTGCGAGATGCTGCAACGCTCTGCCGGGATCCGCCTGATCTACACGCCGTTCGCGGGCGGGGCGCCCTCGGTGAACGCGGTGCTCGCGGGCCACGTCGATACGGTGATGGCCAACGTGAACGAGCTGCAGGCTTTCATCGAGGCCGGCCGTCTGCGCGCGCTGGCCGTCACGACTCTCCAGCGGCTGGACTCGTACAAGCAGGTCCCCACCGTCGCCGAGTCCGGCTTGCCGGGCTACGAAGTGGCTGCGTGGTTCGGGCTGTGCGCACCCGCGGGAACGCCCAAGGACGCGGTTGCGAAGCTCGCGGCCGCGGCAGCGGGCGCGGTGGCCGACACGGAGCTTCGCAAGAAGCTGATCGCCATCGGCCTGGAGCCGTATTCGAAGGGACCTTCCGAGTTCGCCACGCACATCGCCGACCAGCTGGCCAAATATTCGCGGGTGATCGACGAGGCCGGCATCAAGGTGTAGCCGCACCCCGCTGCGCGCTAGAATTCGCGGACGGGGAAAAGAGCAGACTCCCCGATTCAAGACGCAACGCGTCCAAGTGCTGCTCCTGAGCTGGGCGATGCCCACAGGAGCCGACTTGCCAGTACATCCCGCCACCCGCGCCACCATCAATCGAATCCTCGTCGCCAAGGGGCTGCGCGGTTTCGCCGATGGCTTCGTCAGCCTGCTGCTGCCGCTCTATCTGCTGCAACTCGGGTTCAGCCCGCTGCAAGTGGGCGTGATCGCTACCGCGACACTCACGGGCTCCGGTGTGCTCACGCTGTGGGTCGGATTGCAGGCCTGGCGATTTCACTATCGCACGTGGCTGCTCGCGTCGGCGGTGCTGATGGCGGCCACGGGCCTGGCCTTCGCAGCCGTCAGCGATTTCTGGCCGCTATTGGTGATCGCGTTCGTCGGCACGCTCAACCCGTCGGGCGGCGACGTGAGCGTGTTCCTTCCGCTCGAACAAGCGCTGCTGTCGCGTTCGGTGCAAGACCGCGACCGGACCTGGCAGATGGCCAGGTACAGCCTGGTGGGCACGCTGCTCGGCGCATTGGGATCGCTGGCGGCGGCGCTGCCGACACTGCTCGTGTCGCACTCGACACTGTCGAATCGAGCGGCGATCCAGGCGATGTTCGTCCTCTACGCGGTGCTCGCGGTCGCGGCCGGCGCGGTTTATCGCGGCCTTCCCGCCGCGCCCGCCGCCGATCACGCCCAGCCGAAATCGGCCTTGCACACCTCGCGCAAGAAGGTGTACACGCTGGCCGCCCTCTTCAGCCTCGATGCATTCGGCGGCGGCTTCGTCGTTCAGTCGCTGGTGGCGTTGTGGCTGTACCAGCGCTTCGATTTGTCGGTCGCGCTCGCCGGCACGATCTTCTTCTGGACCGGCGTGCTGACGGCGTTTTCCTATCTGGTCGCGGCGCGCATCGCCAAGCGCTTCGGGCTGCTCAAGACGATGGTGTTCACCCACCTGCCTTCCAGCGTTTGCCTGATCCTGATCCCGTTCATGCACGGCCTCGCGCCGGTGCTGGCGCTGCTGTTCATCCGCAGCGCGCTGTCGCAAATGGACGTGCCGACCCGCAGCTCTTATGTGATGGCGATCGTGCCGCCCGACGAGCGCGCCGCCGCGGCGAGCGTGACATCCGTTCCGCGCAGCCTCGCCTCGGCCGCGAGCCCCGTGATCGCGGGCTACCTGCTGGGCGTATCGACATTCGGATGGTCGTTCGTTGCGGGCGGCGTCGCGAAAATCGTGTACGACCTGCTGCTGCTGGCGACCTTCCACAAGGTGCGGCCACCGGAAGAAGAGCCCCTATAGTCGATTCGAGAAGGAGCATTGCCTTGGCAGATTCATCTCCATCGTCCACGACGGCGCCTGCCGCACCGCGCTACACCTTGTGGCAGCTGGTCGCCTACATGTTGCGCCTGGGCGCGCTCGGCTTCGGCGGGCCCGTGGCACTCGCAGGCTACATGTTCCGCGACCTTGTCGAACAACGCGGCTGGATCACCGAAGCCGATTACAAGGAAGGGCTGGCGCTGGCGCAATTGATGCCGGGCCCGTTGGCCGCGCAGCTCGCGATCTACCTGGGTTACGTGCACTACAGCGTGCTGGGCGCGACCGCGGTGGGTATCGCATTCGTGCTGCCCTCGTTCCTGATGGTGGTGGCTATCGGCGCGGCCTACGTCGCATTCGGCGGCTTGTCCTGGATGCAAGCGGTGTTCTATGGCGTGGGCGCGTCGGTCATCGGGATCATCGCGTTGAGCGCCTACAAGCTCACGACCAAGAGCATCGGCAAGGACCGCGTGCTGTGGGCGATCTATCTTGTCAGCGGCGCCATCACGGTGATCACCCAATCCGAAGTCGTCTGGGTGTTCCTGGGCGCCGGCGTGCTCGTGTGGCTGCTGCGCGCGCCCCCGAAAAAGTGGTCGCGCGGCAGGCTTCATTCGGCGGCCATCGCGGCGCCGCTGGTACTGGCGGGCGGCGCGGCGGCAGCCGACTGGCATCAACTGGTGCAGATCGGTGCGTTCTTCGCGTATGCGGGCAGTTTCGTGTTCGGCAGCGGGTTGGCCATCGTTCCCTTTCTGTACAGCGGCGTGGTCGTCGATCACCAATGGCTCACCGAACGCCAATTCCTCGACGCGGTCGCCGTCGCGATGATCACGCCCGGCCCGGTGGTGATCACGACCGGCTTCATCGGCTACCTGGTCAGCGGATTCTGGGGCGCGCTGGTCGCCGCCCTGGCGACGTTCGTGCCTTGCTATCTGTTCACGATCTTTCCCGCACCGTATTTCAAGAAGCACGGCAAACACCCGGCCATCATCGCGTTCGTCGATGGTGTGACGGCCGCCGCCATCGGCGCGATCACGGGGGCGGTGATCGTGCTCGGGCAACGCTCGCTCGTCGATTGGGTGACGGTCGCGCTGGCACTGGGCACTGTTGCCGTGCTGTGGAGGTTCAAGAAGATTCCCGAGCCCGCGGTGATCGTGGTGGCCGCGCTGGCCGGGCTGGCGCTGTATCCGCTGATGGTCCGGGGCTGACGGCCTCGACTCTTCGCGCCGCGGCACGAAGCTTGCACCTGCGGTCCTGTGATCGGCGCCCGATCAGCCGTACACAAGGATCCCCGCGACGACCGCCGCATCCAGCAGGATCCAACCAACGCAGGCGACATAGATCGTCTTGTCGTGCTTCTTCAATCCGTGAAAGAACCACAGGCACGCGGCCAGCAGATACGTGCCCCAGGCGAGCAGCGAAACGCCCGCGGCGCTATGGCCGGCCCAGATGGTCCAGATCTGCGGCAGCGTCATCACCATGGTCACGATGGACAACATCGGCAGGATCTTTTCGAGGGGGCCTTTCGCGGCATCCGCACCGGGCGGAGCACCTACACCGTGAACCATGTTCCTGCTCCTTGAAGTTTGACGCCGCGCTCGAGGTGACGGCCCCGGCGTGCGCATTATCGAGCGAAGTCGGCCATGGCCGGGGTACCGTTGGGCAACTGTCCTACGTCAACAGCAGATTCGGTCGCCTGCCCACCCGTGACTGCACGGCGATGCTGGACGATCCACGTCCACCATCAGGAGACAACCCATGGCAACGCCCCAGAATCCCACCGGCAGCGACGACTCTCGCGAATCGCTCGAGGACCAGCCGCCGCCGGTGCCCGACGAAGACGGTCCGCATGACGTGCCCGACGACAAGGTGATCGAGCAGACCTTGCCCACGACACCCAGCGCCGACAGCGGCGAGCGAGGCTCGGCCGGCACACGCGACAAACCGCGTGAATGAAGCGCGACCAGGCACGCGATGCAGGCCGGCCCTGCGGGCCCGCGGTCGCACGCTCCTACGCTGCTTTGGTTTGCATGCCGACAACCTGTGCAACGCGCCCGGCCTAGATTGTCCGCATCGGATCAACCAAAGGGAATCACCATGAAAGCTCATCTTGTCGTCGTCGCGCTGTCCGCGGCACTCGTCACCGTTGCCGGCCCCGCGCAAGCAAAGGGCTGTGTCAAGGGCGCTGCTGTCGGCGGTGTCGCGGGCCACGTTGCCGGCCACCATGGATTGCTGGGAGCGGCCGCCGGTTGTGTCGTGGGCAAGCATCGCGCGGCCAAGAAAGACAAGGCGGAGGAGCAGAACGCCGCTACCACGAACAGCAACACCAACACGACCACCACCGCGCCGGCGAAACGCACGCAGGGCTGAGCGAGCCCGAGGCGACTACACCCAGTCGCCGCGGCCGGGCATCCGGATTTCGGTGCGGGGATCGCCCTCGCTCACCAGCGAGCCGATGAGGATGCTTAGCAGCGAGATGAAGATCGCGGCGAAAAAAGCCGTCCAGAAGCCCGAGACCTTGAAGCCTTTCACGATCCACGCGACCAGCAGGATCATCAAGGCGTTGATCACCAGGATGAAAAGCCCGAAGGTGACCAGAGTCAGCGGCAATGTGAGGATGATGAGCAGCGGCTTGACCAGCGCATTGGCCAGCCCCAGCAGCAATGCCGAGATGATCAGCGAGGTCGCGTTGTCGAACTTCAGCCCTTTGAACAGCAGGCTGGCGACCCACAGCAAGAGCGCCGTGATGGCCCAGTGCAATAAGAAGGGCATGAGGTTATCGAACATGGGGCAATCCTACTTCACCCCCGCGTCGGGCGCTTGGCCCGCGCGCGTCACTTCACAACGGCAACGGCCGAGGCGAAGATGATCTTGTCGAAGGTCCGGCCGATGGATTTGGCGGTGAAATTGCTCATCTCCGTGTCGCCTTGCCACTGGACCTTGTCGCCGGCCTTCATCGGCGTTTGCATCGCGGCCACCCACACGGTCTTGCCGCCGCGGTCCACTTCGAGGTAGCTGTAGCCGCCGCCGTTGAGGACGCTCTTGAGCACGCCCGACTCGCTCACGGGCGCCGCGCCAGCAGGAGCAGGACGCGGAAAATCTCCGTGCGGCCCGGTCGCCACGGCCGCTGCGCCCACCGCACCCCAGCTATTGACGAACAGGATCTCAGGGAACGTGCGCTTGAGCGACTTGGCCTCGAAATTGCGCATGACCGCATAGTCGCCCCACTGCACCGAGGCGCCGGGCTTGACATCGAGTTGCGCGCCGGCGATCCACACCTGCTTGCCTCCGCCTGTCAGCACTTCCGCATAGGTGTAGCCGCCGCCGTTCTGTACTTGCAGCACCTTGCCGCTGTTGGCGCCGGCGCTGGGCGCGGCGGCGGCCGCACCCATGGCGTTTTGCGCGAGCGGCGCGATGGCAGCGGGAACCGAGGGCGCGGACTCATTGCTCGAGCAGGCCGTCACGGCCGACGCGATGGCCAGGGCGAAGAAAAAGGATCGGGTCACAGGAATCTCCGTCGTCAAAGATGGATCCGAGTTTCCCGGTTTCGCCCGGCCGGGGCCAGCGCGCGCGTGCGCTCCAGTTGATGAAGATCAAGCAGGCGCCAATGCCAGCTGCACTTCCTGCGCGTCGATCGAGCGGGCCGAGCCGAAACCGGCCACCTGGCGGGCCCCGGTCACTTCGATCGCGACGAACTTGAAGTCGCTCAGCTGCGTCATGATCTCCGCTTCCGGAAAGCGGTCCAGATACGCCGCGCGGCAAGCAACCCAGGGCGCGCTTTCGCGCTGCGGCACGCTGGCGATGCCGTCGAAAGTGACGCGAGGCAAGGCGTGCACCGGCTCGCCGGGCACTTCGGACTGCATCACCATCAGCGACACTCGCGGCGTGGCTTGCAGGTTGCCCGTGTGGGCCGCCAGTTCGCTCACGTGGATCACGAAGCAGCGTCGCTGCGGCTCGATCGCGAACGGCACCATGGACACCAGCGCGGCGCCGTCGGCGGCCATCGTTCCCAGCGCGGCAACGCGCTGCGCTTGCAACAGCGAGCGCACTTGCCCGGTCAGCCTGGAGACGTGAGCCATGATGCTTGGTTTCCCGGCGAGCTTAACCGCGGCGCGGCGCGGACGCCAAGCTGACGGGCGGCGAAAAGCACAGCTGATCCGTCGCGCACCGGCCTCACAGCTGGTTGCAAACCGCGCCGCGCCCAAACCGCACGGCCGCGCACGAAAAAGCCTATCCTCATTGCTGGCGGCAGCTCACGCCGCGTCAACAAGGAGACCGCGATCGCCCATGACCGGCGCCCGATGGCGTCTTACGTCGTTCCCATCTTTCTGCTGCTCGCGGTGCTCGCGGGCTGCGGGGCCTTGGGCGGGCATGGGCCGATGCAGGAGATCAATCCGCCGGCTCCCACCGCATTCGATCGCGCGCAGGTGCGGCGCGGGCAGGTCCTCGCGTCGCTGGGCGACTGCTCGAGCTGCCACACCACGCGCAACGGGCCGCCGTACGCAGGCGGCGTGCCGGTGCCGACGCCTTTCGGCACCATCTACGGCACCAACATCACGCCCGAGCCGCAAACCGGCATCGGCCGCTGGTCGGAAGCGGCATTCCGGCGCGCGCTGCGTGAGGGCATCGCGCGCAACGGCAGCCATCTTTATCCCGCGTTCCCCTACGACCACTTCACCCACCTCACGGACGACGACATCGCCGCCTTGTATGCGTTCGTGATGACGCGTGATCCGGTGCAGGCCAAGCCGCCACCCAACCGGCTGATGTTTCCGCTGCAGTTCCGCCCGCTGGTCGCGGGCTGGAACATGTTGTACCTGCATGAGGGCCCGGTAACGCAGCCATCGTCGCAGAACGCGGAGCTCAGTCGCGGCGCCTACCTGGTGGACGCCCTGGCCCATTGCGGCGCCTGTCATTCGCCGCGCAACGCGCTGGGCGCGGAACAGAAAGACGCGTACCTCGCGGGAGGCGAAGCGGAGGGCTGGCACGCCACCGCGCTGAACCCGAAGTCGCCCTCGCCGGTGCCGTGGACCGTGGAAGCGTTGACGGCGTACTTGCAGAGCGGCATGGTGGCCGATCATGCGATCACGGCTGGCCCGATGGAGGACGTGGTGCACAACTTGTCGCACGCCGACCCGGCCGACCTGCGCGCGATGGCCGAGTACATCGTCTCGCGCATGGGCCCGCCCGATGGCGAGCGGCAAGCGCGCGAAGCGGCCGCGCGCAAGAAGGCGGCGCAGGACTCGCTGGCCACCGTGCAACCTTCCTCGCCGGCCCCGCCCACGGATGAAGAGGCGCTCGCGCTGGGCGGCGTCGTCTATGCCAACAGCTGCGCCGAGTGCCACGACCTGGGGCGGCAGTTTTCGTCGGACACGGCATTGCGCCTGCCGCTGGCCATCGCATTGCACCTGCCCGATCCGCGCAACTTGATCCACATCATCCGCCACGGCATCCAACCGCCCGAGGGCCAGCCCGGCCGATGGATGCCGCCGTTCGAGGGCAGCCTCACCGACCAGCAACTCGCCGCGCTCGTGGTGTGGCTGCGCCGCCAGGGCACCGACGCGCCGCCCTGGAAGGATGTGCTGAAAACCGTGAAGGACACCGGAGACGCGCCATGATCGTGCTCAACCTCAATGGCCGCCAGCAAGTGGTGGACGCCGACGCGTCGACGCCGCTGCTGTATGTGCTGCGCGATGATTTGCAGCTCAACGGCGCGAAGTTCGGCTGCGGGCTGGGGCAATGCGGCGCCTGCACGGTGATGGTGGGCGGCACCGCGGTGCTGTCGTGCATCACGCCGCTGTCGGTGGTGGGCACGCGCCCGGTGAAGACCGTCGAGGGTCTGGGCAGCGCCGACAAACCAGGCGTGCTGCAAAGCGCTTTCATCGCGGAGCAAGCGGCGCAATGCGGCTATTGCATTGCCGGAATGATGATGCGCGCGCAGGCCCTGCTGGAGAAAAACCCGAACCCGAGCGACGCCGACATCCGCCAGCACATGTCCATCAACCTGTGCCGCTGCGGCACGCACATGCGGATCCTGCGCGCGGTGCGGCGCGCCGCCGACAGCATCAAGTCCGCCAGCACGGAGCATCCCAATGCGCAGCGCGGCGCCTGAAGGCCTTACCCGTCGCGCAGTGCTGGCCGCCGGCGGTTCGCTGGTGGTCGCGTTCAGCCTGCGCCCGCATGGCGTGGACGCGCAGGAGCCCGGCGCGCAAGGACCGAAGTCCGATGCACCCAAGCTGCCGGGCAGCCTGGACAAGACGCCGATGCTGGACTCCTGGATCCGCATCGATGCCGACGGCAAGATCACGGTGCTCAGCGGCAAGGCCGAACTGGGACAAGGCATCAAGACTGCGCTGATCCAGGTGGCGGCCGAAGAACTGGTGGTCAGGCCCGAACGCATCACCCTGATCACCGCCGATACACAGCGCACCGCGGACGAAGGCTACACCGCGGGCAGCCACTCGATGCAGGACAGCGCTACGGCGATCCGCAACGCGGCGGCGCAGGTGCGCGCGATCCTGCTCGGCATCGCCGCGCAAAAGCTCGGCGCCGCGCCCGAAACGCTCAAGGTCGACGACGGCGTGGTGAGCGGCGGCGGCAAGTCGCTGCGCTATGGCGAACTGGTGTCCGGCCAGGACCTGCACGTCAAGGCCGCGCCCAACAGCCCGCTGCGCGATCCGGCCAGCCACACGGTCATGGGCCAGGACTTGCAGCGCATCGACATCCCGGCCAAGGTGACGGGCGGCGTTGCGTATGTGCAGGACCTGCGCTTGCCGGGCATGGTGCACGGGCGCATCGTGCGCCCGCCCAGTCCCGGCGCTGCGCTCACCGCGTTGGACTCCGCGGCAGCAGAGAAAATGCCCGGCGTGCTGAAGGTGGTGCGCGACGGCCGTTTCATCGGCGTGATCGCGCAGCGCGAGTGGCAGGCGATCACCGCGTCGAAAGCGTTGGCGCGCGCCGCACGCTGGCAGGAACGCGAGACCTTGCCCGTGCAAGCCGACTTGTACAAGACGGTGCGCTCGGCGCCGGCGAAAGACATCGTGCTGGTCGATCGCGGTTCCGCTCCCGAGGGCCAAGGCAAGACCGTCAGCGCCGAATACCTGCGGCCTTATCAGTTGCACGCATCGATCGGGCCATCGTGCGCGGTGGCGCAACTGGTGGACGGCAATTACACGGTATGGACCCATTCGCAAGGCGTGTTTCCGCTGCGAAAGGCGGTTGCCGAATTGTTGGGCCAGGCGCAAGACAAGGTGCGCTGCATCCACGTCGAGGGCTCGGGCTGCTATGGCCACAACGCCGCCGATGACGTCGCCGCCGACGCAGCGCTGCTCGCGCGCGCCTTGCCGGGGCATCCGGTGCGCGTGCAATGGATGCGCGAGGACGAGCACATGTGGGAGCCCTACGGCCCGCCGATGGTGAGCGCGGCCCGCGCCACGCTCGACGCGAATGGCAGCATCGCGAGTTGGCAGTACGAGGTGTGGAGCAACACGCACAACGCGCGGCCCGGCAAGGCGGGCGACCTCTTGGCCGGCCAGCACCTGGCGCAAGCCTTCCAGCCGTCACCGCCGCAGCCCGGCAACCAGCCCGACGGCTTGGGCGACCGCAACTCGATCCCGCTCTACACATTCCCCAACGAGAAGGTGGTGTACCACTTCCTGCCCGAGATGCCGCTGCGCGTTTCGGCGCTGCGCTCGCTGGGCGCGTACATGAATGTGTTCTCGCTCGAGAGCTTCATGGACGAGATGGCGCGCGCCGCCGGCGCTGATCCGGTTGCGTTCCGCCTGAAGCACCTGGCGGACAACCGTGCGCGCGACGTGATCAATCTGGCGGCCGAGCAATTCGGCTGGTCGTCGTTCCAGCGCCGCGCCGGCCGCGGCCGCGGCTTCGCGTTCGCGCGCTACAAGAACCAGGCGGGCTACCTCGCGCTGGCCTGCGAAGTGGAAGTGCGACGCGACACCGGCGAGGTGAAGCTGGTGCGTGTGGTGGCCGCCGCCGACAGCGGCGAGGTGGTGAACCCCGACGGCATCCGCAACCAGATCGAAGGCGGCATCTTGCAATCGTCGAGCTGGACCTTGAGCGAGGAAGTCACGTTCGACCAGACGCGCATCACCAGCCGGGATTGGGGCGGCTATCCGATCCTGCGTTTCCCGCAGGTGCCAGAGCGCATCGAAGTGCATATCGTGCCGCGCCCGGGCCAGCCCTTCCTGGGCACCGGCGAAGTCGCGCAAGGCCCGACGCCCGCGATGATCGCCAACGCGGTGGCGGACGCGACCGGCGCGCGGCTGCGGCAACTTCCGCTCTCGCGTGAGCGGGTGAGAAAAGCGCTCGAGGCGTAAACGATTGTTGGAGCAGGCAGAGGTCATCGGATGAGTGATTGGACAACAGCGCTGCGCGAAGGCGCGATCACCGGCACCATCGCGGGGCTGCTATCCACTGCCGTGCTCGCCATTACCGGACAGCGCCAGGCCGGCAGCGCCGTCGCGCCGATCAATGCCGTGAGTCACTGGATCTGGGGCGAGGAGTCGCTGCATGCGCAGGAGCCGAGCCTGCGCCACACCTTGACGGGCTACCTGACGAATCATCTCGCGGCGATCTTTTGGGCCGTGTTGTACTCGCGCGCATACGGACACCGCGATGAAGCCAAGCGCCTGCCGCAAGCAGTAGCCGGCGGCGTCGCAACCAGCGCGGTCGCTTACGCCGTCGATTACTACGTGGTGCCGAAGCGGCTGACACCTGGCTACGAGCATCGCATTTCGTCCGGCGCGATGCTCGCGACCTATGGCGCGCTGGCGACGGGCCTGGCGCTCGGCGCGCTCCTGCTGCAGCAACGGCGCAGCGCCGCCAGCGCGAGCGACTTCGCTATTTGGTGACCACCTGGGCGGCGGGCTCGCGCAGCCCTTTCGAGTCCATCAGCCGCAAGACCTTCACTTCGATGCCCTTGGCCAAGCCGCGTTGGATGGCGCCCGCGGCGGCTTGCGGCGATTGCTTCGCAGGGTCGACCACGAATGAGATCGCCGCCGGCGTTTCCGACACGCGCACGCTGCTCGTGTCCAGCCCGCGAACAGCTTGTGCAGCCTTGCGGATTCGCGCGGCGTCGACCGGCCCCACGATTTCGCAGAACACCACCAGCTGCCCGCCTGCAGCAGCGCGCTGCACCACCGCGTGATCGTAGGTCGCCGCCACCTTGTCTTCGACGCACACGCCACAGGCCTGCGCCATGCCGGCGTGCATCAGCAGCGCGGCGCAAAACGACATCGCGAGGCGCTTCATGAGCCGCTTCATTTGCCCGCTCCCGATGAAGGCGTCATCGCACCCGGCATGCCGGGCACCATCGGCACGCCGGAAGACCGCATGCCCGGCATCGGCGTCGCGGATTGAGTCTTCGAAGGCGGCAGCGCCGTGCCCGGCGCGGATGGCTGCGGCTGCGTCGTGCCCTTGGGCTGAAGGTTCGCGTCTGCCCACTTGAAATACGCGATGAAGCCCTTGATGTCGCCGTCGTTGAGCCCCTGGTTGGGCATGGGCAGCTTCCACTTGTCCAGCAAGGCCTTGGCCGTGGCGTCGCTTTGCAGCATCTGCTCGGGCGAGCGCAGCCAGCGCGTGAGCCACGCATCGTCGTGGCGCTTGCTCACGCCGTACAAATCGGGCCCGAGCTTGTCGCCGCCCGCGATGGAATGGCACGCCAGGCACTTCGATTCGAACACCAGTTTCGCTTTCTGCGCGGCCGGATCGGTGGGCGCGGACGTCGCCGGGATGTTGTGGTGTTCGGGATCGCCCTCGCCGCCCGCGGCGATGATGCCGATCGCGCCTTGCGACGCGTTCGCGAAGTGGTGATCCACCATCACGTAGCTGCCGGCTTCGGGGATCATGAACTCCACGATGGTGCCGCCCGACGAGCCGAGCAACACGGTCTGCATGCCGCGAAACTGGTTGTCGGGGTTGCCGTCGATCCAGACCCGGTCGAAGATGGTGCCGACCACGTGGAAGCTCGACGTGTTCGATGGGCCCACGTTCATCACGAACAAGCGCACCCGCTCGCCCGGTTTCGCGGGCAAGGGTTTTTCCACCATGCCGTTGTAGCGGCCGTTGAACACCGTGTAGGTCGGCGCCTTGGCGCGCACGCGCTCGCCGTCCAGCACGTACAGCGGCTGGCCGTCCACCTTGCGCTTGTCGGGGTCGGGCTTGGTGTAGAACTCGCTCTGGATCACCGCGTACTCGCGGTCCACCTTGGTCGGGTACCCATTGCGCGGCTCGACGATCATCATCCCGTACATGCCCGAGGCGATGTGCTCCAGCACCATCGGCGTGCCGCAGTGGTACATGAACACGCCGGGATAGTTCAGCGTGAACTCGAACGAGAGGGTTTGCCCCGGCGCGATGGAGCGGTACTTGTCCTGCGGCGAAACCATCGCCGCATGGAAGTCCATGGAGTGCATCATCGGCGGCGTGGTCAGGCGCACGCCCGGCACCGGTTCGTCGGAGCGGTTGCTCATCGTGAACTTGATGCGATCGCCCACCCGCGCGCGGATCACCGGACCGGGCACCTGGTCGCCGAAAGTCCAGGCGCTGAATTTCACGCCCGGCGCGATCTCGATGATCTTGTGCGTGGTATCGAGGCGGATCTCTTTCACGGGCGAAGGATCCAGCGGCTTGAGCGTCGCTTCGAGGTTCAGCGCGGCACCGGCGGAGAACGGGCCGGTGTGGCGCTCATTGGTGAGCACGGCAGGCGGCGTCTTGTAATCCATCTTGCTTGGGTCGTAAGGGTCGCCGCTTGGCGCCGACGAGGCAGCGGCGCTGGGCGATGACGCCGCACTGGCCGTTGCCGACGGCGCTTCCGCGGTGGGCGCGCGGCTCGCTTTCGGCGGAGCATCGGGGCGCTCGATACAGCCGTACATGAGCGCGGCCATCAACATCAACGCCGCTCCCGTTGTTCTCTTCGCCTTCATGAAGTCGCTCCCGTGGTGGAGCGGTGATTCTGGCAGCACACCGCAGCGCCGTGAACACGGGGAAGTGCCGGGAGCTCGCCCCCTGTTGCCGTGGTTGCCCCGGATGCGCTGAGGCGCTGCGCGAGAAGCCCAGCGAACACGCGCCGGTCTGGATCGAACTGGCGTGAAACACGCCATGGCAGAGCAGCGGCGCGACAAGAACGGTCGGCCGGGATAGACTCTCGCCGACCCAGGCCACCACGCATTCCAAACACACGGCCTGCTTTTGCCCAGCACCATGCCCTACCAGAACATCCGCGGCGTCAACATCAACTACGAAGTCATCGGCGGCTCCGGCCCCTGGGTGGCGCTGATCACCGGCGGCCGGCGCGGCTATGCCGAATTCATCCCGTTCGCGCACAAGATCGCTGCCAAGGGCTTTCGCGTGGTGCTGCATGACCGGCGCAATACCGGCGCATCGGACGTACTGATCGAAGGCGAGGAAGGCGAAGAAGAGCTGTGGGCCGACGACCTGGTGCTGCTGCTCAAGCACCTGGACGCGTTGCCGGCGTTCGTTGGCGGAACGTCATCGGGCGCGCGCTTGTCGATGCTGGTGTACCTGCGGCATCGGGAGGCCGTGAAGGCGCTGATGCTGATGCGCGTGACCGGCGGCGCGTT
>Ga0105240_10004746_pt1 | contig 20524 bp, 14 predicted proteins | sample KBSC54metaG_FD_80426 | JGI IMG/M metagenome (GOLD analysis project Ga0105240, IMG submission 80426) | Corn rhizosphere microbial communities from Kellogg Biological Station, Michigan, USA - KBS C5-4 metaG | ecosystem: Host-associated > Plants > Roots > Rhizosphere > Soil | place: Michigan, USA... | reverse complement strand
GGTGAAAGCGTATTCACATTGGGCGACAGCGCGACCAGATTCAGATAATTGCGTCCGTTGAGGGGGAGTTGAACGATGCCCTTATTCTCGATAACGGTTCCGACGGTGCCGTTTTCCGCCTGAAGCTGGTCGGCGGCGGCTTCGACTTCGATGGATTCCGAAACCTGGCCGACTTGCAGCGTGAAATCGAGACGTACAGTTTGTTGCACCTGCACTTCGACGTTGTTGCTGGTCGCGGTTTTGAAGCCGGCGTGTTCCGTCTTAATCCGGTACATTCCGGGTGGAAGAGACGGGAATGTGTAATCGCCCGAGTCGGTGGTGACTGTGGACCGGGTGGCATTCGTACTGAGATTGGTTAGAGTTACGGTTCCTCCTGGAACTGCGCCTCCGGTTGCATCACTCACTCTTCCGGTAATTTCGCCAAACGTCTGGCCCAACGCTGGGATGGCCGACAGGGCCAGCAGCGACAAAAGTAATACCCCTACGACAAGGCGGGGGCGTTCCCCGCCCACCCTATAACGATTCATACGTGGTTTTGACCTCCTGAAAAAAGCAAACTGGAGAGATTATATACCGCTTTGGTGCGTTTGAGTAAGCGGTTTCGAAAAAATTTGTACTGGGAACGCTGTACTAGAGTAGGCAGGAATGGCTGGAGCACGTTAGAACCCGTACGGCTCGTGTTGTTCCTGTGAACTATGTAGTCTTGTGACGGGATGCGTCGTACGACCATCTCCTCCAGATTCAGTAGCTAACGTGAAGTGGGTCGCCTGGCCCTAAGAGTCTTTTCTCGTCCCAAGGCTTCGTACAAAAGCATCTCCATCAGAGTCTGGTATCCGATGGCTTTCTCGACCGGCAGCTGATGAGCCTTCTGCAGATCAGCCTCAGGAATTCTGATATTTATCGACAATAGGCGGCCGACGGCCGCAAGCGCTTTCAGCGCCTGTGGCGGAGTGCCGCGCCGAAGAGTTTGGTTCTCCTCAGCCTATTGAATCTGTGCGTGCAGGTATCGGATTCATCGCCACTTCAAACGAAAATTCGGGATCTCATGGTTTCACCTTTTTGTTTGGTCTTTTTTCTTTATGCTTACGATAGTTTCGCCCTTAACCGCAAATACTCTCTACGATCTTTCACATCCATCTCGTACGCGTGAGTATTCATCTAATCTCCCAAGAGCCACAGTCGGGATGATCGTCCCAATGAATTGGATCATTCAGAATCGCCTCTTCTGCCTCAATAGCAGAAATATTAACGGAGGCAATCTTTCGCATCCCATTCGAATCCACGTTCATCTATTGTCGAGACATTGTACCTACGTTTGAATGATCCAGTTCCGGCGAAACGCATGCAGGAATACCTGGAGCACGCTAGAATCAGTACCGTGCGTATTGCTTACGTACTTTCCGCGGCCCTGGCTGTTGTGGCTCATGCGGCGACGGTACCGCCGCTTCGTCCCGCCGGATCCATCCCGCTTCCCGCAGTACAGGGACGCATCGATCATATGTCCTGCGATCCGAAGGGCCAGCGATTATTTGTCGCTGCGCTCGGGAACAACACCGTGGAAGTGATCGATCTGAAATCGGGAAAGGCGGCAAATTCAATCAAGGGGTTTCACGCGCCGCAAGGGATCGCTTACGACGGTGCCTCGAACCGATTGATTGTGGCTTCGCGGGACGATGGCACGATCAAGATTCTGGACGGTACGTCATTCGACGTGATCACGGCCATTACTAAGTTCGGCGACGCGGATAACGTACGGATCGACGCGGCGGCGAAGAATATTCTGGCCGGGTACGCAGACGGGGCGCTGGGCTTCTTCAAGTTGGACGGGAAGCAAATCGCCGAGGTGAAATTGGACGGCCATCCGGAATCGTTCCAACTCGAGAAGAAGGGAACCCGTCTTTTCGTGAACGTACCCACATCGAAGCATATTGCGGTGATCAATCGTGAGTCGAAGATGTTAAATCGTACGTGGGTGCTTCCGACAGACGATTCGGCTAACTACGCGATGGCTCTGGATGAGGCCGACCGCCGCCTATTCGTGGTGGTTCGCACGCCCCCTCGAATGCTAACGTTCGACACGGATTCGGGGGTGCTGATGGATCAGCGGGATACGGTGGGCGATGTCGACGATATCTTTTACGATGGCCCGCACAGGCGAATTTACATCAGCGGAGGAGATGGCCGGGTGGACGTGGTGCGGCAAACCGGACCAGATTCCTATGAGCCCTTCGTCCGAATCGCGACTGCGCCCGGCGCTCGTACGTCTTTGCTGGTTCCGGAATTGAATCGCTATTTCGTGGCTGCACCGCGCCGTGGGAACACGCCGGCGCAGATTCTTGTTTACGAAGTCAGCGCGAAATAGCCGTCAACTGCTCCCGACGGGCGAGGTGATATTTTTCCAGCTCGTGATTCGCACTAATGATGGTATCCAATTCGGCGGCGATCAGCGCTACGCTCGGCCCGGGAATTGCCACGTACGATTCGTCGTCGCGGAGTTCCGTGTAGATGCGGTTACCAATACACCCGGTGCTGGCCACGGTTCCCAATTTCATCGCCATGGGAATGGCCATGCAGGTGGGGCGGACTAGCAAAGCCGTTTTTGCGGGCACGCCGGCTCGCGTGGCGGCCTCCACGAGCAGCATCAAAGATCTCGCGGCTCCGGCGACAATTACGACGTCGGGTGCGACCGGCGCATCACCGAGCGGCGCGTAAACAATCACGTTCGGAGTCCCGGCGAGGCGGCCGATGCCTGGAATCTCGTCCTCTTTGAGATAACCAACGCCCATCATGACCGAGAGCACTTGCGGGAGTTCGGCGGCGCGGCTCTCGGGAAGGGGAATGTTGTGCGTGTACGCGCCGACCGGGCAATTGTAGTGGTCGCCGGCAACTGTATAGAAGGTCGCTCCATCAGCAGCCAGACGCCAGAAGGTACATCCTGACGGGACGACACCATCGAATTTGTCTACGCCCTCAGGAATGTCATCGAGGATAGAAACGGAAACGGGTCTCCGGGTCAGACCGAGACTCTGAATGAGTTTGGACTCTACTTGTTGAAGATTCGACATTAGATTTTGGAGCCGGATAGAGTGTACTCTTCCACGACGCTCAGCAGGTGCGCCGAGTGAACCGGCTTGGAGATATAAGCGTTCATTCCGGCGGCCAGGCAGCCTTCGCGATCGCCGTGCATGGCATGCGCGGTCATGGCGACAATCGGTAATTGACCCCACCGCGGGTCTTTCCGGATCAGACGCGTGGTTTCCAAACCATCGAGAACCGGCATCTGGACGTCCATGAGAACGAGTTGGAACGTGTGCTGCTGCAAGGCTTCGATCGCTTCCTGGCCGTTGCTCGTGATCTCCACTTTGAAACCGTGTTTACGCAAAATCGACGAGACCATTTTCTGATTTACCAGATTGTCTTCGACCACAAGTATAGTGCCGCGGTCGTCGGAGTGGAACGCGGGTCCAGTGGAAACGGGACTGAGTTCCGGCACCGGCGGCTTTGGCACGGACGCAAGCTCGTAGGGGATATTCACGCTGAAACGGCTGCCCCGGCCGACCTCGCTTTCCACCTCGATCGTTCCACCGTGCATCGCCACCAACACTCGTGTAATCGCCAGTCCGAGGCCGGTGCCGCCGAACCGGCGGTTAATACTGGTGTCCGCCTGGGTGAACTTCTCGAAAATCGTTTGCAGCTTGTCTAGAGGAATGCCCGTTCCGGTATCGATCACTTCGATACGGAGCGCGAATTGGTCGTCCACAAGGCGGTGTCCAGAGGCCCTCAACAGCACGAAGCCTTGTGCTGTGAACTTCACTGCGTTGCTTAACAGATTTGCCAGGATTTGCCTGAGCCGGAGAGGATCGCCAAGTAACTGGTCAGGCAGATCGCCGTCGATTTCCGAGCGCAGGCCGACGTCGCGAAGGATGGCCACGGCCGCCTGGGATTTCACTGCCTCTTCCAGTAAGGGGCGGGGCGAAAAAGGTATTCGCTCCAAAGCCATTTTGCCCGCTTCAATCTTTGAGAGGTCGAGAAGATCGTTCAGAATTGCGAGCAAAGAGTAGGCGCAGGATTGCGCGGTTTCCAGATGATCCCGCTGTTCGAGGGAGAGCGAACTTTGCAAGACCAAGTCCATCATGCCCAGGATGCCGTTCATGGGAGTTCGGAGCTCATGCGAGATGTTGGCCAGAAACTCGCTCTTGGCCTGGCTGGCTGCGAGCGCCTTCTGCATGGCCACCTCCAGTTGCTGGGTGCGCTGCCGGATGCGTTCCTCCAGCATTTCCTGGTTTTGCAGCAGCTCATTTTGCGTGGCTGCGAGCGCCTCGATCATCCCGTTGAAACTTTCGCCGAGAAATTCGATTTCGTCACCGGTACTGGAAACCTGAATTGGTTCCAGTCTTCCTTCCCGAACATTGGTGATGCCGGTTTGCAGCAGAGCTAGGGGCCGGGAGAGCAGCCGAATGGTCATTCGAGAGATGGCGCTGGCGACGAGGAGCAGGATTGCGAGAAGGAGTGCCCCTTTGGAGATGTTGAAGTTGTCCTGGCGGAGGTCATAAGCGACGAGGACCAGCACTACCCAAAACAGAAGCGCACTTGTGAAGATCGAGTACTTAGAGGCGAGCGAGCGATAATGGCGCTTCTTCGGCGGCACAGGATTTGTGACGATTCCCTTTTACTGCTAGAGACTTCAAGTATAGGACTATATTCGTACGAACCGGGAAATTACCTTATAGCACCTAGCCCCTTATTTAAGGGGGACCCTACCCGTGGGCGTCCTGTTATGCTGGTACCCAAGTGACATCATCGTCTGGGCGGCTGGAAACCTCGTTGTGCGGCGTTCCGCTGCGGAACCCGGTGCTGGCGGCTTCGGGAACCTTCGCCTATGGCATTGAATTCGCGAGGGTTACGGATCTTGAGTCTATCGGCGGTTTTGTCGTAAAAGGCATCTCGGCTGAGCCTATGAACGGCAATCTTCCGCCTCGGCTTTGGGAGACCGAAGCCGGCATGATGAATTCCATAGGGTTGCAGAATATAGGTGTTAAGGCCTTTATCCGAGACAAGATCCCCCCACTGCGGACGATCAAAACCCCTTACTTCGTCAATGTGTTTGGCGGTACGCCTGAAGATTACCAGGAGATCGTCCGCGCTCTTGAAGACCAGGAAGGACCGGCTGGATACGAATTGAACGTTTCGTGTCCAAATACCAAGCATGGCGGCATTTTCTTTTCGAGCGATCCCGGATTATTGGCCGAAGTTGTATCCGGAATTACTAAAATCACGCGGCGGCCGGTGATTGTAAAGCTTTCGCCGAATGTGGCGCGCATCGAACCGTTAGCTAAGGCCTCGGAGGATGCCGGCGCGAGCGCTGTATCATTGGTGAACACTTTTGTCGCTTTGGCCGTGGATGTGCGCACGCGCCGGCCTCGGATCGGCGCCGGGTTCGGCGGGCTGTCCGGACCGGCCATCAAGCCGATTGCGCTTCGGATGGTGTATGAAGCAGCCCGGGCTGTGAAAATTCCAGTAATTGGCCTGGGTGGCATCGCCACGGGGGAAGATGCGGCCGAATTTCTGATTGCCGGCGCTACCGCTGTGGAAGTGGGCACAGCGAATTTTTGGGATCCGGGGGCTGCGGCGCGCATCGCCAGAGAGTTGGATGAATTTCTGAAAGAGGAGAAAATCGCCAGCGTGCGCGAGATCGTGGGCACGCTGCGCTTTGAAGACAAATGAAGCAACCCATTGCAACTGAAAAGGCACCCAAGGCAATCGGGCCGTATTCGCAGGCCATCTCGCACGGCGGCACTGTCTATGTGAGCGGACAAATTCCGCTTGATCCGGCTACTGGACAGATCGTGGACGGCGATATTGCCGCGCAGACGGAGCGCGTGCTGGAGAATTTGAAGGCAGTGCTGGAGGCGTCGGGATCGTCGCTTTCGCAGGTGCTGAAGACAACTGTGTTTCTGAAGAACCTGGCAGACTTTCCGAAGATGAACGAGGTCTATGGGCGGTACTTTATCGAGACTCCGCCCGCGCGTTCCACGGTGGAGGTGGTGCGGTTGCCGCGCGACGTTCAAGTGGAAATCGACTGCATCGCGATTGGGTAGAATAGGTGATCGCAGGAAGATTAGCAGGGAGAATCGGAATGAAAACCGTTTTCTCGGTGATGTCCGCACTCGCGTGCGCCTTCTCATTGGATGCACAAATTACTACCACGCTGAGCCGCTTGCCCGAGGGCATGGACGAAGTCAGAATTCGGAACAATTCTTCGATCAGTCTGGTAGCGTTTGTGGTCACCGTGAAGCAGGTGCCTATTAGCGAAGCCTCCAGTAATGCGCCTTTCGTGGTGTATTCCGATCCGTTGATTGAACCGAAAGCAAAACCGCTGTTGGCGAGCGAGGAGCGCGTTGTGATGATGCTTGGTTTTCGGGACCCTTCGGGAAGACGCGGCGGACTTTTGGAGGAGCCGATCGTCACTGCCGGAATTTTGGCCGACGGCTCCACAACGGGCGACCCTGCGTTGCTTGTTCGGCTCATGATGCGACGGAACAATATGCTGATGGCGGTGGAGACGGCGCTCGAGACGCTATCCGATGCCGGCAGACGCAACATACCCCGGGATCGGCTGGTTGAACAATTTAAAAAAATGGCTGAGTCCCTCAACCACTGGTATGTTCCTCCTGAGCAGCAGGTCGGGCGCGCTCTTTATCAATCGATCGCGGCAAAACTGATGAGCTTGCCGGAAGGGCAATTGGGATCGCCATTCCCGCCGTCTGCCTTTGTGGAGCAGGAGACTGCGCCGTTGAGACAACGGCGCGTCACACTGTTAGCATCGGAACCCAGCTTGGCGGATGCCACTCTCATCGAGAGGTAGATTGTTCAGCCGCACCGCTATTGTTTCGCGACCTGAATAAACGGGATTGCTCCGCCACCGCTATATTGCGGCAGTTTTCCATCCCATTTAGAGATCGCCTGCTGCTGGACGTCGAGTTGTCGCCACGAGACGATCTGCTGTGTAATTGACCTCGTCATGAGGTCGTTCGCACGCGCAGTGCCTTCGGCCGAAGCGATCACCTTTTGCGCTTCGGCCCGCGCAGTTCGCAGCTCATTCTCCGCGCGGATCGCGTCCTGCGTGGCTTTCTGTTTCGCATTGATTGCCTCCTGCACGCTTTCGGGCGGCCGCGGCGCACCGATGAATCCGAACTGATCGAGCACGACGCCGATAGGCTCCATGGCGACGTTCAATCGATCGCGAACTTCTGTAAGCATGACTTCCTTGCCGACGCCGATGATTTCGTCGCTGCTGAAGTGTACAGACGATTCATTCAGAATGTCGCGCACAACGTCGCGCATGAAACCGTGAGTAAAACGCTCGAGGTTGTCTGAACGGAACTTCACATAGAACGCGGGGACCTTCGACTCCACGAGGTGGTACGAAAACGAAATGTCGCCCGTGAAGCCCATGCCTTCCTTCGAATTGAAGGAAACTTCTTCGTTCTGCGGCCGGCCTTCGCCCAGGCTCTTGGTCCAAATTGCGCGCTGTACATAAACCGGATAGTCGAATACGGTTTCACTCCAGGGGTTATACCAGACCCGTCCGGTCTTCAGTGGGAAATCCGCAACCCCCTTCTGCGAACCGTACTGGTTCACAACGATGCCGACATGTCCCGGCGGAATTGTTTTCGCGCAACCGGTAGTGAAAAACGACGCGCCCGCGATTGCAAGCAGCAACATCATGCCCGTGCTATTCGAGCGCATCTTTACCCGGCTGAAGATCCACCGGCCGAGATAGGCCGCGGCAACAGCATAGCCGATCATAATCATCACTCCCTCCCAAACCGCAAGGTCGCTTGGGGAACTGATCAATATCAGTCCCTTGTTGAACACCGCGAACCCGGCGCAAACCAAGACCAATGCAACTCCAATCCGTAAGCCGAACATGCTTTATCACTCTCCACCGGTTGCAGATGAGAGCGCTGTCTGGAAGATGCGCGGGGAAGTACTAGCCGCGCCGTATGTATCAGATTGAGATGGAAATAGAGCTGAGATGGAAATAGAGGCGAGCTACTGCTGATCGAACAAACCCGATCGGCTTACGCTTTCGCCCTTAAAGAATACGCCGGAAATGTGTTCGGTCGCGGAAATGTCCTGGAGCGGATTGCCATCCACCAGAAGTAATGTCGCATCGTAGCCTTTGCGAATATAGCCGAGGCGATTGTCGACGCGCAGCGCTTTAGCCGCATTCGCCGTAGCGCCCGCTAGCGCGGCCTGGGCAGGAACTCCGGCCTTCACCCAGAGCTGCATTTCACGATGAACCGCCGGCCCGTGGACCACCATCATGTTCCCCGAGTCCGAGCCCACCACTACCAACACTCCGGCGCGATATGCGCGCAACAGATTGTCCTCCGCGATGGTCAAATCCACCGGATACTCCTTGAGTTTTGCGACTCCTTTTTGCCGTTCGGAACTCGCCAACTTCTGTTTTGTGTTCTGTAGCACTTTGGGTGGAACCACCTGGGCCACGAGAGATCGATCGAGCAGGTCCATCTTGCCTTCCTTCAGATCCTGAAACGCCTCCATGACCGAAAGCGTGGGGTCGTAGGCGATTCCCTGCTTGACCATCAACGCAAACGTTTCATCCGGAATCCGATCGCGTGCCGATCCATGCTCGATCCCGTTTACACGGGCGGCCACCGCGTCTTTCACATCGCGCGCTTCACCCGTATGCACTGTAATCGGCAGGCCGTCGGCATGAGCCTGCTGCGCAATTGCGTTGAGCAATTCGAGGTCGAGCCGGTTAAACAGCACGCCGCCGGCTCCCGCTTCGAGCACCGCCTTGATCGCATCCACGCCGCGGGCCTTGAGCGCGTCTACTTGCCGCTTCGCCTCATCGGGCGTCTTGGGCAATCGGACAAACTGCTCTGACGACATCTGCTTCACGAATGCCGGGGCATTAGCAAAGTATTCCGTGCCGTGGCCGCCTTCGGCTGTGAACAGCGGACCACACAGAAACAGTTCGGCGCCAAGTTTCTGGCCTTCGGAGAAACGCTCGCGCGCCTTGAGAATCTCATCCAAAAAATCGCCGGTACTTCGGACTGCCGTGACTCCGCTGTAGAGATAAGCTTCGAGAGCACGGTCGAGATTCTTCTTTGGATCGTAGTCCTTGTCGCTCTCCGGAATCACTCCTGGAGCTCCCAGGTGGACGTGTACATCAATCAAGCCGGGAAGCAGCGTCTTGCCGCTCGCTTCGATCGAATCTGCATTCAGAGCCTTGGCGTCCGGCGCGGAACCTTCGTAGATTTCGGCAATCCTACTGTCCTTCAACAACACCGAACCCGATTCGATCACGCGATCGCCGGTAAAGATGCGCGCGTTGCGAATCAGCCAGGAATGGTTGCGCCGCAGTTGACGCTCGTAGACTTTATTCTTCGCCAGGTTCTCCTTGGTGTGTGCCTGCCACGTTCCGAGCACCAAAAATGGCGCCAACACGACGAGAATCCACGCCTTTGCGCTGCGCGCGATCTTCTCCTCTTTCTCCCAACGGAACAACTTCATCGAGACGAACGTTCCAACAATCGTACTAATCAACAGCGCGGCGGTGGGAACAAGATTTCCGCTCAGTGATTCATTCCGCAGCATGATGCCTTGCATGCCGGAGAACAGGTGCGATGCGGGCAGATATTGCGCTATGATTTGCGCGATGTTCGGCATGGCCGTCAGCGGGAAAGTGGCCCCGCTGAGAAACAACATCGGCATGTACAGCACCTGGATCAGAATGTTGCTTTCGGCGACCGAGTTAACGACCGACGCAACAATAAGTCCGATAGCACGCATGGCGAAAGATCCCACCGTCACGAGAGCAAACAAGGAGAGAAGGTGGTGCGGCAACTCCATGTAGTAACGGAAATGCGCAATGCCGAAAATTAACAGTACCGACGGCATGTACAAAATCCAACCGGTGACCATGGAGGCCACAAGAATCGGGGCCGGACTGATGGGCGCCACTTTATAGCGCCGGAGTATATTCGCTTCGCGCTCGGCCACCGCGCGCATCCCGGCGCCGAATAGTCCGCTGCCCAGCAGGCCAATCACCAACACCATGGACACGACCTGGGTGATCATGCCGCTCTGGCGGCCGAAGGCCGAAGCAAAACCGAAAAAGAAAATCAACGGGAAGACATAGTTGAAAAACAGGACCGCTTTTTCCCGCATCGCCAACCGCAGGTTGATCCGGGTCAATGCAAGGTAGGGTTTCATTCGCGCAGCTTCTTTCCCGTCAATTCGATGAAAACGTCTTCCAGGGTCGGCCGTTTCAGTTGTATGTCCACGATTTCGATTCCCTGCGAATCGATCCAGCGAACCAGTTCCACCAGCGTGTGCGTGGGTTTGCCGGAAGCGACGCTCAGTTTGGTTCGCTCATCGTTGAAGACGAGTTTTGCGCCGTTGAGGGCGAGAGGGACCTCACACGCCGGTACTGGCCGGTCGACGTGGAGATCGATGCGCGAAGTGCCGAGGGTCTTGGCTTGAATTTCGGCGGGCGTTCCCATGGCGATGATCTTGCCCTGGTCAACGATGGCTACGCGATCGCAGAGCCGCTCCGCTTCTTCGATGTAATGCGTGGTGATCAACACGGTGCACCGGGCTTCACGCAGTTCCTGAATCAACCGGTGAATTTCCAGACGCACTTGTGGATCGAGTCCGGTGGTTGGCTCGTCAAGAAAAACGAGTTGCGGATCGTTCACCAACGCCAGCGCGAGGGCGACGCGCTGTTTCTGCCCGCCGGAAAGCGTCCCGTAGAATGCGTCCCTCTTGTCCCAGAGTTGAAGGCGCTTGAGCAGGTGGTCGCGATCGGAGTTTTTCGAGTAGAAGCTCGAGAACACATCGAGCGCTTCGTGCACCTTGATTTTGTCGGGTAGATTCGTCGCTTGCAAACAGACGCCGATGCTATCTTTAATTGCCCTATTGTTCACGCCCGGATCGAAGCCGAGGACCGAGACCTGGCCGCTAGTGCGCGGCCGCAAGCCTTCGAGAATTTCGACGGTGGTAGTCTTGCCCGCTCCGTTCGGACCGAGCAATCCAAACACCTCGCCGGCAGCTACTTCGAAATCGAGTCCGCGCACCGCTTCGAACTCGCCGTATGTCTTGGTGAGACCTTCAACCGATATAACGCTGTCCATGCAGTTCTACTTTTTGAACCGCGTAAGGACGCCGATTGCTTCGCGGCAGAAGGCCGGCAGATCTTCCGGCTTCCGCGACGTGACCAGGTTGCGGTCGACAACGACTTCTTCGTCCACCCATTCCGCGCCTGCGTTCACGACATCGTCTTTGATGGCGAAAAAACTTGTCACCTTGCGTCCCTTCAGTGTGCCGGTGGAACAGAGCACCCATGGTCCGTGGCAAATGGACGCCACCAGTTTGCCTTGCTGATCGATTTCACGCACGAACTCGATCGCTTTGGGATGCCGCCGAATGTGGTCGGGTGCATAACCGCCCGGGATCACGACGCCATCGAAATCAGAGGATTGCGCGACCTCCCAAGAGAGATCGCACTTCACCGGATAGCCAAGTTTACTCGGATAAGTGTGGCCGGCGGCTGGGCCAACGGTGACGACTTCCGCTCCGGCTTCCCGGAGGCGGAACAGGGGGTACCAGACTTCCATCTCCTGGTACATTTGATCCACGAACACCGCGATTTTCTTGCCGCTGAGTTCCATCCGCACCACCCTTTCCCTTGTTCTTATACGCAATACTATTGTATTTTGTTCCCGTAACGATTCGAGGCTTCCAGTTTTTCGAAATATTCGAATACGATACGGGCAGCGTCAGGCACGGGGTCGGTGCCGGGTTTTATGAACGTTGAATTCACGGTCACAACGAAGGGATGTTTTTTCAGAAAGACAATGGCGGTCTCGCAGCGCACACCGGTAAGTTCCCCGGGTTTGGAAGCGACGTCTATATTGTCGGGAATTACTTTGCGGATATCGGCGTCCACCAATTTCAGGATTTCGATCATCTCGCGCGAGGCTTCGGCGTCGACTGCTTTGCCACGATAAATCAATTCCGCCAGACGCGCCATCTCGGAGGGCGTCGATATGTTTTCGCGATCCGCTTTCGACGCGGCGGTATCGAGCATCTTGCGCTGCAGGCGCGTGGAGCGCATTCCCAATTCGTCCAGCGTGCGGTTCACGTTGTCGATTCCAACCATCGAAATGCACTTGTTCGTCGCAGTGTTATCGCTCGTCTCGATCATTGCGGTGATCAACTCTTTCACAGTGAGGGTGACTGGTCCGCTGCGCAACAGCGTTTGTAAGTGGCCGCTGCCGCCGACCGTTTCGGAAGGTTGAATCGTCATGCGGTCCGTCATCTTGAACTGGCCGGCCCGCGCTGCTTTGAACATCTGGATCAGGATCGGAATCTTGATTGTGCTGGCCGTGGCGAAAACAGTGCCGCTGTGGAATGCAAGACTTTGTCCGGTGGCGAGGTCGATAGCATACACGCCCAACACGCCGTCGATGGAATCGTTCAATGCTTGAATTCGAGTGAGCGTTTTCTGTTGTAAAATCTCGATGGCGGAGGGTGATTCTGCAAATGCACTCACGGTCGCCGCGAGAATCACGACGAGCTTAAGCAAGCACACCCTTAACAACGTTCCCGGAAACATCGGTCAACCGGAAATGGCGTCCTTGGAATTTGAATGTGAGCCGTGTGTGATCCACACCCAGACAATTCAGGATGGTCGCATGCAGGTCGTGTACATCCACCGGATTTTTCGTGATGTTGTAGCTGAAGTCGTCGGTTTCACCGTACGTGATTCCGCCTTTCACTCCGCCTCCCGCCATCCATACCGAAAAACATCGCGGATGATGATCGCGGCCGTAATTGCTGTCCGTCAATGTGCCCTGTGAATAAACGGTGCGTCCGAATTCTCCTCCCCAGACCACCAGGGTGTCGTCCAGCATTCCGCGCTGCTTTAGATCCTGAATCAATGCGGCGGTCGGCTGGTCGGTTTGCAGGCACTGGCCGCGGATTTCCTTTGGCAGATTGTTGTGTTGATCCCATCCGCGATGGAAAAGCTGGATGAATCGCACGCCGCGCTCGGCCAGCCGGCGGGCCAAGATGCAGTTGGCCGCATAGGTTCCGGGCTTTCGCGAATCGGGACCGTACATGTCGAAAATCGACTCGGGTTCTTTGGAAAGATCCGCTAGTTCCGGAACCGATTTCTGCATCTTGTACGCCATCTCGTATTGGGAAATACGCGTTGCGATTTCGGGGTCCTGGTAGTCTTTCAGCTCGATCTCGTTCAGCTTGGCTAAATCGTCGAGGAACCGGCGGCGGGCCGTGTCGGAATATCCCGGCGGATTGGAAAGGTAGAGCACCGGATCGGCGCCGGATCGAAACTTCACGCCAGCGTATTTCGTTGGGATGAAACCGCTGCCCCACGCACGATCGGCCAGTGCCTGCGTACCGCCGTTGCCTTGTGAAACCATGACCACGAAGGCCGGCAAATCCTGACTCTCACAGCCGAGACCATACGAAATCCATGCGCCGATGCTGGGACGTCCGGCGATCTGGAAGCCGGTTTGAAAAAAAGTAACGGCGGGATCGTGATTGATCGCGTCGGTTTTCATCGACCGTATGATTGCGATGTCGTCAGCGACCTTGCTGGTGTATGGCAGAAGTTCGCTCATCCAAGAGCCGCTCTTTCCGTGTTGCGAGAACTGGAAAATGGACGGTGCAGTCGGGAACTTAGCCTGATACGCCGTCATTCCCGTGAGACGTTGGCCCATTCGTACGGAGTCGGGCAACTCCGCACCGCGGACTTTAGCGAGATTCGGCTTGTAGTCGAACAGATCGAGTTGAGAAGGCGCGCCGTGCTGGAACAGATAGATGACTCGCTTCGCCTTCGGAGGAAAATGCGGCAGACCAGGAAGCGCCCCTGTTGTGGCACTCGCTTCCGGCGTCAGCAACGATCCAAGCGCCGCCACTCCGAGGCCCGTGCTGGACAGGCCGAAGAAATGCCTCCGGGTCAAGTGAAGTTTTCGTTGCTCAATCGGATCCATGGTTCATTCCTTCGAGATCGTCTCGTCCAAATTCAGCAGCAGACTGCCAACTGACGCATATGCGGCGAGTTGCCGCGCATCGATCGCCGGGTCAGGTTGTGAAGCACCCTGGTTCAGGTAGGCCTTCAATTCATCCGGCTTGCCGGCGAAATAGTCCAGATGATATTGCAAATTGCCGCGCAGAATTTGTGCCTCGGAGGGTGATGGCTTGCGTCCGGTGGCGAGCAGGAAACCATAGCGCAGTCGCGAATCAGCGTCCGCACCACCTTCCTTGATCATGCGCTGACCAAGGAAACGGGCGGCTTCTACAAACGTCAGATCGTTCATCAGATCGAGCGCTTGCAGTGGCGTGTTCGTGCGTGTCTCGCGAACAACGCAAGTCTCGCGATTGGCAGCATCGAAATTCACCATCATCGGGGGCGCGACGGTACGTTTCCAAAATGTGTACAGACTCCGGCGGTACAGATCATGACCCTGGCTCGGCGTGTAGTCCATGCCTTGCATAGTGATTTCTTTCCACAGGCCGGCGGGTTGATACGGCTTCACCGACGGGCCGCCGAGCTTTTCGTACAGCAGACCGGAGACGGCGAGCGCCTGATCGCGAATCATCTCCGCAGGCAATCGGAATCGCGGCCCGCGCGCTAGTAGGCGATTGTCGGGGTCGCGCTGTTCGAGTTCCGGAGCGGTCTTTGACGACTGGCGATACGTCGCGCTCATCACGATCAGCTTTTGCATCGCTTTCATGTCCCACCCGGTCCGAACGAACTCCGTTGCGAGCCAATCGAGAAGCTCTGGATGCGATGGCCATTCGCCCTGCGTGCCGAAATCCTCGATCGTCTTCACAATTCCGGTACCGAAATACATCTGCCAGAAGCGATTCATCGTCACGCGCGCCAGCAGGGGATTACCCGGATCGATCAACCATTCGGCGAACCCGAGACGATTGTCCGGCACTCCCGCAGGTAGCGGCGGCAGCACGGCGGGCACACCGGGCTCCACTTTTTCAGCCGGGTGATCGTATGCGCCGCGCGTCAACAAACGGGTCTCTTTCGGCGTGGGACTTTCCGCCATCACCATCACCGTGGGGAAGCTACCCTCGAGTTTCTCTTTCTCCTGACCGAGTGCCAGAAGGCGCTTCCACGCGTCCTGCAATTCCGGAGTTGCGACGTTCTCGAGAAAATACCAGCGCAGTTCATCTTTCTCAAGTCCGCTTTGCTGGGCTTCCGGTTTCCGCGCAATATCGTTGAGCGATTCGCCGAGTGCGAGTACCGCGATTTCACGTTCGCTCAGCACCCGCGTGTAGACCCGGGCATCGTCGATCAACCCACGAAAACGTCGCTCAGGCCCCCATCCGCCCGCGATGCGAAACGGATCCTTCACTTCGTTGCCCGCATTGCGGAACGGCCGGTAAAGGTTATCCAGCAGCACTTTCACCTTGGCCTGCTTGCCATCGATGTAGACGTGCACACCGTCAGCCGTTCGCGATCCGGAATAAGTGACGGTGATGTTGTACCAGTGCTTCGGCTCGAGAGTCTCTTCAGTTTCCACGCGAATCGCGTCAGAGACCCACACGCTGGTGAGATTTACGTGAACCTTGCCTTGATCGAGATGCAGTCCATAGCCTTTGCCCTTGGGGTCGTCCTTCATTCGCGAAATCAAACTACCGTCCGGTGTGGATTCAGAATAAATCCACGTCGAGAGAGTAAAGCGGTCTTCGATATCGAACGGAGCCACGTCGCCCGCATCAATCTCAGACTTTCCGTCGAACGCAATAGCGCGCCCGGTTCGGCCCTCCACGCGCGGAAGGTTCACGGCCGCGGTACTCAGACCGTATATCTGTGCGACGTCCGGCGCCCAGTAAACGGGGTCGCCCTTTGCGATCTTTTGTTCCCATGCCTTCTGTTCGCGGTGCGCTGCGGGGCCATGCTGCTGCAGAAACTCTTCTTCCAGCCTCATGCGGGTCTCGAGTCCGTTGAGAGCAGTCTGCTCCTCGCGAGTGGGCGCGGGAATCAGAGGCGGCGAGTTGCCGTACTTCATCGCACGGCCGAGTTCCGGCACGTTGTTGAAATACGCAAACGTCTGGTAGAACTCTTTTTGCGTGAACGGATCGTATTTGTGATTATGGCAACGCGCACAGCCCAGCGTAAGGCCGAGAAACACGGCAGACGTAGTCTCGACGCGATCCACCACATACTCGACGGCGTACTCCTCTGCGATCAGCCCGTCTTCGGTATTGGCCCGATGATTTCGATTGAATCCCGTGGCGATCTTTTGTTGCAGAGTGGCATTCGGCAGCATATCGCCGGCGATTTGCTCGAGCGTGAACTGGTTGAAGCGCTCGTTACGATTGAATGCCGCAATCACCCAATCCCGCCAGGGCCACATCACGCGCTCGGCATCGTATTGATAGCCGTTCGTATCGGCATAACGCGCACCGTCGAGCCAACGCTCGGCCATTCGTTCGCCATAACGGGGCGACGCAAGCAACCGGTCGACCACCTTCTCATAGGCGTTTGCGGACTGGTCGCTCATAAACGCGTCGATCTCCGCGGGAGTCGCGGGAAGTCCGGTGAGGTCGAGCGATACGCGCCGGATCAAAGTCTCCCGCGAGGCTTCGGGAGACGGCTTCAGCCCCTCCCGCTCGAGGCGCTCAAGAACGAAATAGTCAATGGAGTTCTTCGGCCAGGCGACGGTCTTCACCTGCGGTTCCGGCCAGCGCTTGGGCGGAATGAACGACCAGTGCTTCTCCCATTTCGCCCCTTGCTCAATCCAATTCCACAGCGTGTCCTGCTCTTTTTCGGTCAGTTTCAGCCCCGAGTAAACAGGCGGCATCTTCATGCCTTTGTTATCGGAGGTGATGCGTCGAATCAGTTCGCTGGCCGCGGGTTGGCCATCGACAATCGCATGGACATCCTTGCCGAGGTCCGCCTTCGCGGCGGCTTCGCTGTCCAACCGCAGAGGAATGTTTTTGTTCTTCGCGTCAGGGCCGTGGCAGAGAAAACATTTGTCCGCCAGAATCGGTCGCACGTCGCGGTTGAACTCCAGCGGACGCTCCGCGGCCGCAAGAACGATCGAAAAAATGCCGAGCAGAGTGACCAGTCGCATGGCTAATTCGTGATCTCATTCTATTATGATCACGTTGTCTTTGTCGGCAACGCATGGCATGCGATCACGTCGAAGGTGTTCGGCGAGCCGGCCATGGTGGACACACGCAAAAGCATTTCGAAGTGGCGCGACGATCCGCTTGGATCGATTCCGTGGCTCTTGAGGGTCTGGGAAAGCAGATCGAGATTCGTGGCAAGTTTTCCGGCCGCCTCGGTGGCTTCCGCATTCGACCCCGCCAGCACCATTACCTCGCCACTCTGGTTGGGGTTGCCGATAAAAGCGACAATCGCGTATGCCTGGCCGGTTCCCCACCCTTCAGCAGTGGGAACGTACATCGATTGTTCTCCGCTTAGAGGACGTTTGTTGCGGACGAATTCCGATCTTTTAATGTCATTGAATTCGAAGATGAAATCCAATTGATCGCGGAAAAGTTCTACCCATGGATTGGATCGCGGACTGCCGAAAAGGATGAAGCTATCCTCAGTCTTGAAATCCACCAGGCGGACGCCGCGGGCCGTGTGCGTGTCGATTTGATGGCTCGCCCCCGCCACCGGGAGTTCCGCGATCTTGAGCGCCGTCTCGGCGTCCACCGCGGCGACGTTCGTCCCACGGAACGATACGGCTTGCATGATCCGGCGCATCTCGGGAGTCAACAAACCGGGATCAGGCCAGTAGTGCCGGTTCGCGTAATCGGAAAGAGACACGGTAAAGTTTAATATCTTCTGGATCGTCACAATCTCCGGATCGCAAAAAATGATGTGGGTCTGACGGTTTGGCTGAATGAGAGCCGACCAGGGCATGACGCGCTTCGGTGACGAGAGGGCAAGCACGGAGTAATGCTGATTCCCGATCCATAAACCGGCACAGAGGCCGATACCGAGCAGTGCGGCCGCGGCCAGACGCGAGACATGGCGCGACACATGACGAAAGATACGGGGCAACACGAGCCGCTTTCCGGCATCGCCTTTCGGAACAACTGTCAATCCGGCGCTGACGTCAGCCGGGGAGGGAATCTCGACAAGAGAAACAGGTAGCGGGTCGACAGTGGCCTTTCTCAAATCGGGAATATAGGATCCGGGGGGAAGATCAACCCGGAACTCCGACGCGAAGCCGATTTCCGAGTGGAACTGGGCTAGCCGTTTCCGCACATCACATGCGGTGACCCGGACAATTGCGTCCTCACCCGTATCGTAAGACGGCGCCCGGCCGAACAACTCGACGCCAAGAGTTCGTTCCTTCAAGTCATCAAAGTGACCGTCCAACGCTCTATCAGTTATGTATTGAAGGAATTCCTGGCTGCGCCGGCTACCTTTAAACGCCGCGCTCTCAATAATTCGCCGAACGTGGACTCTCAGCGCCTCAGCATAAGGAGCGATGTCGTGGACTTTGGCGATCGCGGCCATGTGTTCAACGTGATTCGCTCTTCCCTGCATGGGGATCCGCCTTAAAACGCGTAGCATATCACAGAATAGCGGCTGTTTCGGCAAGACTCGGATCTAACGTATTCTCAGTATGTTAGGGAACCGTTAGAAACATTTCTAACGTTGTTGCGCCACGATTTTCCAGCTATGGTCCTAGCAGGTAGTCATCCAGCTTCAGAAAGAGGAGATCACAAGGCCATGCCCCGCAAGTTTGCACTGCCGCTCGCGACGTTTATCTTCGCGGTTGCGAATGCGTTTCTGTGTCAGGCCCAAGTTGAGCAAGCGACGGTCACGGGGATCGTCACCGATGGGTCAGGCGCAGCCATAGCAGGCGCGAAGGTCACCCTCACCAACACCGAAACCCAGGTCGCGGTTTCGACCCAGACAAACAGCCAGGGCAACTATTCGTTTCCGTTTGTTCCCCATGGGCCCTATTCAGTCGTCGCCGAAAAAGAGGGCTTCTCCGCGGCTCGAGTAACGGACATCTCGCTTCGCGTCGGCCTGGCGGCCACTATTAATCTGACGCTGGCGCCCGGAACTATCAAACAGGAGATTACGGTTACGGCGAACGCGGTGCTCTTGGACCAGCAGACGTCATCACAGGGCAATGTCGTCTCCAGCCAACAGATCGTGCAACTTCCCCTAAATGGGCGGAATCCTTATGCTCTGCTGACTCTTGCCCCGGGCGTCACGCCAACCGGGAACTCGGGCACCGGCCCGATCATCAGCGGCGGGCGTTCGAACACTAGCGGCGTTCTCTTTGATGGCCAGGAAACGCGAAACACGTCGACCAACGACATTGTTTATACCCCGCCGCTGGAGACGGTGGCTGAATTCAAAGTGATTACGAATAATTTCTCGGCCGAGTACGGCAGATCGGGTGGCGGGATTCTAACCGCCGCGGGAAGAAGCGGTACAAACCAGATCAACGGCAGTGTTTATGAATACTTCCGCAACAATGTCCTGAACGCCAACGGCTGGACCAATAACAGAAACGGGTTGAGCCGTAATCCTGTTCGCCACAATGAATATGGTTTCGCGGTCGGTGGACCTGTTCTCATCCCGAAGGTCTACAACGGCAAGAACCGCACGTTCTTCTTCTTCAATTTCGAACAGATCAAGGATCGAAGTCCGGATAATATTACCGGATCCGTTCCAACAGCGGCAATGCGTACCGGCGATTTCTCACAATTGTTGCCAGGTATAAAAATCTACGATCCGCTGACGACAGTGGCGGATCCTACGAGACCCGGCAGTTACGTCCGGAGCCCGTTCCCGAATAACCAGATTCCGGCCGACCGCATTAATCCGATCACGCAGAGCCTGCTGCAATATTTCCCGGCACCGACTTTACCTGGGATCACCAATAACTATGCCGTTTCCGCCACGCGCGCCGGCAACACATCGAAATACTACGGACGAATTGACGAGAGCCTGGGCGAGAAGAACAAGCTCTTTTTCCGTTACGGAATTACCTATAGCCCGGCGAATACGCCCGGATATACAAGTCTCGCGCTGCCCGGCGAAGGAACCAATTGCAACGAAGGGAATGCAAATTCCACTCCATGGGTGGCCGCCATCAGCGATACCGCAACCTTCCGGCCCAATCTCCTTGGGGAGTTTCGCGTGAGCTACACCCGGCAATTGAATACTTGCGACCCTCGGAGCGATGGCTTCGATATGACGAAACTCGGCCTCCCCACTTATCTCAAAAACGCGTCACTCGATCAGCACTTTCCTTTGTTTGAAATTACCGATGCGACAGTTCCTGGCACAGGTACGGCTTCGCTCGGCCCGGCCCGCGCTTCGCATTACACCGACGCCGAGAACACTCCCGAAGCGCAGGCTCATCTGACATGGCTAAAGGGTTCGCACTCCGTGAAAGGCGGAATCGATTACCTGTTTCTCGCCTTCAACATATTTCGTCCCGATTTCCCCTCAGGTGAT
>Ga0105240_10004744_pt1 | contig 20528 bp, 23 predicted proteins | sample KBSC54metaG_FD_80426 | JGI IMG/M metagenome (GOLD analysis project Ga0105240, IMG submission 80426) | Corn rhizosphere microbial communities from Kellogg Biological Station, Michigan, USA - KBS C5-4 metaG | ecosystem: Host-associated > Plants > Roots > Rhizosphere > Soil | place: Michigan, USA... | reverse complement strand
GCCGGCCACGGCCAGAACAGCTATCGGGGAATGGTGAAGATCCTGAAGGGCGCCGACAACGCGCGCAACTATTCGCAGTGCGACTCCCTCCTGATGGGCGACCGGTGCGGCGCGCACACGTTCCCGTACATCGAGGTCGGCAACGACACCGCGCAGGTGGAGCACGAAGCGTCCACGTCGAAGATCGGCGAGGACCAGATCTTCTACCTGCAGCAGCGCGGCATCTCGAAGGAGAACGCGGTGTCGATGATCGTGGCCGGCTTCTGCAAGGACGTGTTCAAGGAGCTGCCCATGGAATTCGCGCTCGAGGCGCAGCAGCTACTCGGCATCACACTGGAAGGAAGCGTCGGTTAGGCACCGCGACGCGCGGTCACTTACTCGGGGAACGGACATCGTGCTCGATATTCGAAACTTGCAAGCCAGGGTCGGCGGCGGCGGCGGCGCGGACATTCTGAAGGGCATCACGCTCTCGGTAAACGCGGGCGAGGTGCACGCGGTGATGGGGCCGAATGGCTCGGGCAAGAGTACGCTCGCGCAGGTGCTGGCGGGCAAACCGGCATACGAGGTCACCGGCGGCACCGCCACGATCGACGGCAATGACCTCCTCGCGATGCAGCCCGAAGAGCGGGCGCACGCCGGATTGTTCATGGCGTTTCAATACCCGGTCGAAATCCCGGGCGTGTCCAACGCATACTTCCTGCGCTCGGCGTACAACGAGATCCGGAAAACGAAGGGCCTCGAGGAAGTCGACCCGCTCGAATTCCTCGACATCATGGAAAAGAACCTCGCGTTGGTGGACATGGATCCGTCCATGCTCAACCGCAGCGTGAACGCCGGATTCTCGGGCGGCGAGAAAAAGCGCAATGAGATCCTGCAGATGGCCGTGCTGCAACCACGGCTCGCGATTCTCGACGAGACCGATTCGGGGCTCGACATCGATGCCTTACGGATCGTCGCCGAGGGTGTGAACAAGCTGCGTCGCCCCGACAACGCGACCATCGTGGTTACGCACTATCAGCGGCTCTTGAACCACATCGTGCCCGACTACGTGCACGTGTTGTCGGCGGGCCGGATCGTGAAGTCGGGCGGCAAGGAGCTGGCGCTCGAGCTCGAGGAGAAGGGCTACGACTGGCTCGAGACGCCCGCGGAGGCAGTGGCGTGACCGCACCCGTGCTGCTGCGCGACTTCGAAGATTTCGCGGCGAACGGCGGCGGTGGTGGCCCGTCGTGGCTCTTGCCGCTCAGACGCGCAGCCATCGATCGCTTCGCCGCGCTGGGATTCCCGACGCCCAAGAACGAAGACTGGCATTTCACGAGCGTCACGCCCATCGCGGAGGGCTCGTTCCGCGCGGTCGCGCCGGCGCGTTCCGTTAGGCTCGAAGCGGCAGACGTCGAAGCATTCACGTTCGGGCGGCCCGATTGGATCAGGCTCGTGTTCGTGAACGGACGCTTCGACGCGGCATTGTCGAGCAGCGCGCCGCGGCCCCAAGGTGTCACGGTCACCGACCTCGCCACCGCCTGGCGCGAGCAGCCGCATCTGCTCGAGCGTCACGTGGGCAAGGTGGCCGACTTCCAGCGCACCGCGTTCACTGCGCTCAACACGGCGTTCATGCACGACGGCGCACTGATCCAATTCGCGCCTGACTTCCAGCTCGAGACGCCGGTGCACCTGGTGTTCGTGTCGACCCCCGACGCCGCGGGATCGGCGTCGCACGTGCGCACGCTCATCGTCGCCGGGCACCATGCGAAGGCGACGGTCATCGAGAGCTATGTGTCGTTGGGCGGCGCCAAGGGCTACTTCACCAACGCGGTCACCGAAGCCGTGCTCGGCGATGGCGCGACGCTGGCGCACGTGAAGCTGCAGAGCGAGAGCGAGCGCGCGTTCCACGTGGGCACGCTGCAGGCGCACCAGGGCCGCGACAGCCATCTCGTGTCGTTCTCGTACGCCGCCGGCGGTGAGCTCGCGCGCACCAACATTTATACGCTGCTCGGCGGGGAAGGCAGCGGCGCGACGCTGCACGGCCTCTACTTGTTGGACGGCGAGCAGCACGTGGACCAGCAGACGCGCATCGAGCACGCGGGCCCGAACACGTTCAGCCGCGAAGTCTACAAGGGCATTCTCGACGGCGCGTCGCACGGCGTGTTCAATGGCCAGGTGTTCGTTAGGCCGGAGGCGCAGAAGACCGACGGCAAGCAGGAGAACAACAACCTCTTGCTCTCGGCTCGGGCGCGGGTGGATACCAAGCCGCAGCTCGAGATTTTCGCCGACGACGTGAAATGCACGCATGGCGCCACCGTCGGACGGCTGGACGAGCTCGCGCTGTTCTACATGAAGAGCCGCGGCATCGGGGCCGAGCAGGCGCGAAAGCTGCTCACGTATGCGTTCGCGGCGGGGGTAATCGAGGCGGTCGGCGTACCGGAAGTGCGCGCGGAGCTCGAGGCGCTCACGCTGCGGCGCTTCACGGGGGCGGACGCGGGATCGTGAGCTCCGCGGCTCGACCGGCGCTCGAGCGCGTCGCCGACGTGGACGAGCTGCCACCCGGCTCCCTCAAGGGCGTGACGCTGTCGACCGGGGAACGCATCTGCCTCGTGAACACGGACGGCGAGATTCACGCGTTAGGCAACGTTTGCACGCATCAGGAGTTTGCGATGGCCGATGGCGCGCTGCTTCCAGGCGGCATCATCGAGTGCGCGTGGCACGGTGCGCGGTACGATTGCCGGACGGGAGCGGTCAAACGCTTCCCGGCAACGGATCCGCTGCCCGTCTACCGGGTCCGCATCGAGCAGGATGCGATCTGGGTGGGAGAACGCATCCGATGATGAGCGCCGTGCCCCGCTCGGACTTTCCGCTCCTCGCCGCGTCGCCGCGCCTCGCATACCTCGACTCGGCGGCCACGACGCAGAAGCCGCGCGCCGTGCTCGATGCCATCCGCGACTTCTATGAGAACGACAATGCGAATCCGCATCGAGGCGCGTACGCGCTCTCGGTACGCGCGACGGAGCGGTACCACGAGGCGCGCGCACGCGTTGCTGCGTTTCTCGGCGTTGGCGACGCCGATTGTCTGATCTTCACGCGCGGTACCACGGAGTCGCTCGGTCTCGTCGCGGCGTCGTGGGGCCGGGCTAACGTCGGCGCGGGTGACGAGATCGTGGTGACCGGCGCCGAGCACCACGCGAATTTCGTCCCGTGGCAACAGTTGGCCATCGAGAAGAAGGCGCGGCTTCGAATCTGCGACCTCGAGGCCGACGGGACGCTCGACCTCGACCGGTTGCGCGCAATGCTCGGCCCGCGGACCAAGGTCGTGGCCTTCGGATACGTATCGAACGTGCTGGGCACCATCGCGCCGGTGCGCGAGATCGTCGAGCTCGCGCACCGCGTCGGTGCCATCGCGGTGTGCGACGGTGCGCAGGCCGCGCCGCACCTCACGGTGCGCTGCGACGAGTTAGGCGTGGACTTCTTTGCCGCAAGCGGGCACAAGATGCTGGGGCCCATGGGCATTGGCGTGCTGGCCGGACGGCGGGAGCTGTTGGAGACGATGCCGCCGTTTCTCACCGGCGGCGACATGATCGAGTTCGTCGAGGACGACCACAGCACGTGGAATCGGCTGCCGCACAAATTCGAGGCCGGCACGCCTAACGCAGCCGGCGCCGTCGGCTTGGCGGCGGCCGTGGGCGTGCTCGATGGCGTCGGTATGGACGCGGTGCGGGCGCACGAGCGCGAGCTGGTGGGCGCCGCCTACCGCCGGCTTGCCGCCATCGAGGGTGTCCGGATCTACGGGCCCGGACCCGACGATCGCAGCGGTGTGCTGAGCTTCAACGTAGGAGATGTACACCCTCACGATCTGGCGACCATTTTGGACGCACACCACGTCTGCATTCGGGCCGGTCATCATTGCGCGCAGCCGCTCATGCGGCGGCTCGGCGTCAGCGCCACTGCCCGCGCGTCGTTCTACGTGTACAACGACGGCGCGGACATCGACGCGCTGGTGAACGGCGTGATGGCTGCCCGGGAGATGTTCAGTCGTGTCGGCGCCTGACGACCGCAAGGGCGCGCCCAACGGAGCGGATTCCCACCGCGCCAACGTCGAGGCGCTCTATCAAGAGTTGATCCTCGACCACTACCGACGCCCGCGCAATCGCGGCAAGCTCGAACACCCCGATGTGGCGCTGCGCAAGAGGAATCCGCTCTGCGGCGACGTGATCGACCTGCAGCTGCAGTTCGATGGCGACACGCTGCGCGAAGTGCGATTCACCGGCGAGGGTTGCGCCATCTCGCAGGCGTCGGCGTCGATGCTCACGCAGCGTCTCAAGGGCAAGTCGACGGCCGAAGCCGTGCAGATCATGGACCGCTTCACACGGATGGTGCATGGCGAAAAGGGTGCGGCTGACGAATCGCTCGGCGACTTGCGCGCGCTCTCGGGTGTGTCGCGACTGCCGGTGCGCCATCCATGCGCGCTGCTAGCGTGGGACACGCTAGCGGAAGCGTTGGCCTCGCGCCGCTGACGCAGGTGCTCCTCGAGCTACTCCTCGCCGCATCGACCATCCTACCGTCGCACGGCACCGTGCGCACGGACTCGTTGTGGTCGTCGGCGTTAGGCGTCACCAAGCACTATCTCGTGTACCTGCCGCCGTCGTACGCGACGAGCACGACGCGCCGCTATCCGGTGGCGTACTATCTCCACGGCCTGAACGGCGACGAGACCAGTTGGGTACAGTTAGGCCACCTGGACGCGGCGATGGATTCGCTCATCGCGGGTGGTGGCCCCGAGATGATCGTGGTGATGCCCGACGGCGACAACAGCTGGTACACGACGTGGAATTCGATGGGCGACTACAATGCCTGCAAGCGCGACACGGCGCGAAAGGAGCCGGCGTCGGAGTTCTGTGTGCCCTGGCCGCACTACGATGACTACGTCGCGCGCGACCTCGTGCACCACGTGGACTCGGTGTACCGCACGATGCCCGACCGGGCCCACCGGGCCATCGCGGGACTGAGCATGGGCGGATACGGTGCGGTCGAGCTGGCGCTCCAGTATCCCGACGTGTGGAGCGCCGCGGCGAGTCATTCCGGAACGCTGCAGCTGATGTACGCGGGCCCGCATCCGTACGCCGGCCACGACGTCTACGCGGCGAACATGGACCAACTCCAGCAGTCGTCGGGCGGCGCATGGCCGTCGCTGCAGGAAGCGTTAGGCAAGGACACAGCCGCGTGGCGGTCGCGCGATCCGCTCACACGCATAGAACGGCTCAAGGCCGCCAAGCCGGCGATGGTGCCCGCGTTGTACTTCGACGTTGGGCGCGACGATCCGTTCGTGGATCAGAATCGCGCGTTCGATGGCGCGCTCACCGAGTTGCACGTCCCGCACGAGTATCACGAGTATCCCGGCACGCACAACTGGGACTATTGGAGCGCGCACGTTGGGCAGAGCCTTGCGTGGATCCAAAAACAATTCACTGGTGTCGACTAACCCAACGCGACGAAAGTCGTCGCGTCCTATTTCGTCCGCTTCTGCTTCGGCAGCTTCTGCTTGGCCCGGTTCTGCTTCGCTTTGAATCGCACGATGCGTGCGATGAGGGCGTAGGGAATCGGCCGGTCGAGCGGGAATCGCAGATTGCCCTTCTCGCCGGCGTAGCGGGCTAGCGCGCGCTCGAGCGCCGCGTTGCCGCGCACGGGTGGATACACACCAATGTGATGCGTGAAGGCCGCGATGTATACGAGCACCCCGTGCAGCTTGAATACCGGGATACGATAGCTGATGCCCTCCTCGACATCCGGGACCGCATCGTGGATCGTGCGGCGGATCCGTTTCAGAATGACGCGCACATCGCTCGGCCGGCGCGCGATGTAGTCATCGATTGTCTCCGGCGTCGATCGAGGTGATGTCACGCTCATAGGCCTCGGCTTGTGCGCTCCACAATGTTAGGCGTCTCCTGTCGCACAGGCCACTGCTCGGCCCGACGCGCTCTTGACGTGGTGCCGGGGCGGGCGAGATAATCGGCCGTGTTGTCGAGAGCCGTCCGTCCTTGCCCTCGTGGAGGTCGACATGCGTGGCGCCCGGATCAGTGCCTTCGTTGTGTTCTGCTCACTTGCTGCACCTCGGTTGATCGCGCAAGCATCGGCTGCGCCCGACCCCTGCAGTCTGCTCACGGCCGCAGAGGTGAGCTCGGTGGTCGGGATCAAGTCGCTTGCCGGCCGGCCGTATCTGGGAAGCAAAAGGGTCTGCTTATTCTCGCCGGATACATCGGCCTACAGCGAGCAACCCGTTGTGAATCTCATGGTCGAGACGCCTGCCATGTATCAAGCCGCAAAGAACACGTTTCCTCCGCACCCCGTGAGCGGTCTGGGCGACGAAGCCTATTGGAGCGGCTCAGGTAGCTACGCGAAGGTCGCGGTGCGCAAGGGCAGTCGAGCGTTCACGGTAACGATCGCCATGGGCAAGGTGCAGAAGACGCAGGAGCAGATCGAGCAGATGGAGGAAGCGTTGGCGCGCAAGGCCGTCGCGCGGATCTGAGCTGCGATGAGTCAACCGAACCACTCGAGCACTCTGAGCGCGCGCAGGGTGATCCAGCGATTCGGCGCGCCGACGGCGCCGGCGATGTCCTCGTACAACGTGTCGGGATGCCGCACATCGAGGAGCCAGCGGCCGTCGGCCTGGCGCCGATCGAGCACGATCGACACGGCCTCGTCGACGCGCGTGTCGCGCGGCACGCCGGCCGCGTGGAGGTAATCGAGCGCGCGCAGGACGTCGTAGTGCCAGAGCGGCGGAAAGGCGAATCGCGTCCATGCGGGGTCGATGACGTCACCCGTCGATTGTCGTCTCAACAGGCGACGCTCGAGGAGATACTCTTCTCCCGTCCTCCGTGCTTCCGTTAGCACGGGCCGGGCACCGAACGCGTTCTCGAAGGCCAGCAGTCCCTCGAGCACGCAGAGCGTCGTGTGAAACGACGACCGCACCGAGCCGCGCTCGGCTTCGCAGTTCCAGCCGCCGTCCGCGAGCTGTTCGCCTAACAGTCGATCGACCAGCCGGTCGCTGCGCACGCCGAAATAGGCGCCGAGCGCGACGACGCGGCCGTTGATGCAGGGCTCGACTTCACCCTCGAAGAACGGCGCGTTGCCGAACTCCGGCCCCCACGTGACGTTGCGCCTAACGCGATCGATGGCGGTGCGTGCGCGGCCGCTCGCCGGGTCGAGGCCGAGGTCCTTGAGGTAGACCAGCGTGTACATGTTGGTCCACCAGAGCGGCGTGTCGACGCCGTCGGCCCAGTTGCCGTCGGGGTGTTGCAGATCGAGCAGCATTGGGCCCCAGCCCTCCGACTCGACGCGTGCGCGCTCGGCCGCGATGACCTCGGCGGGCGCGTCGGTGAGATCGCGCATGACTTGCCAGCGAATCGACGGGTCGGCGTCGAGGAGCCAATCAGCGATGGTCGCCTGCATTCTCTTACCGACCATCACCAGACGAACGGAATCAACCGCTTCGTTCGCGACTGATACGAGGGATATGCGCCGGGGAACAACTCCAGCATGATCCGCTCCTCTTTACCAACCCGGGAGACGAACAGTGCGGCCGCGATGATGAAGAGGATCGCTCCGACAATGGCGCCAGTCAGCGCGGTGCCTAACGCAGCGACAATGATGCCGGTGTAGATCGGGTGGCGCACAACAGCATACGGTCCGCTGGTCACGAGCTCGTGCTCCTCCTTCATCGCGGGGCGTGGGCTCCAGTTGCGTCCGATGTAGAGGCGGGCCCAGATCGCCACGGCGATGCCGATGGCTGTGAGCGCAGCGCCGATCGACAAGAGCGGCGGAGCGGGCACGAACAGCGACAGTCGATTGGAAAAGAGATTCGCTCCGGAGTGGTGACGACGAGACGAGCGAATCACGACGATGATGACGATCGCCAGGACGAGAACTCGCAGCTGGTATGCTCTCGCGGATCGCCCGCCTCGCACATCGCGTTTCACGAAGAACGACAGGCCGAGCCATACGAGCAGAAACAGAGCCCAACTCAGGAGGATGACGCCGTTAGCGGTGATCATGCTTCGAGCTCGCTGCGTGCGCTACGTGCGCTCAGGATCATCGTTCGCGGCACTGCGGGTGATGTTGAGTTTACCGTTCTGATTGTCGACGAAGACCAGGCTCCCCTCGCCGATGCGAAGTTTTTCCGCCAACCATGGCTGGATGACGAGGTTGAGATACGCAGCGTCTGTTTCGCTTCGTAGCCGCGCTCTGCGAGCCAGAACGCATAGGCGCCCGCGGCGTCTCCCAGGTCGAGAATGCGCGCCGGCAGCGAAGCCGCATGCCGCAACACGAGTTCTCGTGTTCGAGCTTCCTCGAGCCGGAAGGCGCCGACCTCGAGGCGAGATTCTTCGGGTACGCGCTCGTAGTACGCGCCGACCAGCGGGTCGAGTTGCGGGGATTCGTCGTGCATCGCGGGAGTGCGGTCGCCAGGTCGCCTGCGTTAGGCGGAATGGGGAAGGGCCGCCAGGCTACGGGATGCGATAGTACGTCAGCCGCAGGTCGGGCTCCCACTGGTGGCCGCGATTCATCTCGCCCTGTGCGACCATGTGGCTGCCGCCATCGACGAGCCGAATGATGCAACGCTGCGAGAATGCAGCACTGTCTCGCCACCATCGGAATTCGCCATCGCCCATGGCCACGCTGTAGCGCCGCGACACTCCGCGCTCGTCGAAATACAACATCGAACATTCTTTCGCGTCGTCATCTGTGCCGAAGATCGCGATGCCGCTCGGAATTTCCGGCTCATCGATCTCCGACCGCATCACGAGGAACGCTCCACCGTCGGACCACGCGAAGCTGCTTCGGCCGTGCAGCGCCTTGCCGGGCAACATCGGATGAACACCTTCGGTGCGCCACTCGCCGACCAGGAATTCGAGCGGCATCAGGGCGGCGTTCTGAATGGCGGCTTCGGAGCCGATCATCTTGGTCATCGCTGGTGCCTAACTGTTAGGCGAAAGGTGCGCCGCGCGTTGCCGGATCGCGGTCAGGAGCAAATCGTCGAACTGCGCCGGCTGGTCGAACATCACGAAGTGGCGCGACGGGGCGACCATGCGCAGCGATCCGTGCGGCGCGTGCGCGAGCCACGTGGTGTAGGCCTCCGCTTTCGCCGCGCGGCTGGCGAACCCTTGATATGGATCGATGGTCGAATCGAACGGCACAATTTCGATCAGCGGTGCGGTGATCGCCGGCAGCTGACCCGTGAGATCGAGGGACAGCGCCGCGCGCAGCCACGCCGCGATTGCCGCCGGATCGCTGCGTGACGCGTACTTCGCGACCGAGTCGACGTCGGCGGGACTCGTGATCACGTAACGCAGCATCCGCGCGCGGAGCACGCTCGCGATCGTCGACGGCGTCGCGCTATCGTAGGGCGCAGCGCTCGCTTCCACGCGTGTGGCGCGTTCGGCCGCTGTGGCGGCGACCGGGTACCCGCCTTCGACGGCGATGATCGCACCCGGTTGGTCGGCGTGTGTCGCGCCGAACAACACGGCGAGCGTTCCACCGAGGCTGTGGCCAACGACAATCGGGTGCGCGAGGCGGCGCTCGCGGATCAAGCGCGACAGGTCATCGGCTGCATGCTGCATGAGGTTAGGCGGCGTCGTATCGCCGGCGGCGGCAAACGGACGGCCGTCGAATCCGGGCAGCGTGACCGCGTAGACGTCGTAGCGACTTGCCAGCGAGTCGATCTCGCGGTTCCACTGCCACGAACCGCAGAAGAGCGCCGGAATGAAAATCACCGACTGTCGTCCGCGCGTCCCGAAGCGCTCGACGTGCATCATGCCCACATCGAAGGCCTCGGCTACGGGCGTAGCGCGAGCCGGCACCGACGTACGCGCGGCGAACGGAAGCGCGGCACACAGCGCGACTGCAACGAGCGGGCGCGTCATCGTTGTGATAGCGTTGAGTCGATACCGCATGGACGTACTCCGTAAGGCGTCGGGGACGAAACCCGCTGACCGAGCCGCGACGATTGCCACGTCGATCGCGTGCACGTGCACACTCTCACAATCGAGCCCCGCGCGGCCTGACGCAACTGGGAGACAACGGATGGCCGCGAACAGGGCCGGCGGCTTCCACGGGAACCAATTCAGTTAGGTGTCGATTTCGTCGGCGCTCGTTCGACGTAAGAGTGAAAGCCGAGCACTCAGCACCGGCGTTGCACACATCGCAGGAGGCGGGACAATGACAGAGCAAACGGGCCGGCACGCACGAGCATCGAGGCGGGTGGTCCTCCTGATGGGCATGAGCCTCGACGGATTCGGCGCGGGAGGGTGGACTCCGTCCCACGCGCGACCCGAAGACGAAGGCGAGATGTTCGATGAAGTGTGGCGCCAACTGGAGACGGTCGACACGTTCCTGTTCGGCCGTGTGAGTTTCGAGATCTGGCAGCGTGCCTGGCCTCCGTTAGCAAGTGATTCGAATAGCTCGGCGTTCGAGCAGCGGTTCTCCCGATATGTCGACGACATCCAGAAGGTCGTCTACTCACGCACGCTCGAGTCGGTCTCGTGGCGCAACGCAAGACTCGTGACCGGCTCTATTGCAGAGGACGTCGCTCGAATGAAACGGACCCCAGGGCGCGACATGATCATTGCGGGCGGGTCACGCATCGCGGCAGCCTTCGGCGAGTTAGGCCTGATCGACGAATACCGTCTCTGGCTGCATCCCACGATTCTCGGGCACGGCGAACCACTGCTCGGAAAGGTGAAGGAGCGAAAGGATCTGAGATTGATCGAGGCAAAGCCGTTCCGCTCCGGCGCTGTCGTGCTCCACCTCGTGCCGCGGTAGCTTGCTCAGTCGCGACAGGTAGACACGCGCGACCTCGCTTCATAAGATGGGCGCATGCCCGAGCCGCAAATCCTTCGCGATCGCGTCGCGGTCGTCACTGGCGCGAGCCGTGGCGTCGGCCGCGGGGTCGCGACGGCGCTCGCGGATGCCGGGATGCGTGTCTACGCGACGAGTCGTACGATCGAGACCGCAAAGCTGCCGGCTGGTGTCGTGCGCGTGCCGTGCGATCTCACCGATGACGACGCCGTGGCGCGAGTCTTCGACCGCGTCAGGCAGGAGCACGGACACCTCGACGTGCTCGCGAACTGCGCGTGGGGCGGCTACGAGCGGATGGTCGAAGACGGCCAATTCACGTGGGCGCGTCCGTTCTGGGAACAGCCGCGTTGGCGGTGGGATGCGATGCTCGGCGCGGGCGTTCGCACGGCGTTTGTCGCGAGCCAGCACGCGGCCCTTCTCATGGTGCCTGCTCGGCGCGGCCTGATCGCAAACGTGTCATCGTGGGCCGCGCGCAAGCACATTGGCAACGTCATGTACGGCGTCGCGAAGGCTGCGACGGACAAGCTCACGAATGACATGAGCGTCGAGCTGCGGCCGCACGGTGTGACGGCGGTATCGCTCTATCCCGGCTTGGTGCGCACGGAGGCGGTGCTCGCCGCCGGCGTATTCGACCTCAGCAACTCGGAAAGCCCCGAGTTCGTCGGGCGCGCTGTCGCGGCGCTCGCGTCGGATCCGGATGCACTGACTCAGAGCGGCCGCGTGTTGGTGGTCGCAGATCTCGCTCAATGGTACCGGTTTACCGACATCGATGGACGGACGCCGCGGCCCCTGTCGTTAGACGACGTGTGAGAAGCGCCGCCGACCACGGAACCGGCCATTCCGATGGCCTGTCGTTAGGCGGGCGCGGACTCGGCCTTCCGTGCCCTCGCCGCAGCCAGCCATGCATTCCGCCGTCGGGCAAGCAGGGCGTCCACGCCCGGCATCGACATGATGACGGTCTCGAGATGCTTGCAGAAGTCTGGCTCGTCGCTTGTCGTGCGCAACTCGGCGAGGAACGGCTGCACTTTGCTGAAAGTCGCGAAGACTTCGGTGTGGGCGGCGAGAAAAGCATCCTGATCGATGGCGCCTCCGGTGACGAGCGAGGCGGCCATGTCCCAATAGCCGAGGACCATGCGGAACGACGCGTTCCGCTCGCCGAGCACGACCGCCATGAGCTCGTCGAAGGTCTCCGGGTTGAAATCGCGGATGAACCACATACGCGCCTCGCGCAGAACCGGATCGCGACGGAGGTCGAACAGTTGGAGGTTGAGCTGCGCGCTTTCGAACGGAGTCGGCATGGCCGTGCCCAATTGAGCTGGACGATTCAACGCCACGATGCGCGGCTCGTCGCGCACGTCAGCAATGTGCGAGGAGCGTCAATTCGCTGGCAAGGCGATTGACCGCTCGGCGCGGCCTTGACATGCTCCCGGCTACGCGGCGCTCCGGCGCGCCTCGCTGAAGTGCTGGGCGAACAACGCGAGCTGCTAAGCACGATGACCATCATCTGGCAACGATCTGGGATCTGTTGCAGACCTGCCGGAACGCGACGTGACCCGACCAGGGGACGTTCCTAACACAGATGAACGGCCATCGCCTTGAATGAGGCGTACACGCGGGACCCGGGCGCCAGCGCCAGTTCCTGCACCGACCGTGTTGTGAGCGCGGCCACAAGCGACACGCCGCCGACGTCGACAGTCACCCGTGTGAACGCACCCAGCGTAGCGATCTCGTCGATCGTGCCGGCGAACTGATTTCGCGCCGACGTCGGGTTCAGTTCGCGCGACAGCGTGATCTCTTCCGCCCGAATCACCGCGTGCGTACTCCCATCAGCAGCATCACCGACCGTGTAGATGGTAAGCGGCCCGGATCGGAACTCGAGTGAGCGATGTCCGCGCGCGAGTTGTTCGGAGTCACCGGAGACGTCAGCGTCGGCCGCTGTTTGAGCGAAAGCACGTACCGTTCCTGCGAACACGTTTTCCGCTCCCAGGAACTCGGCGATGTAGGGCGTCGCGGGTCGGCGAAACACTCCATCCGGCGACCCGAACTGCAGCACGCGCCCGGCGTCGAGCAAGATGGCAACGTCGCCCAACAGGCCGGCTTCGGTGAAGTCGTGCGTCACCTGCAGCACGGTGACGCCGAGCTCTCGATGTAGCGCGCGGACCGTGCGGCGCGTGCGGGAACGCAGACGCGGGTCGAGGGCGCTGAACGGTTCGTCGAGGAGCAACACCGATGGCCTAACGGCGAACGCCCGAGCGAGCGCGACTAACTGCCGCTCTCCACCGCTCAACGTGCGCACCGGTCGACCGTACAGCGCCAACGCTCCCACTCGCTCGGCGATCTGCTCCGCGTATTTGGCGTCAGCCGCCCCATACGCCACGTTGTCGGCGACGGTCAGATGCGGGAAGAGATAGCCGTGTTGGTACACGATGCCCAATCGCCGGCGTTCGGGCGGTTCGTTGGTCACATCGCAGCCATCGAGCATCACCGTCCCGGACTGCGGTGCAATGATCCCGGCAAGGGTCTCGAGCAGCGTGGTCTTGCCGGAGCCGGCTGGCCCGATGACCACCCCATACTGACCAGCGGGCACCGCGAACGTGATGTCGCGCAGCCGAAACGTTCCCGCCTGGGCGTTGAGTCCCGCGACCCCGATCACACGTCCGTTCCCGCGCCGCGGTCTGGCCGCAGCGCCCGCAGCGCAACGAGCGGGATGAGCGCGAGAATCGACAGCACGGCGGCTACCGGCAGCGCCTCCGTTAGGCCGAAGCCGGTGAACCGGTCGTAGCTCAACACACTCACGACTTTCGGGTTGTACGTGAGGATGACGATCGCCCCGAACTCGCTCACCGCGCGCGCCCACATCACCACGGCGGCAGCGATCAGCCCGCGGGCGGAGAGCGGTAATGTCACACGCCTAAACGCGCGCCATGCCGGGTCGCCTAACGTCCGCGCCACGGACTCATACCGCGGATCCACGCGCGCGAATGCCTCCCGCGCGGCACTGATGTAGAGCGGCGCCGAGACGAACACCATTGCGCACACGATCCCGATGGGCGATCCGGCCACCCGAATTCCCGCCTGCAGCAGCGTCCGCCCAACCACGCTCTCCCGCCCCAGGATCAGGAGCAGCGCGATGCCGGCGACAGGATGGGGAATGAGCAACGGCAGATCGAGGATTGCCGCTGCGACGGCCTTCCCGCGGAACGGCCGCCGCGCCAACACATAGGCCAGCGGCGTCCCGCCTAACGCACCAACGGCCGCGGCGAATGTGGCCGTGACCGCCGTGAGCCACAGCGAGCTCCTCAATTCGGTGTCCGTGAACAACTCCCCCACCCCCGACTTCCCGCCACCCACGACGAGCCGCCCAATCGGCGCCACCAAGAACAACAAGAAGAGTGATCCGAGCAGCGCCGCAACAACGCTCGCCGTCCGGTGCGCCGCCATCGAGCGCGGCGCGGCGTGCCCTTCCACGCCCAGACTCCTCACTGCGCCGATACCGCCGCCTGCACGGCCGCGGGCGCTCCGCTCCCGATGATCACCGGCGTGTCTAACGCATCGAGCTTGGTCGCGTGCAACAAACTCCTCCCTTCCGGCGACAGCAAGAACGCCACGAACTTCTCCGCCATGCCCGGATGCGGCGCGGCCTTCGGAATCGACAACGCATACACGATGGGCTGCCCCTTGATCGTCAGCGTGTCCTTGGGCGTCTTGCCCGCCACCTTCACCGACGCCTTCGCATAGGTGGCAGTGTCGGCCGGCGTCCCCAGATCGATCGCCGCCGGCAGCGTGATGTACCGGAGCTTGGTCGCCTGCGCGAGCGACTCGTACGACCAGATGTAGTCGAACTCGCCGGCCTGCAGCACGCCCACCAAGTCCGCCTCCTTGGGCCGCACGTTCTTCGCCGGCGACAACTTCATCAACTTGTCGTACAACCCGGGCTGCTCATAGTACTCCTCGGCGAGTTGCAGCGTGAGCAGCGTCCGATATCCGTTCGGATCGAGATCCGGATTCGCCCGCCCCAACGCAACGCCGGGACGCTGCAGAATCTTCGGCCAGTTCGCGCTGTCCACCTCCGACGCGAACTTCGACTTGTCCGTGAACGCGAGCACCATGCGGTTCCGCGCGAATTCCGCATACCACGTGGTCTGGTTGGGCATGAGCAGCTTCGGGAACACGTCGTAGTCGGCGAGCACCACCACATCGGGAATCTGATGCAGCTCGGTGAGCTTCCGCGCGATGTCGAGACTGCCGCCGTTCTCCTGTTGTACAGTCACGTGCTCGCGCGCCGCGAACGTGTCGAGCGCAGCCCGGATCGGAATGGCCACGCTCGCGGCCGTGTACACCACGATCGGGCCTCCACCGTTGCCTGCGCTCTCGCCCGACTCGGGCGACGGCTTGCTGCAGGCTGCGACGACAGCGAGAACCAACGGAAGCGCAAATCGAATGCGCATGCTGAGCCGGCGCGTCGTGAACGTGGAGCTCACGTGTCGAGAATCTCGCGCTCGGCGCGCTCGACGAGACGGTAAATCGACGCATTGACGCGGCGGTAGGCGCGCGCCACGCCCTGCGCCTTGTCCGTCAGGCTTGCACCGCCGCCCGCCTGCCCGCCGGCGTGCCGCTCGACCAACGCCTGCCCAACGAGCAACTCGGCCCGCGTGATCCAGGCGAGCGCGTGGCGATAGCCGATGCCTAACGACGCGGCGGCGGCGCGGATCGACCCGCGGGCATCGATCTCCTCCAGCATCTGGATGAATCGCGGCCCGATGATCTTGTCGCCGTCGCGCACCACGATGAGCACCGCGCGCGCCCGCGCCCCGCCGCGCCAGCGGACGCTGTTGCGGCAGGGCCGAGCGCCGCGCTCAGAAGTTGGCGATGAGCTGGACGACGACTTCATTTTGCGGATGCGTTGGACGCTGAGACTTCACGACCCAGTCCGTCACAAATCGCAGATTCTCTTTGGGCGACATCAGATTCACGCCGAACGTCGACCACCCCTGCCACGTGTCCGTGTTCGTGCCATCCGACTGCCTCGTGTCGTTGAACCATTCTCGCTTGAACACCGGCTCGAGCCACGGCAGCACCTTGTACGCAGCCAACACATAGCCGCCGCCGGCGTCCTGGTGCGCGCCGCCCAGCGGGCGTGAACGATGGATGCCCTCGCCCTCCACGATCAGGTCGCGCCACTCGATGCGCGCGTCGTACCCCTTGATGTGGTCGGCCCCCTCGTTGCCCAGTTTCGCGGCGAGCGCCAACCACGGCACGGGCGTCACCGTTAGGCGACCGATGAGCAGCTCGAGGCCGTTCGGGTTCGCCAGCGCGTTCGCTCCCTGCCCGTTGGTCACCGACGCGTCGGCTGTGACGTAGTGCGACCACTGCACCTGTCCCATCACACCGATGTCGCGCTTCGGAGTCAGCTGGTCGATGGCCGTGGAGCGGTTCGCGGTGCGCAGGTACGCGAACGACGTGAGATACTCCAGGCTGAACGGCTGCTTGAACTGCCCGACGATGAGCGCGGGATGCCATTGGCCCCACCTGAGCAAGTCGGCGGCGGGCTGCGCGAGTTCGACATACGCATCCGTGAGCTCGAACCCGTGCACGGTGTTGTCCGAGCCCACCGTTTCGCTCTGGTTGCCCGAGAAATCGGCTTGCACGCGCACGGCCAGGTACGGCAGGGGCGCCATCATCGCCGTGAGCCGCGCGCGATTGACGGAAAAGCTCGTCGAGTCGCCATGCTTGGTGTCGCGCACGGAGAGGTAGCCGCCCAGCTTGACGCTGGACGACAACGTGCCTAACGGTAACACCGGCGTGGGCACGAGCGGATACTGGGCCGCGGCCGCCGCGGGAACGTGAGCGAACAGGAACGCCGCGACGATCGCGACGCCACGGGTACGAGAGAATCGCATGGACGATGGCGTGGTGGACCGTTGTTACCAAATAGTAACAGCCAACCTGCAGCCTATCCAACAGACCGGCAAGACCGTCCGGGACTGGAACCGGACGCCCCGCCATCCGTATAGTTGGGGGATTCTACTCCCCGCCTCGCCGGACTCGTCCATGACCGCTGCCGTCAGCATCGACCACATCTCGAAACGGTTCGCCAACCACGTCGCCGTACGCGACCTCTCGCTCCACATCCCGACCGGCATGGTCTACGGCCTCCTGGGCCCCAACGGCGCCGGGAAGACCACGACCATCCGGATGATTCTCGACGTCCTCGAGCCGGATTCCGGCACCATCCACATCATGGGCGCGCCTAACGGACGGCCGGGCGTCGTCGACCGCGTGGGCTACCTGCCCGAAGAGCGCGGCCTCTACCGCCGCATGACCGTGCGCCGCGTGCTCCTGTTCCTCGCGCAGCTCAAAGGCGTCGCTGCCGCGGACGCCGCGCGCCGCATCGACGCCTGGCTCGAGCGTCTGCAGCTGGTCACGGCCGAGCGTGATTGGGGCGACGCGCGAGTCGAGGAGCTGTCGCGCGGCATGCAGCAGAAGGTCCAGTTCATCGGCGCGCTGGTGCACGACCCCGACGTCATGATCCTCGACGAACCCTTCAGCGCCCTCGACCCGATCAACGCGCAAGCGCTCAAGGACATCATCATCGAGCTCAAGCGCGCCGGGAAAACCGTGATCTTCAGCACGCACCTGATGGAGAGCGCGGAACGGTTGTGCGACGCGGTGTGCATCATCGCCCAGGGCACCAAGCTCGTGGACGGCACGCTGGCCGAGGTCCGCCGGGCGCACGGCGTGCAACAGGTGGCGCTCGCGCTGGAAGGCGGCACGCGCAATGGCGTCACGCGGATCCTCCAGGATCGAACGCTCATCGCCCGCGTCGACGATTCGAACCAGGTGATCGAGCTCGACCTGGCGCCGTCCGCGGATCCGCAGCGGCTCCTGCGCGCGCTGATCGAAGCCGGCGCCGTGGTGCAGCGATTCGAGCTCGTGCAGCCATCGCTGCACCGCGTGTTCGTGGATCGCGTGTCGGCCCTCTCGCCTAACGGAGAGGCGATGGAGGCGGCCCATGCGTAAGCTCTGGATCGTCGCGCAACGCGAATTCATGGAGCGCGTCCGCTCGCGATGGTTCGTCGTGAGCACGGTGCTCGTGCCGGCGTTCGTCGGCCTCGTCATCTTCATCCCCGTCTACTTCACGTCGCGCGCAGCAGTATCGCCGGACATGGCACGCATCACCATCATCGACGCGTCCGGCAGCGGTATCGGCGGCCGCGTCGCAGCACGACTCGACAGCGGCGTCGCGGCCGACATGGCACCGCGCTATGAAGAAGTGGTGCCGACGGCCGTCGCGGCCGCCGAGTCGAGCGCCGCGCTCGACGTGATCGCGGGAAGGCGCAAAGGATACCTCGTGCTCGGCCCCCTCCTGTGGCCGAAGCCCGACGTTCGCTACTCCGGATCGAATGCGACGTCCACGATCGAGATGTCGAAGTTGCAGCGGGTCGTGCACGATGAGCTGATCGCGACGCGGCTCCGTTCGGCGGGCATGGACCCGCGCCAAGTGGAGGCACTCACGGCGTTAGACCTCCAGATGTCCACCGAGCGCCTCACCGCTCGCGGTCGCGGCGGATCGGGAGAAATCGGAAGCATCGTAGCCTTCATCGTCGCGTTCGTACTGTACATCACGATTTTCTTTTACGGCCAGATCGTGATGCGCGGTGTTATGGAGGAGAAGCAGACACGCGTGGCCGAAACCGTCGTGTCGAGTGTGCGACCCGACACGCTGTTGTTCGGCAAAATTCTGGGCATTGGTGGAGTCGCTGCCGCGCAGCTCGGTATATCAGGGTTGGCGACGGTGTTTCTCATCCAGAATCGTGCGGCGTTGATGGCGCGTCTGCACGTGGAAGCGTCCAACTATGCGCTGCCCCACGTCACACCAGGGATGGGCGCTCTGCTCGTCGTCTACTTCATCCTCGGGTACATCGTCTACTCGTCGTTGTTCGCCGCGATCGGCTCGATGGTGAGCAGCGAGCAGGACGCGCAGCAGGTGCAGATGCCGGTGACGCTGCTGCTCGTGGTCACCGCGCTGTTCATTCAGCCGGTGAGCTTTTCGCCGGAAAGTCGCCTCGCCGAGGCGTTGTCGTACATTCCGTTTTCGTCGCCGATCATCATGCCGCTCCGGCTCAGTCTCATCCCGATTCCGGTGTGGAAGCTGGTGGCGTCGCTCTTGTCACTGGTGGCGGGATGCTGGCTGGCGGTGTGGATCGCGGCGCGCATCTATCGCACAGGTCTTCTCATGTACGGCAAGCGTCCGTCGCCGCGCGAACTGGTGCGCTGGGTTCGCGCGAGCCGCTGACGGGTCGTATCCGAGTCCGCGGGTCCATCGGGGAATACGTACCTACTTTGTAGGCAGCTACTCTCCGATGCGCCGCGCGGCGTGGGCGTGGCCGCCGCCTACGGCGCCGGCTCCAGCACGCGATCCTTCGCTCCCGGCATCTTCCGGTAGACGTACGCGTCGTCCGGCGCATCGGCGCGGTCGAGCAGCGCGTCGATCATCGGCCGGTTAGGCGAGAGCGTGCACACCGGGTCCGTGTTGCGCGCGTCGCCGGTGAGCGCGAACGCCTGGCACCGGCATCCGCCGAAGTCGACGTGCCGGCGGGCGCAGCTGCGACACGGCTCGCGCATCCACTCGTCGCCGCGGAACGCGCGAAAGGCGCTCGAATGCTCCCAGATCCATTCCAGGCTGCGCTCGCGCACGTTGTCGAACGTGAGCGACGTGATCTGCGAGGCCGCGTGGCAGGGGAGCACGTTGCCGTTGGGCGCGACCATGATGTACAGCGAGCCCCACCCGCCATAGCAGGGCTTCGGAAACTCGCTGTAGTAGTCGGGCAGCACGTAAATGATCTGCATCCGCCCCTTGTACTCGGCCGCCTTGCGGTCGGCGATCTCGGCGCTGCGATCCACCTGCGCGCGCGTCGGCATGAGCGCGTCTCGGTTGGGCACGGCCCAACCGTAATACTGCGTGTTGGCCAGCTCCACACGGTCCGCGCCTAACGCACCAGCCATGTCGATGATTTGCTCCAGTCGGTCCAGGTTCGCGCGGTGGAGCACGACGTTCACCGAGAACGCGACGTCGCGCGCCTTGACCCATGCCGCGGCCTGGTGCTTCGCGTCCCAACTCCGCGTGCCCGCAATGCGCTCGGCGCTCTCCTGCTCCGCGTCCTGAAACGAGATCTGCACGTGCTCGAGCCCCACGTCCACCAGGCGGTCCAGCCGCTCGCGCGTCATGCCTAACGCAGAGGTCACGAGCGTGCTGTACAGGCCTTCGCGGTGCGCGTGCGCCACGATCTCCTCGAGATCGCGCCGCACCAGCGGTTCACCGCCCGACAGACCGAGCTGCAGCACGCCCAGCTGCCGCGCTTCGGTGATCACCCGCTTCCACTCCTCTGTAGCGAGCTCCGCCTTGGAAAGGACAAGGTCCAGCGGATTGGAGCAGTACGGGCAGTGCAGCGGGCAGCGGTGCGTCAGCTCCGCCAGCAGCGTGGTGGGTCGGCGTTCCGTGGACTGCATACCGAATACAAGCAAAAAGGGCCCGCCGCGGCGAGCCCTCTGCCTGCAATCACCTCGGTCGCTTAGCGCCGAGCGACGTAGGCGGTTACTTCCATCGTCACTTCCACTACTTCGAATTCCGGCTTGGTCCAGGACATTGTGCCTCTCCCGCGGTTATGCGTTTGTCAGTGACGCTCTCCTGG
>Ga0105240_10004741_pt1 | contig 20536 bp, 17 predicted proteins | sample KBSC54metaG_FD_80426 | JGI IMG/M metagenome (GOLD analysis project Ga0105240, IMG submission 80426) | Corn rhizosphere microbial communities from Kellogg Biological Station, Michigan, USA - KBS C5-4 metaG | ecosystem: Host-associated > Plants > Roots > Rhizosphere > Soil | place: Michigan, USA... | reverse complement strand
GGCACCGGTCTCGGCCTGTCCATTTCGCGCGACCTTGCGCGCCTGCTGGGCGGAGATGTCACCGTGCGCAGCGCGGCCGGCAAGGGAAGCACTTTCACGCTGCGGCTGCCGCAGCGGTTCTCCGGTCCGATCGCTGTTGCGTCGCCGTCGCACAGCGTGATCGCGCCTCCGGAGTTGTTGCAGCGAGAGATTTGGGCTGCAAGCAGCGCGGGCCTGCCATCGGTGCCTGCTCCAACCGTCCCGCCGGGCACGGCCGATCCGGCGCCACCCCAGGTGCAGGACGATCGTGCCCGGCTCGCGGCGGATTCCCGCAACATCCTCCTCGTCGAGGATGACCTGAAGTTTGCCGTGATCCTGCGCGATCTGGCGCGCGAGCTGGGCTTCCTGTGCATCGCTACGCACACAGGAGCCGACGCCATCGCCGCCGCCCACCGCTTCCGGGTGCACGCCGTCATTCTGGACATGAACCTCCCGGACCGTCCTGGCCTGCAGGTTCTGAACGAGCTCAAGCATAGCCCGGCGACCCGGCACATTCCCGTGCACGCGGTGTCGGTCGATGACTTCAGTCAGCAGGCCATGAGCCTCGGCGCGGTCGGCTATGCGCTCAAGCCCGTGCGGCGCGAGCAGCTCGTGGGGGCGTTCGCGAAGCTGCAGAGCAAGCTGCAGCAGGGTGTGCGCCGGGTGCTGATCGTCGAGGACGACGAGCGGCAGCGGCATTCCATGCATCGGCTGTTGGCGAGCGATGAGGTGGAGATCTCGGGTGTGGCGACGGCGACGCAGGCGCTGGAGTTGCTGCGGCGTGTCACCTTCGATTGCCTGGTGCTGGACCTGAGCCTGCCGGACCTGAGCGGCTATGAAATGCTCGAGCGCATGGCAAATTCGGAGGAAGTGTCTTTTCCGCCCGTCATCGTCTACACGGGCCACTCGTTGACACGCCAGGAGGAGCAGCAGCTGCGCCGCTTCTCGCGCTCCATCATCATCAAGGACGTGCGTTCGCCGGAGCGGCTGCTGGATGAGGTCACCCTGTTCCTGCACCAGGTGGAATCGAAGCTGCCGCCGGAGAGTCAGCGCATGCTGCGCGTGGCACGCGACCGGGAAGCGGCGTTCGAGGGCCGCCGTATCCTCATCGTCGAGGACGACGTCCGCAATATCTTCGCGCTCTCCAAGGTGATCGAGCCGCGCGGCGCCAAGGTCGAGATTGCCCGCAACGGCCGCGAAGCCCTGGAGGTCCTAGAGCGCAGCTCCGCCGACACGGCGAGGCGCGTCGACCTGGTGCTGATGGATATCATGATGCCCGAGATGGACGGACTCACGGCCATGCGTGAGATCCGCCGGAAGCCCGAGTGGCAGAAATTGCCGATCATCGCCCTGACGGCGAAAGCGATGCGCGACGACCAGGAGCGCTGCCTGCAGGCCGGCGCCAACGACTACATCGCGAAACCTCTCGATGTGGACAAGCTGGTCTCCCTGATCCGCGTCTGGATGGCGCAATAAAGAGGGGCGGCGCGCAGGATGAGCAACAGCGCCTTCGATATCGAGCTGCCCTTGCTGCTGGAGGCCGTGTACCTGAGATACCACTACGATTTCCGCGGTTACGCGGCTGCCTCGCTCAAGCGCCGCCTCGGTTCGGCGATGCGGCAGCTGAGCTGCGCCTCGCTCTCGCAGCTGCAGGACCGGCTGCTGCACGAGCCGCCACTCTTTGCGACGCTGCTGGATTTCCTCACCGTGCAGGTGAGCGACCTGTTCCGCGACCCGGCCTATTTCCGGGCGCTGCGCGAGCAGGTCGTGCCGTTGCTGCGCACCTACGCGTCGCTGAAGGTCTGGGTGGCCGGCTGCAGCACCGGCGAAGAGGTCTACTCGATGGCCATCCTGCTGCAGGAGGAGGGCCTGCTCGAGCGCTCGCTCATCTATGCGACCGACATCAATGCCACGGCGCTCGAGCGGGCGCAGGCGGGCATCTACGACGCCGCCCGCATCGGCGGTTTCACCGAGAACCACACCCGCTCCGGCGCACGCAGCTCGCTGTCGGACTACTACACCGCGGCTTACGGCAAGGCAGTGTTCGATAAGTCTCTGAAGGCCAACATCGTGTTTGCCGACCACAGCCTGTCCACCGACAGCGCGTTCTCCGAGGTGCAGCTCGTCTCCTGCCGCAACGTGCTCATCTACTTCGACCGGGAGCTGCAGGACCGGGCACTGGGCCTGTTCCGCGATTCGCTGTGTCACAAGGGTTTTCTGGGGCTCGGCGCCAAGGAGACGCTGCGTTTCTCGGCCCACTCGGGCGCGTTCTCCAGCTTCGTCGCCAACGACAGGATCTTCCGCAAGGAGGCTCCATGAGCGGGGTGCGACAGGCCTGGCGGAACATCGACGCGGCGGTGATCGGTGCTTCGGCAGGGGGGGTGGAGGTGCTGTCGCTGCTGCTCCCGAGGCTGCCGGCCGCGTGCAGCGCCTCGTTCTTCGTCGTAGTACACGTTCCCCGAGAGCGACCGAGCCTGTTGTCCGAGCTTTTCGCCGAGCGCTGTGCCGTCTGCGTGAAGGAAGCCGAGGACAAGGAGCCCGTGGAGCCGGGTACGGTGTACTTCGCGCCGTCGGACTATCATCTGCTGATCGAACGGGGCCCGGTGGCGGAGGTGGGCCAGGGCGGACCCGGACCCGCCGATCACAGCCGGGCCGCTCGCGGCCCGACGCTTGCGCTCGCCAGTGACGAGCCCGTGCACTTCTCGCGGCCATCCATCGACGTGCTGTTCGAGTCTGCGGCCGATGCTTATGGCGAGCGGCTGCTGGGTCTGATTCTCACCGGCGCGAACGAAGACGGCGCTGACGGGCTCGCGGCTGTGCGCCTGGCGCGCGGCCGCACCGTCGTGCAGGCCCCACGCTGCGCCGCGGCGCCCATTCTGCCCGAGGCTGCGCTCAGCCGCGGGTCCGTCGACTTATTGCTATCGCTCGAGCAACTGCAGGAGCTGTTCGCGAGCTGCCCTGCGGGAAGGTGACTACGATGCTGCGGAGATCGTGCCGATGACTGCTGACGTGAAATGCCTGCTCGTCGATGACGTCGAGGAGAACCTGCTGGTTCTGTCCGCGCTGCTGCGCCGGGACGACGTGGAAATTCTGCAGGCGCGCTCCGGCGCCGAGGCCCTGGAGCTGCTGCTGGCGCACGAGGTCGCGCTTGCATTGCTGGACGTGCAGATGCCGGAGATGGACGGATTCGAGCTGGCTGAGCTGATGCGCGGCAGCGATCGCACTCGGCATGTGCCGATCATCTTCGTCACGGCAGGAGTGCGCGACTACTACCGGGTGTTCAAGGGTTACGAGACGGGCGCGGTCGATTTCCTGCACAAGCCCATCGATTCCCACATCATCAAGAGCAAGGCCGACGTTTTCTTCCAGCTCTACCGGCAGAAGCGGCAGCTCGCGGATCAGCTCCGGGAGCTGACCGAGACGCTGCGGCTGAATGAGTTGTTCACGGCGGTGCTGGGACACGACCTGCGCAATCCGCTCGGCGCGATTCTCAACTCCGCCAACCTGCTGGAGCGTGTCTGCAAGGACGACGTCGTGCGCCAGTCGGCGGCGCGGATGGCCAGCAGCGGCCGGCGGATGAGCCGCATGATCGACGACATGTTGGATCTGACACGCGCGCGGCTCGGCGGCGGAATCCCCTTGCGCCCGCAGGACTGCGATCTCGGCCAGATCCTGCAGCGCGTCCTGCAGGAGCACGCCGGCGCTCTCGCGCGAGGCCGTTTCGATATCGCTCAGGAGGGGGACCTGGGAGGATTCTGGGATGCGGACCGGCTCGCCCAGGTCGCTTCCAATCTGGTGGGCAACGCGCTCGAGCATGGCGAGGCCGCCGAGCCGATCAGGGTGTCGCTGCAGGGGTTGCACCCGGAGCTCGTCACCTTCTCCGTCACCAACAAAGGAGAGGTTCCGCCGCAGGTCCTGCCGCAGCTGTTCGACCCGTTTCGCGGCGCGCAGCGCCACCTCGGGCGCAGCGAGGGCCTTGGTCTCGGACTGTACATCGTGCAGCAGATCGTGCTGGCGCACCGGGGTCGTGTTGATGTGAGGAGCGACGGGCAGCGCACCTCGTTAGTGGTGCAGTTGCCGCGGCGAAGTGAGGCGGCCCCGGGCTGAGGGGCGCGCGCTACTGGCTCTGTTTGGCCAGTTCCGCCTCGAAGGCGGCCTTACGCTCGTGCACTTTATCCAGATAGCCCTGCGGATCGATCCACACCTGCTCCGGCGCGCTCGCCACGCGCCGCTGTAGCTTCTCGAGCATCCCGAAGTAGGCCCCATGGGCGCCGAGGAATACGTCGCAGGGCAGGTGCTCGAGAATGTCGAAAGTCCGTTTGAAGTCCGCGGCGATACCCGGGTAGGAGGCGGGAGACCCAAGCCGATCGACCAGGCGATAACCGGGATTCACGTTCCAACTTCCCACAATCACGACGTTCAGCATCCGGCCGTGATCGGGGACCTGCAGCGTCCAGGTGGTGCAGCCGCGGGTGTGTCCCGGCGTTTTGTGCGCAACCAACACAGCGTCGCCGAGCCGCACCTGGTCGCCGTCGTGCAGGACCCGATCCACTTTCGTGGCTGGATAGCGGCTCGTCGCCCCGTACTGGAAGTCCTTCGCGCCGCCGGACTCCACGACGGGCACGTCGCCGTCCATCACCATGTATTGCGCGCCGGTCTGGCGCTTCACCTCGGCGCTCCCGGCGTCGTGATCGAAGTGCGAGTGGCTGATCAGCAAGATCCGGATGTCGCTGAACCGGTAGCCCAGCTGTTCGACGCTGTGGCGGATCTGCGCGACCGAGCTCTCCAGATTGGAATTGATGAGAATGTCCCCGGCGCTGGTGACCAGCAGGTAGGAGGCCAGGTCCCGGCTACCCACGTAATACAGGTTGCCGGCAATCCGGAAAGGCGTGGCCGGGGTGGTCCAGTCGGGATTGGACTGGGCGTGGGCGGAAGCCGCCGGGAGCAGCGCAGCGGCCAGCCACAGCCACAGGCCCCACCTCGATGCAATGGACTTCAAGCTCATTCCCGCCCCCCGATTGGCCTTCGGCGCCCGCTTTGCGGCACGAGCCGTGCGAAAACGGCGCAGGGCGCTATCATGACACGGTCACAGGCACTTTGGCCCCAGGCGGGCAGCCTCGAGGAGGGCGCAGTGCAGCGATCGATCGAAGGTGAGCCGCGGGAACCATGATCCAGGTTGAGCACCGTCTCGCGCACGCCCCGCCGCTGCAACCGGCCGTGCTGTACTTCGCCCGGCTCGGGGACATGGTCATCCTGACGGCCATGCTCACTTTCCTTCACCGGCGCTTCGGCAAGCCCTGCCACGTGATCGGGGCCGGGTCCTGGGTTCCGGGCGTCTTTCAGAGCAATCCGGATGTCGCTCAGGCCTGGAGCTTCGGACGCCACCTGCCGTTCGTGCTCTCCCGCGCATGGCCCGAGGTGCGGCGCGCACTGCGGGAGAGTCATCCGGCACCCATTTACATTTGCGAACACAATCATCGCCAGCTTCCGCGCATCCGCCGCATGCTTTTTCTGTGTGGCATCGATGCCCGGCGCTGTGTGTTCGTCAGCGAGGATCCGCAGACGCTTCATCATTCCGTGGATCGTCTCGTGCGGCTCGGTGAGAAGACGCCCGATGTGCTGAGCGCGGGCGACTATCCGCTGCCCGGCTCGGGTCCGCAGTGGGCGCCGCGCCTGTGCGTCTCCGCCGGCGACCGGGCTGATCTGGAGAAATGGCTGCGCGAGCGCGGCTGGGCGGGGCGCCGGATCGTGCTCGTGCAGCCCGGCAATCATCGCAGCATGAGCCGGCGACGGGGCCGGTGGGCGCGCAGGAAGACCGATGACAAGGCCTGGCCGACGCAACGGTGGGTCACTTTGTTGCAAAGAGTGCACGGCCGGCTGCCCGACGCCCTGATCCTGCTGCGGGGCACGCAGGAGGAGCTGGATATGCTGCACGTCATCCAGGCCGCGACCGGCCTGGATTGCGTCGTGGTCGCCGAGACCGGTCTGCGGCGGCTGTTTGCGCTGTGCGAGCTCGCTCACAGCATGATTTCCGTCGACGCGGGGCCTGCCCATGCCGCCGCCGCACTGGGACTTCCGGTGACTGTCATGTACGGTGCCGGGCCACAGCGCTTCTGGTTGCCGCGCAGCGGGTCCGGATCTCCCGTGATCGGCGTGGGTGGACCGCCGGAGTCGATGCGCGTGGATCAGCTTTCCGTCGAAGCTGTATTCAATGCGTGGTGCGCGCTCCTGGAACATCGGACGGAGGGCTCGATGGATCTGCAGAGCCGGGCTGACCGCCCGGCGGTGGGCCGTTCCTGAAGGGCGTCGGGAAACCGCCTCATGCGTCGCGCCTGCCGGCTTTTGGTGCAGAACGTGCTTGACGCGCCCTGATTAGCCGCTAGCATCGCGGCCTTGCGCACGCTTTCGGTGCATTCAGGGGGCGCTCCGGGCGATGAACAGCGGCGATACGGCTTGGTTGTTGACGGCGACGACCCTGGTCCTCTTCATGACGCTGCCGGGGCTCGCAGCCTTCTACGGTGGCCTCGTCCGCACGAAGAACGTCCTGTCCGTGCTGATGCAGTGCTTTGCCATCACGTGCGTCGTGTCCGTGCTCTGGTTTGCGGGCGCGTATGGACTGATCTTCGGCGATGGCGGCGGGTACCAGCCCTTCATCGGATCTCTCGCCAAGGCGATGTTCGCCAGTGTCGGACGCAACTCGTTGAGCGGCACGACGCCGGAAATCGCCTATTCGATGTTTCAGCTGACTTTCGCGATCATCACGCCCGCGCTGGTGATCGGCGCCCTGGCTGAGCGCACCCGTTTTTCCGCACTGCTGCTGTTCAGCACCTTCTGGTTTCTGCTGGTCTACGTTCCCGTCTGTCACTGGATATGGGGAGGCGGATGGCTGGCGAAGCGCGGTGTCCTGGATTTCGCCGGCGGGCTGGTGGTGCACGTCAACGCGGGTGCCGCAGCCCTGGTCGCCGCGCTGTACATCGGCAGGCGCCGCGGCTTCCCGCACGTCGCGATGCCCCCGCACAGCATGCCCCTCACGGTTCTCGGCGCAGGGATGCTCTGGGTCGGCTGGTTCGGATTCAATGCGGGCAGTGCGTTGACCGCCAGCGGCAGTGCCGCCATGACGATGTGGGTGACTCACCTGGGAGCCTCCACCGGCGCGCTCACCTGGATGATCCTGGAGTGGTTGCGTTACGGAAAGCCCAGTTGTCTCGGGATCGTCACCGGCATGGTCGCCGGGCTGGGCACCATCACGCCGGCCTCCGGCTTCGTGGGTCCGGGCGGCGCGGTCGTGATCGGCGTAGCCGCGGGGCTGGTCTGTTTCATGGCGACCCAGTTCCTGAAACGCTCACTGCACGTCGACGACACGCTCGATGTCTCCCCCGTCCATGGCGTGGGAGGCATCGTCGGGACGATCCTCACCGGCGTGTTCGTCAGTGCGCGCCTGGGTGGGGTCGGTTATGCGCAGGGCATGGGCATGGCCCGTCAGGTAGGTGTTCAGGCTCTCGGCGTGGTCGCGGTCGCGGCCTGGTGCATGGCCGTGACCTGGCTGCTACTGAAAATCATCGACGCCACGGTCGGGCTGCGTGTCAGCGAGGACCAGGAGAGAGAGGGACTGGATCTCGCCTTGCACGGTGAGCGAGGCTATATCGAGTAGCTTGCTAGCGATAGAGCGGCGCCAGCTGTCGTTCCTCGGCGGCGGACCTGGCGGCGCGCGGCGGCCACTTCTTCAGTGCTTCAGCGAGCGGCGCACCGCGCCACGAGCCTCCGGCATAGCACGCCCGATCCAGCCCGCGTAGCAGATCCGCTACGGCGGGGTCTCCGATCACCTTCGCCAAGGCGCTCAAACCCACCATGCGTTGCTCAGGGAAAGCGGCGTTGGCCCACGCCAGGAGGCTTCGGCGTGCGCCGCAGGCATCGTCGCTTGCACAAGCGGACATGAACGCGGTGCGCGCGGCAGATTTGCCCGGAGTTGTCGCAGTCGGCTCAGGCATTCGCGCGGCGGGTCTCTCACGGCGCCGGCGGTGTGTCAGAAACCACGCTGCCACCGTCGCCAGCCAAAGGAGTCCGATGCCGAGGCTGATCCATTTCCAGATCGAGCGCTCTCCTGTCGCCATAATCGCGTTGTCGTGCGGAGGCGCAAGAGTCAGTGGTGGCGCGGGAGTGGCGGCAGCCGGCTGTTGGGTGCGAGGAGCGGGTGCACTCTGGGAACCTGGCGCTGGCGTCACAACGAGCGTCTGCGCCGGCAGAATGGTCTGACGTTGCTGATTCGAGCGCGTATCCCACCAGCTCAGGCGCAGCTCCGGGATCGTGAAGTGGCCGGGCTGATCCGCGATGAGGGCGATACTTTGATCGCGCTTGCCGAGGACGCTGTTGCCGCTGGGCGTGTCTTTGAGCTGTGGCTCGTCCGGGTAGGCTTTGAGCCCGTCGGGCAGCTGGAGCAGGGCCGACAGGTCGGGCAGTTGCGCCGCCGTCAGATCCTGGGCTTGCAGATGAAGCGTCACGGTCACAGGGTCACCGGTGTGCGCCTGCATCTGCTGCGGACGCCACTGTGCCGACAGCTGGACATCCTGCGCGGGGATCCAGTAGCTCGCTCCGGCGCCCGGCGGCCGCGGCTGCACATCCAACTCGATGGCGCCGGCGCTGAGGCGTATGGGCTTGGTGGTTCTGAGCATGCCGGCGAATGGATCGTTGCCGAAGAACTGGGCGAACGGGTCGTTGGAGCGGCCACGCGCGCTCGCAGGCACGTTGCCGCTGAGCGTAGGCCCGGGAATGCTCAGATGACCACTGCGTTGCGGGAAGACGAGATAGTGGCGGGTGACCACCTGATACGACTCACCGTTGCGCTCCGCCGTGCTGGTGGTGTCCGCCCCGACCTCACGCACGAGCGCGGCGTCGGAGGCTGGAAATTCCAGGTCAGCGTGCGAGAGGGGCACTGCCGCATACACGCTCACGGTGACATGCACCGCCGCTTGCACATACGGCGACTTGGGGTCTACTTCCGTCTGCAGGAACACGCGACTGCTGGTCGCCGCGCCGTTCTTGCCGCTGGCGCCGCCGACATTGACCGCCAATGGCGCGCTTCGGTCGCCGTCCCAGCTCAGGGCGGGGATGGTGAGATGTCCGGCCCGCTTGGGTGCGAGCGTCAGGGTCAGCTGCGTGGTCGAGGAAGCCGAGCCGTTGACGATCTGCACGTTCGAGCTGGTGCTGCGGCCGACGATGTCGAAGTCCTGCTGCAAGGGAGCCAGATCCGGCTGTGTCTGGGTCTGCCCGTCGTGCGCCAGATTCAGCTCGAAGGTCTCCCCCGTGGCGACCTGCGGATCGTCGACCCAGGCGCGTAGCGCCGCATCTGCCGGCCCTCCGGCGGCCAACAGCAGCAGGGTAGCGACGATCGTCCATCTGCGCATCATGGCGTGTTTTCCCGTTGTTTCATCATGTGCTCGATCATGAACTTGCGGCGCAGCAGCTCGCCCGAGTCATCGGGGATGCCCCGCAGCCACTGGTCCAGCGCCAGCGACTGCTCCGAGCGCGGCGGCGGCGGGCGCGTCGCTCCCTTGGATCGCCCGTCCTGCATGGCCACGCTGGGCACCGTCGATTTCGATCGGCCGCGGGTTGTGGCCGCCGCAGCGGAGTCGACTCCCTGCGCCAGGCCCGCTTGCTGCGACCCAACACCCGATTGCCCTTGCGATGGCGCCTGAGCAGCGCTAGCCGCTCGAGGCATACTTCCCGCTTGCGCTGAATTGCCGGACTGACCGCCCGGCTGGCCGTGAGAATCCGCCTGAGCCTGCCGCGTCGCCGGATTCTGCCCGCCGTTGCCGGCGGCCGCCTGCTGCCCCTGCGCGCCGGCCGGCTGCTGCCCGCCAGCGCTCTGTTGTCCGCGAGAGCCCTGTTGTTGGCCGGCTGTGCCCTGTTGCGTGCCCGCGCTTCTGGCTTGTTCGCCGCCGGGTTGTTGCCCGCTCGAGTGTCCCTGCTGTTCGCCCGCCCCGCCTTGCTGCGTGCCGGCGTTGCGCTGTTGTTCGCCACCGCTGCCTTGCTGTCTACCCGAACGTCCCTGCTGTGAGGCAGTGTTGTCTGGCTGTCCGGTCTTACCTGCGCCAGCGCCGGACCCGTTGCTGCGCTGCTGGCCCTTCGCGCTCTGCTGCTGTTGATTCTGCAACTCGTGTGCGACCAGGTCGCGGTTGTGGACGATATCGCGGTTACCAGGCGACTGCTTCAAGGCCGCGTCATACGCGGCAAGCGCATCCCGCAGCTGGCCCGTATGCGCAAGCGCATTCCCACGGTTATAAAGCGAGTCCGCATCACGCAGCGGAGCGAGCGACTTCGCCGCCTGCGCATACTGTCCGGCGCGCAGCTGCGCATATCCGCGCCGCCGGGGGTCCGTGAACAGAGGGGCGGCTGCGGCGGCCTGCCGGGAATCGAGCAGGTGTTGAGCCTGCTGCTCGGGCGTCGACCAGAGATTGGACCAGGCATTGCCCGCGGCGGCAGTGCCACTCGCCGCACACCAGAGCAGCAGGCACAGGGTGACCCCTCTCATAACCAACCCCGGCGTGCGAGCAGGCCTGCCAGCAGGAGCAGCAGCGGCAACAGCCAGATCCCTTCGTTGCGCCACGTCGATAGCTGGGCCTGAGTGCCGGTCGCGTGCGCGTCCGCCCCGCGCTGCGAGCGCTCGAGCGTGGGTAGCAGGCTCGTCGCAACGGTATCGACGGACACGAAGTCACCACCGCCTGCGCTTGCCACCCTGCGCAGCTCGTCGCTCTGCTCGCGAGTCACACGTGGCCGGCCGTTGGAATCGAACACGAACCCGCCTTTGCCGTCGGGTTCCGGTGCGCCCGCTGGTGTCCCGACGCCGACGATGTCGAGGGTGATCCCCTTCTGCCGCAGCTCCTGAGCGACGCGCAGGGACTCCGCCGGGTCCGCGAATCCGTCCGACAAGACGATCACGTGTCCGCCGCGCGCCGACCCCGCCTCCAGCAAGTGTTCTGCCGCCTCCAGCGCCGGGGCGAGCCGGTCGCCCGACTCCGGCATCAGGGACGGAGCCAGCGGTTTGAGCAGCACTCGCACGGTGGCGACATCAGTAGTGAGTGGAGCGACGACGTGCGCCTCCCCTGCAAAGGCTACGAGGCCAACACGAGCGTCGCGCGCGGCGTCGAGAATGTCAGCCGCGGCGTACCGCGCGCGCGTCACACGGCTCGGTTCCGTATCCTTTGCCGCCATCGAAGGAGACAAGTCGAGAACCAGCACCCAGGCGGATGGCACGCGGAACGCGGGCGTCTGCAACCGGCTCCAGGCAGGTCCTGCCAGTGCGAGCACCGTGAGCGTCCACAGTGCACCGATCAGAGACCACGGTGAGGAGCTTCCCCGGCTGGCTCCGATCCGCAGCGCTGACAACAGCTCCGGGTCGGCAATCTTCGTCCAGTCGCCGCCGCGCGAGCGCCGCCGCCACAGAGCCCACACGAGCAGCACGGGCAATGCCAGCAGCCAGGCGGGGTGCAGAAAATGAAACGCGCTCAAGGCTCTCAGGTCCATCGGCGCATCCCGGCGGCCGGCAGGCTCAGCAACAGCGCGGCGGCGAGCGGCCAGTCGAACCATTCGTCGGCGGGCCGCAGCCATTGCTGGGTGCCGGCGGCCGGCTCGAGCCGATCGATCTGTCGATAGACGGCTTGCAGTGCGTTGGCATCCGTGGCGCGGAAGTATTCCCCGCCGGTGAGCTTCGCGATCTGCTGCAACGTCTGCTCATCGAGGTCGGAGTTGCCGCCGCCGAAGAAGCCCCCATCGTCTGCCGCGCCGACGCCGATCGTGTAGATGCGCAGTCCGGATTGCGCGGCGAGCTTCGCCGCTTCCAGCGGCGGCATCGCGCCAGCATCGTTCACGCCATCCGTCAGCAGCACCAGCACCGTCTGTCCCGGCGGGGCAGGGTGGCCGGAGTCGGCCTGCGCGCGCAGACGTTTGATGGCGAGCCCAATGGCGTCTCCAATCGCGGTCTCGGTGCCTGCAACCCCGACCACGGCTTCGTCCAGGAAGTCGTGGACGGTGGTGAGGTCCGCCGACAGAGGCGCCTGCAGATAGGGTTGAGTACCGAACAGAATCAAGCCGACGCGATCGCCGTGGCGCCCATCGATGAAGCGGCCGGCGACCTGTTGTACGACCCGCAGCCGGCTCTCCCCTCCAGCCATGTCATCCGTGGCCATCGATCCGGAAACGTCGATCGCGAGCATCAGGCGTCGACCCGTGGTGGGAATGGGCTGCGGTTCGCCGAGCCATTGCGGCCGCATGGCAGCCGCTACCAGTAGCAGCCAGATGATCGCGAAAATCCAGCGGCCTGCGCGCGAGGCGCCTGCGGCTTTCGCCGTGTCCGCGGGCAAGGTCATCGCCATCGGCACGAATACGATGGCACCGTTGGGTTCCGCGGGCTTTCTCCACAGATAGCTCAACCAGGGAAGCGGCAGCAGGAGCGCCATCCAGGGCCACGCGAGATGAATCACTTGCCGCGCCTCCCGCCCCGCCTCACGCGTGCCTTGCGGATGAAGGACTCCGCCGCCCTCAGCCATTCCCGGCGATCGTCTCCGGCGTGATTGCCGAAGGCGGCAACGAGCAACGAGGGCCCGGCTGCGCCGGCGAGCCCTGAGCCGCCCTCAGCCGCGACAAATGCCAGCCAGGCCTCGCCCGCAAGCCTCGCGACCGCCGCTTCCCCAAACACCGCGATTGCGTAGCGACGCATCAGCTGCTGGATAGCTCGCGCGATAGCCGGGCCATCGGCGTCGCTGCTGCGGATGAGCTGCAATTCGCGGAGCGCGTAGCGGCGCCTCACCCGGCGGTCATCTCTTAACCAGCGCACGCACAGGAACGTGCAGAGCAGCGCAAGCGCGGCGGCGATCCACCATCCCGGGGCCGGAGGCCACCAGCTCGCCGGCGGAGGCGCGTGGTCCGGTGCGAGTTGACTGAGCCAGGTCGAGGTCATGCGGCAGTCCGCTTCGCCAGTGCCCCCTCCAGCACGCCCTCGACCGTCTGACCCGTATCGAGCCGGATCACCGGGGATGCGAGGCGGCTCGCCAGCTCCTCCACGCGTGCTTCACGCTGCCTCCACTTCGCGATCCAGGTAGCACGCGATCCGGCACCCTCGATGAAACGCGAGCGACCCGGCACTCCGACGCCGTAACGGCCGTCCGGCAGCGCGCCGCTTTCCAGCGGGTCGGTGATCCAGAAAAGCTGCAGCTCGTTGTGGACGGCAAGCGCCGCCCACGAGGGCTCGATGTCGGCCTCCACAGTGGCGAAGTCGCTCAGTACCAGGATCAGGCTGCCGGGATGGACGAGAGGCGCCAGCGCACGCACCCCTGTGTTGAGATTCTGCTGGCCAGGCGCACTGGGAGCGGTCGGCTGCATCTGGACAAGTGTCGCCAACACGGGCAACACCCCAGCCTCGCGTGCACGCGGCGGGACGATCCGCACCGACGAGCTGCCGATGACGACGGCGCCCACGCGATCACCTGCAGCTGCAGCGGTCCACGCAAGAAGGGCCGCGGCACGCAGCAAGACGGCGGACTTGAGCTGCTTGCGCGTGCCGAAAAACATTCCCGCGTGGAGATCGGCCAACAGCCAGACCGGACGCTCCCGTTCCTCGCGGAACAACTTCGTGTGTGGACGGCCACGTCGCGCGGTGACGCGCCAATCGATGGAGCGTGGATCGTCGCCAGCCACGTAGGGTCGGACCTCCTGAAACTCCAGGCCCCGGCCGCGTTGAATGCTGCGATGACCTCCTGAATGCAGGGCGCGCGCGGGGCGCCGCGAGCTCAACCGCAGGCGGCGCGCTGCGCCGCGCAGCGCCAACAGCTCGTTGAGGTCGGGCAGCATCACGGCGCAGGCACCTTTCCAAGCAGCTCCTCGATGCAGGCGTCTGCCGTCATTCCTCGCGCCTGGGCGCTATAGTCCAGAAGGAGGCGATGTCGCAGCGCATCCGGTGCGATGGCCTGTACGTCCTCGGGAGTGACGAAGTCGCGCCCCTCCAGCCAGGCCAGCGCTCGCGCGCCGCGCTCCATCGCGATGGCCGCTCGGGGGCTGGCTCCCCAACGCAGCCACTCGCGTAGATGGGCGCTGTACGTGTCAGGGCGCCGCGTTGCGTCCACGAGTGCCGCGATGTATTCGGCTACCGGGTCCGACAAGGTGAGCGCGAGAACCGCACGGCGCGCGGCGAGAATCGTCTCCTGGCTCAGCCGACGCTCAGGCGGCGGAAGCTCGCGCTGCGTAATGGCTTCGCGGCGCGCCAGTTTCATGATCTTCAGCGTCGTGGCGCGATCGGGGTAGTCGACCTGCGTGTGCAGCAGGAAGCGGTCGAGCTGCGCCTCCGGAAGGGGATAGGTGCCCTCCTGCTCGATCGGGTTCTGCGTCGCCATGACCAGAAACAGGCGCGGCAGGCTGTAGCTCGCCGAGCCGACGCTGATCTGGCGCTCGGCCATGGCCTCCAGCAACGCCGACTGCACCTTGGCGGGTGCCCGGTTGATCTCATCGGCGAGGATGAGATTGCGGAACAGGGGGCCGCGCTGGAAGCGGAACGAGCCCTCTTCAGGACGGTAGATCTCCGAGCCCGTCAGGTCCGCGGGGAGCAGGTCGGGTGTGAACTGCACACGCTGAAAGTCAGCTTCCAGCGCGTGCGCGAGCGCCTTGATGGCGCGCGTCTTGGCCAGCCCCGGCGGCCCCTCCACCAGCAGGTGCCCATCCGCCAACAGGGCCACGAGCAAGCGCTCCACCAGCCGGTCCTGGCCAACGATCTGGCTCGTCAGGTAGTCCTTCAGGTGCCGCACTGCCTGGCGGACACTTTCGTCTTCGACATTCGGCACGGCCGCGACCGGGCCCGTGGCGGCATTCGTCATAGTGTCCTCACTGAATCCAAGAAAAGGGTGGGCGCATGCGCCGGCGGGTGGCCGGATGCGGTGACGCCCACGGCTGCATCATTGCTCCGGCGTCTTAATTTTCCCTTAAGCCCCGGGCCACAGGAGGACCTGCGCGGCGCCACGCGAGTTCCGCCACCATTCGGGATGAGCTGAGTGTCCGCCGCGCGGACGCGATACGCCGGCTAGAGGACCATCAGGTCCTCGCCGACGATCACTTCTCCACCGAACCCCTTGCGCACGCCCTGGATGAAAGCGGTCACCGGATAGGCCAGCGCACCGGCGGGCCCAGGCACCTGGTGATTCAGCACCACGGTCTTGACGCCTGCCTCTGATGCCATGCGACCGACATCCTCCGGCGATGAGTGGGTCTCGGCCACGTGCCTATAGATATTGTTCTCATTTCCCTGCGCCGCGGCTTGCCGCGCGAGCTGGCGCATCCTCTCGAGCACACTGAGGTCCATGACCTCGCAGACGAACAGGTCCGCGCCGCGGGCCAGCTTCACCACGTTGGGCGAGTACGCCGTGTCCCCGCAGAAGACGATCGAGCGGTCCCGGGTCTGCATCCGCAAAGCCAGGCTGCGGTAGGGCATGTGGGCTTTGGAGCGCTCCGGAAAGTGAGCGTTCTCGATCGCCGTCACCGTCAGACGATCGTCCTTGAACGCCGGTACCGGCTCCGTCCTGGCGGGAACGTCGTGTCCGTGGAATTGCTGGTCGACGTTCACGGTGCGTCCTTCGTCAGCGGTACGGATCTGCGCGTTGATATGCAGGAAGGACACCGCCGCCGCGATGAGCTGCTCCGTCCCGTACGGTCCGTAGGCATCGGTGGAAGTCGTTTTGCCATTCGTCCATTGGAAGGAAAGCAGCGCCGGCAGGTCGCCCGTGTGATCGTCGTGCAGGTGAGTGAAGAAGATCGTGCTGACCTGCAGGTAACCGACATTGCTCGCCGCCAGCTGCCGCACGGTCCCGTAGCCGCAATCGACCAGATACGCGCGCCCGTCGACCACAACCGCGCTAGCGGTCTGGGCGCGTGAGGGATCGATGCCAGGGCCACCGCGTGTGCCCAGGAGGACGACCCACGTTCCTGCTCTTGGTGTGGTACGCGCGGGAGCAGAGCCTGCAGCCGTGATCCCTTCGCCGTTCTGTGCGCGCGCTATCGTCGTAAGTGCGGAGGGTAGCAATGCCGTGGTAGCCAGGGCACGGGTCAGCCACTCCCGCCGCGTTGTCTTATGGGGGTTCCCAAAACCTGAGTCAAACGTCATGATTTATCTAAGCTTTGGTGATGCTGGGAAGGTGTTCTGCAGACCATGATCAGAATAGGAGCTCATTCGAGTCAAGGGGCCGCGCCTGCGAACGGCCTTCGCACCCCGCTTCCTACCAAGCAAGACCGCAGCCGCAAGACGCGCGACGCACTGATCGCCGCCGCCTGGAAGCTGCTGCAGGCTCATCCGTGGGAGGTCATCTCGATCAATGACCTGGTGAAGAGCGCGGGTTGTTCTGTCGGGGCATTCTATGCGCGCTTCACGGATAAGGAGGCCCTGTTCGAGAGCCTCGCGTCGGAGTATCTGCAAGAGCGCTGGTCCGAGCGAGAGCAGGGCTTCGGTTCGCTCGCCGCCGATGCCGACTACGCCGCGTATGCGATCCTGGCCAGCTACCAGCATCTGATGCGCTACCAGAATTTCTGGCGCGCCGCGCTGGTGAAGGGAGCCACCGATCAGGTTTTCTGGGAGCCCTTCCGTACGAGCGGGCTGCGCACCATGGATCTCACGGTCGAGTGTCATGAGCGGCGCCTCGGTCGCTCCTTGACTGAGGATGAGATAGGGCGGATCCACTTCGCGTTTCAGATGGCCAACGGGGCGATCAACAACGGCATCATCAACCGTCCCGGTCCGCTGCTCCCGGGGACGCCGGAATTCGAAGCCGCGCTGGTCCGCGGCTTCAAGGCCGTGTCGGGCTTGAGTTGACGGGTAACTCGGCGATCACGCGCGCCAGCGCGCCGCGGAGGCAGTGAGTAGCGCCTCAGTGCGCCTTTTTTATCACTTTGATGTTCTCCAGGGCAGGCCCGGTCGCGCTACCGGTGACCACATCGGACTGGATCTCATCTCCCGCCGCGAGCGCCTTCAGATCGGCTTCTTTCCCGACGCTGTAGTACATGGTCATCGCCCCCATGAACCCCGGAATGTCGCCGTGCTGGACCAGCACCCGCCCCGACCCGGCATCGACGGATTTCACCGTTCCGGTGAGCTTGAAGCGCTGCTCCGGGCTCGGTGACAGCGCTCGCCGCGGCGGCGGCGGTTCTGAGGCAAGCTCTGTTCCCGGACACGCACTGAGCGCCAACACGATGCCGGCCGCCGGAAGCGCGGCTCCGGCTTCGTAATGCTCGATCACGCTCAGTTGAGTCCCCTTCGCCAGGGGCAGAGGCTTCGCCAACACGTAGGGGGTCGGCCAATCCAGCGGAATGTCTCGCGCAAACAGCAGAATCTGCGTGGCGCCGTCGGGTTTGCGCGCCGCGACCTCGATGGACTGCACCCCGGGGAGGATCTGCGGCTGCAGCGCGAGGATATTCATGTCCTGTTCGAGCGTCATTGCGGCGACCAGCTTGCGCGAGCCCGCGGCCGCAGTCACGGGGCTCTTCGCCTGCAGCGCGAGGTTGATCACGGCCCGTAGCGAGGCGGGTGTGGAAGCGAAGTGCAGTGCGAGCGAGCCCCGATCGACGACCGCCCCGGCGGCACCGTAGTAGTGAATGTCGGCGACGATGTGCGATCCGGCGGGTAGGCGGTAGGCGAGCCCTGGCGGCAGGCTCACGAACGGATGCCACGGAGTCCAGCCCCCGAGCCACTGGCCGGTCTCGCGGACCGAAAAGGAGACGGCGTGCACGACGCGGCGATCGCCAGGCTTGTATTCCAGGCCCGTGAGCCAGCGGTCCGCCGTCAGTTTCGGGTCGAGCGTCGCATGTTGGATCGTGGCCGCCTGGCGCGGCGCGAGTGTGGTTGGGGGCAGCGGCAGCTGCAGATCGGGATTGCCGAGCACCCAACGGGAGAAGTCGAAATGTGCCTGCACGGGCGGCGGCGCGGCGGCGGCAATTCCCGTGTAGACCTGGCCGTTGTTGCGGGGGCCGTAGCTCTCTGCCCAGGACGACAGAAAGTCGATCTCACGTTGCGTGAGGCCGTTGTCGTTGGCAAACACACCGTAACCGGCGACGGCACCCCACGGCGCCATGTGCCGATTCAGGGCGTCCTGGCGGATCTTCCAGCGGGCGGCATAGGTTTGCTCGTACGTGACCAGGGGAAATGCCAGTCCGTCCGGCGCGTGGCACATGACACAGTGGTTGTCGAGGATGTGCACGATCTCGCGGTCGAACTGCACCGTGGTGGTGGGTTGCGCATGGGCACGTGCCGCGGGCGGGCCGGCCAACAGCAGGCAGCAGGCCCCGAGAGCTGCGGCCGGATGACACCTCACGTGAGGACCGGCTCTGCTGTGCCCTGCGCCACGTTGAAAGTGAACCGCACCGTGCGCACCTGGTCGTTGCGTTGGAATTGAGCCCAGGCGCGAAACAGTCCGGCTTTCGGCATCAGAGCGTCGAAGGTCACGCGCGGGCCGCCGCGGATTTTCGCGAGGTCGGCATCCGGCGGGATGATGTACTCCGGGGTGGGCGAGTCGTCCCCCGTCTCCACGACCAGATTGATGGGATGGGAGTGCACATAACACTGCAGATCCTCGCTCAGCAGCAGCATGTGACTGAACTGGCCGAGATACGTCTGCAGGTCGGTGACGGGGCGGCCGGTCGTCGTGTCGGTGACCTCGAAGTTCAGGTGCGCGTACTGACAGGAGACCGGTTGGGGCGGATCGAAAGTGACCGCCACGGTGAGATCGCCGTCACTGCGTTTGAAGGTGGCATCCGGCTGCAGATGCGCCCGGTCGCTTTCCAGGTCCCCCTCGTAGCCGGCAGTGACCAGGGGCGCGGTGAGGAACTGGCCCGAACCGCCGCTGGGCATGAAATCGCACAGCAGCCGATAACAGCCTGCTTTGGGCAGGACCGTATCGAGGGTCCAGGTGCCCTCCGGGCGCATGACCGGATGCACGTGCGTGAAGAACTCCAGGTTCTCGCTGACGATGAACAGATGAAAGCGCTTGGTATGCACGACCTCGAAATCCCTGACGACCTCGCCAGTCCCGGGCCGCAGGAACGTGAAGAAGAGGGTGAGCTTCTCGCCAGGCCGCGCATCCGCGGGCTCCGTGCGGAACAGCACGCGGAAGTCGCGTGTGTCGTAGGGCCTGGTCTGAATCAGGACCATTCCGCAGATCGGACAAGTGCCTGCCGCGCCCGCCGTGTAGGAAGGGTGCATGGGACATACCCAGGCCACTTCCTCGTCGGGTGGGTCTTGCAGCGCCTGCTGCGCTTGCGCGACTGCGCCGAACGCTGCGGGCCCGGCCAGCGCGCCGGCGAGCAGCCTGCGGATCAATTGACGGCGATTCAGTGTGCACTCCTGACTCAGCGGTGCGGGCTCGTGGCGTTGCCTTCGTAGACTCCCTTCTCCGGTATCTCGCTCGCGTAAGGCCCGGTGTACTTCGCAACGTGCAGGCCGGTGCGGTTGTCGGCCCAGTACATCAGGCCGTCCTTGAAGATAGGATAGGTCCTCGCGATCCCCTGGGGAACCGGCAGTGCGTATCCGACCTCGCGCGGCGTCATGGGGTTGGAGATATCGATGACGCGCAGACCGTGGCCATACCACGTCGTGAACACCAGATCTTTGAAGACAGTGGGATTGTGATTCTGCTGCGCGATCGGGCGGCGTTTCGTGACCCCGTCCGGCTCGGTGATCGCCTGGTCCAGGCAGTTATCGAGCAGATTGTCGGGAATGGCGAAGGCGCCGACCATGGCAGGAAAGGCTTCCTGCTCGACGGAGACCATGCGCGCGTAGTTCAGCGGGCAGCCGAAGTTCTCATCGCTGATCCACACGAACGCGGGCCGTCCCTTGGTGTTGCCACGCACTTTCGCCGGGCGATCCGGAACCAGCACGGCGCTGTGGGTGCCGGTCGGAACGGCGTCGAACGGAGGGTAGACGTCGAAGCGCGAACGCGACTCCAGGGACAGGTACCGCTCGACCTTTGCCTCGGGCGCCGCGCTGGAGGCAAGGAACGCCTTCAGGCCCGGGTCATCGTCGACGACCATGTGCACGCAATCGTTGGCGAGCTCGGGAAGCTTGGCCGCATCGATCGCGCCGCCGGTGCTCACGATTGTGGTATGCAGATGGCATCCCGCCTTGCCATCGGCCAGGTCCGCGTCGGTGTGATGCGCAATGGCCTCGGTGTTGAGCACATAGAACCCGGCCGTGGTGCCGGCCACGTAGCCACGCTCACCGTCGTTGGAGATCGAGATGGAGTGCAGCTTGTTCTGCTCGGAGGTATTGAAGTTGCCGGGGCGGCCCGCGAGGCTCTTGTCGACCGAATAGTCGATGAAGCGCCCGTCCGAGTAGAGGCCCGTAGCGTCCGGCTTCTCGTTGAGCCGCGGCCCTCCTGCATCCTGCAGGGTGAAGGTCGCATCGATGCGCGGATGCTCGAGGATCTCCCCGGTATTCTCATCCGTGACCGCCATGACATACAGGTCCGCCACCAGCAGGCCCGGATGGTTGGGATCGGGC
>Ga0105240_10004739_pt1 | contig 20539 bp, 12 predicted proteins | sample KBSC54metaG_FD_80426 | JGI IMG/M metagenome (GOLD analysis project Ga0105240, IMG submission 80426) | Corn rhizosphere microbial communities from Kellogg Biological Station, Michigan, USA - KBS C5-4 metaG | ecosystem: Host-associated > Plants > Roots > Rhizosphere > Soil | place: Michigan, USA... | reverse complement strand
GCGATCAAATCTGATCCCGACACGCGTGAACTCACAGCGGAGGATTTCAAAACCATGCGCCCCTTCCGAGAGGTCATGGAGGAATATCAGTGCCATGGTCGCCCGAAGAGCGAGTGACCGAAGGAATTGCTGTCCACGCGATTCGATGCAGACCACCGCCGGAGCGCGCACTGCCGTATAAGTCCGACTTCTCCCGAGATTAGCAACACTTACGTAGGGAACGACTCGTAAGCACCTCTAGCCAACACGCACCACTTCACGGAGTTCAGAAGGCAGCCTACTTGGCCGAGGTGTACGAAACTCGACAGCTAAGGATAATAGGGAGTATGGAACACCAACAGGACTCAACCTCTGAGAGAGCCGACATTTGCTTACCTCGCCGGCGCTGGGTACCTCGCGCGGGAGGCGATGGAAAGGCACTCAAAAACGTTCAGCCATTCGATTTTCACCTTTCTTCGGACGACCCGAGAGTCGGTAGTCATCGAACCACGCACCAATGCCGTATTCAAGAGCGCGAGCCTTGGCGTCTTCGATTGTTTTCGCGCATGTTGCGACAAATCGCGCGCGCTCACTCGTCGCGGTTTGCTTCACGTACCGAGGCGAAATATATCCCGTACCGACAATGGCAAGCCTCAGGCAACGAGAGCGCTTCTCTTTGGGTGACTTCGCAATTTAGATAATGGGCTGCGACAGCGATGTCGTTGCCAAAACGCTGCCGATAGCGGTCTGTTGGATAAAGTGGCGACGTGTGGACATATTATCACTCCAGATGTTGAGCGCCTAAGGAGGTGGCGTCGGTCCCGGCGCTATAATACGAACTCCTACTAAACTCTCTCCAAGACTTGAGTGAGCGCCCGCTTTCCCTCCGCCACAGCGTTTGTCCACGCCTGATTGCCACTCAACTCCGAATGGCCGAAAGCGATACGGCCGAAGCGCTCGCGTAAGACCTTTTGCGGAGAGGGTTTTCCGTTCTTGCCAAAGAAAAAACCAGGCGGCGGCGCGAACAACGCGTGACCCCAGCGATTCAGAACAATGCCCGCGATGTCACGGCGCGGATCGAATCCAGTTTCGCCAAATAACCGCTGCATATGCGTGATGATTTGATGCTCGAACTCTGCATAAGTCGTGCCGTACAGCTCAGCGCGACCCGCCGGCCCTTGCGCTTCAATCGGCAACTCGGGCCTGAGGAAGGGAACGTAGAAAGTGAGTAATATAGGTTTGTCCGGGTGAAACGGCGTCGGCCGGTCACCAACCAACATAGGCTGCCGGATATTGGCAAAGAACCCGAAGCCATCAAACCAGCGCGCCGCTGAAATACCGAGCTTCTCGAGGAAACGCCAATTGCGCAGAGCCACATTTACCGAGAGCACCGGCCCGTGCGGAATGCTCATCATGGCCTCGTGATATTCAGGACTCACGTCGCGGGCAATGCGGTTGGCGATCCAGCTGCCTATGCAAAGCGCGGCGCCTTTAGCCTTGACGCGATACAGCCGTCCACTTTTCGCGTAGACCACGTTGATCGTATCCGCTGTCTCTGGATCACCTGCATGCGTCACGCTAACCACCGTCGCACTTAGGCGCATCTTCAAGTTCGCGTCCGGCCGGTCGAGTGCCGCAAAGTTGACGGGGTTGTTGACGATAGCGTCGAATCTCTTTGGCCCGGTAATCGCCTCGGGGAAGACCGCCTTGACGAAATGTCGCAGCAACGCGGAATTTCCACCGGGGAAGCTGATCGTTTTACCGAAATACTCACCGGGATCATGGGGAGCGATGAACCACGCCCCTCCCGCGCCGTAAGCCGAAACAGAGCCGAGCGAAGCACCGTACAAGCCGGCAGCGATATGCGGGCTGACATAACGTAAAACGTCAGCATTCAAACCCGCCACCTTGGAAAGGAAATCCTGTACGGACATGCCATCGAGCCATGGCCCTAATTCGCCCCCTCCCGGAGCGCGGTCCTTGTATGGGAACTTATAGTTACGGTATGCAAGCAGCGCCTTTTTCAGCTCTTCAGGGATGGGAGCGCGCTTCAAGTCGTCTTCCCACATATTCTTGACCCAAACACCCTTCCCGCCTGTCATTTCGTTCTGAAAGAAGTAGCCGATGGAGGCTTGGGTGTCCGTGTACATCGCCGCGAAGTTTTCTTTGTCGAATTGGATAACGGGATCTGCACCTTCCAATCTGGCGAATTCAAAGCCATTGGGTAATCCCAGTTCGTGCCAGAGCTCATACGGCAGTCCGGAATCTGGCTGAGGAATCACGAATTCGTTGGAACCTTGCGGGCCGACGAGCCGATAACCGTCTACGTCAAACTCATTCTGCTTGGCCTCTCCTCCAAAAATCGGATGGTTATCCAGCACCAGGCAGCGCCCCTGCGGCTTGGCTTTCTGGAACTCATGAATCGCAGTCATTCCGGCAAAACCAGCGCCGACGATGACCACGTCGAAGAGTTCCCCGGTTTCAATGACCGGCCCTAAATTCCCATCATAAGCCCCATCACGAACTAGATGAGCCGCGTTGACGACTTCAGCCGTATTACCGTTGGAAAAACGATAATCGCCCACTCCGCCATAACCCGTCCACGATCGGCCGAGCCCCTGCAAGGCGGCTGGGCACGGCAGGGAAAGGAGTGATGCACCTGCACCGATTAAGGTCGATCCCACGAAATCTCGGCGAGTGATGTGGCCCCTCAGGAGTTTGTCATTCTCGTGTGTCATACAGCTTCCTCAAACATTTGATTAAGAGGCTCGTTGTCAATTCGTGTTGATTCAGTTTTCGTTACAGCGTGAAGCGGAAAGCCGCGTTCGGAAGCAAATCCATACCGCAGCACGCGGGTGGGCCGGCCCCAATCATTTCAAAAGGAATACGGACACGCCTTCCGCCGGTACGGTAACTAAGAGCGAATTGTCGCGGACACTTTGGTGCTGGGTGGTATACAAGTCCGTAACTTGGGTATATCGCGGCGGAACCCGCAGCTTCTCTTTTCGCTCCGTCGCAGTCTCGTTACACACCACCAGAAGACTTCTGTCGGTACCTTCGATAAGCCGAGGACGAACTTTGTCTGCGCTAATTGACGGCCGCACCACCTCGGACAATATGGCGCGCATCAAGTCCAGACTGCCTTGATCACCGTGTGCGATGCTGCCGCCGAGGTTGGTTCCAAAATAGTAGACTTGTCCCCGACCCACGGCCTTCTTGATGGCTATGGGCATGGCCTTATAATGTCCGATAATTGTCGCGGATACGCTGTTGAGGAAAGTCAGGAAATGATGCGCCTTGGCCCTGACTTTGATCGGGACGGAAAATTCCAAATTTACGCCCTCATACAGGCGGTCGGAGTTTTGCATTGTCATCGAACTGTCGGAGTTGTTTTCCGGCACGCAGAGCGCATAGGTCTCCTTTTCGCGGTAGCCAAAAATATCATCCAACCCGAAACGAGGTGTCGTTCTGCCTCGCAACGCACGCTCATCATTTTCGGCAAAAGGGCCTTGGAGGATGAGCGTGCCGCCTGCCTCCACGAATTCTTTGAGCACATCGCTTCCGGCTTGGGTGAGCATCGGGAGGAAAGGGGCAATAATGACCTTGTAGGCTTTATTGGCTACGCCCCTGCCCTCGATGAAATCCGCCCACAGATCACACTGCCACAGCGCTTTGTAATAGCCTTGGAACGCCAGAGCCGACTCGTACTCGCTGCCTAGTCCGGCAAAACTCAACAGGGCCGAGTCCTGATCGAATAGGATTGCGACCTGTGGACTTGGCCTGTAGTTCTGAATGATGTCCCAGTGATCCTCGATGAGACGGTGATCTTTGGCCGCTTCTAGAACTCGCTCTGTTGGGCCACCCCCGAAGTCCACTAGATTGAATGTTCCGGCGATTAGATTAGTCGACTCCACCCCTAGAATCTGCGGGTGATAACACCAATACAGCAGGCCCTTCGCACCGGTCGCCACGGCAAGCCAGTTCCAGAGCCGGATATCCGAGGGTCGCATGCTCTGCCGCGAATAGCCGCCTTGCAATTCCGTGATCCAGAACGGCTTATCCCCGGCCTGGGAACGGGTCAACTCAAATCGGCAGACGCCGGCCGCTAAAGACCCGCCCATCAGCCCCCAGTGAGGGAAATAAGATAGTCCCCAGACACTCACTTCCTCGGCGAGCCGCCAGGGATTGACGCCTAGTACGGCCAGGGGCGACTCCACCGCGACCTGAAAACCCAGATGAGACTCCAGAACCACATCGGTATTCACCAACCGCACCTGTTCGACGCGAAATCTCATATCTAACGTCGCGCGCTCCATGGTGAATCGACGCCAATCGATCCAATTCAAGTAAGTCCCCACTTCTCGAGGCGGATCGATCATCGACCAGTCCGGGTATCGCCCATACCAAGCTTTTTCCAGCTCAGCCAAAGTGCCATATTTCCTTTGTAGCCACTTCTGGAACTCAGCGATCGTGTTGGCACAGTAACAATACGTAACTTCGCCGACATTCAGTGTCTGATCCGCCGTGTGCAGTCCTGATGGTTCGGAGTGCGGCTCGTTCCAACAGTCGAACGCATACAATGACGCGTGCGAGCTAACCACCTGGGTCAGTTTGCGGATGTACTGGCCGGCGGCCTCTCGAATCGGCGCCGAGTCCCGACACAGACCGGGCGACCCGTTAGTTGGCACATCCGCTCGGCCACCCAGGTGACGCACCCGATCAAAGGCATTGACGTACCGGGATTCAGGGTGGGCAGCTTCCAGCCAAAACGGTGCATCTTCCAGACTAATGCCGACTAGCACCTTCAAACCGAGCTCATCGCACATCGACATGAGCGCATCGAGCTCGGCGAAATCAAATTTATGCCTCTCCGAATTGTGATAGGCCCAGGAAGTCCACGTGCGAACGGTGTTGAACTGGTATTTCCTGCCGAAGTCGGCCAGGAGTTGTTTGAGCTGCTCAATAGGCGGATTCGGCGGTAAATAAAATTGAGCGCCACTGACAAAAAATGAGCGGCGCTGGGGCTGTGCAGAAGCTGGGAGTCCATTTTCAGCAACAGCGCCTTGGCCGGCGAGCAGATGAAATCCTCCATAAGAGACGATCATCTTCCGAATGAACTCCCGTCTCGAATGGCCCTGTGTCATCCAATTCCCCACGTCAATTCTCTCATGCGTGAACCGCCAGGAAGATCCAGCTTTACGGTCACTACAAGTGATCATCCACGCTTAGAGGTGGACCCTCGGCGCGTTCGCCCACCATAGATTCCGTCCAACTTCTGCCTTGGAGCATCAAGGTGACATGTGGCCGAGCCTCCTCCCAAAGAACTCGACAATCACCTCATAGGCTTTTCGAGACTGCGGCAGGTCAGGATTGTAAATAAAAGCATGGCCCAGGCCGTCCCAGACGTGCAACTCAGCGGATACGCCCTGAGCGATCAGGGCTGAATGGGTTTGAGCGACCGAGCTCAACGCGATATCACGCGTGGATGCAATAAGTAGCGAAGGTGGGAATTTCGCCATCATTTCAGGAGAGCGGATTGGAAAGGCTAGAGGGTCGTCAACGTCAACATTTTTGAAGTATGGATTCTCGCGTAAGGCATCGAAGGCAAGCCCGGTCAGCGCACTAGCGAAGTGACCTGAATCGCCTTCTGACCAGTAGCTTGCCCCCCCGCAAAACATGCCGATGGCTCCGGGACGCGGCAACTGTTGTCTCTGAAAACAAGCCGTGGCTTGCGCCGTGAGTACACCCCCGGCAGAACAACCATAAATGCCGATGTCCGCGGGTTTGTATGTCTTAAGAAGCTCTCGATAAACCGCTACAACGTCCTCACTGGCTGCGGGGAACGTCCACTGAGGCGCCATGCGGTAGTCGATACTAATGACCGTTATCTTGCCGACGGCGGCGATGGGAATGGATTCCAATCGGCTGTTTGTACCCGATCCGAGGAAGAATCCACCGCCATGGACATTGATCAGGACGCGGTCTTCATTACGCTTTGTGACACCATCTGCAGGTCTAAACGTTTCAACCTCAACCCCGCCAATCACATTCGAAGATATGACGACCTCATATCGGTCGAGAACCCTTTTATATCCGTCCGTTTTATACCATGCATGAGCTTGACACTGACGTATCTTCGGAACGTCTGCGAGTGCGGCTCCCTCCATCGAAGGGCAATCCTTGACCGCATCCGCCCATCCCGTCGAAACACGCGCGCGCTTCAGGGCTGCGCGAGTTTCTTCGCTCAAAAAGGACGACTCTGGGAGAGAAAATCCACGGACATGGATCGTCACACTCTCCTCCATCTCCGTCGGACTCTTAACCATACTAACTCCTTACCTAAACAATCTCGTGCTTAATCATCCAAAGCTCCGTCGCGCTCGGTCTCTCGATGCGCCCGAGAACCAACCCGGCATCGCGGTCGCAACCCACCATCATGAGACAACATGGACTCTCAGGAATGAGCAAATTCGACAACATCATTCGAGCTCGAGCGTGACTTACTGCTGATCCACAAATTGTCGTCGCCACGCATCGAGCTTCTGCAGGCTCACCACAACCCCGCCGCAAGCAATCACCGCAACGCGGGTGTAGGGCCGCAGGGCCGGATGGTCTTCGTAAGCCAGACTGAGAGCCGCGCCACAGGCAGGCTCGACTAAGGCCAAATGATCGTCCGCGAACCTAATGCAGGCCCGAACGGCCGCGGCGTCAGACACGGTGACCGAGGTTACCGGTCGCCGTCGGCTCCATTCGAAAGCCTCACCAGCCACCCGCTTCGCCCCTAGGCTGGAAGCAATAGTGTCGATCTTGCGCAGGCTTACCGGTCCGCCTGCCGCCATGGCCGCCGCCAGTGAGGCCGCCCCTTCGGTCTCGACCGCCAGGATGGCGGTGTGCTCGAGGCGGTTTCGTTTCAGCCCACTGGCCACACCGCAAAGCAGTCCGCCGCCCCCGACAGCCACCACCACAACATCAGGCGCAGGCCCCTGCGACACCATTTCATCGATGAGGCTCGCATGACCGTCCCAAAGCAGAGGATGATCGAACGGCGGCACATAACCCGTCTGACGATCAGTGGCCATGTCGCGAGCGACCGCATCAGCTTCGTCCCAAACGTCCCCTTCCACTCGCACGGCCGCGCCGAGGGCCGCGATCTTGGTCCGCATGAAGTCCGGCGTCGTCGAGGGTACGACGACGGTTACGGGGAGTCCCAACTGAGCGCCCACGTAAGCCGCCGCAAACCCCGCGTTGCCTCCGGAGGAAGACACGAAGGCACGGACACCCTCAGCCTTTAGGGTCTGGCAGAGCTTGCCGATGCCACGAATTTTGAACGAGCCCGTCGGCTGACAGCAATCCAGCTTTACCCATGTGTTGCGGTCAGTCTCGGGCAACCCACGATGGAGGATATAGGGCGTGACGACATGCAATGAGTTCATGACGGATCGATCCCGGCAGTCAGGTTCATCTTCTCCCACGCATCACCGTAACTTGCATCGCCTGACCATTTTCCATCACTCAGGCTTGCCATCCACCTCTCCTCGGTCGCACGCGCCTCCTGCCAGCACTCCGCCACAACCTGAGTGCGATCACGCTCTCCTCCGCCTTTGAGAACTGCCGTAACACGCTTATGGAAGCTTGCTTCGAGCAAGTCGCGCTCCTCTCCAAGAGTCTCGAGAAATTTACCGAACTCTCCAAAGATCGCTCTGCGATGCAACCGTTCGTGTCTCCACCATAGGGTTTGCGCATCGTAATGAGCGGCGAGGTGCGCGCCTTGCGATGGCATTGCGACATCCAGCAACACCGGCTTGAAAATTGACATGCAGGGTGCCGAGGTTCCCGTTACCCAGTGAACTGAATCCTTCTGGCGCAGCTCGGAAATCATCGATCCGACCGTCTGGGCTGGGCGGTCATCGCCGCGAGCGTGAAGACAGATTGTGCGCTCCAATTCCTTCTCAGGGTGGTAGTCCGCGACGTTTTGACTGTACGATCCATGATCGCGAAGGATGTTCATCATGTCAGCGATTCCGATACGGCGGCTCTTCGACTGCATCAGCGAAGTCGCCCGCAAGCGGCGCGCCAATGAATGACCGATGTGTTGGCTGCTCGGATCGGCTATCGCCTCAGCATAATCGGGCTCGGCTTCTTTGCTCCAGCCGAGGCTTCGGATCACATTCGACAAACCTGAGCTCACCCGCTCCGCAGTGCGACCTATGCTGTAGACGTTCGAAATAGCACGCATGTCGCGCACGCGCTCGAGGATCCATTCTCTGTCCAGAGTCTCCAGCACAAACGCCTCCATCGAATCTGCGATCAAGAATCCGTTGTTATAGTAAGCCGGCGTGAGATACCCGCAGTTGCCTCCCTGGCCATGCTTTTCGAGAAGTGAAATCATGACATTCACGGCTTCTGAGGCCGAGATCGAGCGCTCCAGCGACAACCGTAGCAAATCCATCCCGGTCAGCGCTTCTTCTTGCGGCGCCGGACTGCGAGCCCGCAACCCCTCATTGCCAATTGCTACACCATGCTCGTTGACGCCCATCTCCGCACCCCAGATCCAAAACGGCCGACATAGCAACACCGCATTTGTAGACGGCACTTGGGGGATCGTGATGTACGTACACTTGAGCTGCGAGTTCGCGGCATAGCTCTGGCGCGGAACGAACTCGACCGCCTGGGCCTCGTTTCGCTGCCGATCGCTGTTCTTTCCAAATAGCATGACGCCGTCGGCGGTATGATTCGGGGTGCCCACTAGGGTGTCACACATTTAAGTTTTCCTATGATTTAACAAATCTGTCTTGGTCCACAGTCGCTCGGCTATGCCGGTGAGAGTCAGCGCAACGGCCTAGTAGCCTGTAACAACCATTCTCGTGTTGTCGTCTCGAGCTGCGGCCCGATCTTTGCGGCAACCTCACCGTGGTAGGAATCGATCCACCGGATTTCTTCATTCGTCAGAAGTGCGAGCTCAATGAGCGAGCGCTCGATTGGCGCGAGCGTCAGCGACTCGAATCCCAGCATTTGGTGTTCGCTTCCCGCAACCGCTCGAGTGACGACGAGCGCTAGATTCTCAATTCGAATTCCATACTCGTCTGGTCTGTAATAACCCGGCTCGATCGAGACAATCATGCCGGGAGACAGCGGCTCATTGCCACCGGGAAATGGAGCATGTGGCTGGATGATCCGAGGGATTTCATGGACGCAAAGGTAGGAGCCCACACCGTGACCCGTGCCATGTGCGTAGTCCAACCCGACCGACCATAGGTACTGTCTGGCAAAGGCATCGAGTTGCCCGCCTTGTGTACCCATGGGAAACGTGCAGCCGGCAACGGCGATATGGCCTTTGAGGACGCGAGTGAAATGATCGCGCATTACAGGACTCGGCGTACCGATCGCGATCGTGCGTGTCACATCCGTAGTACCGTCGAGATATTGCCCCCCAGAGTCAACGAGATAGAGCGACCCAGCTGCGAGCAATTTGTTCGTGGATTCGGTCGGTTGATAATGAGCGAGCGCGGCATTCGGCCCGAACGCCGATATCGTCGGGAAGGACAAATCGCGCAGTTCGCCGGTCGCCTTGCGAAACTCATAGAGTCGAGCCGCGGCCAACAGCTCCGTCACATTGCCTTTGGGAGCTTCGACCGAGACCCAGTGTAGGAATCGAGTGAGCGCGACACCATCGCGCAACTGCGCGGCCCGGTGTCCTGAGATTTCTATCGGATTCTTACGTGCCTTCAGAGACACCACCGGATCGCGTGCCGCAAGTATCTGGGCACCGGCTTCTTCGAGGCAAGCAAAGATCGCCGCGCTTGCACCTTCCGGGTTCACGGCAATCCGCACACCCCGCTGGCTACGCAGATAGTGAGCGAACTGCTGGAGCTCATGCACTCGCACGGACTGTCCAAGATGTTTCATCACCTCAGCAGTCAATTTCCGAGGATTTACAAACAGCTCCGCCGTCGCATCGCGGTTTACGACCGCATACGCGAGCGCAACCGGCGTATTCTGGATGTCTCGGCCTCTGATGTTGAAAAGCCAGGCGATCGAGTCGAGCAATGACAATACAGCGGCATCTGCATCTCTAGATCGCAACCACTCGGCGACTTCCCCGCACTTCGCCTCGGCACTCTTGCCGGCAAACTCCTCAGGATGCACATACACTCTCTCAACCGAGGGAGCGGGCCTGTCCATCCAAAGGGCATCCACCGGATTCGAATCCACCGCAACCAATTCAATCCCGCGCTGAGACAGCGCGGCGCGCGTGGCGATCAGCCAGCTCTGAGTATGCAGCCAAGGGTCATAGCCTATGTGCGCACCCTCTGGGGCGTGCTCCAGGAGCCATCTCGGGATGGTTGCCTGCGGAATCGACTGGTAATTCCAGTACTCCTTATCCACCTCCTGACGCACTTGCAGTGAGTAACGTCCATCGCAAAAAAACGCAGCGCTGGCCTGCAGAACAACCGCCGTGCCCGCCGACCCTCGGAACCCTGTCAGCCAATGCAAGCGCCGGGCGTACTCGCCGACATACTCGCTCATGTGCTCGTCTGCCAAAGGCACGATGAGACCCTCGAGCGAACGGCGCGCGAGCTCGGCACGCAGTGCGGTCAATCGCTCTTGATGGGATAACATCGACTCCTCACCTCATCATTTTCGAAGCGTCCCGTCATTTGAATTGGATGTCAGTCAGTGGACATCTCTTTCACGCGGACATGCAGGAGGCAGGGGGACGATCCCGACACCCTATTCCGTGGCGATCCTCTCTAGGACGACTCTCCTTCACCGTGGAGACTCATCGTCAAGCCGACTCGAGGTGCCAAGGCGTTCGAGCCCGCGCTGCTCAATAGATCCTGTTTGATCGTCCTGGCGGCGTAACAGAATTGCTGTGCGGCCCCCAAGGCGGCCAAGGACGCCAAGAGCATTGCATATCGCAAGGACTCGCCCTTTGCGATCGGCAGCAGCAGATCACTCACGATGCCCACGATCTGCGACCCCAGGCCCATGCCAACCAGATTCGCCGATAGCATGACCAACGCGAGTGTCGTTGCCCGCATATCGTCGGCAACTAAACGCTGCAGCAAGGCGAAAGTCGGTCCGAGATAGAAATTAAACAATAGTGAGAACGGTATGAGGGCAGCCAATGCCTCATATTTGTTCGAGAGAAACAGGAACAAGGCGAGGCAAGGCACCAATCCTGCAGCTGTCACGGCGCTCAATCGCAGCTGCGCGCTTTCATCCTCAGCGAACAGCCAAGCCGCAATCGATCCTCCGCAAAGGATGCCAAGGATCCCGCTACCCGCGAAGATGAGACCGAACCAGACCCCTAACTCGGCGGTGCCCATTCCGTGACCCCGGATCATTACCGCGCCATACCACGGAGCCAGGCCGGATGACACAGTAAAGAGAAGCACGACAGCGGCGGATAGATGGCGCAAAGAACGCCTTTTCCACATTAGGGCGACCACATCGGTCAATCGCGGCACACGTCGTTCGGAATCCAGTCTCCTTTCGAGGAGGACTCGCGGATCCGTAATAGACATCTTAACCATGGCAGCAACTATCAAAGCCGGCGCACCGAGAAGAAAGAAAGTCATGCGCCAACCGTATCGCTCGTTCAGCCACCCTCCGAGTACAAAGCTGATTAGCGCGGACACCGGGCCGCCCAACATGTAGATCGTCATCGCGCGCGCCCTCTGGACCGAGGCCGGAAAATAATCGCCCAGAAGAGAGTACGTGGGCGGCATGCACCCCGCCTCACCAACGCCGGCAGCAATGCGTGCGCAAACAAGCCAAGCAAAGCTCGTCACCCAGAGGCAGGACATGACAGTCAATCCCCAAAGGGCAATTGCGATCGCAGTGATCGTTGCGCGATCGCCACGGTCCGCCCAGCGGGCAATCGGCAATCCCAAGGTGGAATAGAAAAGCGCGAACGCTATGCCAGTCAGAAAACCCAACTGGGTATCCGATAGATGCATATCCTCCTTGATAGGCTGCAACACCAATGCTATCAGGCCACGATCGACAAAGTTAAGTGTATACACGGCTGTCACGATCGTTAGCACATAACGCCGATATGCCACACCTGAGAGCTCCGATTTAAGAGTAACGGACAAATTTCAACATCCTGGTGCAACTATTGGAGAAAGCGAAGGACGTCGCATCGCTTGCGAACGACAGTATCCCTCCCCATGGAATCGAGCCTCCGGATCGAGCTCTCCAAATACCCTCGGCTAGCGGCTGCAGATCAAACTGCGCCGCTCCGAATCGCCCGCGAGTCTTCAATGCCGGATTGCGTCCGTTGCTGACTACCGCCTCGATTTGCGTTTCCGTCGATTTATAATGGCCGGCAATTTCGCTTCCGTCCGTGGCCTGGCTCGGCGAGAGGCGAATCAGCTCATCGGTGTTGCCGAAATCGCTGATGCGAATGGTCTGTGAAGCTCGCGGATCTGCCTCCACCGTGACGGACAATTTTAGATGTCGCGATGCTCCTGTTGGCCGCAATATACCCCCCTCCCCAAGTTCCAAAGGCAGCTCGAAACCGTCAATGGAGGCGGTTTGACCGCCCTCCCGTACGAACAGCTGAATCACCCGCCCGGTTTGGGGTGAACGGAAGATGCCACTGCAGAGAGGCGCATCCATCCCTGGTGGGCCAGCCGCCTGAAGTTGCAGGCAGACATCGAGAATCCGCTCCGCCAGCTCCGGGGCGAAGACGCCGTCGCGATTGGAGATCACCACGACATCCAGATCGAAGGCGGGCACTTTGAGGACATGGGCACTACACCCCATGCCGACTCCGGAGTGATAGAGAACCTCGACGCCACGATAACGGCCGACGACCAAACCTAAGCCATATCCAGTATATGAGCCATTCGCAAGTTGCTGCGGCTGGCGCAAGGCGTGCCAAGTCTCCGCGGTTCCCACTATCGGCGCGCTCATATGCTTGAGCCAACGCAGCAAGTCGTCCACCGTCGAGACCACTCCGCCCTCGCACGATAGCGCTGTACCAAAGCCCGCCTTTTCGTACTGTCCGTCTGGATTCAACAGGTGAGAATGTGCGCAATTGCGCACAAAATCCGTATCCGTTCGACGCAACAGCGAATCGTACATTCCCAGGGGCTCGAAAATTCGTTCACGTAATACGTCCTCGATGGACCGTTCCGCAATACGCTCGATGATGGCGCCCAGGAGCAACCAACCTCCATTGTTGTAAATCCAGGCTGTGCCAGGTGCGGCGTTGACTTGGTCCAGCTCCTCGTATAGCGACAATAGCTCGGTGGTCGATATGGGATGCCCGGTTCCGCTGAAGTGCCACGACAGATCGAGGACGTCTCTCAACCCACTGATGTTTCCCATCAACTGCCGAACGGATACGTTCCTGGTAACAGGGTGCAGCCCCGGCAGGTACTTCCCGACCAAATCATCCGGTGTGGCCCTCCCGGACTCGCACAACAATAGGTATGCGAGAGATGCAAATTGCTTGGTCACGGACATGACACGCATGCGCGTGCTCGTGGAAAGAACCAGCGGCAGCTCCATGTTCGCCAGTCCAAATCCTTCCCGATAAAGTGGCCTGCCGCCTACAGCGATACCAAGCACCGCACCGGGCCGGCCGCGCTGATCGAGCCCCGCCACGATGGCGTCTATCATCTTGTGATCGAAGCGGAAGGATGCATTAACTGACTTCACGTTCCTCCTCGTGCGCGACTTCACGGCTTCCCAGCCAATTCCGTCGTGCTGGGCCACCTCTTTACTTGTCACCCGCCCACCAAATGCGCATCCCCAATTCATCGTCCATTCGTTCGGGATACCCCGCGGGCCGCGCTTGCGGGCGGAACGGATCGATGTACGTGTTATGCGCTAGGACTCTCCCATCGGAGGCTATTAGGTCGAGCACAACTTGGTAGGTTTCACCGGTCTTAACCGGGAAGGTCAAATCCCGAATCCTCTGAACGCTATCCGGTCCGAGCTGCACAGGCTTTGAGCCCTCCGCGATCACAGTCGCAGAACTGGTCACTCGCCAGCGGGCGATGCAGCGTCCTAGGTTTTGTAGCGTATCGTTCACGCCGTACAGAGCGTGCGGCTCGACGTCGTGTTCCATGAAAATCCCGATCGGTTGATTGCTCTCCGCCATCGCCCGAACTCCGCCCCCCATCCCTTCGTCCTTTGGATTGCCCCAATAGTCGTAAACACCTTGGAAATCCTGGGGTGAAAAATCGATCCACATAAACTGGAAATAGCCCGCGTTCGGAGCATATTTCAGAATCCGGTAGCGCTCGATGTAATACTTCAGCAAGCGATACTGATAGTCGTACAACTCTGCTACGCGAGGCAGTACGTCGGCCAGCCGTGTGGCGACTTGAGGAGCTTGACGCAGACTGGTGCTCGCCGGTGGAGCTTCGACACCGAACTCTGTAACCAACTTGGGGGCGCTTCCGAACTGGTCTCTCGGACTGCGGAAGATATCGAAGTAACTCCCGCCGCTTAAAGAGCCACGGTACTCGTGGGTGTCTCCACTGGAGAGATCGTTCGAAAGCCCTGAGTTCTCGATCACTGGCCGTGTTGGATCTTGTTCGAGTGCCGCTGCGGTCAATTTTGAACCGAGCTCTCTTGCATCGCTCTGCTTGAACTCTTTGACGACCTCCTCCAGACCGTTTAAGCCCCAGAACACCTCGTTCATGGCAGTCCAAGCGATCACGCTCGGGTGATTGCGCAACGACTTCACCAGCGCCCCAAAGTGGCGGACCGCCCGCGTGACGAACTCCCGGTCCTTTGGAAAAAGCCAGTTCAGATCGTTGTCCTGGAGGACAACGATTCCGCGGCGGTCACAGAGCTGGTAGAACTCGGGGTTCTCGGTGTGCACGTGCACCCGAAAGGCATTGACGCCTGCACGAATCGCATTGTCGATATCCCGCTCGTATCGAGCTCGGGTCATGTTGGAAACATAAAGGTCGGGCCAGTAGGTCGTGCCCCGCAGATATATCGGTTTTCCGTTGAGAAAGAACCGCGTCTCATCGACACTGCGGTGCAATTCCACGGTGCGTATGCCGAAAGTGGCCGACGAGCTGAGCTGTACTTTTCGAGTGTGGTTGAGCTCGACACGAGCATCGTAGAGCGCTTGCGCGCCCCGATCCCAGGTCATCCACAATTTCGGCGACGTAATAGACACTGTTGCCTCGAGCACATTGGTGCCGCGCTCGAGATGCACGGAGCGAGAGGTCTTGGCCACCTCTCCCGGGCTACCCTGCTCGTGAATGTGTATGACATAGTCGACATCGGATGCCTCGGCCGCATTAAAAACCGTCCATGTCACTTTGGCAGTGGCATTTCGTTCATCTATGAAAGTAGTCGTCACCGCGGGTGCTGCGGTTTCACGCACCTCTCCATGAAAAATTAGCTTCACGGGCCGCCAGATTCCCACCGGGTTGACATCTCGCTGCACCAGTCCATCTGCGTGCTCGTACGAGCCCTTGAGGAGGTTCCGTACGACAGAGTAAGTGGGGAATATTGGATTGACGTAGAGATGATCCCACGGCGAGGAGACCTTCACGACCAGCACATTACGCCGGCTTTTGCGCAACAACGATCCCACTTCGAATTCGAACGGATCAGCATAGCCCTCATGCTCTCCGAGCAAGGTACCGTTCATCCAGACTTTCGCGAAGTAATCCACGCCCTCGAACCGCAGTGTCGTCTGCTTCTCGGCCTCGGGTGTCGGAAACTCGAGGCGATACCACCAGGCGGATTGGTTGAAATAACGCAAATCGCGACCAAAGTACGGTTGCGGTGCCAGAAGCAGCTGCAGATGGACCAATCGATCTATGGCCCGCCAGTCGGCCGCGAAATCGGGGTGCAGCGCGTACCGAGTGAGCAAGTCCTTGACTTCGGGCGTGACAAAGTCAGGCTCATACCACCCAAATTTTTCACCCACCTCGCGCACGTCCTGCGTAACGTGCCAGCCCTTCGTGAGGGACATCTCTGTAGGTGGATCACTGACACTAGCAGCCGCCAAACCGGGGTGGCCGAGAAGTAGCACGAGGCAAAGATAAACACTCAGACCGCTTACCTTCACAGCTTTCATCCGGGTCATGGACGACGTTGTTGAAACCTCGCCTGAAACACCGAATCGACGCGGGCTCATCCTACGGTCTCACTCTGTAAAGTCGATAAAACGCGCTACAGTTACCCAAGATTGCGGTGGTCATTTTGTGCGCTAGCGCTCTTTGGGCTCATCCGGAATTACAGGTAGCAATAGGTACGAAGGGTACTTCGAGTAGTTCGGCCCGACATTACGGCAGCCCAGCCGAACATCCATCCCACGAGCACACCGTCCTGATACGGTGTGTTGTACATCTGATCGGGCGGTGCCACCTCGGGCACGATTGCTTTTAGAGAAGGCGGTGCCTGCGTAGCCGTCCACCAGATCTCCCACCCCATGTACGAGGGACCGTACATCCCGACACGCCCATTACACCACGGCTGCTTTGCAACCCATTCGACCAGATCGTAGCCGTCAGTCTTCTGTTTTGGATTGAAAGGGTCCCACGTTCCCTCGGAGTCATATCGACCCCGAGTGTCAGCGAATGCCACAACGTACCCTCGTTGAGCAAACCATTTCGCCCGCTCAAGCCAGTAATCGTTGTTATCGTATGGCGTTATGGTCAGCAGCGCCGGAAACCGACCCGAATCCTGCGGCCGGTAGATACGGACGGATAAAGTCACACCGTCGCGCATAGCGACCCGATTACCAACAGAAGACTGAATCGCGTATCTTGCCGCCGAATACGCGCCGGGGTCGGGTGCCTGGGCTGCGACCTTGCCGAGGCTCAAACTCAGCAAGGGAATCGCCCCGATCGCCGCCCAGCCTGTTACGTACTTATTCACGGACAATTCATATACGCGGGCAGGGTCCCACGGCAAACGAACCCGAGCACTGGAGTCGCTTCGCAACCTGCGGCGGTAAGAAGCTCGAAACGTGAGGTCGGTACCGATACCGACCTCACGTACCGCGAACCGAGGTTCGGGACGTCGAAAGCTCCCCGTTCGCGAGGCCAAGCTCCGAGCAAGAACAGCCTATCCACCACGGCCATACCGGAGCGCAGCATGATACCGATAGACCGTTAACCTAGTTTCGTCAGTCGACATTGAGGCCAAAGTCTAACCCGTACGTCCGCGGGCGGAGCCTTGACCCATTCGCCTGGATAGTGGTCGGATCGATATAGCCCCGGTCGTCGGTGAGATTCTGAATAAAAGCACCGATCCTCAGGTTCTTGTTGCAGTTCAGACTGGCGTTCAGGTTCAGCGTGTGGTTGACATCTGATTCGCTGAAATACCAGGGCCCGACAGCGCGCAGACGATAGGTCTCCTTGCCCTTCTGGCTGTAATCGAGCCGGACGAGTCCCTCGTGTCCGGACACGATAAAGTTACGTTGGACCGATCCGGTGAACGTATATTTCGGGACGAGATCGAGGTTATCCCCCACGGCATAATCCGCACCTACCGGAGTGGTGATCTTGTAGAATTCGGTTTTCAACACATCGCCGTCGAAGCTCAATGTCCATCCGTTGACAGGACGCCAAACCCCTCCCAGCTCGACACCCTCAATGAGGGCATCACCTGCATTACTGTAGATATTCAATTGTGGCGCCGGCGGCGGCGCATTTCCAACGATCTGATAGCCCTTGTAATCGCTGTAGAAGACAGCGCCGTCGATGCTAAATCGCGTGAATGAGCTCTTGGCGCCGAGCTCATACGTCCAGATGTTCTCGGGCCCGTAAGACGGCTGATTCAGCTGATTGAACCCACCGCTTCGAAACCCCTTGGCCGCGCTACCGTACACATTGAGCCCGTCCATGACCTTGAGATCGATATAGGCGCGCGGATCTGTTGATTTGAATGTGCCGGTCTGCGTGGTCGGCGGCGGGGAGCTGACAAAACTTTGATCGTCGTGAAAGTATCTCAGCCCCGCGCCTAAGGTGAGCCGACTCATGAGTTTGTAGCTTGTATCTGCGAACCCTGCCCATGACTTCGACACGTTATCGGTGTAACTCGGATAAGTCTGATCGGGAGGAGGCAGGGGGCCTGGAACATCATAGTAGTACGCGAAACCTTCCTGATAGCGGAAACGTCGATAGTTCGCTCCTATCGTCCACTGCCAGGGCCCCGGATCGCTGGAGGCGAATCTCAGCTCTTCTGTGAGGATACCCGAGGTACGCAGATCTCTCGGGACGTAAAGGTCGGCTACCGTAGGCGGAGGTGAGTTCGGCGGAGCAAATGGCAGGATCGTGCCGATATCTTCCGAAGTGTTGTTCTGCTTGAAGTAGCTCGTCGTATTGAGAACCTGTACGCCGGAGAAGTCGTAGGTCAATGTGAAGTTAAAGATATCGAAATCGTCTATTATTCTTGGCGTGGTCGTCAGTCCAAACACTTGCGTATAGTTTCCGTTCGCATCCTCTCCGGTCGACAGCCCCATGTCATTGCGATGGACTTCGGCCAACGCCGTCGCAGTCAATCCCTCAGCAGGCTTCCACAGCATCTTGAACCGGACATCCGTGAGATTCTTCGCATTGATATCTTGTCGATCTGCGGCGGGTTGATCGATCCAGCCGCCATCATGGTAAAACTCCCCCGCAACACGGATTGCCAGCACGTCATCAATCAACGGTGCGTTCACTGCGGTCTCGATACGCTGCCCCGGCGCACCTCTTTCGGTAAACAGCGCAGTGACATCCGAGGTCATCTGGTAGTCGTGGAGATCGGGGCTTTTGGTGACGAAGCGTATCACTCCGCCCGCGGACCCATTCCCGTACAGCGTACCCTGAGGCCCCCGGAGAACCTCGACTCGCTCCAGGTCATAAGTGTTCAGCTCGGGTTGGACATACGATGACCCGGTGACATCGGCGTCATCGAGGTAGAGACCGATCAGCGACGAGTTGCCACCAAACAGATTACTGATGCCACGCAGTGACATCCGGTGAGTGAAGCCGTCCGTCTCGACGGCCAGGCCGGGAACCACGTACGGCAGGTCATCCAGTCTCGTGATATTCCTGTTCTTCAGCTCGTCTGCGCCAATCGCGACGATACTGATGGGCACATCGATTAGGTTCTCCTTGCGCAGCTGGGCCGTGACAACAATCTCTTCTAGCCTAGCCCCAGTGCCTTCTTCGGAAGGGACTGAAGCTGCTTTGTTTTCTGGTTTTCCAGTTGAATCTGACTGTGCCACCCTCCAAGCCTCATCTGCCCTTCGGGCACCTGCGCCACTTTCTGCAGAAGGCGCGAGCGATGCTCCAGTTACTGACCGCGTGTCTTTTGGATTCAGGATGGCGATTGTCTTCTCGCTGACGAGCTTAAAGGTGAGCCCGCTCGGCGCCAATAGTACCTTGAGCGCATCTTCCGCAGACCTACTACCCTTTACGGGTCCAACAACCAAACTGCCGTCAATCGAGTCGGTGAACGATGCGATCTGCAATCCCGTCTGTTGTGCTAATTCTCGGAGCGCCACGTCCAGCCTCTCCTGCGGAATGTCGAGATCGTAATGCTGCATCACCGCCTGGGCGTCCGTTGCCGCTGCGAGTCCTACAACAGACAGGCACGCTACCGCCGCAGCCGTCATCATTCTCATGATTGCTTTCCCCCAGCTTTTTTGCGACCAATGTTTTTGGTCTGTATAAGACTGGTTGGGCGAACCCCCATTACCCTCCTCTTTGGAAAAATATTCTAAGCGTTGCTTTTGCGGCACCGGTTTTGGCCTGGGAGGGTCAGTATGAAAATTAGATTTAACTGCCTCGTCGTCCCTGGCCCCTCTCCAACACGTTCGGAGAGGATGGCATTCTTCCCCTTAACACCTATGACGTCATTGCGGCGTAATCAGGATTGAATGTTCGTCGCGCTCGATGCGCACTGCGGCAGCGTTTTGGAGGAAGGCGATGAACGCTTCCGGATTCTCTGCGTCGAACACACCGTTGATCGCCCGCTGGGCCAGCGTAGGATCAAGGACCTTCAATTGGATTCGATTATAGCGATTGAATTCATAGACAACTTTCTCCATCGGCTCATTCTTGAAGACCAGCCGGCCCTCGGCCCAGGCAAGTTCACGGCTGCTATTGACCTCGTGAACGGGCTCTGTCGGAGCGCTGCCGTCTACAGTGACTTGCTGGTTTGCGGTGAGGAATACCTCGCCCGTTTGCCGAATCGCGTCCTCTGCTGATCTCATCCCATTCCTTCTCACCCCGCCTTTGGCATCCCTGTCCATCCGATGAGAAGGGTATAAGGAACTAGAAGAAAGATCTGGATTGGACTGCGAGAGGTTGGGCGAGGACACCGCCACTTTCCCCTCGGAGACGGTCACCACCACATTGCTGTCCCGCTGTTCAACCCCAAAGGCGGTGCCCACGGCACGTACGATTGTGTTGCTGGCGTCCACGAGAAACGGCCGAGTCGGATCTTTCGCCACGCGGAACACGGCACGGCCCTCGCTCAATCGCACGCGTCGCACCCCTTTCTCGAACTGCACTTTGAGGCGTGTCTCGGGATCGACCTTGACTTGGCTTCCGTCGTCAAGGACGACCTCACGCCG
>Ga0105240_10004736_pt1 | contig 20539 bp, 19 predicted proteins | sample KBSC54metaG_FD_80426 | JGI IMG/M metagenome (GOLD analysis project Ga0105240, IMG submission 80426) | Corn rhizosphere microbial communities from Kellogg Biological Station, Michigan, USA - KBS C5-4 metaG | ecosystem: Host-associated > Plants > Roots > Rhizosphere > Soil | place: Michigan, USA... | reverse complement strand
TGGTCAAACGATGCAAGGAACGGAAGTAATGGCGCGCGACCCCGAAAATACCCTGATCCTGGAACTGAAGACCGGCCCGGTGGCGATCGCGCTGCGGCCCGACCTGGCCCCAGGCCATGTGGCCCGGATCAAGGAATTGACCCGCAAAGGTTTTTACGACGGCGTGGTGTTCCACCGGGTCATCCCCGGCTTCATGGCCCAGACCGGCGATCCGACCGGCACCGGAGCCGGCGGCTCCGACCTGCCGGACCTCAAGGCGGAATTCACCACCGAAAAACACCGGCGCGGCACCGTCTCGGCGGCGCGGACCGGCAATCCCAACAGCGCCAACAGCCAGTTCTTCATCTGTTTCGACGATGCCCCCTGGCTGGACCGCCAATATTCGGTCTGGGGTGAAGTGGTGGAGGGCATGGATCATGTCGACGCCATCAAGAAGGGCGGTGAGCACAACAATGGCGCCATCTCCGGCGAGCCCGACAAGATCCTCAAAGCCCGCATTGAGGCCGACAAATAGCGGCCCAATAAACCGCAACATTAGGTGAGTGGCGCGGGGGGCACCCCGCGCCCTAAAAGCCGTGCGTTTCCGTACGGGAGTATTTCGTGGCCGACCCCATTCAGTTCATCGACCTGCAAGCCCAGCGCAGGCGCCTGGGAGTGCCCCTGGAGGCTGCCATTAAAGCGGCCGTCGAGGGCGGGCAATGGATCCTGGGCCCGCAGGTGAGCCAGCTGGAGCGCGATCTGGCGGCTTGGGCGGGGGTCAAGCATGCCATTGCCTGCGCCAATGGAACGGACGCCCTGCTGCTGATCCTCCGGGCCTGGGATATCGGCCCGGGAGATGCCGTCTTCGTGCCTGCCTTCACCTTTGCCGCCAGCGGCGAGGTGGTGGTCCTGGCCGGCGCCACGCCGGTGTTCGTGGACGTCCTGCCCAACACCTTCAACATGGACCCGGCCAGCCTGGAAGCCGCCATCGCGCTGGTGAAGCGGGACAGCGCTCTGAAGCCCAGGGTGGTGATGCCGGTCGATCTGTTCGGTCAGCCCGCCGACTACCGTGCCCTGGCGCCGATCGCTGCCCGCGAAGGCCTGAAGCTTCTCTGCGACACGGCGCAGGGGTTCGGAGGGCTTTGGGACGGCAAGCGGGCTGGAGCCATCGGCGATGCCGCCGCGACCAGCTTTTTCCCGGCCAAGCCCCTGGGCTGCTACGGCGATGGCGGTGCCTGTTTCACCAACGACGATGGGCTCAAGGATCTGCTGCTGTCCATCCGCATGCACGGCCAGGGCAGCGACCGCTATGAGCATGTCCGGATCGGCCTCAACTCGCGGCTGGATACCATCCAGGCGGCGATCCTGATCGAGAAGCTGAAAATTTTTCAGAACGAGATCGACGCCCGCAACACCGTGGCCCGGCGCTACAACGAAGCCTTTAAAGGCTCGAACCGGATCGTTACGCCGCATGTGGTGGAAGGAGCGGTATCAACCTGGGCCCAATACACGCTCAAGGTGGAGAACCGCGCCAAGTTCCAGGCCGACCTGAAAGCAGCCGGGGTGCCGACCGCGGTCTATTATCCGATCCCGCTGTCGAAGCAGAAGGCCTATGCCCATTACCCTGCCGCGCCCACGCCGGTCAGCGAAGCCCTGTCGGAACAGGTGGTCAGCCTGCCGATGCATCCGTATCTGGATGCCGCCACCCAAGACCGCATCATCGCGGCAGTGCTGGAAAGCACGGGCTGAAAATTCCGCGAGATACTGTTATAGGCGCGGCTATGGATGTGTCGCTGTTTGACTTTGAGCTACCGGAAGATCGCATTGCGCTTCGTCCGGCGTCGCCACGTGACAGCGCCCGTTTGATGGTCGTCTACGCCGATGGCCGGATTGAACACCGGAGAGTCAGGGATTTGCCGGATTATATGGCTAGTGGCGACGCCATGGTGGTCAATGACACGAGGGTTATTCCCGCGCGATTGCGCGGCTTACGGTTGCGCGCAACAGGGTCCGCAAAAATCGAAATTTTGCTGCATCGACGAATTACTTCCAATCAGTTCGCCATTCTGGCGCGACCGGCCCGCAAGCTGGCTTTAAACGACGTTTTGGTATTCGGCGATTTGACCGCGACGGTCACGGCCCGCGGCCAGAATGGTGAAGCTGAAATCGAATTTGGCGCGTCCGGCGCCATGCTCGATCTTGCCATCGCTGCCGTGGGTGAGATGCCATTACCGCCCTATATCGCCGGAAAGAGAAAAGCGGATGCGCGTGACAATGACGATTATCAAACCGTCTTCGCGCGTGAGTCTGGCTCGGCCGCAGCACCGACCGCCGGTCTGCATTTCACGACGGAATTACTTGCGGCGCTTGCCTCGAAGGGAGTGGCAAGGGAAACAGTCACTTTGCATGTCGGGTTGGGGACTTTTCTTCCTGTCGCGACGGGAAATACCGACGAGCATCGTATGCATGCAGAACGTGCCAATCTGGATGCTGCAACTGCGGCCCGCCTTAACGGCGCGCGCGAAAAACAAGGGCGTATCCTTGCCGTGGGAACGACGTCGCTACGCACATTGGAAAGCGCGGTAGACGAAAACGGCATGTTGAAACAGTTCACCGACGATACCGATATTTTCATTAAACCAGGATATCGTTTCCTCGCCACGGATATGCTACTGACGAATTTTCATCTGCCGCGCTCAACATTGTTCATGCTGGTGTGTGCATTCAGCGGAACGGACATCATGAAAAAAGCTTACGCAGAAGCTATTCGAATGAAATATCGCTTCTATTCTTATGGCGATGCGTGCCTGCTTCTGCCTTGAATCAGGTGTGAATTTCCTGGCGATTGCGGATTGTTTCGGCATTCTTGCGATACCAATCAACGATCATGGGGATATTTTTGGGCAGGCTATGCTTCGGTTTCCAGCCAAGATCCGCAATTTTATCCCATGAAATCGAATAGCGCCTATCGTTGAACGGCCGATCCTTCACGAATTTTATGCTTTCGTCGAAAGTCGTATTGAACTGCTCGCAGATCATGCGTGCGATATCGCGATTGCGATGCTCCTCCTCAGAGCCAATATTGTATATCTCGTTGATAACCCCCTTGTTGACCAGCAGAACAAGGGCTGCTGCAAAGTCTGGCGCAGCGAGATAGTGCCGCACGTTGCTGCCGTCGCCATGGAGCGGGATTTTTTCTCCGTTGATCAATGACATGATGCAACGCGGTATCAACTTCTCCGGAAACTGCCTGATGCCGTACACATTGTTGGCGCGCACGACGATCACCGGCAGCTTGAACGAGTGACGGTACCCATTGACGATCATCTCCGCCGCGGCTTTTGAGGCAGAATAGGGGTTTGTCGGGTTCATCTGACCTGTTTCGTCGCATTCTCCCGACAAGACCTCGCCGTAAACTTCATCGGTACTTACATGAATGATGCGAGGGACTTTGGCGTTGCGGCAAGCTTCCATGATCGTGTGCGTGCCGAGTGCATTCGTTTGCGTGAATAACATGGAGCTATGAAAGGAGCGGTCTACATGGCTCTCGGCCGCAGCATGCACGACGATATCGCAGCCATGCACAAGTTTGCGGCACAATTCGTAATCACAAATGTCGCCGACAACGAGCTGGACTTGGCCAGTTTCAATCAGCGGCGCGATATAGCGTATGTCTGCCGCGTAGGTCATTTTATCGAAGACGATGATATGGCAACCGGGGAATGCGGCGGCCAACGCTTCGACAAAATGCGACCCAATGAAGCCCGCGCCGCCGGTGACTAGGATTCTTCGCATCTAAGTTTCTGGCCTAATCCCACGCAATAATCGTGAAGTGTGTTTTCATCTATGGGTAAATCGAAATGACTGCGCCACTTGTCCATGTTGAGAAAAAACTCATCCCGGAGCGCCGGTGGGTCATAAACAAGTTGCCCGTCTCCATACCCCTCGCAAACCCAATCCGCCAGATCGCCGCAACTCACGGCAAACCCGCAGCCAAGGTTGTAAACACCTTTGGTCCGATCAAGGGCACGGTCGAGCAACAAGTTCGCCGCAAACTCGACGGGCAGAAAATCACGTTTTGTATCAGGGTGCATGTCGAAAAATATCGTATTTTCTTGCTTTAAAGACTCCAGCATTAGTCCGAGAAAGCTCTTCCTGGGAGGGGATTCATCATATTCATATCCGAATATATTCGAAAGGCGGAATATCCCTGCATCGCCAGAAAGTGATTCGAGGACAGCTTTCTCTGTCCGGGCTTTGTTCTGCCCATATGCCGTCTCGTCCCCCATAACAGGCAATTTCTCCGTCGCCCCCCAGCGGCGATCCGGTCCGTAGACACGGCGGGTGCTGAGCATGACAAAATGAGCTTTTGCCCGTTTTGCCGCCCGCGCGGTTCGCAGATCGATGTCGTCGCCCGTCGTATAAGCGCCCGACCGATAGGCGGGCCTCAGCGCAAAATTTATCACGTGATCTGCTGACGTTAAATTATCCAGCGAAGCGTCGTGAGCAAGCGCAAGGCAATCAAGTCCGCGGGAGCGTGCTGCAGTGGCAACCGCGCGCGCGATGAAGCTTCCTTTACCGACCAGAACAACGCGCATGAATTTCCCGCGAGACGGTTTAGCTCTCAGTACGCGTTAGTGCCTTTGCAGAGATGCACCACCGTACGGCCAAGGATCGCGATGTCAAGAAATGGAGTCCATTCCGCAGCATACTGAAGATCGGTTCCAAACCTATCGATTAAATGCTGTTCCGTTTCTGTATTTCCGCGCAGGCCATTGATTTGTGCGAGTCCCGTTATTCCAGGCTTCATGCGGTAGCGTGAATAAAAATTTGGAATCAAATCATCGTACAAAACCGCGCCGGCTCGAGCGCCCTTTGGGTGCGGCCTTGGTCCAACCAACGACATGTCGCCGAGAAGAACATTGAACAATTGCGGCAGCTCGTCGGCACTGGTTCGGCGCAAAAAGGCGCCAACGCGTGTTACCCGTGGATCGCAACGCTGAGTAAGCTGGGAACCGGTCGCGTCCATTCGATCGTTTCGCATCGAGCGGAATTTGAACATTTGGAACGATTTGTTACGATAACCGGCGCGTTCCTGAATGAAGAACACTGGTCCTGGGCTCTCGAGTTTTACGGCGATCGCGCAAATCAGCATGATGGGAGAGAAGAAGATCAGTGCGAATAGGGCGCCGAAAATATCCATTAAGCGCTTGGCTGTTCCACGCCATCCCCGCAGCGGCGGCTGCGTAATGACGGCGGCAGGCGCGCTCCAGGGGCCGAAATTGCGCTTCTTGCCCCAACGGGGATCGAACACGTGATGCTCTAATCTATCCTGGGGCGTTACGCGGACCAATGTAACGGCGAGGCCGGCTAGTGCTGCGATGTTTTCCTCCCGTGCCTCGTGGCCGGCAAGCACGATCTCGTCCAGCTGATTTGCCTGAGTGAGACTGCTGAGAATATCAAAATTCGCCGGAGAGCCTCCAAAGATGATTTCTATGTCGTCACGGCGACGCAGCAGGTTTATCAACGCCGCGCGCTGCGCGGGGTCGTCCGCGGCAACGGCAACCAGCCGGGTAAGGTGCCCGCGCTGGAGCAGGAAAGCTTTAAGGAGCGAAGACGGTATTTTTGCCCCATAGACCCCGGCAAATACCGCCGCGGCACAGAAAATGCTGTAAAGCCAAGCGCTGCCGCCAAGCATGGCCGCAAATGTAGCGAGAAGAGCGCCCGTCAGGGCGCCGGACAATAGAGACAGCCGGCTCGAAAAACGGTCAAAAGTTGCCGCACCTGAGAGGAAAGCAAACATCATGACCACGGCGGCAATGGCCAAACTCGCCGCCATTGCATAGCGAAAATCTCCCTGTCGCAACTGCGGCGTTCGCAAGATCGCGTATGACAGCAGCGCAATCAGGACCGTTTCCAGCACCACAAGCAGGTGGCAAACGATCCGTTGGGAGAACCGCACCCTGTGAGCCCGGGGAAATACGACAAAATCCCGGCTTTCCACAAAACCGCTGCGCGCGTCCACAAAAGTCTCTTCAACCGTCACAGGCGGTCCTATTCATTGGAAGAGTGGTTTTTACTCACGGCAACGGCGAGACGATCCCCGAGCGCATTATCGACCTTTCCCGGGAATCTGCTCCAAGTTGGTTAGCAATTGCTTTGCGTCTGCAACATGGCGGATTTTTGACCTGTACTTCCGGGGAGTTTGACAAACGGGGTTCCACATGGAAAGTTCCAATAAAATTAAATGCTTAGCTAAATATTGCAATGCTTTCAATATCGTAACACGCCTTCATACTTGTCGCGTTCACCAGATTGATCCTGCATGCTAGGCCTGAATTTTGACCTCTGTAGAACGGATGACAATGCCCGTTCCGGCGTCATAACGACCCCTAGGGGTCAAATCCTTACCCCCGCCTTCATGCCGGTCGGGACCTCGGCCACCGTCAAGGCAATGCTGCCCGGCAGTGTGCGCGAAACCGGCGCGCACATCGTGTTGGGAAATACCTATCATCTTATGCTTCGTCCGGGTGCTGAGCGAATTGCGCGGTTGGGCGGATTGCACAAATTCATGGGCTGGAACGGTCCCATCTTAACAGATTCGGGAGGCTTCCAGGTCATGTCGCTCTCGACTTTGCGCAAAATTACCGAGGAAGGCGTACGTTTTCAGTCCCATATCGATGGTCATGCGGAGTTTCTGTCTCCGGAGCGGGCCATGGATATCCAGCGTTTGCTCGGTTCCGACATCCAGATGGTTTTGGACGAATGCCCGGCCTTTGGTGCCAGCGAGGCGGAAATCGAAAAATCGCTGGCCTTGTCCATGCGCTGGGCCCAGCGATCCAAGATCGCTTTTGGGGAGCAGCCGGGCCGTGCTTGTTTTGGTATCGTCCAAGGTGGGGTTTTCCCCCACCTGCGGCGGCGTTCCGTTGCCGCGCTGCAGGAAATCGGTTTTGACGGATACGCTGTGGGCGGGTTGGCGGTCGGGGAGGGGCAGCCCGCGATGTTCGACACGCTGGAGGCCACCGTACCGCATCTTCCATCGGATCGTCCCCGATATCTGATGGGGGTGGGCAAGCCGGATGATATCGTCGGGGCCGCGCAGCGCGGGGTGGACATGTTCGACTGCGTATTGCCGACCCGATCTGGGCGTAACGGCCAGGCTTTTACCTGGGAGGGCCCCCTCAATCTCAAAAATGCCCGGTTTGCGGATGACGAAGCGCCTCTCGACGACAAATGCCGCTGTCCGGCCTGCCGACAGTTCAGTAGGGCTTACCTTCATCATGTGGTGAAGGCTGGAGAGATTATTGCGGCCATGCTGCTGACTTGGCATAACTTGACATTCTACCAAGATCTGATGGTTCAGTTGCGGGCGGCAATTGAGGACCAGCGACTTGCTGATTTCGCGGCTTCGTTCCGCGATGGCTACCGCACCATTATTCCACAATCTACCGATTCGCGGGCCTGATTACGATTGACCGAGGAGGGTCCCATCCCTATGGTCCGCGCCCTTGGTAGGGCCCGTAGCTCAGCGGTAGAGCATCTGACTTTTAATCAGAGGGTCGATGGTTCGATCCCATCCGGGCTCACCAGATTCGCAAAAGCATCGTTTGCGGCGATATTCCGGCTTCCAGCAAAACTTTCGGGCGATGCGAAAAGTCGCGGCCGTTTGCAAACCGGTAACCGGTAAATGCCGGGCTGGCCAAAGCCCGCATAGGGATCAAGACGTCGTGCTGGGCACGCCGCGCTGTGCGGCCGAGTTTATCACATGCCGCCAGACTTGAATTGAAAGAAACCAGAAATTGACGCTCGCAGCGCCAATGACGAGACCAAGAGCCATGCCATTTGCGCCCATGAAAGGTGTCAATGCAGCTCCCAATCCGACAGAGAAGCTTCCTTCTATCAGATAGGCCCAGCCTACCCGGCTAAGGTTTCCAGTTGCCGCCAAGATGTTGAAATGCATGATGTTCACGGTCCAAATCGTGAAATACACGCCCATGATTGTCGGCAGCATGCGCGGGATAATCAAATTTGGGCCAAGCCACGCTTGCAGAAGGGCATGCCCTAGATAGATGGCTGCCACCAATCCTACACAGCAAATCAAGCCGACCAGTTTTGCGGCACGAAAATAAGCCACCCGAACCCATGCTCGATCCTGATGTGCATAGGCGTTTGCGATTGCCGGAACCAGTGGCTGATAAATGAGGTTCATGCCGCTGCCCAAAAGCACCAATATCTGCATGACGCTGCCGAAGGAAGCTGTCGCTTGCGCATTAGCAAGGTGCGCGACCACGAGCGTAGGCAGAAATGATACAAGAAAATACGAAAATTGGGCCGCGAGAGCATTTCCCGCCTGCGGCGCCAGCAGCCGCCCTGTCTGAAGCAGGGGGGCTCTTCCGCGCAGAAGATAAGGGCGCTGTATAACGATCCAAATCATGTCGATCAGCATCAAAAGCGCCAACGGACCATAAATGGCTATCAGGAAAGTGGAGATCGAGAGCGAGTCGGCCGCGGCTTGATGCAATATCGTTATGACCATCACGCTCGCCAAGCATGCCCAAGTGTAGGAATAGTGCAGTTCCTGGTATCCGCCCCGGATGGAAGGCATCACACTGCCAAGCAGCTGAAAGCTCGTGACAATAATGACGGCCTGGTAGGCGGAAAGAATCTGGCCCGCCGGAACTCCATGCGTCGCTACCATTTTGGCTGGAGGTACGAATTGCCCCAACATCAGCATAAACGAAGCAAATAGCGCGCAGGCTGTTCCGAGATAGATAATGACGGTCTGAAAAATATCTCGCTGCAAGATTTGATTTTTCGCGATGAATGCGTGCGAAATAAATCTCGGCAAAGATGGCGTCAGGCCCAAGGCCAACAGACCGGACCATGCGACCAGGGCCTGCAGCGCTAGAAAAGCGGCATAGCGATCAGTTCCCAGGGATTTTAGAGCTAACGGAAGTGCCAATCCCTGTACGGCAACGGCGAGGAGTTTGGATATAACGCCAGTGGTCAACGCATAAGTCAGTCTGCGCTTGCGCGTTTCTTGATTGCCGTCATCGCTCTCCGCGGATGGGGGATTTTCCAGTGTCATTTCGCGAGAGGTGCGCGGGAGAAAGAGCAAGGAAAGTTAAGGGGATTGATGCTCCCCCTTCGTTCGCGGCGCTGATCGCTCGACCTTGTCACGGCCTGGCATGAGACAAGAAAACGTCACATACACGTTCGATCTTCTCGCCCGTCAATTCTCCGCACATGGGCAAACTCAGGACGCGCGCTGCCACCCGCTCCGTATTCGGCAGGCTGTCCGGCCCGGAAAATTGTGCCTTAAGGGCGGGCTGCAGATGTAGAGGAACCGGATAGTGCACACCACAGCCAATGCCTGCCTTCTCAAGGGCGGTCATGACTTCAGAGCGGTTATCGACCTCCACCACATAGAGATGATAGACGGGGCTGCATTCGTTTGAAGGTTCGATGGTTTTGAACCCTGCTTGCCGCAACAGCGCATCATAACGTGCAGCATTGCGCCTGCGCGCCGTTGTCCATTCGGACAGATATTTCAGCTTAACGGACAGAATTGCAGCTTGAAGCCCGTCCATGCGTTGATTGTAGCCGATTATATCATGTTCATATTTCGAGGCTCGCCCATGATCGCGCAGCCGCTTCAATTTTTCAGCTACGCTATCTGACTCCAGCGAAATAAATCCAGCGTCTCCGAAGGCCCCCAGATTTTTCCCGGGATAGAAGCTGAAAGTGGCTGCGTCGCCCAAAGTGCCTGCATATCGCCCGCGATAGGTCGCAAGATGCGCCTGTGCTGCGTCCTCGATGACTTTCAAATTATAGCGCCGGGCGATGTCCATAATCGGCCCCATATCGGCGGGCGTACCATAGAGGTGAACAGGAATAATGGCCTTCGTCTTGGGTGTTATGGCAGCTTCGATCAGATCGGGGGCAAGTGTGTAGCTGCGTGGGTCTATGTCGACGAATACCGGGATCGCCCCGACATGATAGATTGCTTCAGCGGTCGCAAAAAAAGTATGCGATACCGTGATCACTTCATCTCCTCGGCCTATACCGAACGCTTCCAGAGCCAGAGAGATGGCGGCTGTTCCATTGGCACAACCAAGGCCGTGCCGGGCATTGATGGTCGCGGCAAATTCCTTCTCAAATTTTGTGGCGTATGGTCCTTGGATGAATGCGCGGTCTTCGATAACGGCGTCCATCGCGGCCGCCAATTCGGGCTTAAGTTTGCGATATTGACCCTCGAGATCAACAAAGGGGATCGGCTCGCTCATATCGAGACTCCTAAACGACCTGCTCGAGCCTTTCCGGGGCGGCAAGGCGATAGCGTGTGCCGTCGATAGGGCAAATCAAGTCTTCCTTCAACCGCCCTCCAGCCCTGCTCATCCAACCGATGCGTCGGGCGGGGTTGCCGGCCATCAATGCGAAATCGGGTACAGAACCGGTTACGACGGCGCCCGCCGCTATAAAACAATAACGCCCCAAATCATAGCCGCATATGATGGTCGCATTGGCGCCGATTGTGGCGCCTCTCTGCACCAGAGTGGCGCGGAATTCTTCTTTGCGCTCGATTTCGGCCCTGGGGTTGATAACGTTGGTGAAGACGCAAGAGGGGCCGCAAAAAACGTAATCTTCGAGCGTCACGCCTGGATAAATGCTGACGTTATTCTGCAACTTGCAACGATCGCCGATTGCGACGTTGGAGCCGATCATAACATTCTGACCAAGTATGCAATTCTTACCAATGCTCGCGTTATCGAGAACGTGGCAAAAATGCCAGATGCGAGTTCCTGGGCCGATTTTGACGTTGTTATCTATATAACAGCTCTCGTGAATTGAGACGCCCGGAAATTGCGCTCCCCAGCTATCGCTAGTCATTTGCGTCCCAAGCGGCCAAGTTTCTGTTCAAATCGCAAATGAACTTCACGCCCCGACTCAATGGATTCATAGATCGCGGAAATTAATTCCAGAGATTTGCGCCCTTCAAGTCCGTCGACTAGTGATGGCGCGCCGTTCTCGATCGATGCAACGACGTCTCTTAAATAAGCGGTGTGCCCAAACCCATATACATCGGGTGGATCCTCCCGGTATTTCGCAAGGATTTCACCGTCCTCGGGAATAGGGTTGGTGAAATTCCAAGTTCGCATCTTATTGACTGCAAAACCGCCGATTTCGACGAGCCCATTCTCTCCGAGGATAGAGAGCGATCCCTCGGTGTCTTTGGGGCGTGCTGCGGTTGTGGCTTCAACTACCCCGATAGCGCCGCTTCGGAATGTGATTATGGCAACGCCTGTATCTTCCGCTTCAATGTGCGCCAAAGCGGTCCGCGATTTCGCAACGACGGAAATGGGTTCACCGAGGCACCATTCCAGAAGATCGACGTGATGCGATGCTTGGTTCGAAAATACACCGCCATCCAGAGCCCAAGTGCCGCGCCACGGGGCTTGGTCATAATAGGATTGGGGGCGGCACCAGCGCACGCGAACTGTGCCCATAACGATTTTTCCAAAACGCCCGCTGCGCAATGCTTCCATTAATTTCGTAACGGGAAGATTGTATCGGTTCTGCTTAACGACGAACAGCTTGATACCGGCCCTGTCGCAAGTTCTAATCATGTCGTCGGCGTCGGACACTGTGAGCGCCATAGGCTTTTCGACCACGATATGTTTGCCGTAGGGGGCGAGGGCGATGCAATCGCGGGCATGATGTCCGCTCTCGGTCAGAATGCTGATTACATCGACTTGCGAGCCCAGTGTCCGCATCATCTCATGATAGTCTGTAAAATGCGGTACTTTGTATTTCCCACCTAGCGCTGCAGCCGCCGCAGGCAGGACATCGCATACTGCCAAAAGCTGTGCGCCATCGACATGGCCTTCACCTAGGATCTTTGCGTGTTTTTGCGCAATGCGGCCACAGCCAACCAACACGAATTTAAGCACTTGCATCCTCAACGAATAAATGAATGGGCGGCGAAGAATCGAAAAAAGATTAGACTTCTGAAGGCGTTAACGCAATCGGCATACCTATCGACGGGCCCTTGTCGCTTCACCGTCCAATGAGCGTTCGATCGCGCCAGCTTTGCGGCATCCAAGCCATGAATAGCATCAGAAAGAAAACGCCGTTGGTCAGCATGATAGTTGAGAAAGGAATATTGGTTATTGCGATTGATGGCAAAACCACCAAGAGAGACATAGTCAATATTCCGATTCCGCGACCGCACGTATTTAAAACAACGAAAAACGCGCCTACCACAAGGGCAACAAAAGGTAATGCTTGGTAGCCGTAAGCTTCTATTGCGTCACTGGCGATAAAACTCGCGTTATAGGGACCCAACTGAAAATGACGATCCATTTCTACGGCGACAGTGTGGCTGCCGTATGGGTAATGAAGGAAATAGTTTATTCCACTTATGTGCGACCAGTAAGTATGCGGGTGGGTTTGAAAAAATTGGTGATAGAGAGCTGGAGCCAAGGCTGGAACGGCATATTGCCTGAACGCAGCAAGCCCCATCGCAAACTGAAGAATGGGGCTGCGGGTCTCCTGCGTGGAGGTGGCAAGAAAAACCAGCGTGCTCAGGAAAAATGGTGCTGCTAGCGCTGTGTAAAAGCGCATTGTGGAGTCTCTGCTGAAAAGCTTCACCGTGAAGTAAATGTAAATGAGCCACAAAGGCGCGAGCGCGGCGGCCTTCTCGTAGATCAGCCCATAGCAAAGAATGTAAGTAGCTATCGCGAGAAATGCGTATAAGCGCTTCTTGAAAGCCAGCGAAAGAGCCAAAAAAAGCCCCCCTAGACTGAATATATAAATCGATACGAACCTCAGAACGATATCGGCATTCTGCTGCTCTGAATCGCGCAGATCGTAAATCTTCGAAAAGTCGACGAGATGGAAATTCTGGGTCATCCCATACCCGAAGGCTGTCGCGAGGATTGCAATTGTCGCCAGGAGTGCGCGCTTATAGCCTTTCTCGGCGATGGGAGTGCGGAATGGCGGCAATGTAATGCGCGATGCTATCGCCAATAATAGAAAACATAGGAAGAGACAAACATATACGAACGGATATTCTCGATCCGAAACAAAGGGTACGAAATATAGAGGTGCTGCCAACCCCACATACGTCATGAAAATGGAAAGGACGAATTGTGAGGCCGTGGAAAGGCGATCGCCGGCCGGCAATAAGCTCAACGGCGTTAGAATACATATCCAGTAATATGTCGCAGACCTATCCGCAGCGTAGCTGATATGAAAGTTGCTGTAAGTCGGAGCAAAGAAGTGCTCCAGCATGAATAGTTGGCAAAATTCATAAAGCACCAAGAGCGCATACAGAAGAGATAATCTCACGCAGGCCCTCCCATCTATGCGCAGGAGGTGGGATCGGCGCTGGGCGGGAAGAGGGTGTGCGATTGCCGTCATGCCCATGATTTTGCCACAGAAGTTGCCGGAAGAGCAGGGATCCGCCACCCTTAACTATTATCCGGAGGGAGGGGAAGGTATTTATGGTCCCGGCGCTGATAATTGCGGCCAGGCATATATGTTAGGTGCGCCAGTATCTCACTGTACGAGCCCCCAAACTTCTCTTAAAACGTCGAACGGTGCATCGCCTGAATTTTGAAGGGGACAGGGATTTGAACGATCAGCCGTCCAGTTGGGAGATCGACATTCCGCGCATTGTGCGCCTGATATCGAATCGCAAGGATATTTTCTTTTCGACGCTCGCGGGGATCCTTTTCTTCACCGTCATCATCCTTCATGTCGTTCCACGTTCCTACGAGGTCAATGTCGCCATTGCGCCGGTGGCGCAAAATAGCAATCGGCAGATAGGCGGCGGATTGAGTGGTGGCCTCGGCGCGCTGGCGCAGCTGGGCGGCGTTAATCTCTCCGATCTAACCGGTGGTGGAGGTCAGTTCGCGTTATTCGTCAAGTCGATTACATCGCCAAATGTGGCGAACTCACTGAGCCGCGATCAAGATTTGATGAAGAGCTTGTTTCCTCGCGATTGGTCGCAAGCTGAGCACCGCTGGCGGGAGCCGACTGGCATCCTGCATATTGCGAGCCGCACTGTGCAAGGCCTGTTGGGAATTCCGATTCGCCGTTGGAGCCCTCCAAACGGCGAAGACGTTCTGGGAATCTTGAAAAAAGATATCGAGGTAGATGACGATCCCAAAAGCCCCATTGTGACTTTGAGAATTCAATCGCCCCATCCGGAAATGGCGGTTCGTATGCTGAACGAGCTAATTCAAACGATTGATGCTCAGCTGCGCGCACGAGCGCTTCAGCGCGCCAATGATTATATCGCGTATCTGACGCGGCAATTGGAGACAGTCAGTGTCGCGGAGTATCGGCAAGCTTTGATGACGCGCCTCTCCGAACAAGAGCAGATACGGATGATGGCCAGCGCGAAGGTTTCCTTTGCGGCTCAATTGTTCAGCGGCCCGGCTGTGTCGTCCGAGGCATCCGCCCCGAAAAGCATCATGATATTGATCCTTTCGGCAGTGTTTGGCGCGATTTTGGGCGGCTTTTTGGCTATTCGCGCGCAGCGGCATTTGACGCCGTCGCCACGGTCCCAAGGTGGTGCGGCTCAATCTTTGGTCAAACCGAAAGCGCATTCGCGCGAGGCAACGGAACCGCGCTCATAGGCTCCGTTCGGGATGCCTCCCAGTCGCAGCTTTAGTTGGCAGCTGGGGCGTTCCGATACTGAATTACCGGCTTTCTGTCGGACCCGGAATTTTTGAACGTGACGTCTCGTATTGTGTGAATTTCGTCTATGCCTTCGATTGAAGACAGTGCGCCTTTACCGTCTGGATATTTCAGTTCGCGAAAGATTATGCCGCTGATTTTCCCTCGCTCCGGATCGGGCCGGTAACCGTCGGTTTCGACCGAAAGCCGCAATAGTTTCCCGGACAGGTCGAGCACCCGAACATTGTCATAGAGGATGTCGTGCACCCAAGCGCGATCTCCATTGCGTATGCTTATTGCCGCACTGTGGCGCCCGATAGCATGTAATACGTCAATGTCTCGGAATGTTATGTGCGAGATTTCCGCGGCGTGCAGTTCCGTGCCAATAGCCAGGGCGCTTCCAGCGCCCGTATTGGCAATCATTAGTCCATCGAAAACCACATCCGTTACGGTCCGGTTGAGGCTTCCACCGCCCGGACCATAGTTCGCCGATTTGATGCAGAGGCCATCGTCATGTGTTTGTATCAGCCCGCCTTTCACTGAGACGCGTTCGCTCCCATCAATATCGAGGCCATCCCGCAGATTATTGAGAATGTTCACATCGGAAATTCTCACATCCGAGCTGCGAAGAATATGGATGGCCCATGGGGCTTCCGGCCCGCCTCCAGAGGCGCCAGAGAAGCTGGTTAAGCCGACCACGATCGTTACGCCTTCCAGGGTGAGGTGGCGCGCGTCGGTAACCAGGATGGGATTTGTGTCGCTATCATTTCTAAGTTCGGGGCTTTTGGCGATGGCGTCATCAAAGAGCAGTATGCCGTGACCGCTAATGGTCACGCCGTCAGTGCCTTGAACCTTGATGATCCCGCGGACTATCGCTCCTCCTGGTATAAAAATTCGTTGCCTGGGCTTTCTCACTTGAATGATACCGGCGTCGGTAATCACACCCGGCCGGAAAACAATGTCGCCGGGTCGCGGCGCCAAATTTTCGGGGGCATTCGCAAAAATAATGACGGGCCCCCTTTGATAGAGGTCATAGTTGACGACGACCTCATAGGCGCCAGGTTTGTCGATGCGAAACGTCACTTTATTTTCAACAAATTGAACGGGGACGCTGACCCCGAGGCGGCGGACGCGAATGGCATGTACCGGAATGCCCGGATAAGCGATCGTTATCTTTGCGCCGCTTTCAGGCAGTTCGAAGGACGCGAACGCGGAGGAAACGGTGGGAATTCCCCCATATGTGACGCCACGAGGCATCAAGTCGTAGACGAAGGCGGGATCGCCATTGATGCTCAAGGCGATGCCTCGTGCCCGCATGGCGTCTCCGCCCATCGGTGCAGGGTAGGAGGCGCCGGCTGCCGCAGCCTCTATTCCTTTGACCAGCATGAGCAGCATGAGCAGAACGCGTGAAACATTCTGCAATGATGGTCCAAGGCGCATCGCGCCGGGAATTTTGATGCTACCGCGCAATTTCTTTTGGAAGCGAATTGAGGTCGGCTGTAACCATTTCCCGGACCAGGTCACGGAAGCTGGTGCGGTGCTTCCACCCCAGAACTCGAGCGGCTTTGGAGGCATCGCCCAGCAACAAGTCAACTTCCGTAGGCCGGAAATAAGCCGGATCGACTTCAACCAAAACGTCACCAGTCTTGCAGTCAACGCCTTTCTCATCGATACCGTGACCCACCCAATCAATGGTCCGACCAACTTCCAGGAATGCAAGCTCGACAAATTCGCGCACGCTGTGCTTTTCGCCTGTTGCCAGAACATAATCGTCCGGCTTGTCTTGCTGAAGAATGCGCCACATGCCCTCCACATAATCTCGGGCATGCCCCCAATCGCGCTCAGCATCGAGATTTCCAAGATAGAGCCGGTTGGCCTGACCATGCTGAATGGCGGCGACTGCCCGGGTGATTTTGCGGGTGACAAAGGTTTCGCCTCGCGTCGGCCCTTCGTGATTGAACAGAATGCCGTTTGACGCGTGCATTCCATATGCTTCGCGATAGTTAACCGTCGTCCAATAGGCATATAGTTTCGCAGCACCATACGGGCTGCGCGGATAAAAGGGTGTCGTCTCGTTCTGCGGCACAGCTTGAACCTTGCCGTACAGTTCCGAGGTCGATGCTTGGTAAAACCGTGCGGTGTTTTCCAGTTTAAGAATGCGGATTGCCTCGAGGAGGCGCAGTGCCCCCAAACCGTCCGCATTACCGGTGTATTCCGGAGTTTCAAAGCTCACATGGACATGACTCTGCGCCGCGAGGTTATAAATCTCGGTCGGCCGTATTTCGTTGATAAGGCGAATGAGGTTCGTGGAATCGGTCATGTCGCCAAAATGCAGAAACAGACGAACATTTTTTTCGTGATGATCCCGGTAAAGATGGTCGATACGTCCCGTATTAAATGAAGAAGACCGCCTCTTCATGCCGTGAACAACATATCCCTTGGCCAGAAGCAGTTCCGCCAGGTAGGCGCCGTCCTGACCCGTGACGCCGGTGATGAACGCGGTTTTTTGATGATCTTGCAAACTCTTCCCCTCGGTTGCGCGCTATTTATTGAAGACCTTTGGCGGGTGTCACGGAGCTCTCAGCCCATATACTTTCTTGTGCCGGTCAGCGATATTTGTCGATTAATTCCAGAATTTGCTGTGTTCTATGACGATAGGTATGGTGTTGCAGCGTGTGCTGCTGTCCAGCCTTGGCGATCTCTTCTCGTGCTGTTTCATGTGTAAGATAATACTTTATCTTGGCAACGCAATCAGATGGCGAATCATAGACGCCAACATGGATGCCGGGCTGAAATAAGCTCGACAGATTGCGGAGATTGTCGGTCAGCAGGAACGAGCCCACGCCGGTAGCTTCGTACAGGCGCATATTGGCTGCCGATCCGCCCGCCGCGTCGATGTGGGAATTGAGTGTAATCTTTGAGCGGCGCAGGACGTCGTACATGTCCCGGCCCCACACCTCTGGCCGTGCATGCGCATGCAGGGGGGAATTTTTTGGAATTCCCTTGAAGTTGGAGAGGTAGAGATTGACGGGAACGGCTCTCGCCACCGCTTCGAGCATCTCTATCCGCTGCGTGTGCCCTGAGGAAAGTCCCCCAACAAAGGAAACATCGATATCTTTGGGCGGCGGTGGCGGCAGGCGCTCCAATACACTGGGATCAAATGCCAGATGGCAATATTCCGTGCGCAACCCCTTGTTGCGGAGAGTTTCAACGATGGAAGGCACCAAGCTAATTCCAAACGTATAGGGGCTGGGGTCAAAACTATCGGGAACCTGACCGCCATGCTGAGCAATGATAATACGGTTGGCTCGCCGGATCCGGCGCAGAAAATCGCTATCCACGAATTCGATGTCTTGGTTCAAGATGACATCGGGATCGAACGCTTCGATCTGGGCCAGAAGGATATCGCGCCCAGTGGACGACATTGCCTTCACAAGACCCATTTTTTTTGCAAGGGGAGTCAGGGCATCCCTGTAGGGGCGAAGCCTGCGTTTAAGATGCATGACGAAGTCGGTGTCTTGGCCAATTTCGCCTGGCGATGGAGCCAAAGGAACGTTCATGCCGCGTTCCTGGGCCCAGGCGGTCTGCATCCAGATATTGTGAACAAAAATTTGTGAAGCATCGTGCCCCAGAGCAGTAAAATTCCGAGGGTAAAAATCCGCTATGCCAAATAGGCTGGATACGCGCGCATACAACTGCTCGGCGTAACTGGCGTGTTCAAGGTTGGGCGTGCCACGATACAGCCAAGTGAGATAGCTGGCGTAATCGGCGCTCAATATCAGAATGCGCATGGAACGGTCGTGGAAGATTCGGCTGCAAAGCGACGGGCGTTAGATTTCATGGCTCAATTCGTTTCATGATCACCGTCATGTTCATATCGAGTGGCACTCGTTGTCCGAAATATAGATAACCGAAAAAAATCTCCATGAGATCGCGAATCACATAGGTGAGGCGCTTTATGATTGCCAAGCCCTTGCGCTTGCCTCCTCGATAGCTGCGCGCCGCGTTGCCGCCATAAATCATCGTGAAGCCCGAGAGAAGGCCGAATTGCACCATGGTATCGCTGGTCAATCCGGTCTGGTGCGTGATGTCGCCTACTTGCGCCCAGATTCCGAAAGGGCTGGCGGCGTTGGGGAAGCGTGCGATTACGACCCCATGGGGTGCCAATAAATTGTTATAGGTGCGCAAGTGTTCAAGAATTGCCGGTTTGGTGAGGTGCTCCAACACATCGAGCGCGACGATCGCGTCGAATTTCTCAGCTCCGAAATTCAACTTTGCGATATCGCCCTGCTGAACATCGAAACCCTGCAGGCGGGCAGATTCGACGAAGGCTGGATTGATCTCTACGCCGGTTATTCGATAGCCCGCTTGATGAGCCCATGAAAGAAAATCGCCATTTCCGAATCCTACCTCAAGTATCCGGGATGCTAGGGGCAGGCCGGCACGCTGAAGTTCTTGAGCGTATCTTTCTCCCATGATCGCCAGATCATGCTCGCCCTGCCAATGCTTCCAACTGGCGTATGCGTTATAGGCGATATCGTTGATATCTTGGTTTTCATTATTCATTTGGGCATTCGCATCGGTTGAGCTGGCTCTACTTAACGCCAGATTCCGCGCCAAGTAAGCCCCTGGGTCTGAGGGCGTATGGGGTACCTTTTCGCTTGACGAATCTTAATAATTACGGCCTCTAATGCCGCGCGGCTAGGCCTGCAACCCCGTCTAAAGGATTTTTATGGAAAAGCCGATTCCGGTTTCTCAGCCTTTCCTGTCTGACAAAGAAGAGCGCTATGTGTTGGATGCAGTGCGCAGCGGATGGGTTTCTTCCAAAGGGGCATATATCGACAGGTTTGAGCAGGGTTTCGCGGACTATTGCGGCGTGAAATTTGCCATTGCGGTGAGCAATGGGACGACGGGGCTGCATCTCGCATTGGCCGCTCTGGGGATCGGCCAGGGTTATGAAGTCATCGTACCGGATCTCACATTCATAGCGACCGCGAATGCCGTTGCTTACACCGGCGCGAAGCCGGTTCTGGTCGACATCGATCCGGATACGCTAGGGATGAGCGTGGATGCTGCGCGCGGGGCGATAACGCCGCGGACCAAAGCGATCATGCCGGTTCATCTCTATGGGCACCCAGCAGATATGGATCCGCTGCGGGATCTAGCGCGTGAGCATAACCTTCGCCTGATAGAAGATGCCGCTGAAGCGCATGGCGCAACGTATAGAGGGGTAAGGGTCGGCGGTTTGGGTGATTGCGGAGTATTTAGTTTCTACGGGAATAAAATCATCACTACCGGCGAAGGCGGGATGCTGACAACCAACGACCCGGAGCTCAACCGACGCGCGCGCATTCTGCGCGATCATGCGATGGATCCCTCCCGGCGCTATTGGCATCTTGAGCTTGGTTACAATTACAGGATGACCAACATTCAAGCAGCCCTGGGCGTGGCACAGCTGGAGCAAATCGATGCTTTCTTGCAGCGCCGGACGGACATCGCTCAATGGTATAGGCAGTATGTCGACACATCGAATTCTGTTCGCCTGAATCATCAGGCGGTTTGGGCCACAAGCGCGTATTGGATGATCTGCCTCGAGGTCGACTGGTTCAACGCGTCTCTTCGCGACAAGTTTATGGCTTTTCTCGCCGCTCGTGGCATTGATAGCCGGCCTTATTTCCACACAATTTCGGAAATGGGACTTTACCAGGCGGGAGACAATCCCATAGCGGCAGCCAAGTCCGTGATCGGCGTGAATCTGCCGACCTATTTCGAACTTACCGAAGCAGATGTGCGACGGGTGGCGGAAGCGGTCAACCAGGGCCTGCGGGTTTTGTCCTCTCAAGCTGCGGCTTGATGATCGTGAAGAGGTTGGGCA
>Ga0105240_10004735_pt1 | contig 20540 bp, 21 predicted proteins | sample KBSC54metaG_FD_80426 | JGI IMG/M metagenome (GOLD analysis project Ga0105240, IMG submission 80426) | Corn rhizosphere microbial communities from Kellogg Biological Station, Michigan, USA - KBS C5-4 metaG | ecosystem: Host-associated > Plants > Roots > Rhizosphere > Soil | place: Michigan, USA... | reverse complement strand
GTCACTTCTCTTCCGGCACCAGCGCTTCCTCGATCGCCTGGTCGACCGTCTCCAGCCACACGAACTTCAACTGCTCGCGCGCATCGGCCGGGATGTCTTCCAGGTCGCGCTTGTTGCGCACCGGCAGCATCACTGTCTTGATCCCCGCGCGCAACGCCGCGAGCACCTTCTCCTTGACGCCGCCAATCGGCAGCACCAGCCCGCGCAGCGAGATCTCGCCCGTCATCGCCAGATCGCTGCGCGCCGGACGGCCGGTCAGCAATGACGTAAGCGACACGAACATCGCCACACCTGCGCTCGGGCCATCCTTCGGCGTCGCGCCGGCCGGCACGTGCACGTGGATGTCCGATTTCTCCAGCAGCGCCGGCTCGATCCCCAGCTGCATCGACCGCGCCTTCACCAGCGACAGCGCCGCCTGCGCGCTTTCCTTCATCACGTCGCCGAGCTGTCCGGTGAGGATCAGCTTGCCGCCGCCCGGCGTGCGCGCCGCCTCGATGAACAGGATGTCGCCGCCGACCGGCGTCCACGCAAGTCCGGTCGCGACGCCGGGAATGCCGTTGGTCATCGCGACGTCCGCCTCGAACTTCAGCGGCCCGAGGATCGCATGCAGGTCGGCGGCACCGACATGCATCGTCTGCGCGTTGCCTTCCGCGATCCGCATCGCGGCGTTGCGGCAGACATTGCCGATCTCGCGCTCGAGATTGCGCACGCCGGCCTCGCGCGTGTAGTCGTTGATGATCGCGAGCAGCGCGTCGTCGCCGATGTCGCATTGCTCCGCCGTCAGGCCCGTGGCGCTGAGCTGGCGGGCAAGCAGATAGCGCTTCGCGATCTGCAGCTTCTCCTGCGCGGTGTAGCCCGGAAGCTGGATCACTTCCATCCGGTCGCGCAGCGGCCCGGGAATCGTATCGAGCACGTTCGCCGTGCAGACGAACATCACGTCGGACAAATCGAACGGCACGCCGAGGTAGTTGTCGCGGAACGTCGAGTTCTGCTCCGGGTCGAGCACTTCGAGCAGCGCCGAGCCCGGATCGCCATGGAAGCCGCCGGCGCCGAGCTTGTCGACCTCGTCGAGCATCATCACGCAGTTGCGCGTTTCGACCTTGCGCAGGCTCTGGATGATATTGCCCGGCAGCGAGCCGATGTAGGTGCGCCGATGGCCGCGGATCTCCGCTTCGTCGTGGACGCCGCCCAGGCTCACGCGGGCGAACTTGCGCCCGGTCGCCTTCGCGATGCTCTGGCCGAGCGAAGTCTTGCCCACGCCGGGCGGCCCGACGAAGCACAGGATCGGGCTCTTGCCCGTGGGATTCAACTTGCGCACCGCAAGATACTCGAGGATGCGCCGCTTGATCTTTTCGAGGCCATAATGGTCGTCATCGAGGATCTTGCGCGCCGCCGCGATGTCGATCGGCGGTTGCGGCTCGGACGCCCACGGCAATTCGGTCAGCCATTCGAGATAGGTGCGGATCATCGAGCTTTCGCCGGCGCCGTCGGGCATGCGCTCCAGCCGCTTCAGCTCCTTGCGCGCCTGCTTCTCGACTTCCTCGGGCATCTTCGCATCGGTGATCGCCTTTTCCAGCTCGACCGCTTCGGCCGCGCCTTCATCGCCTTCGCCCAGCTCCTTCTGGATCGCGCGCATCTGCTCGCGCAGCACGTGCTTGCGATTGGCGTCGCCGATCGTTTCGCGCGTGCGCTCGTCGATCTCGCGCGAGACCTTCAGCACTTCGATCCGGTGCGTCAGCAAATCGAGCAGCTTGTCGAGCCGTGCCTTGAGGTCGAACGTTTCCAGCAGCTCCTGCTTTTCCTCGGCGCTGATGTCCATGAGTCCGGCGATCAGGTCGGCCAGCCGCGACGCGCCTTCGACCGCCTGCAGCGATGCGACGATTTCCTCGGGCACCTGCGGCAGCAACTGGAGAATCTGCGACGCCTTCTCCTTCAGGCTGTGCGCGCGGCCCTCGATGTCGGTGTCCGTCTGCCCCGTATCGGGAATGATCTGGACCGAAGCAACGGTGAACGGATAGCCTTCGAGGAACTGCAGCACGCGAAAGCGCTGGCCGCCACGGCAGATTGCATGGTGCGAGCCGTCGGGAGCAGTGATGTAACGGATCACGCTGGCCGTGGTTCCAATCCAGTGCACGTCGTTCGGGCCCGGCTCTTCGACCTCCGCCTTGTTCTGCAGCAGCACGCCGATCGGACGCTCCAGGCGCACTGCTTCCTGCACTGCGGTGACCGAGCGCGCGCGTCCGATCCCGAGCGGAATCACCATGCCCGGAAACAGCACGGTGTTGCGCACCGGAACGATGATCATCGCGTCCTCGGGGAGCGGGCGAGCAGTGCCTTCCCTGCGCGACCCGGATTCGGGTGCGGTTTGGGATGCGGGAACGTGTACGCCGCTATCGGCCGACGTCGGTTCGGAAGCGTCCGGCGTTTGGGTTTCGTGGTTCATGTGTCTGGAGTCGCTTTGGCTCAGGTTGATCAGTGATTCAATCCGGTTCGTTCAGTTTCGTTTCGTCAGTTCACACCTTGTTCAGGCGAAGCACCACACAGCCGTTCACCATCTGGTGCGTCCCCGATTCGATGTTGACGCCGGAGATCGCGATGCGCCGCTCGAAGACGCCGTACGGAATCTGCAGTTGCCGGATCGCGTGGCGGGCGTTCGCGAAAGGCAGCGCCCGCTCGCCGCGCACCACGAGCAGGCCAGGCTCGCTGACGACCTCGACGCGCTCCGCAGCCACACCCGGCATCGCGATCACGATCACGACTTCCCGATCGTCTTCGAAGATGTCGGCCGGAGGCTCCCATGACGCCTCGACCCGCGCCGACGACGTCAGCCGGAAGAACTGCTGGTGCATGCGCTCGGCCTGCGCGATCAGCTCGCACGCCTCAGCCCACATGCGGTCGGAAGGGTCGGTTCGTCGGAACATCTGGGTTCATCGTCCGGTTGGGTTGAGGGAAGCGGCCGTGCCGCGAGGGCGGAAAGCTGGCGAACGCCATGCGGATTCGAGGTAATGATGGGTTCGGACGGCGCGGATTCAAGTGCTGGCGGTCGGCTCGATTGCGGCGATTCCCGCTCGTTCAGGCGGTTGACCGTGCGCTTCGGTAAATGTAGACTTAGTCCGTTCAACTTAGTTCATCAGGACGCGAATGGTAACCGTCAACATCCACGAAGCGAAAACGAATCTGTCGAAGCTGGTCGACCGCGCGGTAAAGGGGGAGCCGTTCGTCATTGCCAAAGCCGGCAAACCGCTGGTCAAGGTCGTGGCGCTCGACGCGCCCGCCACACGCAAGAAACTTGGCTTCCTGGCAGGCGAAATCAAGGTCCCGGGCGACTTCGACCGCATGGGCGAGCGCGAGATCGCGGCAATTTTTTCGGGGCGCGGTTGAAAGTTCTGCTGGACAGCCAGATCCTGTTATGGGCGGCGGGCTACCCGGGAAAACTTTCCGCTGCGGCACGCAAATTGATCGAGGACCCGGAGAACGAACTTCTGTTCAGCGCGGCAAGCATGTGGGAGGTGGCGATCAAGAACACGCTGGGTCGGGACGATTTTCAGGTGGAGCCCCGGCTGCTCCGCCGGGCGCTTCTCGATAATGGCTATGCGGAATTGCCGGTCACCAGCGAGCACGCGGTGAATGTGGGAGGATTGCCGGCGCTGCACAAGGATCCGTTCGACCGGATGTTGCTCGCGCAGGCGCTGGTCGAAGGCGTCGTGCTGGCTACCAGCGACGCGCAACTGGCACGCCATGGCGCCCCGGTGCGCAAGGTCTGAGTTCGGATGCCACAAACAAAAAAGCCCGGTCGCCCGGGCTTTTCCTGATCGGATCCGAACCGAATCAGATCGGGCGGATGTTAGACGCCTGGTCGCCCTTCGGGCCGCTCGTCACGTCGAACGAGACTTTCTGATTTTCCGACAGGCTCTTGTGGCCGCTGCCTTCGATTGCGGAAAAGTGGGCGAAAAGATCCTTGCCGCCGTTGTCCGGCGTGATGAATCCAAAGCCCTTGCTGTCGTTGAACCACTTCACTGTACCTGTAACCATGATGTATCTACTGCTCCTATGAATAACGAAGTAACGGGCGTACATACGCCCGCCGTAAGGCTGAACTTCAAGGGAGAGAGAAAGACCAGAGGAAGGCCGCGAATGCGGCAACGACGGGAACGAGCTATATCACTTGAGGAACCAGCACGCGCATTAGTACAGGTAAAGCGGATAAATAGCAAACGCTATTTGTGCGGGAAGCCGAAATAACCTCGCCTGGACGATTTTGGAGGCTGTCTTCAGCGATTTCCGGCAATCCGGTGCTGTTTATGCCGGCTGGCCGCTCGCTTCGGCATCAGCCGGCAACGAGCCCTTCGGCCTGCAATTCGCTCCAGACTTCCGCCGGAATCTGCGTCTGCATGTGCGCAAGATTCGCGCGCGCCTCATCCGGATTGCGCATACCGGTGACGACGCTTTTGATTGCCGGATGGCGCAACGGGAACTGCAGCGCGGCCGCGGCGATGGCGATGCCGTGCCGAGCGCAGATCGCCTCGATCCGCTGCACGCGCTCGACGATTTCCGGCTCGGCCGGCGTATAAAAATAGGTCGCGCCAGGCGTGGCGCCAGTCGCCAGGATGCCCGAGTTGAACGGCGCCGCCATCAACACCCCGATGCCACGCTTCTCGCACATCGGCAGGAACGACGCGCCCGCCGTGTGATCGAGCAGCGTGTAACGTCCGGCCAGCATGAAGCAGTCGAAATCGCCGTCGCCGGCGAAGCGCTCGAGGATGCCCCAGTCGTTGACGCCGACGCCGATCGCCTTGATCGCGCCTTGCGCGCGCAACGACTCCAAGGCGCGATACGCGCCGTTCATCGCCTCGCCGTAGCGCTGCTCGAGCATGTCGCCCTGCCAGCGCAGGTTTACGTCGTGGATCAGCACGATGTCGATCGCGTTGGTCCCGAGGCGTTGCATGCTCGTGTCGAGCGAGCGCATCGTCGCCTCGTAGCTGTAGTCGTAGTGGAAGGTGAACGGATACTTGTCCTCGGAAGCCCCCGCTGCAGCCCCGCCGGTCAAAGGGTCGAGCAGGCGGCCGACCTTCGTCGACAGGACGATCGTTCGCCGGTCGACGCTGCGCAGGCACATGCCGAGCCGATGCTCGGCGAGCCCCATCCCGTAGAACGGCGCGACGTCGAAATACCGCTGACCGTTCGCGTACAGATGCTCGAACGCGGCGCGAACCGATGCGTCCGAAGTCGCCGCATTCAAAGCGCCAAACGGCGCGCAGCCCACGCCGAGTTGAGACAGCGGGAGACCGTCACGCAGCTTCCGCGTCGCGGCAGGATCGTAAAAACAGGGACAGACCACGTTTTTCCCAAAAATGGGGACAGACCACGTTTTCCGGAAAAACGTGGTCTGTCCCCGATTATTTCTTCAGGCGGACGGTTACGCCGGCTTGCTCCTCGCGCAGCTTCAGCATCGCGCCGACATCCATGTCCGCGAGGCCGCTCTGCATGCCTTCGTCCAGGGCGGCGAAGGTCGCGTGACCGACCGGCGCTTTCACGCCGAGCGCATCGACCATCTGCAGCGCGAGACGGGCATCCTTGTGCGCGAGCTTGACCATGAAGCCCGGCGTGAAGTTGCCGATCAGCGATTTCTTCGGCATGCCGATCGCCAGGTGCTGGTTCCACGCCATCGTCGTGCGCAACACGCTCATCATCAGGTCGAGCGTGAGGCCGGCCTTGACGCCGGAAACGAGCGCCTCGGTCGTCGCCGAGCCGATCGCCTGCGCGAGCAGGTTGTTGAGCAGCTTCATCGTCTGGCCCGCGCCCAGGTCGCCGCAATGAAAGAAATCGGTGCCCATGCAGTCCAGAAGCGGACGGCAGCGCGCGACGACTTCCGCATCGCCGCCGACCATCAGCGTCAGCGTGCCGGCGACCGCCGCATCGGCCGTCTTGCCGACCGGGCTGTCGATCATCGCCGCGCCCTTCGCCTTCACCTGCGCGCCGAGCCGCCGCGTCGTCTCCGGATCGATCGTGCTCATGTCGATGTACACCGACCCCGGACGCAATCCGGCGAGAACGCCGTCGGGCCCCGCAGCGACGCGCAGGACGTCGGGCGAGTCCGGCAGCATCGTGATGACGAAGTCGGCACCTTCGGCCACTTCGCGCGGCGATCGGGCCGCCCGCGCGCCGGCCGCGACCACCGACTCGACGCTCGCCGCCACGACGTCGAAGACCACGAGCGAGTGGCCCTTCGCGAGAATGTTGCGCGCCATCGGCGCGCCCATCGTGCCCAATCCAATGAAGCCTGCGTTCATGATGGCTACGTCCTCTCCGCCCATTGCGCGCTCTGCCACGATGGCAACCCGCGAATATCCGCCGCATCCTTCGCCATGAATGCCGCGGCATCCGGCTTGCCGCCGGTCTTGTCGTACGCGGCCTTGACCGCCGCCGAGCCCTGCGCGAAACCGTCCTTCACCTGCGACCACGTCAGCGGCTTCGCGATCAGCTTGCCGTCGACCATCGTCTTCGACGTTTCGAGCAGCGCCACCGCGTCGCCTTCGGTCGCCCAGCACCAGGCGCGCTTGAACAGCACGTCGTCCTGCACGACCTTCGCGCCCAGCGCCGGCGGCAGCTCCCAGTACTTCAGCGCGAGCTGCGACACCTGGCCCGGATCCATCGGCGACAGCTTCGCCACCGCATCCTGCTGCGCGGCGACAAATGCGGTGACGATTCCCGGATCGCTCTGGATCATCTTCGGGCTGCCGATCCAGAACGAGCGATGCAGGTAATAGCCGTCCGGCCAGAACGGGGATTTCTTCGCGTTCGGCAACAAGTGACCCGCGCCTTCTCCGGCCGGCCCCTTGTAGTGCCCTTCGGTGTAGCCGAACGAATTCATGACGCCGACGGTGCCGATCTCGGCCTGCGCCTTCAGGAACGCCGGATAGATCGTGACCGCTGCGTCCATCCCGGTCGGAATCGTCGCGGCCTGCGCCGCCGTCGGCGTGTTGACCACAGTGATGTTGTGCGCTTTCGGATCGGCGTTGCCGAGTTCCAGGCGCAGCATTTGCGCGAGCACGTTGTACGGATCGCCGCCGAGCAGCGCGCCTACCGTCTTGCCCTTCAGGTCGGCGATGTTGCGGATCGGCGAATCCTTGCGCGTCGCGAGGACGAAGCGGAAGTGGCCCTCGCCGACCGACAGCAGCTGGATCGGCTGGTTCTGCGCGAGCAGGCGGACGATCGGCGTGTTGCCCCACATCCCGAAGTTCAGGTTGCCCGATACGAATGCCTCGACCATCGGCGCCGCCGACGGATAGTCGCGCCAGTCGACGGTCAGGTCGTAACCCGCATCGGAGGCGTACTTCTCGAACGTCTTGTTCTGCATCATGTAGGCAGTGACCGGCGAATTGCCGGCGGCCCACGGCTGGCGCCCGACCGAGACGGTCATCGCCTTTTTGCCCTGCGCGCGGACAATTGCCGGCATGCCGAGCGCCAGGGCGATCGACGAGGCGCCGGCAGTGGCGATGAAGCGGCGGCGCGATGCGTTGCGCGTTGAATGTTGGTCGTGCATGGTGGTCACCTCCTGGTGGTAATGAATCAAGCGACGGTGGCTCTATAGGCTTCGTCGCGGATCAGGCTCCAGATGTGCTGCGTCAGCGCCTGGAACTCGGGTAATGCCCGCGTCGCGTCGCCGCGCGGGCGGGGCAATGGAATGTCGACGAGCGCCTTCAGCCGTCCCGGATGCGCGGTCATCACCGCGACGCGATCGGCGAGGAACACCGCTTCGTCGATCGCATGCGTGATGAACACGACGGTGCGCCGCTCGTGCGCGGGCCGGTCCTGGCCCCAGATCCGCAGCAGCTCGTCCTGCAGGATGATGCGTGTCTGCGCATCGAGCGCCGCCAGCGGCTCGTCCATCAGCAGCACGTCGGGCTCGTTGGCGATCAGCCGCGCGAGGGCGACGCGCTGCTTCATTCCGCCCGACAGCTGGTGCGGATACTTGCTCTCGGAACCGTTGAGGCCGACGAGGTCGATCGTGCGCCGGACGCGGTCGTCGCGCTGCGCCTCGTCGAGGCCGTCGCCGGCCGGACCGTAGCGCAAGCCGAATTCGACATTGCCGCGAACGGTCTGCCACGGGAAGAGCGCGTAGTCCTGGAACATCACGCCGCGATCGGGTCCCGGCGCGGTGATCACGCGATCGTCGATCGCGACGGTGCCCGACGTCGGCGAGTCGAGCCCCGCGAGCACGTTGAGCACGGTGGTCTTCCCACAGCCCGACGGGCCGACGACGACGAGGAATTCGCCCTGCGCGACGTCGAGCGTGAAGTTGTCGACTGCGACGACTTCGGGCGCGCCCGTCACCGCGAAGCGCTTGCCGAAGCGATCGAGGCGCAGCTTTGCCGCCTTGCGTTCGCTTGCCGGCGCTGTCATTGGACTACCCTCCGCGCTGCGCGCTGCGGGGCTATGAGCGCTTGGGAGCGGCCCGGCGCGCTCATGTCGACACCCACGGCATCGCGCGGCGCAACCCGGCGCGCAGCAACCGGTCGAGCAGCAGCGCGACCAGCCCGACCGCAATCATGCAGACGATGATCCGGTTGAGCTCGATGCTGTACGCGTAGAACACGAACATCATCTGCCCGATGCCGCCGGATCCGCCGCCGCCCGCCTTCGCGCCGACCGCAAGCTCGGCGGCGACGATCGCCGTCCAGCCGACGCCCATCGCGATGCGCAGGCCGACGCCGATCGACGGCAATGCGGCCGGAACGATCACGGTGCGGATGATGGTCAGCCGCTTGAGACCCATCGTCGTCGCGGCCTGGACCAGCGTCGGGTTGACGTTCTTCGCGCCCGAAATCGTGTTGACGATCAGCGGAAAGAACGCGGCATACGCGACGATGGCCACGGCCGCCGCCGTGCCGGTGCCGAACCAGAGGATCGCCAGCGGCAATATCGCAATCGCTGCAATCGGCCGGAACGTCTCGACCACCGGATCGAGGTTGCGCTCGACCGCGCGCGAATAGCCCATCGCGAGCCCGAGCGGAATCGCGATCGCGGCGGCGAGCATGAAGCCGCCGAACACGCGGCCGAGGCTCTGCAGGATCGCGAGCGGCAGGTCGCCGGAGCCGATGAGAATGATCGCTTCGCGGACGATGCGCGTCGGCAACGGCATGCGCCCACCGCCGGTCGTGATGCCGAGGAATTCCCAGATGGCGAGCAACGCGATCGGCAGCAGGGCGCCCGTCGCCACGCGCGACCACCACCGGCTCGGAGCCGGGAGAGATGCCGCGCTCATCGCCCCGCCGCCCATGGCGTCAACCGCCTGTTCAGCCAGCGCACGCCGCTGTCGCACAGGTAACCGATCACGCCGATCATCGCGATGAAGCTCATCACCTGCGGCGTCGCGAGCAGCTCGCGATACCACTCGACGGCGTAGCCCAGCCCGCTCGGCGCGCCGATCAGCTCGGCGGCGACGACCGCGGTCCACGACAGCGCGACCCCCAGGCGCAGCGCGACCAGAAGGCTCGGCAACGCCGCCGGAATCACGACGCGTACGACAATCGTCGATTGCGGAATCCCCATCGTTCGCGCCGCATCGATCAGCCGCCGGTCGACCGTGCGCACGCCGGCTACGGTGCCTACGAGGATCGGGAAGAACGCGGCGTACGTCATGATGAAGACCGGCAACGCATTGCCGATGCCGAAGATGAACAGCGCAAGCGGAATCCACGCGATGCCCGAGATCGGGCGCAGCATTTCGAGCGTCGGGTCGACGATCCGCTCGAAGCGCGGATGGAGTCCCATCGTGAGGCCGAGCGGAATCGCGAGCGCCGATGCGATTGCGAGGCTTATCGCCATCCGGCCGAGGCTGATGCCTGCGTGCTCGAACAGCTCGCCGTCGCGCGCGAGATCGACGAATGCCTGGAGAACCGCGAGCGGCGAAGGCAGCAGGATCGACTTGTCGGTCCACCACGCGATCGCCGACCACACGAGCGCGAACACGAACATCGTGCGCACGTACACGATCGCGCCCCAGGCGCGGCGCGGCGCGCGCAACGGCTGGTCACGCCCGGTCGCGACCGCGCTCATCGCCGCCTCGCGACGATGCGCATCATGCCATCCCCACCTGCGGCAGCTCGGGCGACAATTCGTCGTGCGGCCGGCTGGCGATCATCTGTTTCAGACTCTGTTCGACCGCGGCATGGGCCGGGTCGCCGAAGATGTTGTTCATCTCGTGCGGATCGTTGCCGAGGTCGTACATCTCGCCTGCGCCCGAGTGTCCTTCGATCGTCAGTTTGTAACGCCGCGTGCGCACGGTGCGCAGGTCGAGCGCGACGCCGAAGCGCGAGTCGCGCACGCTCCACTCGCTGTAGGCGAACTCGCGCCGCGCGTCGTCGCTTCGCTCACTCTGGCCGCCCTCGCCTGCGGGATCATCGATCAGCTTCTTCAGCGACCGGCTGTGCCGCGCATCGGGCATCGCCACGTTCGCGTAGTCGCCGATCGTCGCCGCGATGTCGATCGTCGAGATCGGATCGTCGACGACCTTCGCCGCCGGCACGCCGGGTCCGCGGACGATGAAGCCGACGCGCAGCAGTCCCTCGTACGGCATCGGTCCCTTCAGGTGCAGGCCATGGTCGCCCAGCCATTCGCCGTGATCGGACGTGAAGATCACCAGCGTGTCGTCGGCCAGCCCCAGCTCGTCGAGCTTGATCAGGATCCGGCCGACGTTGTGATCGACCAGCGCGATCATCCCGTAGTAATTCGCGATCATCGCGCGCAGCTGCTCTTCGGTCTGCGCCGGCAGTCGCGTGATCTTCTTCCGGTGCTCGATCATCGCCTCGGGCAGGTTCTTCGGAATTCCCTCGAGGCTTTCGCGATGCCACCACGGGCGGCGCTCGAGATCGCGATGCGGGTTGAACGGCAGCTCGACCGTCGACGGATCGTGCAGCCGGCTCCATGGCTCGGGACAATCGAACGGGTGATGCGGATCGGCGAACGATGCCCACAGGCAAAATGGACGGTCGCGATGCTGCGAAAGGTATTCGATCGTCTGGTTGCCGACCCAGGTCGAGTTGTGAAACGCGACCGGCAGCGCGCAGTTCCATGTCTCGATCGCGCCGGTGTCGGGCGGCAGGCGCTTCCAGTAGAGCTCGGTCAAGGCGTCGCCGCGGCCGTTCATGTGATACCAGCGCTCGTAGTGCTGGCCGTGCGGCGGCTTCATCGGCGGCCAGTTGTTGTGGCCCTCGACCATCAGCTCGACGTGATCGAAGCCGAAGTAAGGGCCGTGCCAGTCAGGGCCGTAGTTAGCGCTGCTGGTCCGGCATTCGGGCGTGCCGGTCGGCGCGAACGTGTGCGACGTCGCGAAGTGCGCCTTGCCGATCAGCGCGGTGTCGTAGCCGGCGCGGCCAAACGCGGCGGCGAACCCGAGCTCGCCGTATTTCGGATCGAGCTCGACGCCGTTGTCGGAGGCGCCATGCGTCAGCGGCAACAGGCCGGTGAGGATGGACGCGCGCGTCGGCTGGCAGATCAGGTTCGGCGCGATGCATGCGGAAAATCGCGTGCCGTCGCGCGCAAGACCGTCCAGGTGCGGCGTCTTGACGCTGCGTCCCTCGAAGCCGTAGCAGTCGCCGCGATGCTGGTCGGAGGTGATCAGCAGGATGTTCATTCGTCGTCCCCCACTGGATGTCGTCCCGGTGCCCACCTGTCGTCCCGGCGAAAGCCGGGACCCAGCGTCGTTGACGCCATGGATCCCGGCTTGGCCGTTCCTCGAAACTTCGGCCTTCGGCCTCGTTTTCGCCGGGATGACGGCTTCGTTCGCTTTGCTCACTCCGCCCGGGATGACGGCTTCGTTCTCGGGGCTCACTCCGCCGTCACCTTCGCCTCGACGATCACCTTTCGCCAGCGCGCGATGTCGGCCTTCAGAAAGGAATCGAACTGCTCCGGCGTGTTCGGCGCGACCGGATTGACGCCCATCGCCTTGAACTTCTCGACGATCTCCGGCATCCGGACGATCCTCATCGCCTCGGCGTTGATCGACTGCACCACCTCGCGCGGCGTCTGCGCCGGAACGAGCAGTCCGAACCACGTGCTCGCGACGACATCCGGATAACCGGCCTCGACGATCGACGGCACGTCGGGCAGCAGCGGATGCCGCGCGGCATCGAGCACCGCCAGGGGGCGGATCTTGCCGGCCGCGATCTGCGGCATCGCGGCGACGATGCCGACCGACATGAACTGCAGGCGGCCGCCGATCAGGTCGGTCAGCGCGGGAGGAATGCCGGCGTAACCGATGAACTCCATTTCCACGCCGGTCGCGCGCTTGAACATCTCGGTCGACAGGTGCGTGACCGACCCGCGCGAGGTGCCCGCATACGACAGCTTGCCGGCATTCGCTTTCGCATATGCGATGAACTCGGCGACGCTCTTCACCGGCAGGCTGGCCGGCACGCAGAGCACGAACGAGCTGGTGCCGAGATTCGCCACCGGCTTGAAGTCGGCGACCGGGTCGTAGCGCAGCGACTTCGGCGCCATGCTGACGCTGGTGGCGAACGGAACGCTGGTCGCGAGCCATGTCGCGCCGTCGGGTGCGCTCTTCGCGACGGCTTCGGCTGCGATGTTGCCGTCGGCGCCGGTCCGGTTCTCGATGACGATCGGCTGTCCCAGCACCGGCGACATCCTGTCGGTGACGGTCCGCACGACGATATCGAGCTGCCCGCCCGCGGGGAACGGCACGAGCACCTTGATCGGCTTCGTCGCCCACGCCGCCTGCGCGTGCGCAACAGGTATCGGCACCGGAATCGCGAGCGCGCAAAGGCAGGCGGCGAGAAACGCCCGCCCGGCAAACACCAGAACATTCATTCGAGATTCTCCATCGCGAGAGCCGGCATTGCGCCTGTCGTGTCGCGGTCATCCGGCGCATCAGCTTGCCGACCGCGCAATGTTACCGGTAACATGGAAGGGATGGCAAGCCCTGCGATTCTCGCGACAAACGCCGCATCCGCGCCCGCCGGAGCGCCCGCATGAGCGGCGGCGACGCCAGTCGCGGCCGGCGCCGCCCGCGGCTCGTAGAGGTGGCCAAGCTGGCCGGCGTCTCGCGGATGACGGTGACCCGGGCCTTGCATGCGCCGCACAAGGTCGCCGTCGAGACGCGCGAGAAGGTCGAGCGGATCGCGCGCAAGCTCGGCTACACGCCGGACCTCACCGCACGCGGACTCACGCTGCAACGGACCGGCCTCGTCGGCGCCGTCGTCCCGCTGCTCACCAACAACCTGATCGCGGAAATCGTCCAGGGACTCTCCGACACGCTCGCGAAAAACAGCTTCCAGTTGCTGATCGGCGCGACCGGATTCTCCGCCCGCGGCGAGGAGGCGATGGTGCGCGCGTTCCTGTCGCGTCGTGTCGACGCGATCTACCTGACCGGAATCACGCACACCGCGGAAACCGTCCGGATGATCGGCCAGGCGAAGATTCCGTGCGTCGAAGGCGGCAATCTCGCGCGCGATCCGATCGACATGGCGGTCGGCTATTCGAGCAGGGAGGCGGCGAAAACGGTCACGCAATACCTGATCGGAAAGGGCTATGGCCCGCTCGGCTATATCGGCGCCTGGCCGCAGGACAACGATCGTGCCCGCGATCGCCGGCGCGGCTTCGCGGCAGCGTGCAAGGAGGCAGGCATCGCGGTCGACGACAGCTGGTGCATCGAGACCGACCTCGACCTGCATGCGGGCTCGCGGGCGATGGCGACGCTGCTCGAGCGTCATCCCGAAGTCCGCGCGGTCTTCTGCTCGGCCGATACGCTGGCCGTCGGCGCGATGTTCGAAGCGCAGCGGCGCAAGCTCGCCATTCCGAAGCGCATCGCCATCGCCGGCTTCGACGACCTCGACATCGCGTCGGAAGTGGTTCCCGCGCTGACGACGCTGCGCGTCCCGCGCTACGAGATCGGGCGCCGGGCGGGCGAGATGATCTGCGAACGGTTGGCGGGACACGACGTCGTTCGATCGGTCGTCGACATCGGCTATTCGTTCGTGCCGCGCGCGACCGCATGAAAGCCGTCGCGTCGACTCGCAGCGAGGCGCGCGGGTCCCGCCGGTTAGAATGCCGGTAGTCCGAACCGGGAAATCAATGTCCAAGCTTGGCAGTCTGCGCGGCGCCGCGCCAATTCTGATCGGCGTGTCGGTGATGTTGAGTCTCTCGATGGGAATGCGGCAGAGCCTCGGCCTCTTCGTGCAGCCTGCGGTCAAGGAATTGTCGATCGCGGTCGCCGATTTCACGCTCGCCGTTGCGGTGCAGAACCTGATATGGGGTGTGCTGCAGCCGCTGGCGGGAATCTGGGCGGTGCGCGCGGGCTTTCGCATGGTGATGACGGCCGGCGCCGTGCTCTACGCGCTCGGAATGCTGACGCTCGCGATGGCGACCGGTTACGCCGGCGTGATGCTGGGCGCCGGCTTGATGATCGGACCATCGCTCGCGTGCATCGGCTCCGGGATCGCGATGGCGGTCGCGTCGCGGCCGGTTCCGGTCGCGCTGCGCAGCACAGTGCTGGGCATGGTCTCGGCGGCAGGATCGCTCGGTGCGATGATCGCCGCGCCGATCGGACAGGCGCTCAACGCCGGCTACGGCTGGCGCGCCGGCGTCTATGGCTTCGTCGTCCTCGCGCTGATCATCATTCCGGCGGCGTGGATGGCGGGGCGCATCGACAAGGTGCCGCTTCCGTCGCCGGTTGCGAACACCGCCGACTCCAAATCGGCCAAGGCTGCGTTCGTCAGCGCGCTGAAGAACGGGCAGTTCATGATCATCGCTGCCGCGTATTTCGTGTGCGGCCTGCAGCTCGTGTTCATCACGACGCATCTGCCGTCGTACCTCGCCATCTGCGGAATGGACCCGATGCTCTCCGCGAAGGCGCTGGGTACCATCGGCGGCTTCAACGTGCTGGGCAGCCTCTTCTTCGGCTGGGCCGGCGGGCGCTGGAACAAGCCGATGCTGCTTGGGATGATCTATATCGTGCGCTCGCTGACGCTTGCCGTGTATTTCTACACGCTGCCGACGCCCGGGAGCACGATCGCGTTCGCCGCGGTGATGGGCTTCCTGTGGCTGGGCGTGGTGCCGCTGGTCTCGGGCACCGTCGCCGAGATGTTCGGACTGCGCTGGCAGGCGATGATCGGCGGCATCGCATTCATGAGCCATCAGCTGGGCAGCGCGGTCGGCGCATTCGGCGGCGGGCTGTTATACGACCTGATGGGCTCGTACAGCCTCGCAGTTCAGCTCGGCGCCGGGATGGGGCTCACGGCGGGTGTGATCCAGCTTGTTGCGGGCCTGTCGCGCTGGCCCCGGGCGCCGCGTCCCGCCGTTTAGCAAAATCCGGATGCACGCTGCTTTCGCCTGCGATCAATTGCTGGGGCAATGGCATTTACAAGTCTGCGGCCAGATGGTATCTTTGTAATACGAGAATACAAATCGGAGTCTTGTGATGGCTGTCTCTGTCCGGCTCGATCCGGTGATCGAAGCCAAACTGACACAACAGGCAAATTTACTCGGCATCACCAAGTCCGCATTTATCAAGGACGCGATCGAACGCGTTCTTGGCCTGAAAAACCCGGCCACGCTATTGCGCGAGGTGCGCAGCGGAGGAAAACTTGGGCGGAAGGACGCCTCAGCCCAAGTGTCGCGTCTGATGAAGGCAAAGCTGCGTGCGAAACGTCCTGATTGATGCAGGACCGCTGATCGCGCTGTTCGCAATCGACGACTCATACCATGTGCACTACGACAGCCTCGTTGCCGAATCGGCGGCGGACGGGCTGCGGCTTGTCACCACCTGGCCTTGCGTGACCGAAGCATCCTACATACTTGACGCGCCGCTGCGCTTCGAATTGCTGGAGTGGGTGGAGCGCGGTGGCGTACAAGTCTTTCCATTCGATGCCTCTCACCTCGCAATCATGCTGCCGTGGATGCGCCGCTATACCGAGAGATACAAGCGCGACATGGATCTCGCCGACGCATCGCTGCTCTGGCTGGCGCACGAAAGCGGGCTGCGAGAAATCATGACCGTCGATGTAAAAGAATTCGCGTGTTATCGGCTACCCGGGCGCGAAGCATTTACGATACTGTGACTTACCCGCACGGCGTTACCGTAGAAATTTTCCGCAGAACAAATCCAGTCGCATACGTGGTGAGCGATACCATCGCGGCGCCGCGTATGACGCGCGAGCCACCTTCAGTCACTCGATCCGCGCCCCGGACACCTTTGATCACTTCCGTCAGCGCCTGGTCGCGCAGCACGATCACCGAGTACTTGTTCAGCGTGTCGCGGACGAACGCCATCGCAGCGGCATCAGCGCCCTTGCTGAGGTCGATGCCCGTGATCTCCGCGCCGACCGCAGGCGCGAGCGGCCGCGCCGCTGGCGCCCGTGTTCGATGCCGCAGGGCCGGCCGCCGGCGCTTGTCTGTATTGGTATCCATCGAAATTCCTTTGACGAACGAATGGATCGGGAGCGAACCCAAAGCTTACCCGGAAGTCGGCGATGCCGTGTTACCGCGGTGAATTATCCGGCGCCACCGGCGAAATTGTCCCGGCGCTGACGAAACGAAGGTCTGGCACAACCGCGGCGAACTACCTGGGCGCGATCGCGTACGCCACGCCCGCGCGGCGCAGCGCCGTGCCCAGCTTCCGCGACGGCGCCGCCTCGGTGATCAGGTCGTCGATGTCGTCGAGCGCCCCGACCCGCTCGAATTGCACGACATCGAACTTCGAGCTGTCGAGCAGCAGCAGCACACGATCGGCACGCTCGATCATCGCGCGCTTGACCGCGCAGCCGGCCGAGTCGGCATCGGTGAAGCCGTCGGCGTTGAGCCCTCCGGCGCCGATGAACGCCTTGTTCGCCTGGAACCGCCGCAGAAAGGTGACGGTCTCGGTGCCGAAGACACCGGCCTCGCGTTGCACGTAATTGCCCGGGCACAGGATCACGCGGCATCGATCGGCCGCGCCCAGCGCGTTGGCCACCGGCAGGCAATTGGTGAGGACCGTCAGGTGCAGGTTTCGTGCCGCCAGCGCGCCTGCAAACATGCTGGTCGTCGAGCCCGCGTCGATCATCAATGCATCGCCCGGCTGCACCAGGTCCGCCGCGGCTGCCGCGATCCGCGCACGCTCGGGCGCATGAACGAGGCCGCGCAAGCCGATGCCGGGCTCGTCGATCAGCGAGCGCATCGCGCCGCCGCCGTACGTGCGCTGCAATGCGCCGCTCCCGGCCAGTTCGTCGAGGTCGCGGCGCGCGGTCTCGGTGGTCACGCCGAACTTCCTGGCCAGCGTGACGATGCGAACGATGCCGTCGCGGCGCAACAGCGCGAGGATCTGCGCGTGACGCTCCTGCTGGGTGATTCGCGTGCGCGGTGCCCGCGTCGGTGCCGGCATGTCAGGGCGTCAGAAAGCGGCGGGAAATGGTGCCGACCATCGTAGCGCCGATCGCGACGGGGTCGCGGCGCCTCACGCGAGGAACCTGCCGGTCAGCATGCCGGCATCGTCGGCGACGTCGAGAAACGTGAACCGGTCGCGCAGGAAGCGCGCGTGGCGAACCGCTCCCGCGTAGAACGCCGCGCCGACGCCGATGTCCGCCGCATTGCGCGGCCCGCCGGCTCGCCGCATCACCGACTCGAGCCGCGACGACGATGCGTGCATCGCATTCGCTCGCGACCGGAACGCCGGCCATACGGAGGCGGCGCGTTGACTCAGCCGCACGGCGCCCGCGGCATCGAGACGCTTCGGCGCATAGTCGTTCCAGCACGCGCTACCAGCCTGGTCACCGAAATGCTGCCGCAGATCCTGTTCGACGACCGATGTTGCGCGCAGCACCGGCGCCGGGCCCTCGAGCATCGCTTCCTGTATCCGCGCCATCGTCAATGTCGCGACGGCCACCTGTTCGCCGTGCAGGTATTCCGCGCGCCCGGCCGGCGCCCGCATGTCGATGTAGTGGCTGATCAGGTGCTCGCCCTGGCTTGCCGGATAGCTGCCGCCGCAGATCGTCATCCCGATCCCCGACAGCACCAGCGTCCGAGCGAGCGCGCGCAGCGCTTCGGGGTCGCCTGACAGCAACCGCTCGGGCGCTTCGAACAACGCCGACTCGTCCTGCGCGAGCAACGCGAATGGCGCCTCGCGATACCCCGTCCCGAGCAGGTGGTGCGACAGCAGCCAGTCGACCTGCGCGGTGGCGCGGCACAGCGAATCGCCGAGGCCTGCGCGAATCATCCGTGCGGGCGCCCGTGCAAGGACTTCGAGATCGATGAACACGCCGCTGGCGAGCGTCGCCGGCAATGTCTTCTTGTGGCCGCCGACGGTGATCGCCGCGTTCGCCGACGTGTAACCGTTCATCGACGGCGCCGTTGCAAACACGGCGAACGGCTTGCCGTCCTTCGCCGCCGCGAACTTCGTCAGGTCGTTGATCGTGCCGGACCCGACCGCGATCAGCGCATCGGCGCTCGCTGTTGCGTTGCGCACCGCTGCGACAGACTCCATGTCGGCATGGACACCGCGAGGCAGCCTGACCGATTCGATCCGGGCCAGCGAGCGCAATGCGTCTTCGACGCGCGCCCCCAGCACCTCATGCGTTATCGCGTCGCTGACGACGGCGAGCCGCGGGCCGAAACCGAGCGCCGCAACGCAATCCGCCTCGTGCCCGCGCAACGACTTCTGGATCGCGATTGCCGAGATCGCGACGCCGGTCGACTGGCCGCTGTCCGGATCGATCCACGTCCCCTGCAACAATTGCGCGAGCGGATCGCCCATCAGCGCGCCATTGCCGGCGCGCGGTCGCACGCTTCGAGGATGTCGAGTATCTGGCCGCGCAGCGAGCCTTTGGCCGGCGAGAACGTGCGGTCGAACACGGCCGAGCCGACGGTGAACGCGTCGGCGCCCGCCGCGGCGAGCGCGTGGATCTGCTGTGCCGAGGACACGCTGCCCGCGACGATCAACCGGCCGCCATTGACGCCACGGCGGGCGGCGCGCACCAGGTCGAGCGGATCGGCTTCGGTCGCGCGATAGGCAAGCAGGTCGACCCCGCCGCAGCCGCGCGCACGGGCTGTACGCACGTCGTGTTCGACCTGATCGGGCGTGCCGCCCAGCCTCGTCGGGTGGCCGACCGGACGGCCCGGAAACGGAAAATATCCGGCGAGCGAGCCCAGTGCGCGCTCGGCGACATCGAGGTCGGTGCCGCCGAGCACGAAGTCGGCGCCGAGCGCCGCACCGGTCTCGAGCGACGCCGCGACCGCGTCGCTCATCGTGCTGACGACTTCCAGGTAACACGTCGCCCGGTGCGCGCGAATGCGGCGGACTACGCGCTGCAGCGTCTCGCGCGGCACGCCGATATCCTTGAATCCGATGTGACGCACGCCGAGCTCGCAGACCGAGTCGACGATGTCTTCCGCGTCGTCGATCGTCCGGTCATGCCGGGTCAGCATGAAGATGAAGTCCATGGCCGGTTCCCTGTTCCGCGCATGCCGGCCACCGGCAATTGGCGGGAACGATGATGTTGGCACTGTAACATGCGATGTTGGCACTGCGACATGGAATATTGCGAGTCCAATATTCGACGCATCCCTGCTTGAATCCGCTGCCGTCTTCGTACCGCTTACAGTGATTCTCGAATTCGAGTGGGTGATGCGCGGCTTCTACGAGGTCGAGCCTGAAGAATTCTGCAATTCGGTCGAACACCTGCTCGGGATGTCCCATGTAACGGTAGACCGATGGGAAGCCGTCAAGGACGCCGTCGATCTTCATCGCCAGGGGTTCGATTTTGCCGATGCGCTGCACTGGGCATGCAGCTCGCAATGCAGCGCATTCATCACTTTCGGCGATAGAGGGTTTCTGCGTCGCGCGAAGCGAGTGAAGCGCGCGCCGCAAGTGGTTGCGCCGCGCTGAAGCGACGTTGTCGCATCCGGCCTGACGGCGCAATCAGCGGATGGGCGCAGCAGCTACTGGCTCTTCGCGTGGGCTCCTGTTCAACAACGCATAGAGCAGGATCGCCCCGAATGTCGCGGTGCCGATGCCGCCCAGCGCGAAGCCGCCGAACTTCAGCGTGAAGTCGCCTGTCCCCAGCACCAGCGTGATCGCCGCGACGATCAGGTTCCGGTTGTCCGAAAAATCGACCTTGTTGTCCACCCAGATCCGCGCGCCGGCTGCGGCGATCAGCCCGAACACGACGATCGATATGCCGCCCATCACCGGCAGCGGAATCGCCTGGATGACCGCGCCGAATTTCGGCGAGAATCCGAGCACGATGGCAATGACGGCCGCGCAGATGAACACCGCCGTCGAATAGATCCGGGTCGCGGCCATCACGCCGATGTTCTCCGCGTACGTCGTCACGCCGGTGCCGCCCGATGCGGCGCTGACCATCGTCGCGATTGCGTCGCCGATGAACGCGCGTCCCATGTATTGATCGAGATTCCTGCCGGTCATCGCAGTGACCGCCTTGATGTGGCCGAGATTTTCCGCGACGAGGATGATCGCGACCGGCGCGATCAGCAGCATTGCGCTTGGATCGAACACGGGCGTTGTAAACGACGGCGCGCCGAGCCACGCTGCG
>Ga0105240_10004734_pt1 | contig 20542 bp, 25 predicted proteins | sample KBSC54metaG_FD_80426 | JGI IMG/M metagenome (GOLD analysis project Ga0105240, IMG submission 80426) | Corn rhizosphere microbial communities from Kellogg Biological Station, Michigan, USA - KBS C5-4 metaG | ecosystem: Host-associated > Plants > Roots > Rhizosphere > Soil | place: Michigan, USA... | reverse complement strand
GCCGCAGCCCCTCGGCCCAGGCCGACAACCCGTTCGCGCACGTGACCGACTACACCGAGGTGAACCGCACCGGCACGCACCAGACCGACCCGGCCCGGGCCCTGTCGCCGATCGATCCGGCGATCAACGCCGGGCTCTACAACCACGTCGACATCGTGCTGGCCGACGACAGCCTGGCCGGGCAGGTGCGGCCCGGCGAGCCGGGCGGCAACGTCGCCGCCGACACCCTGGTCGACTGGGTGCTGGAGCGCAGCAAGGGGAGGGCGGTGACCCCGACCCCGGCGCAGCTGGGGGTGTTCAGCGCATTCTAGCGCCTTTTCCGCTCAGCTCGCCGCGTGGCCTCCCCCCCGCTCCGCGGTCGAGGAGGTCTTGCCGCGTCTGGTTGGTTGGAGGTTGACGTACCCATATCCGACTGGTTATGGATCATCTCATAGCCAGTCAGTTATTGATCGCCCGTGCCAACGCCACACGACACCCTCTTCCGGTCTCTTGCCGATCCGACCCGCCGGGCGATCTTCGAACGGTTGTGCCGCGACGGCGAGCAGACGGTCGGGGCGCTGACGGCGCAGGCCGGGGTGTCGCAGCCGGCGGTGTCGAAGCATCTGGCCGTCCTGAAAAGCGCCGGGTTGGTGCGGGACCGTCACGAGGGGCGCCAGACGCACTACAGCGCCCAGCTCGCCGCCCTGGCCCCGCTGGCCGACTGGACGAGCCAGATGGCCGGCTACTGGGAAAGCCGCTTCGACGACCTGGAAGACCTGCTCAGAAGGATGGACCAATGACCGAAACCACGACCGCCACCCGTTCCGTCGTCGTCGAACGCGAGACGCCGTTTCCGCCCGAGAAGGTCTGGCGGGCGCTGACGCAACCGCACCTGATCGAGGAATGGCTGATGAAGAACGACTTCCAGCCCGCTGTGGACCACCGCTTCACCCTTCGCGGCGACTGGGGGTCCGTCGATTGCCAGGTGGTGGCGGTCGAGCCCAACCGGACGCTGTCGTACACCTGGGCGTCGATGGGGCTCGAGAGCGTCGTCACCTGGACGCTCACGCCCACGAGCGCCGGGACCTACCTGCGAATGGAGCAGTCGGGTTTCCGGCCGGACCAGGAGCAGGCCTACCAGGGCGCCAAGTTCGGGTGGCAGCGGTTCCTTGGGACCTTGGAGCAGGTGCTGGGACGGATCGATTGAGGCCGGGCGCATCGGAGCGGACTGCATGGCCAGCAGGGCGGAGCCGACGCTGCTCTCGGGCGGCAATCCCCAGATCGCGAAGGGGGAGGGCGACGGGCCCGTGCAGGCCTATATCGCGGCCATGCCGGGCTGGAAGCGCGACGTCGGGCGGCGCCTCGACGCGATCATCACGGGCGCCGTCCCCGGCGTGCGCAAGGCGGTGAAATGGAACTCGCCGCTGTATGGCGTCGAGGGCCAGGGCTGGTTCCTCGGACTGCGTTGCCTGACCAGCTATGTGAAGGTGGCCTTCTTCCGCGGCGCGCTGCTGCAACCCGTTCCGCCCGAGGGGTCGAAGACGCCGAACACGCGTTACCTGCATATCCGTGAGCACGACGCGCTTGACGAAGCCCAGATCGCCGATTGGGTAACGCAGGCGAGCCGGTTGCCCGGCGAGCGGATGTGAAGAAGGCGGCAGACCCATGAAGAAGCCGAGCAGCGAGGCCGAGGGGACGGGCGGCGAGACGCCGTCCGAGCTGATCGACGGACGGATCGCGGCGCTGGGCGACTGGCGCGGCGAGACGCTGGCCCGGCTCCGCGGCCTGATCAGGGAAGCCGATCCGGACGTGGTCGAGGGATGGAAGTGGCGCGGCGTGCCGACCTGGGAGCACGACGGCATCATCTGCACCGGCGAGACCTACAAGGCCGTGGTCAAGACGACCTTCGCCAAGGGGGCGTCGCTGGAAGACCCGAAGGCGTTGTTCAATTCCAGCCTGGAGGGCGGCACGCGGCGGGCCATCGACTTCCGTGAGGGGGAGACGATCGACGAGGCGGCGTTCAAGGCGCTGGTGCGGCGGGCAGTGGCGCTGAACACGGCGAAGAAGCGGAAGTAGCCTGGCGCCACGCTGCGCCATGGTGCGTCCTTCGAGACGGCCGCCTTGCGGCCTCCTCAGGATGACGAAGTGATTGAGCGACAAAGGCTGTTCGTCATGGTGAGGAGCGGCCCGAAGGGACGGGTCTCGAACCACGCAACAAGCCGGCGGCCGCGCGAGCTATCCCCGGGCTGCGGCTTCCAGCGCCGCGATGTCGAACTTGACCATCTTCAGCATGGCCTCGGCGACGCGCTTGACCTTGGCCTTGTCGGGGTCCTGCATCATTTCGCTGAAGCGGGTCGGGATGATCTGCCAGCAGAGGCCCCAGCGGTCGCGGATCCAGCCGCATTGTTCCTCCTCGCCGCCGTCCTTGAGCGCCGCCCAGAGGCGGTCGATCTCGGCCTGGTCGTCGCATTCGACGATGATCGAGAAGCTGTGGTTGAACGGATCGAGCGGGCCGGCCTCGATCGCCTGGTAGCGCTGGTCGCCGATGGTGAAGTCGCAGATGGCGACGCTGCCGGCCGGGCCGCTGGGGCTCTCGGCGGCCAGGGTGGAGCGCCAGCTGATCGCGGAGCCCGGGACCAGGCCGGTGTAGAACGCGATGGCCGCGTCCATGTCCTTCTCGAACCAGAGGTGCTGGGTGACCTGGGCCATGGCGGGGTCCTTGTGTGCGGCCGGATGCGGCCTGAACGCCCAAAGGACGCGTCAGGTGGCGCCGCGCCGACATCCCGCCCCGCGTTTTGCTTTGCCGCCTCAGCGCGGCGACCAGTCCTTGTCGGTGCGCTTCAGCTGCATATCGAGCATCCGGTTGGCCGGAGCAGCCTCGCCCGCGGCCTCCAGGTCGAGGCGCGAGCGCCGGCGCAGGTGGCGGGCCGGCGCCCTCGGATCCGGCGGCGGGAGGGTCGCGCCCGGCGGGACGATGGCGTCGATGGCGTCGAGCACGTCGTCGCCCAGGCGGAAGGCGCGGCCGTCGATGTAGGGTGCGTAGTGCTCCGGGCGGCTGCCGCCGACCAGGGCGCAGGTCACGGCGGGGTGGGCGAGGACGAAGCCGACGGCGAGGTCGGGCAGGGAGACGCCCGCGGCGTCGGCCACGCCGACCAGAGCCTCCACCGCGTCCAGCTTGGGGGCGATTTCAGGCCGCGTGGTGTCGAACATGACGGGCTGCAGGCGCTGGCGCGGCGAGTGCTCAATCGCCTGGTCCTTGCGGTAGCGGCCGGACAGCCAGCCGGCGTCCAGGGGCGAGTAGGCCAGGAAGCCCACGTCGTAGCGTTGGCAGCTCGGCAGCAGCTCGTTCTCGGGATGGCGACGGAAGATGGAATAGGCCGACTGTTCGGTGTGCGGAGGGACCAGGTGCGCCGCGCGGGCGCGCAACTGCGCCTCGGAGACCATGGCGGCCGTGAAGTTGGACGCCCCGAAATAGCCCACCTTGCCGGCCCGGATCAGGCCGTTCATCGCCTCCAACGTCTCCTCGATGTCGGTCAAGGGGTCGGACTGGTGCAGCTGGTAGAGGTCGATGTGATCGGTCCCGAGGCGCTTCAGGCTGGCCTCGACCGCCCGGTTGATCCAGCGCCGCGAGCCGCCGCGCTCGTTGGGATCGGCGGACATGGGCATGCCGCACTTGCTGGCCAGGACCACCTTGTGGCGCACGCCGGCGAGGGCCTTGCCGACGATCGTCTCGGAGAGGCCGAGGCCGTAGAAGTCGGCGGTGTCGAACAGGTTGACGCCGGCGTCGATCGCCTCGCGCACCAGCCGCACGCAGGCCGCCTCGTCCTTCAGTCCGAAGCCGCCGAAGGTGGCCGCGCCGAAGGCGATCACCCCGACCGACAGGCCAGTGCGGCCGAGAATGCGGCGGTCCATGGGCGCTCTCCGTTGTCGGGCTGTCCGTAGGCCCGGCGGGGGCGGGGCTCAAGCCTTGTCGGGCCGCCCGCCCGCGGCCAAACTCGCGGCATGCCCACCCATGTCACGCCCGATGGCTGCACCCTGCACTATGAGATCACCGGCGAGGGGCCGCCGATCGCCATCACGCCGGGGGGACGGGAGCGGAAGGAGGCGCTGGCGCCGCTGGTCGCGGAGCTGGCCAAGGGCGCGAGGGTGCTGAGCTGGGACCGGCGCAACTGCGGGGCGGCGGACGTCTGGTTCGGGGCCGAGGGGGATCGGCGCTCCGAGCAGGAGGTCTGGGCGGACGATCTCGCCGAGCTGTTGCGGGCGACCGGGTTCGGGCCGGCCTGGCTGGCGGGCGGGTCGGCCGGCTGCCGGGTGGCGCTGCTGACCGCGGTGCGCCATCCGGACGTGGCGCGGGGGCTGGTGTTGTGGTCGGCGTCGGGCGGGTTCTGGGGCTGCCAGCTGCTGGGCTACAACTACCACGTCCCCTATGTGATGGCGGCCGAGAAGGGCGGCATGGCGCTGGTGGCCGAGACGCCGTTCTTCGCCGAGCGGATCGCCGCCAATCCCGGCAACCGGGCGCGTCTGATGGCTGAAGACCCTGCGGCGTTCATCGCCACCATGAAGCGGTGGAACGACTTCTTCCGGCATCGGGAGGACACGCCGGTGGTGGGCGCGAGCGAGGCGGACCTGCGGGGAATTTCGGTCCCGACGCTGGTGTTCGAGGGCAACGACGACGTCCATCCCCCCGAGGTGGCCGAGGCGATCGCCGCCTTGATCCCGGGCGCGACCTTTGCCGCCAGTCCGTGGGCGCGGGAAGAGTGGATGGGGCGGTTCACCGGCCGCATGCCGGGCAGCGTGTTCGACCTCTACCCGAAGCTCGCGCCACGCATCCTCGCCTTCGTGGGCGTCTAGGGCGGCCCTGGCGAAGGTGGATCAGCTGCGCGTTCTTGGGAGCCGCACGCGCGTCGACCCGTCTTCGGTCAGCAGCGCGGCCTCGACGATGTCGCCGCTCAGGTCGTCGTTGCTGTCGTCCAGCAGCCAGCGCCAGTGGTCCTGCCGCCGGCGCAGCACCAGGGCCGTGCGGGCAGGCGGGTCGGAGGCCAGCGCGTCCTCCAGGTCCGCCAGCGCCGGGCAGGCGAAGGTGTTGCAGATATCCGCGCGCAGGCGGGCGGGCAGGCTGCAGCCCCGCCGGGTGTGATTGATGCAGGAGTTCGAGACCGTGCGCGTCGCCAGGCGCGCGAGGTAGGCCGCGCGAAGCCTGGCCGGATCGTCCAGTTCGGGCTCGGTCTCCATGACCCGCCGGATCGTGGCCGCCGTCAGATAGGCGGTGTCGCCGCCCTTGACGCAGCAGCCGCCGCCGCAGACCGCGCACAGGCGGCCGGGAAGGCTGGAGGAGGTGTCGGTGATGGCGTCGGCAGGCGCGGCGGGCGCCTGGGGCCCCTCGCGTGCGGCGGCGATGATCGCATCCAGATGCGTCGCATAGCGCTGGCGCCGTGCGGCCGCCAGGCGCGTCGACGGCGCGTGGCCGGTGGGAACGACCAACCGAAGGTCCGGCGCCTGCCCTTTGCCCGCGCGCGCCGCCAGGGCCGCGAAGACGCCCGCGGCCTGCTGGTCCTTGGCCTCCTTCCGCGCCTTCCGGCGGCGGCCCTGGGCCTGGTGCTCCCGCCAAAGGCGCGCCTGGTCTCGCAGATGTCGCCGGAAGGCGGCGTCCGGCAGGCCGCTGCCATGGGCGAAGATCGTCCGGCAGGCGCTCGCCTGGCAGAGCGGGTGGAACTCGAGCGAGGACTCTCCGGGCGCCTTGCGCGGGGTGAGGGGAACGCGCCCGTCCAACGGCTCGGCGCACACCACGCACTGGCGCGCGTTCGGAGCGGGAAAAGCGGCCTTGCCATGCATGGCGCCGAACCTCCGGTCAGCGGCTCCGGACAAGGGACACTGGGGCAAACGGCCTGGCGTCTCAAGGCCCCGAGGCGCTGCCGCCTTTCCAGTTCGGCGCCGGCGCCGGTAGACTGCGTGTCAAATCAGGATGAGGGAGCGGCGCATGGAAGTCGGCGTGATGGTGTCCACCTACAACCACCGGGACTGGGACCGGCTGCTGGCGGGCGACTACCAGCGGGCCCCGGAGACGCCCGACGTGGTGCTGCACCGCGAGACCATGAAGCTCGGCGACATGGTCGAGCCCCTCGGCTACGACGCGATCTGGTGCGCCGAGCACTATGGCTCGGCCTACTCGATGCAGGGCAACCCGCTGCAGTGGCTGGCCTTCTGGGCCGGGCGGACCAAGCGGGTGGGAATGGGCACGGCGGTGATCGTGCTGCCCTGGTGGCAGCCGATGAAGCTGATCCACGAGGTCGCCATGCTCGACCTGCTGCTGGATGGCCGGAAGCTGAACCTGGGTCTGGGGCGCGGGGTCTCGGCGCACGAGTATCGCGCGTTCGGCGTGCCGCGCGAGGAGTCGCGCCAGCGGTTCGCCGAGATGGTGGAGATCCTGAAAGCGTCTGAGAACCTGCGGTTCTCCCACGAGGGCCAGTATTACAATCTGCCGGACACCACGGTCCGACCGATGGCTGCGCACCGCGGCAGCCTGTTCTCGAACGCCAAGGCGGCGTTCAACACGCCGGCCTCGATGCTGCAGGCGGCCGAGCTGGGGCTGGGGCAGATGTTCGTCACCGGTTCGACGCTGGACGACATGGCCGTGCAGGTGGCCAAGTTCAACGCGATCCGGGCGAGCCGGGGCATGGCCCCCAACCAGCCTACGACCATGATGTACCTGCACTGCTCGAAGGATAAGGCCGAGCTCGAGCGCGGCTACCGGTTCGTGGCCGAGCAGGTGTGGGCGGCGCGCAACCACTATGCGGTCTGGAACGCGGAGGATTTCGCGGGCGTGGCCGGCTACGAGGACTACGCCAAGCGCTTCAGCCAGGGGAAGGACTACACCGAAGACCGGATGAAGTTCTCCGAGGACGGCCACCTGGTGGGCACGCCCGAGCAGCTGATCGAGAAGATCCAGCGCACCCAGCAGAAGATCAGCCTGGAGTACCTGATCGTCCACCCGGCGCACGGCTCCAAGCCCGGGGCGGAGGCGCGGGCGAGCCTGGAGCTGTTCGCGAAGGAGGTGCTGCCGGCGGTGCACGCAATGGCGACCCCGATCCACGAGCACTCGCTGGGGACGGCGGCCGACCTGGCGGCGGAGACGGCGATGGGCGGGGCGATCGGGTAGCAAAAACTCCTTCCCCGCGAAGCGGGGAAGGGGGACCGCCCGCATAGCGGGTGGTGGAAGGGGCATGCGGCAGCTAGCGTCGCCTTATGAGGTCGTCCCGCAAGACCCGCGATGCCGCGAGGCGTCTGCGGAAGGAGCTGTCCCCGCCGGAGGTCCTCCTCTGGGTCCGACTGCGCGGCCTCCGCGACGAAGGGCCGGTCTTCCGCCGCCAGCACGCCATCGGCCCCTATGTTGCGGACTTCTACTGCCCTGCCGCGCGCCTAGTGATCGAGGTCGACGGTGCGCACCACACCGAGGAGGAGCGCGCCGCCCGCGATGCTGTCCGCGACGCCTACATGCGGCGGCTCGGATACCGGGTCATGCGGATACCTGGCGGTGACGTGATGCGAGAGCCCGACGAGACGTCGCAGGGCATCGTGCAGGCGGCGCTGGCGCTGATCGGCGAGGCATAGCGCTCCTTCTCCGCGCCCCTTCCACCACGCTTCGCGTGGTCCCCCTTCCCCGTAAACGGGGAAGGAGAAGAATACCTATTCCGCCGCCGCACGACGGGCGCGGGTGTGGACGTTCTCGGGGAAGGGGAGGCCCAGGTGGTCGCGCAGCGTGCCGCCCTCGTACTCGGTGCGGAAGACGCCGCGCTTCTGGAGGACCGGCACCACCATCTCGATGAAGTTCGGGATGCCCATGGCGGGGGTGCCGTTGCCGAGGATGAAGCCGTCGCAGGCCTTGGCCTGGAACCAGTGCTCCAGCTGGTCGGCGATGCGCTCGGGGCCGCCGACGAAGTGGGGGCGGGGGCAGGCGACGCGCTGGGCGGTCTCCAGCAGGGTCAGGTTGTGGGTCTTGGCGTAGCTTTTGAAGCGGATCGCGGCGCTCTGGTAGGTCTCCTTGCCGGCGTCCTCGGGCAGGTCGGGGAAGGGGGCGTAGGGGTCGTAGGGGCTGAAGTCGAAGCCGCCGAAGGTGAAGCTGAGGTAGCCCAGCGCCTCCTCGGGCGACACCAGCTCGACGAAATCCTTGTACATCTGCTCGGCCTCCTCGTCGGAGGAGCCGACGAAGGCGCCGATGGCGACCATCAGCAGCGGGGCGCGCGGACGGCCGAAGGCGCGGGCGGCCTCCTGGATGTCGAGGTAGTACTGCTGGGCGTCCTTCAGCGGACGCACGCCGCCGAACACCGCGTCGGCGTAGTGGGCGGCGAAGGCGCGTCCCGCGCCCGACGCGCCGGCCTGGAACACCACCGGCTGGCCCTGGCGCGAGCGCTGGACGCCCAGCGCGCCCTTCACCTTGTAGAACTTCCCGGCGTGGTTCAGCTCGTGCATCTTCGACATGTCGGCGAAGATCTTGCGGGCCCGGTCGTGGACGAAGGCGTCGTCCTCCCAGCTGTCCCAGAGGCCGCGCACCACCTGCACGTACTCGATGGCCCGCTCGTAGCGCTCGGCGTGGCTGTAGCTCTCGTCGAGGCCGAAGTTGAGGCCGGCGCCGCGCTCGCCGGTTGTGACCAGGTTCCAGCCCGCCCGGCCCTTGGTGATCAGGTCCAGCGAGGCGAACTGGCGGGCGAGGTTGTAGGGCTCGGTGTAGGAGGTGGACATCGTGCCCACCAGGCCGATGTCGCGGGTCATCGGGGCGAGCGCCCCCAGCAGGGAGATCGGCTCCAGCTTGTTGATGTTGTAGGGCGCGGATTTCTTGCCGGCGTACGGGGTGTCGGTGATGAAGAAGAAGTCGAGCTTGGCCTTCTCGGCGCGCTGCACCAGGTCGAGGTAGAACTCGAAGCTGACCGAGGCGTCGGGGCGCAGCTGAGGCTGGCGCCAGACCCAGGTGGTCATGCCGGCCGCGTGGGTCAGGAAACCCAGCTTCATCTGGCGGCGGTCCGACATCGTGCAGTCCTCCCGGGCTTTACGCCAAGGCATAGCGCCGCCGGGCGCGTGCGGTCCAGCGGGGGCGCTAGGCGAGTTCGGCGAGCCTGGGTTTCAATTTCTCCTGGAAGAAGCGGATGAAGCCGGCCTGGTCGGGGCCGGGACAGGTCAGCACGATGTGGTCGAAACCGGCCTTCGCGTACTTTCGGATCAGCTTCACATGGGCGTCCGGATCGGGGCCAACGGACACCGAGGCCTTCATGTCGTCGGGCCTGACGAACTCGCAGGCCGCCTCGAACGCCTGCACCGAGGGCAGTTCGCTCAACACCGACCAGCCGAGGGCGCCGAAGCGGAAGCGCTCGTGGGCCAGCTTCAGGCCCTCGGCTTCGCTGGCCGCGTAGGCGACGGTTGCTTCGGCGTAGGCGGGCCCCTTGGACCGGGCGCCGGCCTTGTCGCGGAAGCCCTTGACCAGTTCGGCCTTGGGCTCGGTGGCCATGACGCCGTCAGCCTTCTCGGCGGCGAGGGCCAGTCCGTCTGGTCCGCTGACGCCCACCACCACCGGGATCGGACGGTCTGGGACGTCGTAGAGGTGCGCATGGTCGATCTCGAAATGCGCTCCCTTCCAGGTCTGGACCTCGCCGGTCCAGAGCGCCCGGAAGATGTCGATCGCCTCGCCCATCATCGCGTGACGCTCGCGAACCGAGGGCCAGCGCACGCCGGTGACGTGCTCGTTCAGCCGCTCGCCGGCCCCGATGGCGAGGGTGAAGCGGCCCTCGCTCATCACCGCCACCGTGGCCGCAGCGTGGGCGACGATGGCAGGGTGGTAGCGCAGGATCGGGCAGGTGAGGCCGGTGGTGATGCCGATGCGGGAGGTGGCGTGGGCAATGGCGCCCAGCACGCTCCAGGCGAACGGGGAGTGGGCCTGGGACGTCAGCCAGGGATGGAAGTGGTCTGAGATGGACACGAAGTCAAAACCGGCGTCTTCCGCCCGACGGGCGTTCTCCACCAGATCGCGGGGGCCATGCTCCTCGCTCATGAGCTTGTAGCCGAAGTTCACCATCACGCTTCCTTTCGCTGCCTGGGCTCAATGCGATCGCGCGCCCAACGATCCTCCGGCAGCGCTCCAAGGGCGCAAAAGGGTGTGGCGGAGGTTGTTGACAGTCTCTATGACATGATGTCAGTAATCATGACATGACGTCAGAGGCCATGACATCGCTACGCGACAGCTATCGCGAGGAGACCCGCACCCGGATCCTGGATGCGGCGGTGGCGCAGATGGCGGTGAGCGAACTCGAAGGCCTCACCATGGCGGCGGTCGCAGCCCAGGCGGGGGTGACCGAACGGACGGTGTTCCGCCATTTCCCCTCGCGCGACGCCCTGATCGCGGCGGTGTGGCCCAGGATGCAGGCGCGGGTGCGCTCCGACGGATTTCCGCACACCGCCGATGCCCTTGTTGCGACGCCGACCAGGCTGTTCCCGGCCTTCGACGAGGAGGAGGGGCTGGTGCGAGCGTCCGCCTTCTCGGCGGCCGGGCGCGAGGTGCGCGCGGCGTCCGATCCCGAGCGCCGGGCGGCGATGCGCGCCTGCGTCCTGGACGCCTTTCCGGATCTGGCCGAGCCCGAGCTGACCCGGCTCGCGGCTGTCGTCCAGCTGATCAACAGCGCCTACGGCTGGGCGGTGATGAAGCAGCACTGGGGCCTGACCGGCGCGGAGGCGGGCGAGGCCGCCTCGCACGCGCTGGCCGTGCTCCTGGGCCGCCGCCCGCCGGGCCAGCCATTCGATCCAGCAGAGGCTTCCAAGGAGACGCCGACATGACCGCCATCGCCCACGCCTCCATCCCGGCCGCCGACCCGCGCCGGGCGGCCGAGGTGCTCGCCGAGATCCTGGGTGGGGAGGCGCTGCCGTTCCCGCCGGCCGGGCCGCACGGCTGGATGGCCTGGTCCGGCGACGGCCAGGTGGAGATCGAGGTCGCCCGCGCGGGCGACCTGATACAGTACGGCGCCGAGGAGGCCGAGTGGCGGCCGAGCGGCGAAGCCTCGCGGGCGTCGGAGGTCCACCTGGCGGTCTGCGTCGAGCGGCCGGCGGCCGAGGTGATCGAGATCGCGGCGCGGGCCGGCTGGCCGGCGCGCTCGTGCGACCGCGGCGGCGGCGTGTTTCGGCTCACGGAGGTGTGGGTGGAGGGCCGCTTCATGATCGAGGTGCTCGATCCGGCCGAGACCGCCCACTACCGCAAGACGGTGACGCTCGAAAACTGGAAGCGCTTCCTGCCGATGATGTCGGGGGAGACGGCGCCGGCGTCCGCCTAGGCGCCCCTACCTCGGCGCAGCAACCTGAGCCATAGTCGCGGCCCGGGCAGCTTGGCGGGGGATGCGATGGCGGCGACGACCTATGGCCTGTCCGCGACGCGCGGGCGGGGGCAGTGGTTCTGGTTCTGGGCGGCGCTCTACTGCGCGGTGTTCTCGTTCGGCCTGTTCGCCGCAACCTACTGGCTGCAACTGGCGGCCGGCACGTTCAAGGGTGGCGGACCGCTGCTGCACCTGCACGCGGTGCTGTTCTCCGGCTGGACGGTGCTGCTGGTCTCCCAGACCTGGCTGGCGGCGCGCGGTCATCTCGAACATCACAGGGCGTGGGGACTGCTGGGCATCGCCCTGGCCAGCGCCATGGTCAGCGTCGGGATGGCGGTGGCGATCCGCAACGTCGCCCACTACGTGGACCAGGGCCTCGGCCAGGCGGCCTACGCCTTCATGATGTTCCCGCTCTCGGGCATCGCCGAGTTCGCCCTCTTCTTCGCCCTGGCGATCGCCAACATCGCGCGGCCGGACTGGCACAAGCGGTTCATGATGGTCGCCACCGCTGGCCTGCTGCAGGCGCCCGCTGGGCGGATCGGCTTCCTGGCTGCGACCCACGGCGGCGGACCTGGGCTGAGGCCGGGTCTCGGGCCGCCGGCGCCGATCGACGCCATGCTGGTGGGGGCCGCGATCGCCAGCCTGGTGCTGGTCGCCGGCGCGATCTGGGATTGGCGCACGCGGCGCGCGCCGCACGCGGCCTGGCTGATCGGGATCGTAGTCATCGTGGGGGGCGGCGCGCTAAGTCCCATGATCACCGCCACATCGGCCTGGACCGGGCTGGTCAGCTGGCTGCTCGACTTCGGGAGATAGGCATGTCGACTTGGATGGACCGGCTGGGGCGCGTGGGCGTCTGGACCAGCGACCTGCGCAACGAGGACCACGCCGGCGCGGCGGCAGCCGCGGCCGAGCTGGCCAGCCTGGGGTACAAGACCCTGTGGACGCCGGGCGGCGCGGGCGGCGACGTGATGGCCGACGTGGAGCGCGCGCTGGACGCGGCGCCGGGGGCCGTGATCGCCACCGGCATCCTGAACATCTGGCGCCACGAGCCGGCCGACGTCGGCCGCTGGTGGCGGGGGTTGGGCGAGGCGCGGCAGGCGCGGGTGATGCTGGGCCTGGGGATCAGCCACTCGCTGTTGATCGGTGACGCCTACGCCAAGCCGGTGGCGACGATGAGCGCCTACCTCGACAAGCTGGACGCCGAGGGCGTGCAGAAGGACCGCCGCTGCCTGGCGGCGCTGGCGCCCAGGATGCTGCAGTTGGCGGCGACGCGGACGGCAGGCTCGCACCCCTACCTGACCACGCCCGAGCACACCGCCCAGGCGCGGGCCGCCATGGGGCCGGGGGCGTTGCTGGCGCCCGAGCAGGGGGTGATCCTGGAGACCGACCCGGCCAGGGCGCGCGAGAAGGGGGCGGCCTCGCTGGCCCTCTACATGCGGCTGCCGAACTACGTGAACAACTGGCGCCGGCTGGGGTTCTCCGAGGAGGACGTGACCACGCCGAGCGACAAGCTGGTGGACGCGATCTTCGCCTGGGGAACGCCGCAGCAGATCAAGGCCCGGATCGACGAACACGTCGCCGCCGGCGCGGACCACGTCTGCATCCAGGTGATCAGCGGCGAGCGGCTGCCGGGCGGCGACCTGGCGGGGCTGCGGGCGGCGTGCCGGGAGCTGGCGCCGGTGCTGCTGTAGGCTTCCGCGAACGCCTCCCTCCCCTTCATGGGGAGGGACAGCGACGCGTAGCGTCGCAGGGTGGGGGAGTCTGACGCGTCGACGGCAATCGCCGGGTGGCCAGTCCTTCTCCAGACATCCCCACCCGGACCGCTTTCGCGGTCGTCCCTCCCCATGATGGGAGGGAGGGCTACCCCGCCTTCGCCTTAGCCATCATGTCGGCGAAGCGCTGGAACAGGTAGAGGCTGTCGGTGGGGCCGGGGGAGGCCTCGGGGTGGTGCTGGACCCCGAACACCGGCTTGCCCTCCAGCTGCAGGCCGCAGTTGGTGCCGTCGAACAGGGAGACGTGGGTCTCCTTGACCGCCGCCGGCAGGCTGTCGCGGTCGACGGTGAAGCCGTGGTTCATGGAGACGATCTCCACCTTGCCGGTGGTCAGGTCCTTCACCGGGTGGTTCGCCCCGTGGTGGCCCTGCTCCATCTTCACGGTCCTGGCGCCGAGGGCCAGGGCCAGCATCTGGTGGCCGAGGCAGATGCCGAACACCGGCTTGCCGCTCTCCACCAGCTTGCGGATCTCCGGCACCGCGTATTCGCCGGTGGCGGCCGGATCGCCCGGGCCGTTGGACAGCAGGATGCCGTCGGGATTGCGGGCCAGGATCTCCTCGGCGGTGGTGTCCGCCGGGACCACCGTCTCGTCGGCGCCGATGCAGGCGAGGGCGCGCAGGATGTTGCGCTTCACCCCGTAGTCCACGACCACGACCTTGTATTTGGAGGGGCCTTCGGGGGCATAGCCGTCCGGCCAGGTCCAGAGGCCGTCATGCCATTTGAAGGGCTGCAGCGCCGAGGCCGTCTTGGCGAGGTCGAGGCCGACCAGTCCCGGCCACGCGCGCGCCCTGGCCACCAGCGCGTCGAGGTCGAACTGGCCGTCCGGGCGGTGCGCGATCACGCCGTGCGGCATGCCGTGCTCGCGGATCTTCTTGGTGAGCGCGCGGGTGTCGACGCCGGCCAGCGCCACGACGCCGCGCCGCTTCAGCCAGTCGTCGAGGTCGGAATTGGCGCGCCAGTTGGACGGCTCGGTGGGGACGTCGCGGAAGATGGCGCCCCGGGCGGCGGTGTCGGCGGCGCCGGAGATCTGCTCCAGGTCCTCGCTGTTGGTCCCGACGTTGCCGATGTGGGGGAAGGTGAAGGCGACGATCTGGGACATGTAGGAGGGGTCGGTGAGGATCTCCTGGTAGCCGCTCATGGCGGTGTTGAAGCAGACCTCGCCGAGCGCCTCGCCCACCGCGCCGACGCCGATCCCCTGCAGCACCGTACCGTCGGCCAGCGCCAGCACCCCCGTGCAGCCGGGCAGGAGGGTGTTGGACATGGCGGCGACTCCTGGCGGACGGGCGGACAAACGGCCGCGTAGGTAGGAGGTCGCGCCCGGCGGGTCAATGAAGCCCTGCGGTTAGCCAGCCGGCGCCCAGCTGCGGGGGGTATCCGGAACCGGGGTCAGGACCGAGTTGATCGCCGCATAGAGGCGCGAGGCGGTGACAGGCTTAGCCACCACGCCGGCGAGGCCGGCGGCCAGCCAGCGCTGGGCCTCCTCGGCGCGGCCGGGGGCGGCCATGCCGATCACCGGGGCGGCGGCAGGGTGGTCGCGTACGGCGAGCACCGTGTCGAAGCCGTCGTCGGCGTCCATGTGGACGTTCATCACCACCACGTCGAAGCGGCGGCGGGCCAGGGCTTCCACCGCCTCGTCGCGGCTGCGCGCGGTCTCGCTGGTGTGATCGAACAGATCGCAGTAGTTGGCGCACAGCGCGCGGCTGGCCTGCTGGTCGTCGACAATCAGAACGTGCGGGCGCGGCGCGTCAGGAGGGAATGCCTCGCGGGGTGCGTTGTCGGTCACGCTCGGGACGTGGCGCGCGGTCATGCCGTTGCCTCCTCGGCTCGCCGTTCTTATCCCCGCCCGGGAGTGTCATACACAGAACGGCGTGACGCAAGCGTGACCGAACATGGTTATTGGCGTGGCTTTTTCTCAAGTCCTCACAATGGAGTGAAGTGAAGAGTTTCCGGTATGACGATCACCACCGTCGGCTTGGACGCCGATGACACACTCTGGCACACCGAGACACATTTCCGGCTGACCCACGAACGGTTCGAGCAGTGGCTGGCGCCCTATTCGGCGACCGCCGGCGACCGCCTGGCCGAGGTCGAGGGCCGCAATCTGCGGCTGTACGGCTACGGGGTGAAGGGCTTCATCCTGTCCATGCTGGAGACGGCCATGGAGCTGACCGCGGGCGGCGATGCGACGCCGCTGGTGCGCGAGATCCTGGCCGCCGGGCGCGAGCTGCTGGCGTTTCCGATCGAGCCGCTGCCCGGGGTGGAGCAGGCGCTGGCGGCGCTGGGCGACCGCTATCGGCTGGTGCTGATCACCAAGGGCGACCTGCTGGACCAGGAGCGCAAGCTGGCGGCGTCCGGGCTCGGCGACCTGTTCAGCGCGGTGGAGATCGTCAGCGAGAAGGATGCGGAGGTCTACCGGCGCATCTTCGCCCGGCATGGGACCGGGGCAGGGGAGGCCGCCATGGTGGGCAACTCCCTGCGCTCGGACGTGCTGCCGGCGCTGCAGGCCGGGGCGTTCGCCGCCCACATCCCCTACCCCCTGGTCTGGACCCATGAGCTGGCCGACCCGCCGACGGGCCATCCCCGGTTCGCCGAGCTGGCGTCGATCGCGGAGCTGCCGGCGTGGCTGGCGCGGGTGGGGGGCTGATTGTGCGCAATTCCAGAGGCCGCTGACGCAGCCTCTCAGCATCAGGTTGGATTTCCACATCGATGTCATCCCGGAAGCGGCGAAGCCGCTGTCCGGGATCTTCCGGCCCGGCTTGCGCTGAGATCCCGGACAAGCCGCTGTCGCGGCTTTCCGGGATGACACTCGAAGGGGCTTCCGGGGCCGATCCGAGCCTAGTCCCCGCCGCCCAGCTTGATCTGGGTGACCCCGAACGTCGCCGTGGCAGTGGCGCAGAGCTTGCCGTCGGCGTCGACGATGCGGCCCTCGACGAAGGCGTTGCTGCGGCCGCCGTGCAGCACCTGGGCGGTGCAGACCAGTTCGGGGACCTTGGTGGTGACGCCGCGGATGTAGTTCACCCGCAGGTCCAGCGTCTTGCAGCGCTGGTCGGCGGCGAGCGAGGAGTTGACCGCGGCGGCGAAGGCGGTGTCGAACAGGGTGGCGAAGGTCCCGCCGTGCAGGCCGTTGTTGCCGTGCAGGTGCGGGCCGAGCGGCAGGCCGAACACCACCTTGCCCACCTCGACCTCGCGGATCTCCCAGCCGATCGTGCGGGCCATGCCGGAGAGCGGGATGCGCCCGTCGGCCATGGCGCGCACGTACTCGATGCCGGAGAGTCCGTCGCGCTTCAGCGGCGTCGTCGGTTGCGGCGCGTCCATCCTGGTCTCCCACCTTTGGCGACAGCATATGCGCAGGGGGCGATCGAAGACGATTCCGAACTCGCGCTTGAGCAGGGGGGCGGCGCCGTTTAATTCCGTTTTTGAAGATGAAGGCTGTTCGGGCGGACCTACCCAGACGAACCGAACGCGCAGGGCCAAAGGGAACTAGATGATCGAGATTTCTGGAAAAGTCGCCGCCATTACCGGCGGCTCGAAGGGGCTGGGCCGCCATCTGGTAGAGCGACTGGTGCGCGAGGGGCTGCAGGTGTCCTGCCTGGCGCGAGCGTCGGCGCAGCTGCAGTCGATCGCCGAGGAGTTTCCAGGCGTGCTGCCGATCGAGTGCGACCTGGGTGACTATGACCAGTGCGCCAACGCCATCGCCAAGACGGTGGAGCGGTTCGGCCGGCTCGACGCCGTGATCAACAACGCCGGCGTCTACGAGCCCTTCCTGATCGAGGATGCGACGCCCGAGCAGATCCTGAAGCTGACCCGGGTCAACTACCTGGGCCCGATCTGGACGACCAAGGCGGCCATCCCGCACCTGCGCGCCTCCAAGGGCCAGATCATCTCGATCTCCAGCGAGACGGTGCGCTGGCCCTATCCGTTCCTGTCGATGTACGCGAGCACCAAGGCGGGCATGGAAAGCTTCCACGCCGCCATGCGCGACGAGCTGCGCAGCGACGAGATCCGGGTCAGCCTGCTGCGTTCGGGCCACTTCGAGGGCGGCGCGGGCCATGCCGGCGAGATGAACATGGACGTGATGATGGCCTTCGTGGACGCCGCCCAGCGGACCGGCCACACGGCCTGGACCGGCGCCGGCTATTCCATGGAGAGCATGGCCGACGCGGTGGTGACCCTGCTGAGCCTGGCCCCCGACGTGAACATCGACCTGATCGAGGTGCGCGGCACGATCGGCGGCCACGTGCTGAAGAAGCGCTAAGCGCGGGGCGCTCGCAGAGGGCGCTGCAGGTCTTCCATCCTTGTCATCCCGGAAGCGGTGAAGCCGCTGTCCGGGATCTCCCGTAGGCCAATCCGCAGCGAGATCCCGGACAACTCGCTGCGCGAGTCTCCGGGATGACAATGGTTGTTGGAGGCGAACGCCGGTCAGCGGGGCGAGCCAAGCGCGGCCGCCATGTCACAGACACGCCGGCCCGCGCGTCCTAGGGGCATGAAACGCTTCCTTGCCGGCCTTCTCGCCCTGCTCGCCGCCGCCAACGCCCTCGTCATGCTGCTTGCCGGCCGCTGGTGGTACGGGGCCGTGCCGGGCGTGTCTGAGACCGGGCCGTTCAATCCGCACTTCGTCGAAGACATCGGCGCGGCTTTCCTGACCGTGGCGATCGGGTTCGCCTGGCTGGCCGCGCGGGGCTCGGCGGCGGGGCGGGGCGCGGCGCTGGCCGGGGCGGCGTTCCTGGGGCTGCACGGCCTGATCCACATCGCCGGCGCCTTCACCGATCCGCACGGCCTGGCCGACCTGGAGCGGGACTTCGCCGGAGTGGTGGTCCCGGCGCTGGTCGCGCTCTGGATCGCCTGGCCGCAAAGCTCCAGAGGAGAATCAAATGCTTAGAGCCTTCTGCCGACGTCTGATCGGGCGCTTCGAGCGCGAGTTCGGCTACGATGCGGCCTATATGCGCGACCTGGTCGACGCGAGCCCGTGGACCTTCCTCAGGTTCTCGATGGTCACCGGCCTGGTGCGCCGGCAGGACGCCCCGGGCGACCTGATCGCCGCCGCGGGGATCGTGGCCACCCTGGCCGAGGATTGCGGGCCCTGCACCCAGATCGGCGTGGATATCGCCAGCCGCGGCGGAGTGGCCCCAGAGGTGCTGCGCGCGGTGTTGGCGGGCGACCGGACCGGCATGGGCGAGGCGGCGGCGATCGGCTACGATTTCGCCCGCGCCGTCCTCGCCAAGGACATGGAGGCGGCGGACCCGGTGCGCGACGAGATCCTGCGCCGCTGGGGCAAGAAGGGATTGGTCGCCGTGTCGCTCGCCATCACCACCGGCCGCATGTACCCGACCCTGAAGTACGGCCTGGGCCACGGGCAGGCCTGTTCGAAGGTGGTGGTGGGCGGCGAAGCCCAAGGCGTGACGCGTCCGATGGCGCTGGCCGCATGACCGCGGACGGGCCGCTGGCGGCGTTCGAGGCGCAGCGCCCGCGGCTGACCCGGCTGGCCTACCGGATGCTGGGATCGGTGGCCGAGGCCGAGGACGCGGTGCAGGACGCCTGGCTGCGCTGGCGTGGGGCCGGGAGCGGCGAGATCGCCGAGCCGGCCGCCTGGCTGGTGCGGACCACGACCCGGCTCTGCCTCGACCGGCTGCGGGCGGACAAGGCGCGGCGCGCCGCCTATCGCGGCCCGTGGCTGCCCGAGCCGCTGATCGAGGAACTGACCGAGGACCCGCTGGAGCGCGCCGAGGAGGTGTCGGTGGCCTTCCTGCTGGCGCTGGAGCGACTGTCGCCCCTGGAGCGGGCGGTGTTCCTGCTGCACGACGTGTTCGACGCCGACTATGGCGCGATCGCCGAGACCCTGGGGCGGACCGAGGCGGCCTGCCGGCAGCTGGCGACGCGGGCGCGGGAGCATGTGAAGGACGCCCGGCCCCGTTATTCCGTGCCGCAGGAGGAGGTGGCGCGGCTGGCGGTGGCGTTCATGGACGCCGCCCGTCGCAACGACGTGGCCGCGCTGGCGGGCGTGCTGGCGCAGGATGCGGTGCTGATCAGCGACGGCGGCGGCAAGAAGCGCGCGGCGCTGCGGCCGATGGTGGGGCGCGACGACGTGCTGGCGCTGATGCGCGGCCTGGGCTGGCGCCGGCCGTGGCCGGACAGCGGGGCGGTGCGCCTGGCGCGGATCAACGGCTACCTCGGCGCCATCATCGAGACCGACGACGGCCTGACCACCCTGGCGTTCGAGCCGGACGGGCAGGGGAAGCTGGCGGCGGTGTACATCGTGTCGAACCCGGAGAAGCTGGCGGGGGTGGCCGGCGCTGGCCCTCACCTCACCTCTCCCACGGACGTGGGAGAGGGTTACTCAGAGGGCGGGGGAGGCTGAGAGGCTGTTTCGTGCGAGACGCCGGCCCCTTCAGTAGCCCTCTCCCGCTTGCGGGAGAGGTGAGGGCCTGCTGACATCGTCCGGTCATGGAGCGGCGTATTGTCGGCGCGGCCGCGTGGGGCGCGTCCTTGGGGCGATGGAGGAACCGATGAGCGAAGACCTGGTGTTCTATACCAATCCGATGTCGCGCGGCCGGATCGTGCGCTGGATGCTGGAGGAGGTGGGGCAACCCTACCGGACCGAGCTGCTGAACTGGGGCGAGAACCGCGAGCCCGCGTTCCTGGCGGTCAACCCGATGGGCAAGGTCCCGACGATCAAGCACGGCGAGACGGTGGTGACCGAGGGGGCGGCGATCTGCGCCTATCTGGCGGACGCCTTCCCGCAGGCCGGCCTGGCCCCGCCGCTGGGCGACCACCGCCGCGGACCCTACTTCCGCTGGCTGTTCTTCGCGGCCGGCCCGGTGGAGGCGGCGGTGACCAACCGGACGCTGGGGGTCGAGGTATCGCCCGAGCAGACGCGCATGGTCGGCTACGGCAACTATGCGGCGGTGATGGACACGATCGAGCACGCCCTGTCGCAGAGCGACTTCCTGACGGGTGACACGTTCACGGCCGCGGACGTCTACTTCGGCGCCCAGATGGGCTGGGGCCTGCAGATGAGCACGATCGAGCCCCGGCCGGCGGTGCAGCGCTATGTCGAGCGGGTGACCGCGCGGCCGGCGTTCAAGCGCGCCTCGGAGATCGACGACAAGCTGATCGCCGAGCAGCACGCGGCGGCGGGGTAAGATTAACCGCGGAGCACGCGGGAGATACGCTGAGCGACCGAGGCGCTGCGGCGTCTCCCCGTATCTCTGCGGTTCTATTTTCCTTGTCATCCCGGAAACGGCGAAGCCGTGGTCCGGGATCTTTTTGGCGCCAATCCCAGGGAGATCCCGGCTCTTCGCTGCGCTACGGCCGGGATGACAGCGGGGGTGGTGGCTGGACCGCGCTTCACTCCGCGCCTGCGGCCTGGGCCAGGGCGCTGAGCAGCAGGTCGGCCTGGATCGGCTTGCCGAGGTGGCCGTCGGCGCCGGCGACGCCCGAGGCGGCGAT
>Ga0105240_10004732_pt1 | contig 20544 bp, 19 predicted proteins | sample KBSC54metaG_FD_80426 | JGI IMG/M metagenome (GOLD analysis project Ga0105240, IMG submission 80426) | Corn rhizosphere microbial communities from Kellogg Biological Station, Michigan, USA - KBS C5-4 metaG | ecosystem: Host-associated > Plants > Roots > Rhizosphere > Soil | place: Michigan, USA... | reverse complement strand
GATCAAGGCTTCGATGCCGGCCTTGACGATAGGGGGCGATCCCACCTGGGCCAAGGACAGCACGCTTGCCTGCATCGCGCCGATGCGCGGATCGGCGAAATACGACGTCACATCATTCACTGGCGGCGGCAATTGCCCCGGATTGCCGGTACGGAGGTTGACGAAGGCCTGCTGCAATGAGGTGAAAAGAAATTTCGCTTCTTCGTCGGTGTCTGCCGCCACGACGTTCAGACCCAGCATCACATAGGGCTTGGCGAGAAATTGCGAAGGCCGGAACTGGGCCCGGTAGAACGCCAGCGCTTGCGTAAGATCAGCCGGCGCAAAATGCGAAGCGAAAGCGTAAGGCAGGCCGAGGGCTGCAGCGAGCTGTGCACCGTAAAGGCTGGAGCCCAGCATCCACACCGGCACCTTGCTGCCCTGGCCGGGAAAAGCGCGCACCGGCTGGTTGGGCTGGGGATCGCCCATATAGGCGATCAGTTCCAGCACGTCCTGGGGGAAATTCTCGATATCGCCCTGCAGCGTGCGGCGGAGCGCCAGTGCGGTGCGCGGATCGGTGCCCGGCGCGCGTCCCACGCCCAGATCGATGCGGCCGGGAAAAAGCGCCGCCAAGGTGCCGAACTGTTCGGCGATCACCAGCGGCGCATGATTGGGCAGCATGATGCCGCCGGCGCCGACGCGGATGGTTTTGGTGCCGCCCGCGATATGGGCGATCACCACACTGGTGGCGGCGCTGGCGATGCCGGGCATGTTGTGATGCTCGGCCACCCAATAACGGTTGAAGCCCCAGGCATCGGCATGGCGCGCCAGATCGAGGCTGTTCTTCAAGGCTTGCGAAGCATCGCCGCCTTGCAGGATGGGGGAAAGATCGAGAACCGAAAGGGGAACAGAAACCACCAGGCGACTCGTGAAGAGTTTGCGAGCCTGGAGGTTGGGTTTCCTGAGCCCCCCGTCAAGAGGCCCGATCTGCTATGTAAGGAGCCTGTCAGGCAAAGACGGGCTGGGTTTGATGGCGCCGCCTGCGGCCTATGCTTTTCATCACGCCATATTGGAAAAAGAACAGGGCGAATTTGCTGGCCGTGCCCCAAATCGACATGACCAAACCCCATTGCGTCACGCTGAGGTTCAAGGCCAGAACGAGATTCAGTGCCGCCGAGAAGAACATGAGACCGGCCCAAACATAGCCGAAGGTGACGGCAAGATCCGGCACGAACTCGAGCGCCCGCGGCGGCAGATAGCGAATCATCCAGCCGCGCTTGAGCATGGCCCAGCCCACCAATAGATAGATGACGCTGGGCTTGAGCATCACGAATACGGGATTGTTGGTCACGATTGCGGCGCTGCCGGAGGCCAGTACCACCACAACGCTGATCCATTGCAGCGCGTCCACGGATTTGCCGCGCAGGAAATGCCAACCGATCTGGCCGACCGCCAGCGCCAAGCCCAGGCTCACCGCCAGGGTGGTGTCGTGGGTCAGCGCATAAACGCAAAAGAACAGGATGGTGGAGGCTAGGTCCATCAGAAGGAACCCGGCCGCGGACAAAAGCGATTTCATGCCATCACCGCGCGATAGGCTTTGGGTTCATCGATAGCAAAGCGACGGCGCAGTTCAAGAACCTGTTGCGGCAGAAGCGATTCCCAATCCATGTCGGGAAACCAGCAGCGCGCTTTATAACCGTGACGCAACCCTTCCAGCACGGCGCGGCGCACCTTCCAGGAATCGATCTTGAGAAAACCCATCAGCACGATCAGCCCCATGCCGAGATTGCCGGTATGGGAAAAGGTGAAGGCCAGAAGGCAAAGCTCACCCAAGGGATCGCGGCCATAGCCGGTCAGCGTGTGCGTGAGATCATGCATGTCGCGCATACGCTCGCGGAACAGCCTTACGTCGGGGGTGAGGACTTCCTCGTCCCAGAGCTGGGATGGCGCCACCAGACCTTGCGGCGACAGATTCTCCGCTGCCATGAAGCGTTGATAGATACGTCCCAGGCTGCCTTCGGGCAGAGCCGCCAGCGCCGTGCTGTCCGACAAAGTGGCGAACAGGCTGCGGTGCTCTTCCAGGATGCGCATGCCCATCGGGCTTTTGCGGAAGCGTTCGAACAGGCGGATGCCGGAGCGGCCGCGCATGGCGCGCAGGATGGTGAAGACTTCCTCGGTGGCCTCGGGGTTGGCCAGAAGCCGGCGAACGGCCTTGACGGCCTCAAGCGGGCGGAGCCGAGTGTCGATCGTGGTTTGCACAAGCATGGCGGGTCCTTGTTTCGGCCCACGCAAAATGATTATTATATACAATATTGTCAATAGTGAGGGCCGCATTTTTGGCTAAGCATGTTTCTTCAAGCAAAAACAAAAGGATACGTAGAACCCCGGAAGAGGCGCGACGCCTTATCCTGAAAGCCGCAGAAGCCGGTATGGGGGCTAGCGGGCCAGCTGGATTGCGGCTGGAGGCCGTGGCCAAGGCTGCCGGTGTTTCCCACCCCACCATCCTGCATCATTTCGGCAGCCGGGAAGGTCTGATCCAGGCGCTCAATCTCAAGACCATCCAGCAGCTCAAAGGCGTGCTGCTGGATGTGCTGAGCGCCGCCCCCACCAGCAGCGAGGATGCGATCTCGTCAACCTTCGCTGCTTATCGCGACGGGCTGGCGCAGCGCATGGTGTGGCTGATGCAGAGTAAGCAGCCCATGGGCGCGGTGAGGCTGCCCGCCTTCGACGAATTGGTGGAAGCGCTGCACGCCATGCGGCTGAGATTTTCCGGACCGGAGCCAAAATTCGCTATCGAGGATACCCGCGCTATCGTGCATCTCACCACCATCGCCGCCTTCGGCGATGCCATTATCGGCGCACGCCTCAGACGCGCAAGCGATGCAAAGGAAGAGACGCTTCTTAGAGCACGCTTCGAGCACTGGTTCGGAGAGATGCTGAATGTCTATTTCCGCCAAATGATCTGACGGATCGGGCGCCCGTCAATCGGGCGCTACAATCAGGCATTCGGCGGCGTCATTGCGCCGTCGGACGGCTCAGATTGCGCCAGCAGATAGACGGTGAGGTTCACGCATAGAAGGAACAGGACCGCGATGGCGGGCCCGAAAGTCCAGTTGCGGCTGTAGTTCCAGACCGGCGCGACGGCGACCAGCAGGGCGGCGAGTACAAAAATGAAATTGCGATACATAGATATTCTCGGGGCGCGATTCTTGTGGGCATGAAGTCAGCCCGGCGCAGCGCCCAAGTCCACGAAATTTGGCGGTTAACCCTACCGGCCGGCGCGGCGAATCTGTCTTTGCGGCCCGCATGTTCCTTGCGCGGCCCACCGGCAATGAGGCGTCCAAATCGCCCGAAAAACCGAGTGTTTTTGCGACAAACTTCTTGCCTCGTTGCGGGATTGGAGACCCCGCGAAGCTTGAACCCTAAAGGGAGCCCTTATAGCCTTTATGGCGTTGTCGCCTGCTTCGAAGAGCAGGGTTTTCCTGCTTCTGTTTGCTTTCGCGCACGCGTCCACGCAATTCACCAGGAGAGGGAGCTCCAGACATGACCTTCACAGTTCGAGAAGAAGTAAAAGACGATCTGCTCAGCCGCGGTTTTTCGCGCCGGCAGATGATGCGGGCCGCCATGATCTTCAGCGGCGGGGCAACCGCGCTGACCTTGAGCCCTGAAATGGCTTTCGCGCAGGAAATGAAAGAATCGGGCGCCAAGGTGCGTATCGGCCAGAATGAATGCTGGACGGGTCCCATGGCGCCTGGCGCCAAAGCGGCGGCGGCGGCGATCGCGGTCTCGAACCGCTATTCGCCCAATGACGAGCATGGTCAGTTGGTCCGCGCCATCGCCAAGATCGAGAATGTGCCGGAAGACCACATCATGACTTGGCCGGGCTCGAACGAAGCCTTGGCCCGTTCGGTGGTGGCCTTCTGCTCGCCGACCAAGAGCCTGGTGCAGGCCGACCCGACCTATGAGACCTCGGGCCGCGCCGCCAAGTTCCTCAATGTGCCGATCAAGAGCGTGCCGCTGAAGGCCGACTACAGCCATGATATCCGCGCCATGTCCACGACCGACGCCAATGCCGGCGTGATCTATGTCTGCAATCCCAACAATCCGACCGGCACCATGACGCCGAATTCGGAGATTGCATGGCTGATGGACAACAAGCCGGCGGGCTCGGTCATCGTGCTCGACGAAGCTTATATCCACTGGACCAAGGCCTATCCCAACAACACCAATTCGCATCTGGTGGCCGCGGGCAAGGATGTGCTGATCATGCGCACCTTCTCCAAGATCTTCGGTATGGCCGGAATGCGGATAGGCTACACCATGGGCCGTCCGGAACTGTTGGCCAAACTCCGGCTTCATGATGGCGGCGCCCTATCGGGTCAGCTGCCGGTTCCGTCGGCGGCCTGCGCGGTGGCCAGCCTCACCGACACCGTTTCCATCGCGGCGCGGCGCAAGACGCTGATGGAAAACAGCGCCATGACGGTGGATTTCCTCACCAAGCGCGGTCTGAAGTTGATCCTGCCCACCGAAGCCAACATGCTGATGATCGACTGGAAGACCAAGACCTCGAAGGAAATGCAGGAAGCCTTCCGCAATCAAGGCGTCCTGATCGCGCGCGTCTTCCCCACCTGGCCGACGGTGTCGCGCATTTCCATCGGCTCCAAAGCGGACATGGAAGGCTTCTTCGCTGCCTTCAACAAGGTGGTGTCGGCTTAAGATTGCTTTTCGAAACGACCAATAAGCCCTCCCTCGCGCTGTCGTGGGAGGGCTTATTTTTTGTCGCGGTTCCGGACGGAGTTGCCTAGCGGCAGCGTCGTGGCAACCGCCGCACAGTTTTCCTGGAACCGCTCTTATTTTTTGCGCCAGACGCTGGCGAGCCAGGGTTGCTGTTCGCGCGGCAGGCCGGCAGGCCGGTAATAATGTTCGATTTCCTCGAAGCCTGCGCCGGTGAGAAAGCGCCGCCACTGCGCCAGATCGTGATAAGCGCAATAGCGGCCGTTGAACCAGCCTTCCTCATTGCTGCCGCGGGGATTGGAACTGAACAGCACACCGCCCCGCTTGAGCGTGGTGTGGAATTGCCCGAACACGCGGGGCAATTCGCGGCTGGGGATATGGAACAACGCGGCGTTGGCAAAGAGGCCGTCAAACCGCGCCGGCGGCAGATCAAGCGTCAGGAAATTCTGCCGCCAGACTTCGAAGCCTTCGGCCTCTGCCATGGCGGCGAATTCGGGACAGGCTTCCAGCCCGACCGGGCGATGGCCCAGCGCGGCAAAGCTCTCAAGATCTCTACCCGGCCCGCAGCCCAGATCCAGAATGTCGAACGGCGGCGTGCCTTGGATGGCGGAGAGGAGAGCATTGATGTTCTGGCTGACATCGTGATCGCGGGTACCCTCCCGAAAGGCTTCGGCCCGGCGGGCGTAATCGGCCAGCGTGCACCGCGTGATTTCTGCCAATTTGTCCCGCTTAATTTCATCCGCCATAGAAAGCGCGCCGTCCATACAGCATGGTCACATTGATGCGCCGGTTCTGATAGCCGTCCTTGAAGCGGATCGTATCGGTCTCGTGGAAAAGATCGGAATCGAACACCACGGCGCGGTTGGCGCGATGTGGCACCACGATGGGCTTGGCGCCTTTTTCCGCCAGAAAGGCGCGGATCGCGACCTCATCGGTGTTGTAGCGGGCGAAATCCCAATCGAGCGGCGCTTTCTTGTCCCATACCACCAGCCCGCCGCTTTCGGGATCGGTGTTGGCGTCTTCGGGCGCGATCCAGAAATTTACATTCACCGCCGCTTGATCGGCATGCATGGGAATGCCGGAAAGGCTGTTGTCATATTTGAAGCCCCAGGTGCGGCGCAGACCATGAGTGCCGATGATGGTGGGGAACACGTCGCGCAATTCATCGGCGATCTGCGCCAGCAGCGGGCAGGCGAAGCCGGTTTCCGGCATGGCGCCCAAATAGCCGTTTTTGTAAGGCCGGCGCCAGATGGTTGAGCCCCAGCAGAAACGCCTGAGGCCTTCCAGCGCGTCTTCCGTCAGAAGATTGTCGATCACCACAATCTGCGGATCGCTTTCCCGCCAGCGCCTAGCAATGCGCTCGGCATTGGTGGGATTGACGGCAATTGGGACACGTGCGCCAGGCTCAAGGCGGAAGCCGAGATCGTTGACGCCTATCGAAAAAAGATAATCGCGCTGCTCGGAATCATGACGGCGTTTGTGCGCGGGATCGGTTTCCAATGTCACGGGCTCTTGCCCCAGCATCACCTGAGCATAGTGGCGATAGACCGCCATGCCCTCCGCCGTGCGCTGCATCTCGCACAGGACTGCGCCCTTGCGTGTCAGGCTCTCGGAATTGTCCGGTGCTAAGGCAAGCGCTTTGTCCAGTGCTGCCAAGGCATCGTCGAAGCGCTGGGCGATTTGCTGAAAAGCGGCGCGCGCTTGCCAGGCGGACAAGGCGTTTTCGTCATCCGGAATATCTTTCAAAGTTTCGATGGCTTTCTCGGTCACGGCGCGTTGTTGCAAGACCAGAGCATCGCCGGGCATGATGGCGAGCGCTTGGTCAAAGCTTTCCAGCGCCTCTTCCAGACGCTGCAGGCCCATCAGGGCGCCGCCGCGTCCGGTCCACGCCTTGGCATGGCGCGGCGCAAGCTTGAGCGTGCGATCGAAACTTTCCAAGGCTTCGGGGAAACGGCCCTGCGCCTGCAACGCGGTGCCGCGATTGAGCCAGGTCTGCGCGTGGTTCGGCAACAACGCCAGCGCCCGATCATAGCTTTCAATCGCGGCCGCCAGACGGCCCAGGCGTTGCAGCACTACGCCGCGATTGCCCCAGGCGCCGGCGGCGTCAGGCGTTGCCGCCAGCATCCGGTCGAAATCGGTCACCGCGTCGTCCAGCCGTCCCAATGCGATCAGAGCCAAGGCACGGTGATAGAGTGCGTCGGGAAAATCGGGCTTCAAAGCCAGGGCGCGGTCGAAGCTCGCCAGCGCGTCTTGTGGCGTGCCGACCGCGGCGATCAACATGCCTTGCAGAACCAGGGCTTCCACGGATTTTGGATCAACGGCCAGCGCGGCCCGCAAGGATTCGAGGGCCTCCAGGGGCCGTTGCTGCTGATGTTGCAGCAGCGCCAGCCGGTATTGCAGCTGGAAATTGGGCGGCGACTGCGCCAGGACCTGGCGATAGAGCGCCTCTGCTTCCGCCAGCCGGCCCTCCCGGTGCAGCGCCACCGCCTGGTTGAGAAGCATTTGCAAGGTCATGAAGGAACGCTAGCCCAGCATTAGAGCCAAAACAAAATCATTTCGGCCCTTGATCGCGGGCGGCATGATGTCCAACTCGACGGAGGCGGAAAGCGGAGATACGCCCATGACAGAGAAGCCTGTCCGAATTCCTGGACCCGATCACCCCATCACCATTGCTGTGCATCCGGGCCGCGTCATCGTCCGGCTGGGCGGGCAGGTGATTGCGGACACCAAGAAGGCCCTGGTCCTGAAAGAAGCGAACTATCCCGCGGCGTTTTATATTCCGCGAGAGGACGCCAACATGGCACTGCTTTCGCCCACCAGTCACACGACCTATTGCCCTTACAAAGGCGATTGCAGCTATTTCAGCATTCCTTCTGGTGGGGCGCGTTCCCTCAACGCCGTGTGGAGTTATGAAAAGCCCTATCCCGCTGTGGCCGCGATCAAGGACCATCTCGCCTTCTATCCCGACCGCGTAGACCAGATAGAAAGTTAGTTTTTTTGCGCCCTCTGCCCTACGCAATCTCGAGAGGTTGCTACGGGCTCGGTTGGCTTGGGCGCCAACCTCGACCCACCGCCAGTATGCTTCGCATGTGCTGGGGGGCGACGGAGCACGACCAGGCTTCAACAAGGGCTGGTGCGCCTTGATACCGGCCCGCCTCCCCTTCGGCGCGTAGCGCCTGAAAGGGGAGGTGCCCATAGCAGCGCTTGCGATGCGAAGGGCGGAGGGGTTCAACAAACAAACTCGCTAAAGATCCTGATAGCGGCTTTTCCCTCCGCCATGGTCTCTCCTCGTTACGGAAACTGGAAACGAGGAAAATCAAATGGTCGAGAAAAGTTGCGCCGCCTGCGACTGCGAGCTGGACGGTAATGCCATCAAGGTCACTATCGGTGGCCATGTGGTGGAAGTCTGCTGCGAGGAATGCGCACAAAAGCTGCGCGAAGCCCATGCCGCAGCCAAGGCGAAGGGCTGAACATCATGTCGCTTCGCAACGTAAAGACGCCTTCGGGAAACATCGCTTACGCCGAGCAGGGAGAGGGCCCCGTTGCCCTTTTCGTGCATGGCGTGCTGTTGAACAACCATCTCTGGCGGCATCAGCTGGCCCATCTGTCTGACATCAGGCGCTGCATCGCGCCCGATCTTCTGGCTCATGGCGCGACAGAGGTGACGTCAGGCGGCGATGTCTCCGTCACCGCCAATGCCCGCATGCTGAAGGAATTCCTGGATGCGCTCGGCATCGACCAGGTGGATCTGGTGGGCAATGACAGCGGCGGCGGCATCGCTCAGATATTCGCGGCGAATTATCCGGAGCGGGTACGGAGCTTCACCCTCACCGATTGTGATGCGCACGACAATTGGCCGCCGGAAGCGTTCAAGCCTTTCCTGGCGATGGCGGCGGCGGGCGGGCTTGCGGACACGCTAAACGCCATGCTGAGCGACAAAAGCATCTATCGCTCGAAGGGGGCGCTGGGACCGGCCTATGAGGAGCCGGCAAAGGTCACAGATGCGGACATCGAAACTTATCTGCGTCCGTTGCTCGATAGCCAGCGGCTCAAGGATTTCGAGCGCTTCCTGGCTGCGTTCGACAACAAACACACCTTGGCGATCGAGGGGCGACTCAAAAAGTTGACCGCGCCCACCTTGATCGTGTGGGGCACCGATGATGTCTATTTTCCCGTCGAATGGGCGCGTTGGCTGGCTTCCACCATTCCCGGGACGAAGCGAAAGGTGGAACTGACAGGCGCGCGCATTTTCTTCCCCGAGGAACGGTGGCAGGAATTCAATCGCGAGCTGCGGGCTCACTGGGCCTCAAGTGGCGAAGCGGTAGGCCCTTAAAAAAGGCTTCAAGTAGCGAAGCGGCAGGCCATTAAAAAGGCTTCAAGTAGCGAAGCGGCAGGCCATTAAAAAGGCCTCAAGTAGCGAAGCGGTAGGCCATTAAAAAAAGGCACAGGCGAGCTAACCAAGGAAGCAACTATGGTGCACATCTTCCTGGAACGGATCCAAAGCCCCTTGGGCGAAGTGATCGTGGGGACGGACCAGGAAGATGCGCTGCGCATCCTGGATTTCACCGACTACGAAGCGCGGATGGTGAAATTGCTGGATCGCCAATATGGCAAGGGCAAGGTTGTGCTGGAAAAGGCGCGTAAAGCGTCGGAAGCCGGACGCGCCCTTGCCCGTTATTTCAGCGATGACCTCCGTGCGATCGAAAAGCTGAAGGTCGCCAATGGCGGTACGGACTTTCAACGCAAAGTCTGGAAGGCACTCCGCGCCATTCCGGCCGGGCGCACCACCAGTTACGGCGCGCTCGCCAGAAAGCTGGGCCTTCCCCAAGCGGCGCGGGCCGTGGGGCTCGCCAATGGCGCCAATCCCATCGCCATCGTGGTGCCTTGCCATCGCGTGATCGGGGCCAATGGCAGCCTCACCGGCTATGGCGGCGGCATGCACCGCAAAGAGTGGCTTTTGAAGCACGAGGCTCGTTAGCCCGGTGTTCCAAATCGGAACAATCTCAACCGGCAAAGCCGTTTTCCCATGGCATGGAAGATGAAGCTTCTCCGCCAGGAGCGTTCACGCCTTTGCGGGCGCAAGGAGCATGGCATGCCGATGAGAACCCTGAATTTGCTGACATCCGTGCTGGTCGGCGCGGCAATCACCGTCAGCCCGCTTGCTGCCGAAGCCGGCGGCATGTCCCATATGGGCACATATGACGGCATCTCCAGGCCGGCGCCGGCCGCAACCTGCGGGCCCGCGCCCAGCCATCCCAGCCACCCGGTCACGATCAACAACAACATCAATGTCTATAAGCGCACCAGCATCGATAACAACATCAATGTCTACAAGCCGGTGACCATCAACAAGACGATCGACAATTCCAAGAATATCGACATCACCAACAATATCGACAATTCGAAGAACATCGATATCACCAAGAATATCGACAACTCCAAGACCATCAACAATTCCAAGAATATCAACATCAACAAAAGCATCGTCATCAACAAAGGCGGCAACAATATCTCGGTGAGCGCCGAGGCCTCCGCCAGCGCGTTCGCCAATGCGGCTGCTTTTGGTGCCGGCGTTGGTGCGGCTGCGATTGTGGTGGGCGGCGGCGGCTTTGCTCCGGAAGCGCCTCAGGCCTTTATCGGCGGTGAACTCGGCGCTCTGTCCGTGGCGGCGGCGCCCCAGCAATGCACCATCGAAGAAGCCACCATCGTCAAATCCATTCACGCGGTCTGCGTCACTGCCGACTATCATGAATTTCCCGCCTCGCACATGACGGGCGATACCTGGATCAGCGCCAGCTATGAAGGCGAAGTGGCGCGCTGCATCCCCGGTGCGCATCTGAAGATCAATATCGGCAAGGTGGTGCAATCGGACCAGGGTCTGGCAGCCGGCATCTCCAAGGGTCAGATGCTGGAGTGCGGCCCGCACGACGCGTTGCGTCACTTCAAAGACGGCATGTTGAAATGCGCGCCCGCCGTGCCGGTGCCCGACTGCACCGAGCGCACAAATTTGCGCAAATATGGCAGCGCCGACATGTTCTTCTCCTATCGCGCCCAGGTTTGCCTGGAAACGCATGAGGAATATTCGGAGAAGATGGCGTCCGCCGGCCGTTAGAGGCCTTGCGAAAAGACCCTGATCCGGATCAATTGGCGCCGCTTACGGGGTTTTCTTTGCGCATTCTCTATCATCATCGCACCGCCGCGCTGGACGGCATGAGCGTCCATATCGAACAGCTGGTGTCGGCCTTACGCGCCCGCGGGCATGACGTGCGTGTGGTGGGACCGACGTCGGGCGAAAAGAAAGCCGGCGGCAGCGGCGGGCTGGAGAAACTATCCGACACGTTGCGCGCCATCCTGCCTGCCGCCGCGTTCGAGCTGCTCGAGCTCGCCTATAATATTCCCGCCTATCGCCGCCTCAGGCGCGAAGCCGAAGCTTTCAGGCCCGATGTGCTTTACGAACGCAACAATCTTTATCTTCTGGCCGGGCTCTGGCTGAAGCGCCGTCTGAGGCTGCCGATGATCCTGGAAATCAACGCGCCTTTGTTCGAAGAGCGCAACCGCTTCGGCAAGCTGAAGCTCAAAGGCGCGGCGCAGCGGGCAGAGCGCGCGCTATGGCAGGGTGCCGATGCGGCGTTGCCGGTGACGCAAGTGCTGGCGGACATGGTGGCGAAGATTCGCGGTTCTCGCGGCATGCATGTGATTCACAATGGCGCCGATCTCGACCAAGCGCCCAAATCCGATCTCAAGGCGCGACTTGGCCTTGAAGGCAAAGTCGTGCTGGGCTTTGTCGGCTTCGTGCGCCCCTGGCATGGGCTGGAATGGGCTATTCGCGCTTTGCCGCGTCTCAGCGCAAATGTCGAACTTCTGGTCGTGGGTGATGGGCCCGCGCAGCAAAGTCTGGAGCAGGAAGCAGAAGCGCTGGGCGTCGGACAGCGCGTGCATTTCGTGGGGCGCGTGCCGCACCAGGATATCGCGTCTTATGTTCAAACCTTCGACATCGCCTTGCAGACCAAAGCGGTGGCCTATGCCTCGCCGCTCAAGATGTTCGAATATATGGCGCTCGGCCGGGCCATCATCGCGCCCGATCAGCCGAACCTGTGTGAAATCCTCAAACCCGATATCGACGCGCTCTTGTTCGATCCCGCCGATGAAACATCCTTTTTTTCCGCGCTGGAGCGATTGAGCTGGGATCAAGAATTGCGCGCCAGATTAGGCGCCGCCGCGCGCCGGTCGGTGGAGGAGACGCCGTTCACCTGGGCGGAAAATGCCCGCCGCGTGGAAGAAATCGCACAGGGCCTTTTGGCCAAAACCGCGCGCTCCAACGCCTGATCACAGTTTAATTAACCATATAAACCAAGCCTTTCAGCGTCGCTGGAAAGGCGGCTTGCCTTAAGCGTCAAGCTTTTTCTAATCTTCGTTAGTCTTAACGGCGCAGTTCAGTTCTCAGCGCCTTTCCATTTTTCATTGGCATTCTGATGTGCGGCGAAAGCCGGGGTTCTGTGTACCGTGCGCGGCCGACAAGACGCGCGGTCATGGTGGGGCGAAGAAGATGGCGCGATTGTCAGATCGGGGAACCGGCTTGGTTTTTATGGCCGTTCTCGGGTTGGTCACGGGGTCGCTTGGAACCGCGCGTGCGGCATTGCCCGAACATCCGCGCGAAACCGCACAGCCGCTTCCGGCGCCTTCCAGCGTTCAACTCATACGGGTCCAGCTCGGCTCATGGCGAACGGCAATTGAAGCCGCCAAGGGCTGGGACCGCATCCAGAAGCGGGCGGGCAACACCATGAATGGCCTGTCGCCGCGCGTGGTTCCGGCCAATCTGCCAGGCCGCGGCACCTTCTACCGCTTGTGGGTAGGTCCTGTTCTGAAAGCTAGCGCAGGGCGTCTTTGCGCCCAATTGCAATCGCGACGCATAGACTGCATCCAAGCACCGAATGATGGGCCCGCCGCAGTTCCCCATACCGGTGTCTATCAGGCCAATGAGAATCCCTAACGCGCCTGTTAACTGTCACCTTTTTGCTAACCTTGGTTCACTGAGAACTGCGACAAACTTCAGGAAATATTATAGTCTGTAAGTTGTAATTCAGGCCAAGAATGGCTGTTCGCGCGCCAGCCAAATGCGCGGGTGTATGACCTGTATTTGGACGGCGTAACGGCCGGCAAGCCCCGCAACGCGGTGACATGGTACGGAGTTTGCTTGAAGTCTGGCGATTGGATTGCAATTGGGGGGTTAATATGAATCGCGTTCTGCTGTCGAAGATCGCAGGCTTAATTCTGTTTCTGGTGCCGGTGGCGGCGCATGCCCAGGCCAATGCCGCGCCTCAAATGCCTGCGATGGATCCGGCGGTCGCCGCCAATTACCTGATCGGCCCGGGCGACGAATTGCAGATTTTCGTGTGGAAAAACCCGGATTTGTCCGTGACCGTGCCGGTGCGTCCGGATGGTAAAATTTCCGTGCCGCTGGTCGCCGACATGCAGGCCCAGGGCAAGTCGCCCACCCAACTCGCCACCGATCTGCATGGCGCGCTGGCCAAATATATTCAAGACCCTGTGGTCAGTGTGATGGTTAAGACCATTTCCGCGCCGGGCAGTTCCGCTTCAATCCGGGTCATCGGCGCTGCTGCCACGCCCAAATCCGTCCCATACCGGGCCGGCCTCACGGTTCTCGATGTCATTATCGATGTGGGCGGCCTCACCACTTTTGCCGCCGGTAACGACGCCCAGCTGATCCGCAACCAGGGAGGCGCCAGCCGCAGCATTCCGCTGCATCTGCGCGATCTGATGAAGGGCGGCGACATGAAGGCGAATGTGGCGCTCATGCCGGGCGATGTGATCAGCATTCCGGAGCGCGGCTTCTGACAAAGCGGCCGGACCGCCATCAGCGGGACGGCCATCAAAATGGAAAATATCCCTGCCCGCCCGCGGGCGATCTAACGAGACGAAAACAGAAACATGGTCGGCGCCGTCCTCACTCTTCTCTATGACGAAATGGTCCGTATCTGGTGCTATCGCTGGACTGCGATCATCACCGGCACGCTGCTCTTTCTTATCGGCGCCGCCTATGTGATGCGGATGCCCAACGTCTATGACTCCTGGGCGCAGATCTATATCAGCAAGCAGACCCCCATCACCCAGGCCGCTTCCAACGTGTCGCTGGTGGGCAACGAATATGGCAGCACCTATGTCGTGCAGAAGACCATCCTGAACGACCAGAATCTTCGTAAAGTCGCTCAGCAGCTCAATCCGTCGCTCAATCGCCTCACGCCCGGCGCCCAGCAAGCCGCGATCGCAAGTCTGCGCAGCCGCATCCAGCTCGAGCCCGATCAGGGCGACGGCTTTGTCGAATTCCACTACAAGGCCCAGGATCCCAAGCTCGCCAACCGCACCGTGCAGCTGCTGGTGAATTTGTTCGTGGAAGCCAATGACGACCGCGCCGAGCGCGATTTGAACCAGGCCGACTTGTTCCTGGATGCGCAGCTCGCCGTCTATCAGCGCAAGCTCACGGAATCGCAACAGAAGCTGGCGGAATTCCGTCAGCGCTATGGCCAGACCGCGCCCGTCGCCGATTCCGCCGAAGAGGCCGAAGCCGTGGGTGACGTCGCCTCCGCGCGTGCCGCCCTCAGCACCGCGCTGGCCCGCGACGGCGCTGCGGCGCCACAGCTGGACCAGATCGCGCAGCTGGAAGGCAGGATTGCCCAGCTGCGCCTGCAATATACAGATCAATATCCCGACGTGATCGCGGCCAAGCAGCAGCTCGCCATGCTGAAGCAGGCGCTGCCCCAGGCCAAAGTCGGCGAGAGCCCGGCTGTGATTACCGCGCGCGCCGAACTTGCCAATGCCCAGGCCCGCCTGCGCAAGGCCCGCTTCCGGCCCGAACTGCCGCCCCAAATCGCCAGCCAGGAAGCCGAGCTGAAACGCACCGACGATATTCTGCGCACATCCTATCAGGAACTTCTGTCGCGCCGGGAAGCCGCCAAGATGTCGCTTGCCGTCTATGGCGCCAACAACAAAGCCAAATATCAGATCACCAATCCGCCTACGCTTCCCGCTTTCCCGTCCGGCCCCAATCGCCCGCTCTACATGATGGCGCTGGTCTTCGTGTCCGTGCTCGGCGGCATTGGCGCGGCCTATCTGCGCGGCGCGATCACAGGTGTGTTCGTGGCGCCCCGGGAACTGGAAGACGCGTTCCAGCTGCCGGTCATCGGCACGATTTCTTGGGAAGAGACTTGGCATACCGGCGCCGCGGCCGAGAATCCGCGCCACGCTGCCATCTATGTCGCTTTCGGTGCCGTCTTGCTGGTCGCCACGGTCTTGGTGCTGTTCTCCATGTCGCCCTGGCTTCAGGCACTTTACCGTAGCTATTCGGCAACTTTGTTGCATCAATTCGTGAGATAAAGGGCGGCAGACCGCGATGAATGAGATGAAAAAAGTCCCTTTTTCGAGCCGCGCTTTTCCTGCCGATGTGACCCCGGTTGATGGCAGCATCATCACATCGGATCAGACCCAGATCATCGCCCCGGCCAAGGATCTTTCGGATCTGGAAAGCCGTCAGGACCGCGGCGGTGTGGTCAAGCGGGTCGGTTCGGTCGCCACCCCGCACTTCGACGAATCCCGCACACGCGAGGATTTCCGCGTCGTGAAGCGCCACATCCTGTCGCGCATCGATGGCGAGCATGGCGAGAAGGACAAGGATCCCAGAACCATCCTGGTCACCAGCGCCAGTCCGCAGGAAGGCAAGACCACGGTCGTGCTGGGACTGGCCATGAGCTTCATTTTCGAGCGCGATTACAGCGTGATCCTGATCGACGCCGATATGCGCTCGCCCGAATTGTCGCGCCGCATGGGACTGGCGGGTGAGCTGGGCCTCTTGGACTATCTGGAGAATGACGAGATCGGGATCGAGGACATCGTCTATCCCACCAGCGTCAAGGGCGTTTATGCCGTCCCCTCGGGGCTTCCCCGCATCACCGCGCCGGAACTGATCGCCAGCGAGCGGATGACCCTGCTGCTCAAGACCTTCCATGACGGTTCCGCCAAAAGGATCGTGATCATCGATTCGGGTTCCGTGCTGGCCTGCAGCGAGACGGTTTCACTGGCCGGCTATGCCGGACAGCTTCTGTTTGTTGCCGCTAAGGGACAGACCCGGCGGAAAGATATTGATGAGGGCCTGGGGATCCTCCACCGCCAGGCCGGGCCGATTGACGAGTCCCGGGTTGCTATGGTCTTCAATAAGACCGATCAATCACGGTCGCCGGTTAGGTATTCCAGGAATTCCTGACGTGGCGTCACGTTTGTGTGGCGAGGGGATATGCAGCTTTTGGGGGTATTAAGGACCGGCCGCGCCGGCAAGGTTGCGGGTGGTTGCGCCCTTTTGCTCGCCCTGGGTGTGCCTTATTCCGCTTCGGCCCAGGTCGCCGGTCGCGGTATGGAAGTGGGCAACATGCTCAGCGCCGGGGCCTTCGCAACCAAGGGCGAGGTCGATACCCGCGAGCTGGCCGTCACCCCTCTGGTGGGTCTGCAGGAGACCTTTACCGACAATGCCTTCCTGACCCCGAACAACAAGGAATACGACTTCATCACCCGGCCCATGGCCGGCGTCCAAGTGGTATCCCAGGGCGGCCCTGCGGTGGGGAGCTTGCTGGCGCATGTCTATTACGATGCCTATGCGCGGGCGGATTCGCTGAGCGGCTTTTCCGGGGACGCCCAGGCCAGCGGCACCTACACGCTGGTGCCCGCCTTCCTGATGATCGACGCCAACGGCTTTTTGACCAATACCTATACCTCCAGCTTCGGCGTCGCCGCCGAAGATCGCGCCGGTCTGGCCAATCGCGTGCAAGTGGCCAGCTACACCCTCGGCCCGCGCGTGACCACCACGATCGGCGATTTCGCCGATTTCACCGCCTTCGGTCATTTCTCGCAGATCTTTTTCGAGGATCCGAACGGCAGCAGCGCGGTGGTTCCAACCGATTCCACCATCGAGCAGGGCGCCGCGACGCTGGATACCGACTCCCGCTTTACCGGATTTCAGTTCGTCACCGCCCTGCAATACGCCCGTGACGACCACAACTTCGAAAGCTACAGCGGGTTGCAGACGGCGTATGTCAATATCACCGAGGATCTGCGCGTGATTGCGCGCGGCGGCTACGACGCCGCCACAGACCCCGGCATTGTCGATATCCACGCGCCGATCTGGAGCGGGGGTCTCGAATACGCCATCAACCCGCAATCGAAGGTCTCGCTGGAGCGCGGCGAACGTTTCAATCACGTCGCCTGGACCGCGAACCTGCACCTGCAACTGTCCGACAGGATCTATGCGGATGGCCGCTATACCCAGATCCTGCAGCCGACACAGATCCAGATTGGCGGCAGTTTCGATCAATTTCTGACGCAAGCATCGACGCTGCCGCAGCCGCTGGCCTCGGGCACCTTCGGGATCAACAACAATTTGAACGACCAGGTCTCGCTCAACAAATTGGCGGACCTTCATCTGGTCTATCAATTCGAAGACGATACCATCGATTTCGGGGCCTACTGGAACGACCAGATGTTCCTGGCGCTTAACCGGCGCGGCCAGTCGGTGGTCGGCACGGTCGATTACAGCAGAGTGATTGCCGAGGATTTGAACGCTTCGGCGGGTGTTTCCTATTGGCGGACTTTGTCCAATCCCATATTCCCTGCCAGCGAATTTTTCGCTGGCCGCCTGAGTCTGCAATATGACATCAATCCCACCATGCGGGCCTATGCCGGCTACACCTATTCCCATCAGGCTCTGTTGGGTCTGAACGGCACCACCGTCACCGAGAATTTGCTTTACGCCGCGATCACGCGGCGCTTCTGACGGTTGCCATGAAGTCCGTGCCGGAGCCTTCCGCCATCGTCAACGCCCTGTCGGTGGATGTTGAAGATTACTTTCAGGTTCAGGCGCTTTCCGAGGCTTACACCCGCGAGGATTGGGAGCGTTGCGAGTCCCGGGTGGAACGCAACACCAACGCTGTGCTGGAGATTTTTGCCGAAACCGGCGTCAAGGGCACCTTCTTCACCTTGGGCTGGATCGCCGAACGTCATCCGCAAGTGGTGCGCGCCATTGTGGCGGGCGGTCACGAAATCGCCAGCCATGGCTATTGCCATTTCCGCGTCGATTCGCAGTCGCCGGAAGATTTCCGCGCCGATATCCGCCGGACCAAAGCGATCCTGGAGGATATCGGCGGCATGGCGGTGAAAGGCTATCGGGCCGCCACCTTCAGCGTGGGCGACTCGACGCCCTGGGCCTGGGCCGTGCTGGAAGAGGAAGGCTATCGCTATTCTTCCAGCATCTATCCGGTGAAGCGGGACAATTACGCCAATCCCAATGCGCCGCGCGGCGTCTATCGTCCGGCAGGCACGCGGAATCTGATCGAGATTCCCATCGCCACGGTCCGGATCGGCGCCAAGAATTATCCCGCTGGCGGCGGCGGCTATTTCCGGTTTCTGCCTTATTGGGCGTCACGCGCCGCGATCGCGCGCATCAATCGCCGGGACCAGGCGCCTGCGGTTTTCTATCTGCATCCGTGGGAAATCGATCCGGGCCAGCCGCGCGCCGAAGGCATCTCCGCCAAGTCACGCTTTCGGCATTATCTCAATCTCGCAAAGACCGGCGAGCGCTTGCGCCGGCTTACCCGCGATTTCCGCTGGGGCCGCATGGATCAAATCTTTCTGGATGGATCTTCGGAACGGGCGCCGACCCTGACCCGTCATGCTGCTGCCTGACACGGACGCGGCCTCGGCCGAATGGGACGCTTTTGTCACGTCCCAGCCCCAATCCAATTTCTTTCAACTTTCCGGCTGGCGCAAAGTGGTCAAGCGCGCCTTCGGCCATGATTGCCCGTATCTGGTGACACATCGCGATAGTGCCATTGCGGGCGTGATGCCGCTGACCGAGATCAAGAGCCGGCTCTTTGGGCATTTCCTGGTCGGCAACGGCTTCACCGTCGGCGGCGGTCCCCTGGCGGACGGGGCCGAAGCGCTCGCCGCGTTGTTGGCAGAAGCCGAAGAACTGGGCCGTACGCGCCAGGTTGCCTATATCGAATTGCGCGATTGCGGCAAAGCCGGCCCCGGCTGGCAAGCGAAAGACGATCTCTATGCCGGTTTCGAAGGCCCGATTGCGGCCAAGGAAGACGACAATCTGAAACAGATTCCCAGAAAGCAGCGGGCGGTGGTTCGCAAAGCCCTGGAGCAGGGCTTCACCATTTCCATCGAACGGTCCATCCAGCCTTTCTTCGATCTTTATGCCCGCACCTTGCGCGATCACGGCACGCCGATCCTGCCGCGGCGCTTTTATGAAAGCCTGCTGACGGTGTTCGGCGAAGCCTGCGAGATTCTCACCGTCCGCAAAGATGGCGTGCCGACATCCAGCGTGATGAGCTTCTTTTATCAGGGCAAGGTGTTGCCCTATTACACGGGCAGCATTCCCGAAGCGCGCCGGAGCGGCGCCAACGACATGATGTATTGGGCACTGATGCGCCGCGCGGTGGAGCGAGGCGCCACCATTTTCGATTTCGGGAGGAGCAAGGTCGGCACCGGGCCTTACAGCTTCAAGAGCAATTGGGGCTTTCAGCCGCGGCCCATAACCCACCAATATCTGCTGATCGGGCAGGGTACGTTGCCCAATCTCAATCCCACCAATCCCCGCTACGCCAAGGTGATCGCGGCCTGGCAGAAACTGCCGATCGCCGTCGCCAACACGATCTCACCCTTTATCAGCCGCGATTTGGCCTGATCTTCCATGCAGCAGCCGTGCGATAAGCTCGTCGAGCCGGTCCAGATGATGCGCCCAGCTGTGATGTTCAATCACCGCGGCGCGGGCGTTCGCGCCCAGAGCCTCCGGCGCGCGTCCCTCCAACACCGTCACCACTCTGTCCGCAAATTCCGCCGCACCGCTCGCTACCAGAAGATCCTGGCTGGGCCGCGCGGTGATGCCGTCCAGCGCTTCCGGCGTGGTCACCACCGGCTTTGCCATCGCCATGCCTTCCAACACCTTGTTCTGGATGCCGCGGGCGATCTTGAGCGGGGTCACGATCACGGCCGCTTGCTGCAACCAGGGCCGCATGTCGGGCACCGAACCCGCCACAGCCACGCCCGGAAGCGAGGCCAGCGCCAGCACGGACGCTGCGGGCTTAGCACCCACGATATTGAGATGCGCATCCGGAACGGCGCGGCGGATCAGGGGCAGGATATCGTTCGCGAACCAGCTCACCGCTTCGATGTTGGGCTTGTAATCCATGGTGCCGCTGAAAACGATGCTGCCCGGCTGCACGGCACCGAACGCGGCGTGTGGCTGAAAGAAATCCGTGTCCACGCCATTGGGCATGACTTCAAGCGCGTCGGCCTCCGGAATGAGGCGCGAGAAGATTTTTCGCTCGGTTTCGGACACGAAGAGATTTGCGGCGGATGCCGCCGCGACGCGGCTTTCGTAGCGAACCAGGCGGCGGAATTCTGTTCCATAGAGCACGCGCTTAGGCCCCTGGCTTGCCGCTTCATAAGCCCGCCATTTTTCGGCATCGGCATCCACGAAGTCGGTCACGAGCTTCGTCTTTCCCGGAAGACGGCCCAGCACGAACTGGGCGGCGGCGGAGGAGAAGACGAATACCAGATCCGGTTCGAACTCCTTCAAGATCCGATCGCACCAGCGCATCAGCCCGGGATGGTAAAAGCGCTTGACACTGAGCGGGCCGCCGCTGAGGGCGGCTCCGGTCAGGTTGACGCCGGTCTGCCAAAGCCCGACCGGACCGAAATAGGCGTCCCGGAAATCGCGCTTGGCTTCGCCCAGATGCGCCAGGTCGGCAGGATCGTCGGCGGGCG
>Ga0105240_10004727_pt1 | contig 20549 bp, 21 predicted proteins | sample KBSC54metaG_FD_80426 | JGI IMG/M metagenome (GOLD analysis project Ga0105240, IMG submission 80426) | Corn rhizosphere microbial communities from Kellogg Biological Station, Michigan, USA - KBS C5-4 metaG | ecosystem: Host-associated > Plants > Roots > Rhizosphere > Soil | place: Michigan, USA... | reverse complement strand
CTGGCCAGCGCCAGCTCCCTCCACGCGCAGGACGGCAAATCCGCGCCCTACCCAACGATGGCGCCGATCGAGCAATACCGCATCGCTAATCGCGACGACGAAATCGCCCTCGCGCGCAGCGCTGCTCCGCCATCGGTTTCAGCCGACGCCGAAGTGCTCGTTCTCGGCAGCCGCGGCTTCGAAACCGCAGTCAAGGGCAAAAACGGCTTCGTCTGCATCGTCGAACGCTCCTGGGCCAGCGGGTTCGACGATGCGGAGTTCTGGAATCCCAAACTGCGCGCGCCGATCTGTTTCAACACGCCAGCCGCACATTCCGTCGTGCCGCAGTTCCTGAAGCGTACCGAGTGGGCACTGGCCGGCGCCTCCCGTCAGGAAATGATCGAGCGCAGCAAGGCCGCACTCGCGAGCAAGTCCTTCATTGCTCCCGATCCGGGTTCGATGTGCTACATGATGTCGCCGCAGGGCTATCTGTCCGACAAGGACGGCCGCGCAATGCCGCACCTGATGTTTTTCCAACCGCGCGTTGCGGCGGCGGCGTGGGGCGCCAATCTTCCCGGTTCGCCGGTCATCGCGTTCGAAGGCAGCGACATCGAACCGGTCACCGTGTTTATCGTCCCGGTGCGGAAGTGGTCGGACGGCACGCCCGCCCCCGATCATCACGCGAAGTGAGCACGGCGGGCGCACCAGCTCACGGGATTGATTTGTTTCTTTGGCTCAATCCCGCAACGCCGCTTCCTCGCGCCCCTGTTGCCGGATCTGCGCCTCCTTGCGCGCCTCGTCGATGGACGCCATCACGGCGTCCACATCGGCGCTGCTGTCGTCGAAAACGAACTTGCCGGTCAACGCGGAATCCGGCAACAACTCGCCCTTCTCGAACAGCGCCCACATCTCCTCGCCGTAGTGCGTGAGCGCAAGCGTGGGCGCGAAGCGCGCCAGCGTGTCGCGCAGGTTGTGCACGTCGCGCAGCAGCATCGCACGCGCCGCGTTGTTGCCGGCGGCACTGACTACCTGCGGGAAATCGATGATCACCGGCCCGTCGCGCGTGACGAGTACGTTGTATTCGGACAAGTCGCCATGCACGAGGCCGAGGCACAGCATGCGCACCACATCGCGCATCAACACGGCGTGGAATGCGAGCGCCTGTTCCGCGGTGAGTTCCACTTCGCCGAGGCGCGGCGCATTGTGTCCATCCGCGTCGACGAGCAGATCCATCAGCAACACGCCATGGAAGAACCCGCGCGGCCGCGGCACGTGCACGCCGGCCTCGCTCAGCAGATAGAGCGCATCCACCTCGGCGCTCTTCCACTCGGATTCCTGCTCACGGCGGCCGAACTTGCTCGCCTTGGCGATCGCACGCGCCTGCCGGCTGCCGCGAAACTTGCGTCCTTCCTGATACTGCACACGCGCCTGGAAGCTGCGCTGCGCCATGTCCTTGTAGACCTTCGCGCACAGTTCGTCGCCGCCGGAACGAACCACGTACACCGACGCTTCCTTGCCGCTCTTGAGCGAGCGCAGCACCGCGTCGATCACGCCATCGTCGATCAGCGGTTGCAGGCCTTTGGGAATCTTCATCGAGTCGAAACTGCCTGCTGGAGAACCGCTATTATCAGCGATCGGCGCTTGCAAAAGTGAGCGCCATTTTGGTCGAAGAATGGTCGCCGGGGTGCATGATCCGAGCAGACCGCGATCGCAGCGCGCACCTTGACCGAATCGCATCCTGCCGGGAGGCAACTGGAATTTTCATGACCCCTCACCCGCCGCCCGAGCAGACGCATTGGCCAGACGGCGCCATTTTCACGCTCGGCCATTCCACCCTGCCGATCGAGCGCTTCATCACAATGCTGAGAATCTACGCTATCGAGTGGCTCGCGGATATCCGCACGGTGCCTGCTTCGCGCCACAATCCGCAGTTCCAGAGCGGCGCACTCGCTGCCAGTCTCGCCGCGAAACAGATCGAATACACGCATATGGCAGCACTCGGCGGGCTACGCCACGCACGCAAGGACTCGATCAACACCGGCTGGCGCAACACGGGCTTTCGCGGCTACGCCGACTACATGCAAACCGCCGCGTTCGAGGAAGGACTCGAAGCGCTGATCCAGATGAGCCGGCAGCAGCGCGTCGCGATCATGTGCGCCGAAGCCGTGCCATGGCGCTGCCACCGCTCGTTGGTCGCAGATGCACTGGTCGTGCGCGGCATGCCCGTGGTTGAGATCCTGTCCGCTAACGATTACCGCATGCGCACGCTGACACCGTTCGCGCATGTCGAAGGGACGTCGATCACCTACCCGCCCGAGCAGGGATTGCTGCTCTGACGCGCGGCCGAAGTACACTTGCCTGCGATCCGCCTTTCGCAAAACCCCATTCTCCGGCAACCCCGCACATGAGCCAACCGATTCGACACAATCCGCTGTGGACGCTGGTGGTGCCCCCCTTGGGCATCGTCATTCTCGCGCTGTCGTGGGCGCTGCCGGGCATGCCCGGCCTCCTCGCGCTGCTCGTGCTCGGGCTCGTCGGCAGCGTGATCGCCTCGGTGCACCACGCGGAAGTAATCGCGCATCGCGTCGGCGAACCGTTCGGCACGCTGGTGCTTGCGCTCGCGGTCACGGTGATCGAGGTCGCGCTGATCGTGTCGATGATGCTGTCCGGTGGCGAAGCGACCTCCGGTCTCGCCCGCGACACGGTGTTCGCCGCGGTCATGATCATCCTCAATGGAATCGTCGGCGCCAGCCTGCTCGTCGGCGGCGGCCGCCATCGCGTGCAGGGTTTCAAGCTCGAAGGCATCAATGCCGCGCTCGGCATGCTGACGGTGATCGTGGTGTTCACGCTGATTCTGCCGAACTATTCCACCAGCGCGCCCGGACCCGTATACACCAGTAGTCAGTTGCTGTTCGTCGCCGTGGCGACACTGGTGCTGTTCGCCGCGTTCACCGTATTCCAGACCATCCGCCATCGCGAGTACTTTCTGCCGAAGGAAGGCGAAGGCGACGATGCGGACGAGCACGCAACCCAGCCGACGAACGCGGAGACCCTGACCAGCCTCGGCCTGCTGCTCGTCGCCCTCGTCGCCGTCGTGCTGAGCGCGAAGGGCATCTCGCCATCGATCGAAGCCGCGCTGCACGCTGCCGGGGCACCTGCGGCCACGGTCGGCATCCTCATCGCCGCGATCGTGCTGCTGCCGGAAAGCGTCGCCGCGATCCGCGCCGCGCATGCCAATCGCCTGCAGACCAGCCTCAACCTCGCGATCGGCTCGGCGATCGCCAGCATCGGCCTGACCGTACCGACCGTTGCCGCGCTGTCGCTGATCATGGGCTGGCCGCTTGCGCTCGGCATCGACATGAAATCAACCGTGCTGCTCGTGCTGTCGCTGTTCGTCGTCTCGATCTCGCTACGCACGGGACGCACGACGATGCTGCCTGGCGTGGTGCACCTGGTACTGTTCGCCGCGTACCTGTTCCTGAGCTTTGTGCCTTGACGAGCCGCGGCGGACCGCACGGTTCCGGCGGATCACGCCAAGTCTTTCGTCTCCGCCGTGCGGGAATTTCTCGCTATCACCCGGAACGAGACCGAATCGGCGCCGTAATGCCGCAGAATCAACCCGCGGCCTTCTTCACCAGCGCGCTGAGTTTCGCCTCCCCGGCTGCAGTCACCTCCTTCAACGCGTAGGAAGTCGGCCACATCGCGCCGTCATCGAGAGCCGCCTTGTCGTTGAAGCCGAACGTGGCGTATCGATCACCGAACTTGCCCGCATCCTTGAAGAAACAGACGACTTTTTCATCCTTGGTGTATGCGGGCATGCCGTACCAGGTTTTCGGCATGAGCTCCGGTGCCGCGGCGGTGACGAGGGCGTGCAGGCGCTTGGCCATGGCGCGATCGGGCTCTTTCATCTTGGCGATCGCCGCAAGTATGGCGCGCTCACCTTCCTCACGACTCTTATTCATGCGCGCTTCGGCCTTCAACTCCTGCGCGCGTTCCTTCATCGCTGCGCGTTCCTCGGCGGTGAATCCTTCAGATTTCTTGCTCGTCGCAGCGGTGCTCTTGACTGACTTGCCTGCGCTTTTCTTTGCAGCCTGGCTCATAAAAATTCCTCGTGTCGATTCGGATGGGACTCTCAACCGCGTTCCTGCACGCGCAGCAGATTGCCGGCGGGATCGCGCACGGCGCAGTCGCGCACGCCGTACGGCTGCATCGTGGGCTCTTCGACGACTTCAGCGCCGCTGGCCTGGATGCGCTCGAAAGTGGCATCGAGGTTCGGCGTGGCCAGCAGCATGATCGCGTAGGTGCCCTTGGCCATCATCTCGGCAATGGTGCGCTTTTCTTCATCGGTGACGCCGGGACTCGCGGCCGGCGGGAACAGGACGATCGAAGTGCCGGGCTGGTCGGCCGGGCCGACCGTGATCCAACGCATGCCGTTGTAACCGACATCGTTGCGCACCTCGAAACCGAGCGTGTCGCGGTAGAACGCCAGCGAGGCGTCCGGGTCGTTGTGCGGGAGGAAACTCGAAAAAATGCTGATGCTCATGGTGCTCGTGCTCACTGCTGGAAACGAGTCGTCATGCTATGCCTGCTCTGCAGCTGGCGCTTCTTCATTCCTGATCAGTTGCGTCCGGATCGGCCGGGTTACCTGTCTTGCGACACAGGACGGCATCCCCGCCGTCGCCTGCGCCGCCTCCTGCCGATAGACGCTGGGCGATACGCCGACCAGCTCGGTGAAGCGCGTGCTGAACGTGCCCAGCGACGCGCAGCCGACCGTGAAACACACTTCGGTGACGCTGAGATCGCCACGCCGCAGCAACGCCATTGCGCGCTCGACACGCCGCGTCATCAGGTAGCTGTAAGGCGATTCGCCGAACGCGAGCTTGAACTGGCGGCTGAGATGCCCGCCCGACATGTGCACGCCGTGCGCGAGTGCCTCGACGTTCAGCGGTCGTGCGTACTCGCGGTCGATGCGGTCGCGCACACGGCGCAGGCGCGCGAGATCGCGCAGGTGAACCGATTCGGCGGAGATGTTTGCCATGCGGCGATCGTCCCATTTCACGCGGGAGCGCTCAAGCGCAGCGGACCAGCGGAAAAACAACCGTTCCGGCGTTTTGAGGAATGAATCGCATCCCGGCTTCCCCGCCGTTTCGCTGCCAGCCAGCTTCGCGCGCCTATCCTAAACCGCAAGCGAACATAAGGAGGTTGCCATGTCTGCGGATACAAAGACCCCGTTCGAGCACGTCAACGACGTTCTGGCGCAGCTCAAGGAGATGCGCCATTACGCCAAGAACAATGTCGAGACCCTGACGACGCAGTGGCTGCTGTTCGACGGCGAATTGAAGAAGCTCAAGCAAGCCGCGTCGATCGAGACGCTGATGACGCGCCAGAGCGAGTTGCACGACGCGCTGGACAATCAAATCGACGCACTCGAAAAACTGGCGGTGACGCTGCAGCCGCCACCGGAAGAGGCGGCGACGACCTAGAGCTCGTTCGCGTTGCGAATTCCTCGTTCGCTTTTCAAAAGCGATCACGCCCGCGCCAGCTTCGACTGCATCAACGCGACGACGTGCAGCATCACGAACAGCGGCACCATGAACGTCGGAATCAGCACGAGCGGCAACTGCCCCATCGGCGCGATCGTCGGCGGCGTATCGTTGGCGATCGTCATCGCGCAGATGGTTGCCGTGGTGAACGCGACAACGAGATCGAGGATGCCAAGCGCGTTCCAGAGCCTGAACCTCGAACTCGCCGCTGCGTCCGGGTTTCTGCTCAACGCGACGATCCACCAAGGCGCGAAGACGCCGATCGCCATGTCGCCAAGGCCGGCCGGCCACGCGAACAGCCCCGGCAACACGTGGTTCGCGTACAGCGCGATGAATCCGAAACCTGCGCAGCGCCAGGCCTGCATGCCGACGATCAGGCGCAGATCCAATGCCAACAGGAACTCGCGGAAAGCCGGCAACAAGCGCAGCGCGATGGCGAACGCGAGCAACGGAACAACGGCACTGGCGAATACCGGCAGTGGCGGCTGACCGGGCGAGCCAAGATAGACTCCGCTCGCGCCGAGAATCAGCACGATAGCGAACCACACCGCCAGCGCGGCCTTTATTGCGTTTCCGACCATCGGGCCCGGGCTGGTTCCGGGCAATGTTGCGGTTTGTGAGACGGATGCATGCATAAGATTTCTCCTAGTCACTTGCATTTTGCAAGTTTATGGACGGCACGCTATCATTTGTAACTTGCACTTTGCAAGTGTCGATCATGAAAAAAGCAAACCGCGAAACAAAACCGGAACTGTCCCGCCGATCTCCCTGCGCGGTGGCAAACACGCTCGACCGCATCGGCGACAGATGGTCGCTGCTGCTCGTGCGCGACATGCTGGCCGGAAAAACGACCTACGGGCAATTCCTGGAATCGCCGGAGGGGATCCCGACCAACATCCTCGCCGATCGCCTCAAGCGTCTGGAACAATTCGGCATCGTCACGCGCTCGGCCTATCAGGAGCGCCCTGTCCGCTACGCCTATGCGTTGACCGACTCGGGAAGGCAGCTTGGCCGTGTGCTGCGCGCAGTGGCCGATTGGGGCCTGGAAAACATTGCCGGCACGAAGAAGGAACTGGTGCCCGGCTCGTTTGTGCGCTGATTGCGTCGACGTACGCTTTCCATCGATGACCTATTGCTTGCCCGCCCGGCGCAACGCCTGATTGACTACCTTGCGGATCAGACTCGGATACGCGATCCCGGCCTTGATGGCCGACTGCGCCAGTTCGTCGTCTTTCGCGATGCAGGGATTGGCGTTCGGTTCGATCACGTAGACGTTGCCGCCGGTGGTAACGCGCAGGTCGAAGCGCGCATAACTGCGCAGATTGAGCGCGCGATAGGCTAGCTTGCACACCTCATCGATGCGCTTCTGCAGATCCGCTTCGATCGGCTTCGCATCGTGATTGCTGATGCCCCAGCGCTTGCGGTATTTGTCGTCCCACTTGGCCTTGTAGGTGGCGATGCGCGGCTCGTCCTCGGCCATGTCGCCGAAGGTCATCTCGCGCGCGGGCAGCGTGCGCAGCGCACGGTCGCCAATGACGCTGACGTAGAGCTCGCGCCCGTCGATGTACTCCTCTGCGATCGCATCGAGTTCCATGCGTTCCTGGATCATCTTGATGCGCGCGAGAAAACCGGCCTCGTCGTCAACGATCGACGCCTGTGAAATGCCGCGCGAGGCTTCCTCGGTCAGCGGCTTGATGATGCACGGCAACTTCAATCGTTTTGGCAGCCATACTTTGTGGCCACGATAGAAGGTGTGGAAGCGCGGCGTGCGCACGCGATGGAAACGCAGGATCTTCTTGCACAGTCCCTTGTCGTTGCACAGGAACACTGCGCTCGAACTCGCGCCGGTGACCGGCACGTCGAGCAGCTCCATCGTCGCGATAACGTTCTTGTCCCAGTGCGTGGCGTTGTTGTACGTCTCGCAGAGATTGAAAATCACGTCGGGCTTGAAGTCGCGCACCGCGTCGAGCAAGGGCCGCACGTCGTCGAACAGGCTGAGGCGGCGGACTTCGTAGCCGGATTCGAGCAGCGCCTGATACACGTCGTTCTCGGTGTAACTGCCGTCGGGATCGGCGAATTCCGCGGCAAAGTCGTAGTCCGGTGACACCGAATACGGCAGGTCGAAGACCATCAAAACACGCGTCGCCATCTAGAGCTTCCCCCGCAACCGCGTCGTGTAGCGATAATTCATCATCAACGTCGTCAGATAAGTAGCGAGCTTCAACACCGCTACCGTGTCCGCCTCGTCGGTGACCAGGCGCAATGCGCGGCTGCGCTGCAGCACCGCCTTGTAGACCTTGTTGACCATATGGCGCCGCTCGCCGGTCCAGTTCGACACCTCGACCAGCAGAGGCTTGTGCTGCGCTTGCAGCATCTTCGCCACCGGACGCCGCGTTTCGCCCTGCGCTTTGCCCTCGGCGAACAGGCGGCGCAGGTTGTCGTCGTGGAATTCCGGAAAATCCTCGGCTTCGGCCTGGCGGCGTTTTTTGTAGTAGCGATCGAGCGTGCTGCGGATCGCCGATATCTTCCACAATGGCTTGCCGTTAGCACGCAGCGGCGATTTGCCGGCGATGCCGGCCATCAGCTTGTCGACGAACAGCAGCTTGTCCAGTGCCTTCCAATCTGCGTATTTCCTGCGCCAGTCCAGGCCCGGCGTCAGCCAGACGGCGAACGTCTCGACGAAATCCTCGTCCGGGTGATACTGCGCGTAGTAGTAGTCGAGATGGCGCACGTAGCTTTTGCTGTACGGACGGAAACGATACGTGTCTCCGTACGCTTCGGACGAGTGTCCGAACACGCGCTGCCAGCTGCGCTTGCGGTTGAGGTCGTAGGCATAGCTGAGCGCATGACCGCATTCGTGACGCAGCAGCTTCATGCACGCCTCGTCGGTGTCGCCTTCGGCCTCGAGCATCATCTTGCGCTGCAGTTCGATCAGGCGCGGATGCGCGAGATAGAATGGAATGCCAATCACCGGCTCGCCTTCCGGCGTCAGCCATTCGTCGGCGAGATAGCAGCGCGGCTTGAACGGAATGTTCCGCGCTTCGAGCTCGCGATAGAGCTGCGCGATGCGCGCCTCGAGCCACGTTCCCTCGATGCGCAACGGCAACTCGCACAGGCGCAGCGCAAGCAGCGCGTCTTCGGAAATCGTCGCAAGGTCGATCTGCGGCTTCGCAGCCGCATCGATCCTCACCTTGGCGACGTCCTTCGGGGTGGGCATGAAGAAAGTGTACTCTTAGCCGCGTTTTGCTGCGCACTGTGACGGAATCGTGTTGCGCCACTCGCTCACTCACCGGAGGCTGATTTGAAAACGCTATTCGCCATCCTTCTTGCCGCCGGCGCGATGCAGAGTGCGCCTGCTTTGGCGGAATCATCCAGCGCAAAAGTGGCCGCACCTTCTCCCCTGCTCGGCAGTTGGGCCGTCGATATCTCGCGCCTGCCGATCCCGCAGGAAGCACGGCCGAAGAGTGTCACGATCACGTTCGCCGACGCGGGCGGCGCAAAGTGGAAGATCAACGTCGACATCGTCGATGCCGGCGGAACGAAGATCAACGCCTACGGAACGTATGCACTCGACGGCACGGCCGCGCCCGGCCAGGGCAGCACGATCGAGGCCGACACTGGCGCGATCAGGTTGCCGGCGCCTAACGTCCTGGTCCTGGGACTCGGCAAGGACGGCATGCCGGCCTCGACGCGCATCTACACCGTCAACGCGGACGGCAAAAGCATGGTCGAGACCGCCGTCAACCACGACGGCGTTCCGGTGATGCGCACAAACTACTTCACCCGCGTGCGCTGACCGCGAAGCCGTAGCGACCAAACGCACCTCCATATCCACGCTTTTCAATCACTGTCATGGCAACGCCATGCCGTCACGTTGCGAAGTCTGCAAGTGCCGTTGCATGCACGCTCGCGAGGCATTGCAGAATTGCTTCTCCGCAGAATTCGTAATGCTTCCGGTCAAACGCAATGCATCAGATGTACCAAGTAAGTGCCTACATGGAAGCGATGAAATCTGCGGGTAGCGTGGCCATTCGTGGCAGTCTGGACGCGAGGCAATTCCATATTTCGGCCAATGGGAGCCCTAGGCGACCGGCGCGGTATTTCGAAATAGCCTCACTGAGGCCCCCCCTCCTGCCATAAGGGGTGCGCAGCATCGAACCAGGCGTGCTGGGCTGCAAAGTTCGCGCACGAGGAATGTGATAGATTCAGCGCACATGCTGGCCGCGGCTCCACGATGCAGCCTAGGCGTGCGATGAATGCGAAATAGGCGTTCCATTCTGATACTGCAAGGGGAAATGTCATGAACAGAATCGGTAGTGTAAAGTTCTTTCTCTTCGTTCTGGGAATATTGGTAGCTGCGCAGGTCAATGCTCAGGCAAGCCGCACCTGGGTATCGGGCGTCGGCGACGACGCCAATCCGTGTAGCCGCACGGCACCTTGCAAGACTTTCGCCGGCGCGATCAGCAAGACCGCGGCAGGTGGCGAAATCGATGCGCTCGATCCAGCCGGTTTCGGCGCCGTAACAATCACCAAGGCGATCACAATCGATGGCGGCGGACAGGTGGCCTCGGTACTCGTGTCTGGCACGAATGGAATCGTCGTGCAGGCTGGGGTGTCCGATGTCGTGATCCTGCGCAACCTGGACTTCAACGGCCTCGGCACAGGCATCAACGGCATACGCTTCCTCAGCGGACGACAACTGGCAGTGGATCACTGCAATATCTTCGGTTTCACGGCCAACGGCATTGATGTCAGCCGTAGCAGCAGCGGCGACGTATTCGTCAGAGATTCAACCTTCACGAACAACGGCGGCGCGGCTGTTCGCCTGATAACGACAAGCGGTGGCATATCTGCCACGCTCAGCAATCTCGGTATCCGTGGGACGCAATCGGGCGTGGTCGCTGGCGGCAGCACCGGGTCGGTCTCCGCGACGATCACCGGCTCGACGATTACCCGAGCAGGTGTTGGCTTGTGGGCGCAGTCGGCTTCATCGTTGAGCTCTGACACGAACATCATCAACGGCAATTCCGTGGGCGTACAAGCCGAAGGGGGAGGCACCATCCGGCTTTCCAATAACGGCATATACGACAACGGTACCGGGATTCTGCTCAATGGCGGAACCGTTGCAACGGCTTCGAACAACCGCACGGCGAACAGCACTGCGGGGACGACGAACGCGAGCATGACGATCCAGTAAAAACTGGGCGCCAGAGCACGAAAATGGACGAGCGCGGCTGATCCAGCCGCGCTCTGCGTTTGTGGCGATCGACCTCGTAATCTTCCGCGGCGCCAATGGTGTCAGAGTGCCTTCCCGAACGTGGTTTGCCTGCCTGTAGACGACGTTGTTCGGAAACATTCCGGCATTCCCTCGTGCGCTTCACCCAGGCGCCCAGGAAAACCCATCACGAACGTGCGGGAAGATCCGACACTGCGCGCGATGACCTGTCTGGCAAATCAACGAGGCTCGGCGAACCTGCCTCGCTCGAATATCTTCCGCATCACGTACTCGGCAGCGTGCGGTGTCAGATGTTCCGAGTCGGATGCAGTGATTTCATGGTCGCTCTCGGACAACCGCGTGAGGCAGCCTTCTTCGTTGCACAGGGTGTCGTAGACCGACACGAACTCCACCCCCAGCCTGTCCGCGATCTGCTTCATCAGGCGATCGTTTTCGATCGACTCCGGACGCTTGCCGGATTCGATCCGCAGCGGTGTGCGATGCAGCGGATCGTTCCGCCAGCTTTGCAGGATCACGCGCGGCAAATTGTCCTGCCATCCCGGCGCGGAACCCAGCAGCACGATCCGCTGGGCGCCAGCCTCTTTCAGTGCGGCGATCGTGCCGTCGAGCAACTGCAGATCGTACGCCGCATGCCATAGCGGATGATGGGCGAAATTCCAGTTCGCATCCAGAAAGACAACATCGGGTTTGGTTGCCCTGACCTGCTCGACAACGTAGTCGTTGATCCGCTTGCACATCGGGCGTTCTGAAATCTTTATGTTCACCAGCGGCGGACATGCTGACGCCGTGTATTGTGCGATGCCAAAACGATAGTCGCTCTGAATCGCCCTGAATCCGGGATAGATCGAACCCGCGTGCGAATCGCCCCAGATGAAGATCAAGGGACGAGTGTCGCGTTCGAGGCATTCCGCAGCGAACTTCGATTCATCCTCATCAGGCGACATGAAGCACACATGCTCGCGTGCCTTGTTGCGGATGGAAAAATTCACGTCCGTCAGTTGCTGGATAAGCTGCGGGTATCTCCATTTGAAACCCTCCCCGCGATACGCCAACCACCCCATCGCCGCGATGATCGCAAGGGCGAAACACAACAGCGATACCTTGCGCCTGTTGTAGCCCGGGGCCCGGATTGGCGATTCGACGAGCACGTAGCTGAGCCAAGCGAGCAGCATGCTCAGCACTATCGCCGCGCATCGCGCCCACACCGCAGGTTCACCCGTGGTCGAAATGCGCAGGAAGGTCAGCAACGGCCAATGCCACAGGTAGATGGCATAGCTCGTCAGGCCGACGAACAACGCCGGCTTGCTCGCGAGGACGATGCGATTGAACCACGCCGTATTTCCGGCACGGATGATGAGCAGTGCCCCGGCGACCGGAAGCAGTGCCCATGCCCCGGGAAATCGCACGGTCTTGTCCAGCATCAGGCAGGTAGCCACGATGAGGGTGAAACCCACCACGCCGAGGAGATTCGATAGCGTTCTGCCGCGATGCGCAGACGAAGCGCCTGGGTCATCGCTGTCGGGGCGGCTGCGCATCCACTGCGCGAGGAGGGTGCCGCTGGCCAGCTCCCAGCATCGGGACGCCGGCGAATAGAAGGCACCGACCGGATCGGCTGCCGTCATGTAAAGATCGATCGCGAAGGATGTGGCGGCAAGCGCCAAGAGTGCGGGCAGGACGAGTTTCGTCTTCCTGTGCACCGCGCACAGGATGAGCGGCCAGAAGATGTAGAACTGCTCTTCGATTCCAAGCGACCACAGGTGCAACAGCGGCTTCGTCTCCGCCGCGCGATCGAAATAGCCCGCCTCGCCCCAGGATACGAGATTCGAAACGAACGCGGCGCCGGCGGCGATGTCCTTGCCGAGCTGCTTGAACTCGTCGGCGAGAAGGAGATTCCAGCCGAACGCATAGGTCACTGCGAGCACGATGATCAGCGGCGGGAAAATCCGCTTGATCCGGCGCGAATAAAAATCTCCCAGGCTGAAGCGCCCGCTGTCGAGCGCGCCGAGCAATATCCCGCCGATCAGGTAGCCCGAGATGACGAAAAAGACATCGACGCCAACGAATCCGCCAGGAACGGCGCGGGGAAAGGCGTGAAACGCCAACACCGACAGGATTGCCACGGCGCGCAATCCGTCGATATCGGGTCGATAGCTGGAAGCGGCGGAGTGCGGAATCCCTGCCCCTGCATGCTGCGACTCAAGTGGTTTCGCGGGAATTTCATTTCTCACTTTCGAGTCGCCGAGCATTGCAATTTGTATTCTGCCAATGGGGTCAGAGAGCCTTCTCAAGCCCCGTTTGCCGGCCCGTAGACAATGCTCCTGGGGAATATTCTTGCATCCCGCCAGTCCTTTCCGCCATGGCGGGCGGCCACCGCGCGGAGAGACTGGCGTGCGCGGCCAGCCTGCCCTGCCCATATCCCGCCACAAGTCCTGCTCAGTACGCCGACCCGCCAGGCTGCGTGGAACTCAGCACCCCGACCTCGGCGGTCACCGAGTAAGCCGTTCCACCCACGGCAGTCCAGGTGGCGAGATTGAAGCTGTCACCGGCGGCGATGCGCGTGATGCCGATGCCGCGGTAGGTCAGTGGCTGCTTGGCCGCGCATACCTGCGGCGATCCCGGTGCCTGCAGGAAATAGACGTGCCCAGTGCCGACCACGCTCGCACTGCCGTTGCCGGCAACGAGCAACGCGGTCATTTCGTCGACGGCGATGCCGCGCGGGGCGCTGCTCCAACCGTTGGCGGCCACGCGGCAGAGGAAGGCAATGTCGCGGCCCATGCGATCGCGCACCGCGAAGTGCGGATCACCGATGATGCCTTGCAGGGCGGAGATCGTGGCGAAGTCGCGATCGAAGCTCATGTAGCGGTTGAACGGATCGGCCAAGGCCTGGCTGCTGGTCGCGCCCTGGCTGCCCTGCGCGGTATAGACAAACTGGGTAAGCACGTTGAGTCCGGCACTGGTGCCGCCCACCGGCACGCCCTGGGCGATACGCGCATTGAGCGTGGATTGCACCGGCGTGCCCTTCCAGAAATTGATGTAGTTGGACTGGTCGCCGCCGGCAATCCAGATCACTTCCGCATGGCTGATGATCGCCGCGACCGCGGCGAGGTTGGCCGACGCGGCATCAGGGATGATCAGCGTGGCGACGGAATTCGCGTTCGGGCACAGCGCCTGCACATACGGATTGTAGGCATCGGTACCGGTGGCGCGGATGATGAGGAAATCGCCGTTGCCGCCGAGGCTGCACAACCACTGGAAGGCCTGATCGACATCCGTGCCGCCGCCCATCAGCACGGTGCCGGAGGTGGTAGCGGGCGCAACGTCAGCGGCGTTGCCCACGCGCGTGTAGGTGTAGGACGGCGCCTTGCCGGCCAGCGCGGGCGAAGACAGGACGAAAGCGGACAAAAACATCAGCAGAGTACGCAACATGCAGCACCTCGTGGTCGGATGTCGGTCGCGCCGCAATGTGCTCAGTGACGCATCGCGGCACCGACTGCATTGTGGCCAGGAAAGGGCCGGCGTTTCGCCGCCCGAGAGTCTAGACGTGCAACTGCCCTTCCTGAGGAAATCGGTCTGCTGTCCCAATCCCGAAACGCGCGGTCACGCCGAGAGCAACGCCATACCATCCACCAGCACGTGCACCATGATGTTCACCCAGAGATTGCGTTTCCAGAAATAGAGCCCAGTGAGCATGGCTCCGCCGAATCCGGCGACGATGAGGTGCACCCAGCCCCAGGAGCCGACGTGGGCCAGCGCGAACAGCGCGAGCGGCAGCAATGCCGCGACGCTTCGGCTGCCGGTCAGCGATTGCAGGCGTTCTATCGGATAGCCGCGGAACAATACTTCCTCCGACACTCCTGCGCGTACCACCGAAATCACCAACCACCATGCGGGCGCCGCAGCGAGCGCTCTGACTGCCTGTTCTTCTCCGAGATGCAGCGCCGGCAACACGATCAGGTAAAGCGCCGCCAGTCCCGCAATGACCACGACGGCGAATACCAGGCCGAGGAACAAATCACGCACGGCGGGCATGCGAAAACCGATCGAGGACAGCGCGCGCTTCTCGACAAACACGACATAGGCCAGCGTCGCGGCAACGAGCATCCAGTAAATCGCCTCGTTGCCAAGCATGTGCGCCACATCCTTGAGCTCGTTGTCCCATGCCGGAAAAGGCAGGCTGCCGACGCCGAACGTGAGCACGAGGCCGAGGATGCTTGTGAGCACGGGCTTTGAAGCCACCTCGTTTCTCCGATCAAGGCTTTGCAGTGCGGATTGAGCACTCATGTCCTGCTCCTCGTCTTGCGTGCGCGCTCTTCCAGGCGCGCGGCATGCGTCCTCGCTTCGTGCTCGCGCTGGAGCAGCGCGATGAAGTCGTCGAGTGCGCGTGTCGTGCGGCGCATATCTCCCGTGCTCAGCAACTCGATGATCAGGCCGTCGAAGACGGCTCCACACAGTGTCGCCGTGGCCGCGCTGCTGATCGATTCCGGCAAACGCGATGCGATGAATTCAATCCAGTTCAACGAGGACTGATTCAGATAGCGCTCATAAGCGCCGGGTGTGCGAACGGCAATGAACTGCGCCTCGTACAGCAGGCGCAGACAGGGCAAGTTGCGCTTGTCGCTCGCCCAACGCCAGCAGCGCTTCATCGGCGTCTCGCCCGGAACGGACGACTTGGACGAAGCGATGGCCGCGAGCGATTTCCGCATGCGCTCCTGGACTTCGGTGAGCACCTCCGCGACCAGTCCTTCTTTCGAGCCGAAGTGGAAGATCAACAGGCGGGCACTCGTGCCGATCGCGGCCGCCAGCGGACGCAACGACAGAGCGGCAAGCCCGTTCCGCAGAAGGTAGTCGATAGTGCGGTCAATCAATTGGTCTTTGCGGTCGCTCATGTAACGATCGTTACATGGAACATTCGTTACAGTCAAGACAAGCCACGGGCTGCATCCGCAGGCGTTCAGATAGACGTCCTGTGGCTGAACGCAAATCGCGTTGCGCCAAACCGGTCAGCGGGAGCAGGCCTGCGGAAGCGCGACGGCACCGAACACGCCGGGCAACGTCGCATCGGAGCCGGGTTCGGCATTCAATCCCAACGGCAATGCCGACGGCAAATAGGCGGGTCAGCAAGCGCAGAATTCACGCAACACGGCGAGCGTCTCCGAGTACGATGGCGCCTGCTCGCAGCAGCCATAGCCTCGGACGAATGCCGCTGTCGGTTGCTACTGCCCCAGCCTTCTTTTTCCAAATGAGTCCGCAACGACCCAGGCGGCGCCGGTCAGGGCGATATTCACCGCATTCTCGTTCCAGAACCAGTGGTTCGAAGGATCGCCGAACAGCAACGGCAGGTGCACCAGCGGCGTGAACGCGGCGAACATCACGGTGAGCAGGATCGCGGCCAGGCGCGCCTGCACACCCGCAAGAATCGCGACACCTGCCGCTATGTGACACAGCCCGGTCGCATAGCCCCAGAACTCCTGTGAAGGCGGCAGCCATTTCGGAACCAGCGGAGCAGTCAGGTCCATGTAGACGAAATGCGCCACGCCGAATATCAGACAGCAAGCTCCGAACGCGATCTGACCCCATCGCGTGAGGCGTGATGCGAGGCCGACATGAATGTCGGCGCTGCCGGCATAGACGATCAGTCCGCCTGCCGCAATGGAGAGCTGTATGGCGAGACTCTCGTAGGGCCCGAACTGCTCGTAGTGCGCGAGCAGGACGCGACCATTCATCACGAGGACGACGACGAGCGCAAAGTACGCGGTGAGCGCCGCGGCGGCCCGAGCCGTGCTCCGCCGCCACTCGACGGCCGCACCCGCGATCAACATGAAGGCGGCTGCGGCGTAAGCCAGAGCGGTGCGCTGCGGAAAATCCTTCGCCACCGGCTGTCCCGGATGAAAGTCTCCGAATGCGAGACACACCATGCCCAACGCGATCATCCCCAATCCGTAGACTCGCCAACCGAAGGTGATGGTTGTCTTTTCTGCGCTCATGTTTTTCGACTCGACTTGGCCACGTTATGGATCCGCTTTCCGAACTCGGCTTGACGCGCCTGTGGACTGGACGCCCTGCGCTATGCCTTGACGCTCCACAGGCGCTGCGCTTCCTCGGCGAGGATGTCCGGGTACTCTTCGGGGAAGAACAGTTTTCCTTCTGCGACGCGACGGATGCCGCGCGACTGCGGAAAAATGCAATCGAGGTATTCCGCATCGGCCGGTGGAAAGAACTCATCGCGCATACCCCAGACCATGCGCACCGGCGTCGAGCTGTGTTTCAACCTCGCTTCGATGCCGGCCAGTGGATTCGGATCCAGCGCAGCCTGGTAAGCATGATATTGCGCGCGACGCAGCGGCGAACTCAGCAGCGGCGTGAAGTAATACTCGATCGCCTCGTCCGTGAAGTTGCCCGGATCGCGGTAGGTATTCGCGAACGCCGCGCGTGCTCGCGCCTTGTCGTGCACCAGCTTCTCGATCGCGCCGGCCAGCGTCCCGGCACGCGCCATCTCGATCACCGGTTTCAACTTCACCGGCGGACTGTCCGGCTCGACGTCGCAATTGGTCAGCAACAGCGTGCGCACTCGTTCGGGATGGCGCGCCAGAAATAGCTGCGCGACGCCGCCACCACTGTCGTTCGCGACGATGTCGACCTTACGCAGCGCGAGCTTGTCGAGCAGTGCCGCCAGCATGGCGACCTGATCTTTTGGCGCGACCGATTGGGATTCGGAAATTTCCGAATAGCCCAGGCCCATGAAGTCCGGCGCGATGCAGCGCCGATGTACGCATAGACGCTCGATTGCCCCGCGCCATTGAAAGCCGTTCAGCGGCAGTCCGTGCAGAAACAGTGCAGCTTGGCCCGTACCACGCTCGACGTAGGCGATCCGCCCGTGCTCAAGTTCGATGAAACGCCGCGCAGCGCGGAACGCGACGACATCCATCGACTTCGCCGAAGCACACTCACCGCGGCGCACCCAGCCCGCGCTCAGGTCCGCAGCGAGTGACGCCACGGCGAATTGCACGAAAACTCTGCGCTGCATGGCAAACCCCTCGCGGCTGCATGCCGCCCGTGCAAATGCTGCGATGCTATCCCGCGTCGGAGTTGCCGTTGTTGCCGGAATGGCGGATATGGATCATTTCAGGTCGCCGACAACGGCGAAAAACCAGAAACCAGGCCAGCGTTGCCATCGCTGGTCTTGTTCTATTCAACGCACCCCGGGCAGCAGGTTCCAGTACCCGTCGCAGAATTCCACGTACCCGGAGTCAAAACGCTTTCGACCAAGCAAGCTGCTTGCCTCTGTTACTTGGTGATTGTCGAATCCATGTCCGCCCGTTCGTCGCAAGATACGAATGCTTACCTCACCCAGGGACCCAGCGATGAAAAAGTATCTGCTCAGTGTTTGTTACCCGGCCGGCAGCAAACAGCCCGGGCCGGCAGCACTGGAAAAAATCATGCGCGACGTCGGCGTGGTGCAGCAGGAGATGCAGGCCGCCGGTGCCTGGGTATTCGGCGGGGGGCTCGACGCATCCATCGCGGCCAGAGTGGTGCGCCACAAGGGCGGCAAACTCGCGACGACCGACGGACCCTTCATCGAAAGCAAGGAACTGATCGGCGGAATCACGATCGTGCAAGCCCCCGACCTCGATGCTGCGCTCGAATGGGGCCGCAAGCTCGCGCTGGCCACGACGACACCGATCGAAGTGCGAGCCTTCTTCTAGCAGGCCAACCGAGCCGGCAACCCGAGGTCGGATTTGCCACTCAATGCACGGCGAACCTTGACGAAGAATCGTCGCGAGCAGGATCGAGGCGCACAACGGCGACGGACGAGTGCGCGCGCAGATAGTCCCGCGCATGCGTCACTTCCGATCGCGGCTCCTCGGCCACGGCGGCTTGCTTTATGAGCTGCGCGAAATAACCGCTCGCACGCGCATTGTTGCCGACGCGTTCCGCCGACAGCCCGGCGCCGTAAAGGCTGCGGAAACGTGCCGGATAAATCTTCAGCGCAGCCTCGTAAGCGACCAACGCATCGCGCGGGCGTTTCAATTCCAGCAACAAGGCACCGAGCTGTTCGCGCAACGGCATCAACGCGCCGGGCGAGACAGGATGCTTGCCGAGCGCGTCCTCGGCGTCCGCTCCCGAGGTGAGCAGCGCAACGGCCTGCGCGTCGTGGCCCTCCGCGTGCGCCAGCCACGCGTCGGCCGCCTGCGTCTGCACGTCGAGATGGCGGCGGAAGTAATCGAACTTGATGTCTGTAGTCGCGTCGCGCAATGCATGCATGCGCGCGATCGCGGTGCGCGCGCCCGCCAGGTCGCCGGTGTGCAGACGCCCCAGCGCATGGCCGTATTCGAACATCGCCTCGGCAAACGGATACTTCGCCCACTGCACGCGCACCGGAACGGGTGCGTCCGCCGCTTCCTGCCACGCTTCGCGCTCCAGCGCGTAGCGCGCGGGCACGGCCGCCAGCGAATACGCGCCGGCGAATTCGAGCGGCGGATACGTTTCCTTCACGCTGGTCGCGCGATCGAACACGGCGCGCGCGTCGGCATCGCGGCCTTCCTGCAGGTAGGAATAGATCAGGTAGTCGAGCGCGTGCAGCTCTTCGCTCTCGGTCGCCGTGCGGCCGCGCAACGCGGCATAGGCGCGCGACGCTTCGGCGGAGGCCAGGTTGCTGGCCGCCGCGTCGTCCCACATGCCCATCCGCGTGAAAATGTGCGAAGGCATGTGCAACGCGTGCGGCACCCACGGGGCAATGGCGGCATACGCCTTGGCCGCGGCGAGCGCGCGCTGAGCCTGCGACGGATAGTCATAGCTGTGGATGATGTAGTGCGCGATGCCCGGATGCTTCGGGTTATCCTTCCAGAGTTGCTCCAGCAACTCGCCGGCCTCTTTCTGGTGCGCGAGCGTCGTGTCCGTCGGCGTCGCATAGCCCACCGCCAGCATCGCCAGCGCATGGAACACCTGCACCTCCACATCGGTCGGATAGTGCTCACGCAGGGTCCGCATCGATGCTTCGTACGCGACCACGCGCGCGGCCGTGCCCACGGGACCATGGCACGACTGGCCGACCGGCACGACAGGCGTCGTGTCCGGCGTTGCATAGTAGATGCGGATCGCCTCGATGAAACCCCGCTCGCGTGGCATCGCCTTCATGCCGAAAGCCTGCTCGGCGGCCGCCTTGCCTGCGGCGAACTCGTCGGGCAACGGCGGCGTCCAGATCGGATGCCACCAGGTCTGCGCGATGCCCCATTGCGCCATCGCGCAGGTCGGATCGCGCGCGGCGATCGCGGTGAAAATGCGCCGGGATTCCTCGTAGAAAAAAGAATGCAACAGCGCGACGGCGCGATTGAACTCCGGTTGCACCGATGCATTGCAGGAAATCGGAAACGTCACCGCTCCGGCGGAGCGCAGGTCGCCCGGCGAGGGCGAGTCCGCCGCAGACGACGCTGGCGACAGGAACCAACCAGTGCAGACCAGCAGTACCACCCAATGACACCGCGACATGGCGCAACTCCCCGTACGCAATGACTCCCCGGCGCTAGGATACAAGAAAGACCGGGATCGATGGCCGGCGCGACAGCGGCTTCGCGGAAGCGCCGAGCCAAGGCCGGATCGCAGGAATCCGCTCGCATCAGCCATCAGCCTGCGCGGCAACGACACTTCGGCAAGCTCGCATCGAAGCGAAACTCGTGCGTTGCGCGCTGACGTGGATTCACGACGCCGGAGTCGACTTTACCGAAGGCTGCTACGCACTTCTCGCCGATCTGCGCATGAAACTTTCACCGACCGCGGAGACCAACTGGCGCATG
>Ga0105240_10004725_pt1 | contig 20555 bp, 22 predicted proteins | sample KBSC54metaG_FD_80426 | JGI IMG/M metagenome (GOLD analysis project Ga0105240, IMG submission 80426) | Corn rhizosphere microbial communities from Kellogg Biological Station, Michigan, USA - KBS C5-4 metaG | ecosystem: Host-associated > Plants > Roots > Rhizosphere > Soil | place: Michigan, USA... | reverse complement strand
GCGAGCGGGAACCACCCGATCCCATTCCGAACTCGGAAGTGAAAACGCTCTGCGCCGATGGTAGTGTGCCTTTCAGGCATGCCAGAGTAGGTCACTGCCAGGATCTTGAAACGAAAGCCCCCGTCGGGAAACCGGCGGGGGCTTTTTGTTGGTGCGCCCGGCGCCAGTGCTCGATCGTCCGATCAGGGCACACCAGACGCAGCAGGTGTTTTCTGGTACCTGAACCAGCGATTCGCGGCGGGCGTGAACAACAGCGCAATCGCAGCGAGCCTCAAGACAAAGCCGATGCCCGTGGCGCAAGCGGACAGGAAGAGCTTGGCGACAATGAGGCTCTCCAACACCAGCACTCCTGGTATCGCGAGGACGAGAAGAACTGCCAAAACGATGCGCGCAATGTTACTGGCCCTTCCTGCAAAGTAGATCAGCAGAGCCTGTAGTAGCGCCGCTGGCCAACCGAGTATTCCCGGATCCTGCAATATTGGACCGGGAAACTGCACTGAGTGGATGATGATTACGCAGAGGCTGATGGCCCAGGCGGCCCAGAGCAACGCTAGTGCGGTTCGAACGTGATTTGGCATATGGAGTACTCAGCCAGCGAGGCACCGCCGACGACGGCGAGATTCCACGGCACCCGGTTTCTCGTTCGTCGATCCAGTCGATCGGATTCTCGCCAATGCGTTCAAACGCGTGCGGTAGACACACGTCCCGGGCTATCTCGTTGAGCTTTGCCCCGCCGATATAGATCACAGCACCGGCTCTCCAGCATCATCGGGTCCCGACTCGAGGGATCAGATCTTCCGGTAACGAAAGCGCCGCGCGCTCAGGAAAGCCACGAACGAGTCATCGACCTCGAACGTGATTTCCACGTGACCCGCGACAGGCTCCCATGCTCGTTCCGCGAACGTCCTGGCTCTTACCTGCTCGGAGGGCGACAGCTCGTTAGCCCAGACTCGATACAGCTCAAGGAGCTCCAGGTGATGGTCTGAATTGATCTGAATCCTGGGCATGGACAGGCCGCTCGGTCAGCTTGGCCGGAGCATAGCACGTGCCCTGCTGACCGCTCATTCCGACGACTCCGGAATGTGACGCGTGAAAACAAAACGGCCGCTTCGAGCAGGCCCGACCCTGCAGCTGTCTTGGAGGACCTGCTGCCTGGTCGAGAGACGGATAGCCCGCTCGGGCTAGTTGTTTGAATCATCTGTGTTCAGAAGAGACGCTCATTCGTTGGCCTCGCTACTGCACCCTCCGTATCCACGCCCGAGCGCGTGTCCCGCGGCTGCGAACAAGCCGCGTCCATCCAGATCACGGATTACAGTCAGCTGCCGTGTCCCGCTCCCGCGGAAACACCTTCCTGGCCGCAGGCGTCTTCGGCCTCCCTGGTACTGAATTCCACGGGCTTGACAGTCTTCGGAATGAGGACAAACGCAATCGGAGAAGTCGCCGTCAGCGTGACGCCACTCAACACGGAGCCGCAGTTCTTGGGCCTCAGCGCGATGACATTGACAGTGATCCGGGTAGCGCTCTCCACCACGGAGTTGATTGAAACGGAATAGCCACCCGTTGGTTTCGTGCCCAACGCGGCTACGAGCAGCGTCTTTCGAGTGAAGTCGATGTGTTGGGGGCGGTGCCGGTCCATGTCTATCCGAGACCAGAGCTCGCGCCACTGCTGCTCGGACTGGATAGCGGTGAAGAGCGCTGTCTTGGGACCCATGCTATGTGGCCCGAAGTATAGGCTCGGCCGGAAGGCTTGATATTCGACCAAGAAGGTATCGGGCTTCTGCTGTGCGGCATTCGCTCCAAAGGCGAAGATCAAACCCAGTGAGACTGCATAGCGGATCCGTTGTTCTCGCCCAGGTCTGATGAGCTTGCGCGGGGACATTCGGGGATACTACCCTTTCCGCGCCATGAAGCTTCCTCTTGTATTGGCGTTCAGCGTTTTTGTTGCTGCAACCGTCACTGCGCACCAGGCAGCCCCGCCTGGTGACGGGTCGCGCAGCTGGGATCCGGCCGCGGCCGCCGCGTATCTCGATAAGCGAATGGACTTGTGGTTCACCTACGGTACCAAGCTCAAGACCGGAGACACGCAGACGACGTGCGTAGCGTGCCACGCGGGGCTGGCTTACGCGCTGTCGCGCCCGGTGCTGCGACGCGTCATGCATGTCGACGTCCCTTCGACACAGGAAGCCAGGCTGATCGAGGAGACACAGCGCCGCGCGGAGACCTACAGCACGCACCAGGTGCTCTATGACTTCAACGAGCGCCGGCAGATCGAGTCGCGCGGGACCGAGGCCGTGCTGAATGCCGTTATCCTGACAAGCGCCGATGCCGCGCGGAATCTACGCGAGCCGAGCGAACCGACCAGGAAGGCGCTTGCCCGGCTGTGGCAAACGCAACGATCCGATGGTCGATGGGACTGGCTCGACTTCGGGCTCGAGCCCTGGGAAACCGTGGACTCCGGCTACCATGGCGCAGCGTACGCGGCGTTTGCCGTCGGTACGGCGAAGGGTCAGCGCGACGCGGCCGCAACCGCCGGCATCGCACGTCTCCGGTCGTATCTGTCTACTAACTATGAGGCACAGCACCTCTACAACCGCACCTGGGCGCTGCTCGCCTCGACGCGGCTGAAAAATGTCGTCACCGACGCTCAGCGCAAAGCGTTGATTGCGGAGCTTGTCCGGACGCAGCGCGAAGACGGTGGATGGTCGCTCCAGGCGATGGGGCCGTGGCGATGGAGCAAGGAAGCCCCGCCGTTCAAGGCTCCGGGCGAGCTCGATGCGTCGCTTTTGAGTCAGTCAGACGGTTACGCAACCGGGCTCGTGGTCTATACGCTGGAGCAGACGGGCGTGAGTCACCGCGACGCGGCGATCCGCAAGGGCATTCAATGGTTGAAGGCGAACCAGCGTGCACTCCCCGTGCCTGACGTTCCTGGCCGCGGATGGCAGACGTACTCGCTCAACTACGACCGCGAACATGGCTCGCTCCACTACGACTCTGCGCTTCGTGGAGAGAAGGGCGAACCGTGGCGGCGGTTGTTCATGTCCGATACGGCGACGGCGTTTGCCATTCTCGCCCTCGCAGACGACGAGTGAGACGAGGCTGCAGCTGCGCCGCTGATCCGGCAAGTCCAGCGCGCGGACCGATTGCTGTTCGCCCTTGCGATCCGCACTCCAGGGTTGCCTCCCCCTGCTGACTCACTCCGCCGAACAGCTCGACCCAATCCACTTGCCCGTGTATGAGGCATGGCCGCTGATGGTTTGGCCGTTACCGGTCAGGGTGATATCAAACGATCCCGTCCCGTTCTGGGGATCGAGCACATGGATCTTGCCGTGAACGTTGGCTGTCATACCGAAATCCTTGCCCAACTCGCAGCCGCTTCCCTGGACTTCCATGTCAGTTCCGGTGGAGCTCAGAACGCTCCAGGTGCAGCTCGCGCTGGAGCCTTCCGCCCAGGGGTTCGTACTCAAGTCCTTGCTCGTCACACACGTTTGATAGTTGTGCGTCGTGCCACCGGGCATGGTTGAACGCATCTGCGCAGGAACCCCGGTCCAGGTGACCGTCTCAGCGATCTGCCACGCGCCTGTTTTCACATCCAGGGGGTGCAGGCTTGCCGACATTGCGCTGCCCACCACGGCCCCCAGAGAGGCTACCGCCAGAATTCTTCTGCTCATTTTTCTCGGCCCTTTCACAATGTCTGCGACGGAGGCGCGACTCTGGCCGAATCATGGGCCAAAGACGGGAGCGCGCCAACATCAGGGTGCCGAATGCGACAGGGGGAGGTGCGCCGAGCAGCTCATCGCAGTGCAGCAGAAGCGCTCCGGTCAGACGGTGCTCATGTCAATTTCGAGGCTGCACTGTCAGCGGCCGCATCGGCCAATCGAACTGCGCCCATGAAGGCCGCGAGCTTCGCGTGATCGAGCCGCCCGTCCGTGCGGACCCCTGAGCACAGATCGACGCCGAATGGTCGAACGGTGCGAATGGCATTGCCGACGTTGCTTCCCGACAGGCCTCCCGCCAGGAACACCGGGACAGGACTGCGCCGTACGAACTCGGCACTCACTGTCCAGTCGTGAACCCGGCCAGTCCCTCCGTATCCCGGTGTTGGCACACCGGGCCGCCCGGAATCGAGCAGGAAGGCATGAATGTGCGGCGCGTAGGCAGGAATCAGATCGAGCACCCGCTCGTCCTCGACGTGGATGACCTGGACACGGCCGGTCGCCGGCAACAACGCGGCGAGTCTCTGTGACTCAACCGGGTCAATCTGGCAGACGATCTGTACGGCAGACGGGCTTGTCTTGCGCGCGTGCTCTGCGATGCCGAGGGCTGTTGACGCAGAGGTGAGCAGAACGGACGCAATGGGGGGCGGAACCGTTGAGGCAATCGCTGCAATCACCTGATCATCAAGGGTCCGGGGGTTTGGCGGGGGTGACGCCAACGAGCCCTATGGCGTCGGCTCCACAGCGGATGGCCAGATGTGCCTCTTCCATGGAGCCAATGCAGCAGATCTTGATGCGGGTGCGGCCGGCGGCAATCTGCTTACCCGTCATGACGCTGCGGACGAGGACACCTTACCGCCCGCGGCCCCGAAAGTACGTGCCAGCGGCCGCTGCAGCACCATTACGAGCAATCCGCCGACGGCGGCTATGCCGGCATGCAGTGCCCAGAATTGCGCTGGGGTCACGCGCTCATACAGAGCCCCCAGCCAACCGATGGCCAGATTACCGAAGAACAGCGAGAGGAAAACGCTGCCCATCAGTGTGGCACGCAATCTTGGAGGCGCTTCGCGCGAGACCAGTGCCAACAGCGGCGGCCAGTAATAAAGGAAAGCCAGACCAAGCACAGTGTCGTACAGGAAGGGGACCCACATGGGCACGCGATGCCACAGCACACAACCGAGCACCAACAGCAGGTTCGCGGCGCTCGCCATCCACGCGCCGATGCCGATCTTGCCGACCTCGCTCGGCTCGCGCCCTCTGCTCGCCTGCGATCGCCAGTAGGCCAGCAGAAAGGGCACGGCCGCCATGCTCACGAGCGGATCGATGGAGTTGAACCAGGCCACCGGCACCAGGAAGCCGAACACGCGCAGGTTGACGTCGCGATCGATCCAAACCATGGCCGCATCCGAATTCTGGTAATAAGCGATGGTCTGGAACAGGGTCAGCGCAATGGCAACCAGCAGCGCAAAGGTAACCCTCCACTGTGCGCTGTCGAGTCGTGGCACGGCCGCCTCCGGCCGGGAGGTGCGCACGGAGTGCGTGTAGCTCGAGTAGCCCACCAGATAGGTCGCGAGGCCAACCAGCATGAGAGCACCGGCGGCACCAAAACCGGCGTGCCAGCCGTAAGACTCCGCGAGCCAGCCGCAGACGAGCGGTCCGAGAACCGAGCCCGCGTTGATGCCGAACGAGAAGATGGTGAAACCGCGCGTGCGGCCCGCCGCGTCCTCCTCGCGGTAGAGCGTGCCAACCTGGTTGGAGATATTCCCCTTCAGAAGGCCGCAGCCGACGATCAGAAGCACCAGCGCGAGCAGCAGCGACTGGTCGAACACCATCGCTACATGCCCCGCACTCATCAGTAGCGCGCCGATCACGACGGCGTTGCGTGTTCCGAGCCAGCGGTCCGCCAGCCACCCGCCCAGCACGGGCGTGAAATAGACGAAGCCGCTGTACAGCCCATAAATCTGCGATGCGAGTGCGACGGTGCTGAGGGGGCCGAACAATCGCTCCAGCCCCGCACGAAACGCGGCGAAGCCCTGAACGTGCTCGACGTGGCCCGGCAGCAGCAGCGCTTGCGTGAGATACAGCACCAGCAGCGCCGACATCCCGTAGAAGGAGAAGCGCTCCCAGGCCTCAGTGAAGGCAAGGTAGCCGAGCGCTTTGGGCTCGCCCAGAAAGGTGCCGGCCCGAAGTCCGGATGAGCGCATGTCCACGTCGGAGAGCATCCACCAAGCATATCGGTCGGCTCGCCGCAAAGCGCGGAATACTTCGAGCGGGGTGCCGGCCAACCGGCTGGACAAGCTGCCGTTGAGCGCTGCAGCATGCTTCTTTCGCAACCAGGGAGGCTGGAGCATGAGTCCCGCTCTGCTCGAGGAGCTGAGGCGCCTGGAAGTCGAGTTGCATTCCCTGGAGACCCGAAGAGACCGGGCACGCATGGAGGCCCTGCTCCATCCCGAGTTCGTCGAGATCGGGCGCTCGGGCAAGCGTTACCTGCGAGAGGCGGTGCTGTCCGAATTCGCAGGGAATACGCCATTGCCTGCGATCCAGTCCGAGCACTACGAGTTGACGGATCTCGCGCAGGATGTGGCGTTGCTCACGTACGTCTCCGCTCATGTGGGCGCGGACGGGAACCTGCATCGCCGTACACTGCGAGCCTCCGTGTGGGTGCGGACCGACTCAGCCTGGAGATTGCGATTCCATCAAGGCACGCCGGCTCCGGACCCGGCGCCCGCGGATAGTCACCGCGGATGAGAGATTCTTCGCCATACGGCTTGGGGCGCTGCGCGTTTCTAGCGAACACTGGACCGAGCTCGAGCGCGAGGTGATGACAGATCACCGGTGGTGGTCACAGGGGGAGCTCAGGTCGGCCACTGAGCAGGTCTGGCCGGAGGATCTCGCCGACTTGCTCATCAAAGCGGGGATCTGGGGCGCGGATTGACGTGTGGGGCGGGCCGCGGCCCCGCGGGTCGCATCTGCAGCTCTCCCCGAAGTAGTCCATCAGAGTTTCTCAACAGAGGGCTGTGGGGGCGGCGGAGCATCCACTTTCGAGGCGAGATCTCAAATGCTGTCGACGGCCAGCGGTGTCCAGCGGCCTTTGCGGCGCTCGTATCGCGCGCCCGGGGTCTCGCCCTCGTAGCTCATCGGCACGGCGGCCGGCAGGGCAGAAAGTGCGGGCACAACAGTCAGCACATTGAGGACGCCGAGCCGGTGGCCGTCGCGCGTGGTTTGAGCGCCGAGGTAGACGCCGCATGCTCGACAGATCAGGAAATCGGCGCTGCCCGTCCCGAAACGATAACGCTGCAACAGATCGGGGGAAGAGCAGGAGAACTGGAGCATCCCTGCCGGATCGGAAGTCGACAGGGCGCCGTGAGCGCGACAAAACGAGCACTGGCACGCCCGAATCGGCCACTCGGCCGGCGACTTTGCAGTCTGGTAGCGGGCTGTCAGCGCGCCGCAGTGACATCGGGCCAGATAGTCCGTCATGTTGGAGCACGAGCCGTGGTATAGGGAGTGCCGTCCTTGTGGACGAATCGGCCGTCGGTGCTGGAGCTCATCATGTCGACATCGGAGCAGGTGGTGAGATCCTGAGGGCTGCGCGAGCCGACCTCCAGATAGGTCGCCATCGTAGAAGAACGGTTGATCATGTGATGACCGTTGCCCGTATTCTTCGGAAACGCCGCGCAATCGCCGGCGCGCAGGACGGTCTCCCCACCGTCCTCGACCAGGATCAACTCGCCTTCGAGCACGTAGACGAGCTCGTCTTCGTGGCTGTGCCAGTGGCGCTGGCTCGACCAGCCACCGGGAGGCAGGGTCATGAGATTGACACCGAAATCGCGCAGGCCGCCTGCATCACCCAGGCGTTTCCGTGTTCGTGTAGCGCAGGGTACATCCAGCGGCGGCGGGTAGCCGGAACCCTTGCGTGCGGGAACGGCGGCAATGTCGATCTTGGGCATGCGGGGTCCTTATTCAACTGATGGGGAAATCCACGGGAGGGTAGGGCTTCTGTTTGACCCTGAGTGGCGTCGTGTGCGGGAAGGACCGGATAGCGTCGCAATGTCCGCCGGGATCCAGGCAGAAGATGACGGTGGCGCGATAGGCGTGTTTGGGGTCGGGCCTGGTACGGTCGGACTGATCGAATCGCAGTCCCTCGATCGCGCGCTGTGCGCCGATGCTCAGACGCTCAGCGCCTCGGTTGTGCTCATCAGGCCGTGGCTCGGCCTGCAGGATCCTCACATCCCCCGCCTCGCGTCGTTCGTCGAGATGAAATTCCACGAGCACCCGGCCCTCTTCACCGAGTCGCCTCGAAGCTGGCGGATAGCAGTCCGTGGTTGGCGGGAGCGCTCGAGGGAGCCGTGGCGTGCCTGCGCAGCCGGCCAGAAGGCAGAGCAGAGAAAGCTTAGCGGGCCAGCAACGCAATCTTCCCGAGTACGCCCCCGGCCGCGAGCCGCTTGTGTGCTTCGGCGGCTTCGGCGAGCGGGTACTCCGCGCCCACCGGGATTCGCATTTTCGCCTGTTCGACGGCCTTGTTGAGGCGCTCGAGCTCATGGCTGCCGGCAATGAAGTTATAGAGGGTCATGCGTATGTTACCGCGCGGTCGCGGGAGCGGTTCCACCCCAAACAGATACGCAGCCTGGCCTTGGCCGTCGCGCCGCAGCGCATCGATGCAGTGCTCGAGCGCGTCGCCGCCTGCCAGCCCCAACACCGCATCCGCTCCCTGCGGGGCAAATTGCTTGGCGGCCGCGGCGATGTCGCCGGTCTTGCCGTTCACAACGGCATCCGCCCCCAGCTTGGTCGCGAGGGCGAGACCCTCGTCGCTGGTTGCCGTCGCAAGCACCTTCGCGCCGCGCAACTTGGCCAGCTGGATTGCGAGTGTGCCGACTGCTCCGCTGGCACCGTGGATGATGAGTGTTTCACCCTTCTTCACTTGCAGCACGTCGTCGATGCCCTGCAGCGCGGAGAGTCCGCTGATGGCAAGCACGCCCGCTTCGGTGAGGCTGATTCCCTTGGGGACGTGAGCGATGCGATCCGCGCGTGCCTTCGTATACTCGGCATAGAAGCCACCGCCCGTGCCGTACACCTGATCTCCCACTTTGAAGCCATGCACATCGGGCCCCAGGGCGACGATGGTGCCTGAACCATCACCGCCGAGAACCGCCGGGAAGTGCATGCGGGGATTGGGGTGTTCGCGGTAGCCCAGTTCCCAGACGGCGACGGCCGAGGCATGCACTGCGATCAATACTTCGCCGGCGCCGGGGGTGGGCACTGGCAGGGTATGAATCGTCAGGACCTCCGGACCGCCGCCCTGGTCGAAAGCGGCGGCACGCATCGTCTGCGGTATCGCCGGCGCCGCCGCGTTGGCGAGCGCGGAGAGGGCCATCGAAAGGACAAGCGCGGTGAGCAGAGTCAGGCTTTTCATGGGACCGCTCCGTGGAGTTCTACCATGCAACGAGTGTCTTACGGATCGAGTGCCTTGGCTTCGGGTACAGGCTCAACCGCCTCGCCCTTCGCCGGCAGCTGCAGTCTCTCGGCCTCTCCCGCCGGCGCCCACAGGATGAGCACCTTCGCCGGACCTGACTTGGGAACGAGGTGGCGCACGTGGTCCCCCGGCCGCACGATTCCGATCATGCCGGGCTTCAGGAGGTAGAGCTTGCCGTTCACTTCGTGACCGTAGGTGCCTGAGAGCACGTAGATGATCTCCACGGCCTTGTGTGTGTGGCTTCCGACCTGCAATCCCGCCGGCATCGTCAGCTCGACCGCTTCGAGCTCATCGCCGCCGAGGTTGGATTTATCCAGAAGCAGCTTCCACTGATTGCCGCCGCGGTCGACGATGTGATCCTTCACTCCGTTGGTTGCATAGGAGTAGGTGGGTTGTGCGGATGAGTGTTCGTGTTCGTGAGTATCGGCCCCGAGTGCCACCGCAATCATGGCGAGGCCCAGCAAAGGAAGCATGGCGCGAGGTCTGATCATGTGACTTCTCCCTCAATCAGGCTTGTGAGCCTGCCGCGGCAGGCCCAGTAACACTCTTTGGCGACATGGAGCGCGATTCGCGGCGCCACAGCAAAGACAGCAGGTACGCGCCGCAGGCGATCTCGGCGAAATCGACGACATACCGTAGTGGTATCGGATAACCGATGGCGCCTACCTGCCACAGGTCGTACAGCAAGGCGCTGATCAGAGTCAGTATGATCGTGAGGACGGTGATGAAACGGATCCACGGAGGCATCGCTGCAAGGCGATCACGTCGGATCAACCAGAGTCCAATGAGTGGGGTATAGACGGCCTGCAATGACATGCGCACGATCTCCGGGACCAGAACCGACCTGGACTGCGTGCCTTCGATCACGCCGATGACCAGATGTGCGATTCCGGGGAGGCGTGGCGCAATCACAGCAGCCACGAAAGTTACGAGCACCGCACGTGGGTGGGCTCGATGGATGCGCATTACGAGCCAGGACGAGACGAACACGAGCACGGTAGTCGAGGCCTGCGCCGCCCGCAGGCCCAGGAAGCGCATCAGCGAATCGGGATGTGCGCTGGCGTCGAGGCTCTGATAAAGCGCCCCGAACATGACCTCGTTGGCGAATACCCAGACCGCGGTGATGGCATAACCTGCCAGCACCGCACCCAGGAACGACAGTGCGTGTGTGCGCAGCCCTTGCCGCAGGTCCAGGAGGAGCGCTCCGGTCGCCTGGCGCCAGTACCACAGCCGTGAGCGACCGGCGGCGAATTGCTCGCTCAGGTCGCCGAGCAGCTCTTCCAGCCGGGCGTTGCTGCCGAGCTCCTCGAGGAGCCACGCCGCCAGCCGCGGTGGTGAGCGAGTCGTCACGCCTTGGTACCTGTACTCTGTGGCAGATCGACCCACAGGGCCTCGAGGGCGCGCTGTGCCTCCCGTACCTGCCTGACACCTTCGGCTGTCAGCCTGAAATATCGCTTGGCGCGGCCGCCTCGTTGCGGAGTGGCTTCCCCCAGCTCCGAAACCACCAGGCCTTTGCCCTCGAGGCGCTCGAGTGTGGCGTAGACACTCCCTTGCAGCATTTCCCGGCCGGTCCGGTCCGCGATCTCTGTCGCGATCGGGACCCCATAAGCGTCGCGGCCGAGGCGCAGCACCGCCAGCATCACCAGCAGCTCGTGTTGACCTAGAAATTCGCGTGTGCGCTTCATTTAATCGATAATAATGATGAAATGGTGCCTCGGCAAAGAGTCCGCTGGAGGTTCGGCCACGCTGTGGCCGGGCCCGGCGGATGCTAGCGTGTGTGCCGGCTGCGAACGTGCCGGTCGGACTCCACTGAGCCGCCCCATTCCGTTCCAGGAGACACCACGATGCATCTCTCCCGCCTGTGTGCCGTTCTGATCGACTGCAAGACTTCCGACCTCGATGAAGCTGCCCGCTTCTGGGCGGCGGCCCTCGGTCGCCCGGTGGATCTCAAACACCCCGGTAGCCGAGGCAACTACCGAATGCTGGAGACGCCGCCGGATGAGCCGATCGTCGAGATCCAGCGTGTCGAGCACGACAGCCGGGTGCATATCGACATCGAGACCGACAACATTCCAGCCGAAGTCGCGCGGCTGGAGAAACTGGGAGCGAAAGTCGCGGAGCGACTGGAACGCTGGGTGGTGATGCAGGCGCCGACGGGGCAACGGTTTTGCATCGTGCGCGCGCAGCGACCGGGCTTTCCGAAGAACGCGACGCGCTGGGAGTGAGCAGACGCGGACGATGAGCGGCGACTGCGTCGGACAGCGTGACGGTCGTGATCGCCGCCGTGGCAATCGTGAAATTCAAGCTGGACGGCGAAGCCGTCTCGATCGAGGGCGATCCGAACATGGCAGAGATGGCGACCGTTGACTGTCAGGTCGAGGGGCTGTTTGTCTATCCGTTCAAGTCCGCGCGCGGACATGCGCGGGAGGCGGTGCGGCTCGGACCGACAGGCTTCGAGTGGGATCGCCACTGGATGGGAGTCGACAGGAAAGGGACATTCATCAGTCAGCGAACGCACCCCCGGCTCGCGCTGCTCATCCCCGAGATCGAAAACGAAACGCTCGTGCTCAGAGCGCCGCAGCTCCCTGACCTGCGGGTTCCGCTGAGCGCCGACTCGGGAACACGCGTCCGGGTTCGTGTCTTCGAGCATGAGTGCGCGGCGCTCGATCAGGGCGATGGCGCGGCGCAATGGCTGAGCCGGTTTCTGGGCGAAGACCTGCGCGTAGTGCGCGTCATCGCCAAACCCGAGCGCCTCGCCAACCCGCAGTACGCCGGGCCCGTTCCCAAGCCCATCACCTTCGTCGATGGATATCAGATGCTGGTGTGCAACCGGGCTTCGCTGGAGGAGCTGAATACCCGCATGCCCAAGCCCGTTCCGATGGAGCGCTTCAGACCCAACATCGTGCTGGGCGGGCTGCCGGCGTTCGCCGAGGATCGGATCGACTCGCTGATGCTCGGGGACATCACTCTGCGGCTGGTCAAACCCTGCACGCGTTGCATCATCACTTCGACCGATCAGCGAACGGGGGAGCGCTCCACCAACCCGCTCCCGGTGCTGCGCACCTACCGCCTGGATCCTGTCCTCCACGGGGTCAAGTTCGGTGAGAACGCGGTCATCGTCGCGGGGGTGGGGTCCCGCCTGCACACCGGTTGTATGGCAAAAGTAACCTTCAACAGCTGAGCCTGTGCCGAAATTGTGCACAGCGTTCAGGTCTACAATCGCTTGATCCGCCAGACTTCTTGGGCCCGACAGGGCCTTTTACCCGAATCCGACCTCAGCCTGAGCGGCGCGGCGTCGATCGTGGCAGGCCCCGCCCGGCCAGTGGACGCAGAGGGAGGGAAGTGTGAATCACGTCGCATTCGGGCTCGCGGGGCTGGCCGGCGCATTCATCGGCGCGCTGGCAGTGCTCGCGTTTCGAGCCCTGCGACACCGGCGCCGCGGACCGGATAACGACCCTCTCCGGGCGGCCTTCGATCAGTCTCCCAACGGCATGTTGTTGGTCGATGCCGACACCCTGAAGGTCATCGCTGCCAACCCTGCAATGCAGGGGAGCCTCGGGTACGCACCCGATGAGCTCGGCGAGCTCACCCTGGAGCAGCTGTTCACCGACGACTCCACCGACAGCGATGAGATGACGCGCCGGCTGCGCGATCCCAATTCCCGCATTCCGGCCCGGCTGCATCAGCGCTGCAGGGACGGATCGTTGCAGAAGGTGGAAGTCAGTGGGCACGCGCTCACCCTGGGCGGGCGGCGCGCGTTGTGCTTCAACGTCAACGACGTCAGTCTCAGGAGCAAGGTGGAAGCGCAGTTGCTGGAGAAGCAGCAGCATCTGGACCATCTCGCACACCACGACCAGTTGACCGGCCTGCCGAACCGGCTGTTTCTGGCTGCCCACCTGCCCGGAGCCATCGAGGAGGCGCGCGCTGGGCGTCAGATGCTCGCGGTGCTGTTCCTCGATCTGGATCGGTTCAAGCACATCAACGATTCGCGCGGTCACGAGACCGGCGACAAGCTTCTGAAGACCGTCGCCCAGCGCATTCGCGAGACGATGCGCACTGAGGACGTGGTCGTGCGGATGGGCGGTGACGAGTTCATCGTCGTACTCAAGAACGTGGTTTCCGCAGATCAGGTGCTCGAGGCGGCCAGTCGTATCAATGACGCTTTGTCGAATCCCGTGATTGTCGACGGCCGGCCGCTGGTCACGACCGTGAGCGTCGGTGTCAGCGTTTTCCCCCGCGACGGCACCAACATGGGCGAGCTGTTGCGGCATTCGGATACGGCGATGTACCAGGCCAAGGATCGCGGCCGCAACAACTATCAGCTCTTCAGTCCCTCGATGGACCGCAAGCTCAAGGAGCGCATCGCCATCGAGACCAGCCTGCGCGTGGCGTTGCAGAACCGGCAGCTGGATGTGTTCTACCAGCCAATCATCGACATCGAGTCCAATCGCGTCGTCGCGATGGAGGCGCTGCTGCGCTGGAAGCATCCGACGCATGGCTTCGTGCCGCCGGAGCGGTTCATTGCCATCGCCGAGGATACCGGCCTCATCGTGCCCATCGGCGAGTTCGTGCTCGAGCGCGTCGTGCAGGACATCGTCCATTGGCGCAAGACCGGGAGCACGCTGGTCCCCATCGCCGTAAACATCTCAGCCGTGCAACTCCAGCGCTCGAATCTGCCCGGCACCATCACGCGGCTCACGCAAGAGCATGGCGTGAAGCCCTCGATGCTGCAGCTCGAATTGACCGAGAGCGCCGTGTTCGAGCGGCGCGAAGGGCGTACGGGCGAGTCGAATGAGGACGCCGTTGCGCGGCTGCGCGAACTGGGCGTTCGGCTGGCCATCGATGACTTCGGGACGGGCTATTCGAGCCTGTCGTATCTCAAGCGCTGGCGCGTCGACTACCTCAAGATCGACCGCAGCTTCGTTCGCGACCTGGTGACCGACATGAGCGATCTGGCGATCGTCGGCGCCATCATCGCGATGGCCCGCCACCTGAATATCCAGGTCGTCGCCGAGGGCATCGAAGGCTGGCAGCAGCTGGAGAGGCTGCGGCAGCTCGGGTGCAGTCTCGCGCAGGGGTATCTGTTTGCCAAGGCGGCGCCCCAGGATCAGTGCCGGCGGTTCCTGTCCGGTGTTCCGCTGGATCTCACCGAGAGCGACCCCCTCGTGGAAGCGCTGGAGTCGACGGGGAGCCAGCGGGTCGCGTTGGGGTAGGACAGCGTGTCATTTGCGCGCGCGGTCACGGGAAACAGCGGCTCGCGTTGGGTGTTCGACGAGCTCTGACAGCCCGGCGTGAACTGGCGCGCTACTCGTGCCTGAGCGCCATCGCCGGTTTGGAGCGGGCGACGGACATGGAATGGACGCCCACTGTCGCAAGAGCAATCAGAAGCGCGACGGCTGAGGCGGCGAAGAACAGCCATTTTTCCAGGCCGATGTGATAGGCAAAGCCCTGCAGCCAACGGTTCATGGCAATGGCGGCCACGGGCCAGGCGATCAGGTTGGCCCACAATACCGGCTGGCTGAACTGCCACAGCAGCATTCCAAGGACGTTGCCGCGGGTAGCCCCCAGCGCTTTGCGGATCCCGATCTCCTTGGTGCGGCGCTCCGCGGTGAACGCGGCCAGACCAAACAGGCCGAGGCAGGCGACGACGGCGGCAACGGCGGAGAAGATCGCGAACAGCGTGCCTTGGCGCGTGATGTCCGCATACGTCCTCTGCACGATCTGATCCAGAAATACGTAAGGCGGCGGGTATGGACCTGCCAGCCGCTTGCCGAGACGATCCATCTCGCTCAGGGTCGCGGCGATGTCGTGGCCTTTGAGCCGGACGCTGTACAACAGGTCAGCGTACGGATCCGCGTAGTAGACCAGGGGATTGATCGGGACCCGCACGGACCCGAAGTTCAGGTCAGGGGATACACCGATGATCTCCGAGGGCGTGGCGTTGTCGTGAAAGCTCAGCGTGATCCGGTGGCCGATGGCGCTCTGCGGCGTCGCGAAGCCGAGCAGATGCGCGGCCCGCTCATTGAGCACGACGGGGGGATGCCAGGGGGATTTGGGGTCCGTCGGCGCCGTATCCGAGCCGAACGAGCGCGAGAAGAAGCGGCCCGCGAGGGGCTTGCGGGCATAGAGCTCCAGGAACCCGAAATCGACCGGCGCCTGGTACAGCGAAACGCTGGAGCCGTCGGGGAGGGTCACCGGGCTTTGTCGCTGACCCAGGTTGAGGGCGAGATCGCTCGAGCCGGCCACTTCCGCGATTCCCGGTAACGCGCGCAGCGCATCGACATAGGCCTGAGAGACGGGCGGAGCATCGAAAGCGCGATTCGGCTTGGTCGTCAGCACCTGGCTCTTATCGAACCCCAGAGCCTCATTCATGGCGTAACGCATCTGGCGGAAGTCGATGGCGGTTGCGAGCAGCAGGACGATGAGAATGGCGAACTGCCCGATGACCAATCGCTGGCGCACCGAGCCGGAGGCCGTGGAACGGCCTGAGCTCTGCAGACTCGTCACGGGCGGAAAGGCGGCCAGGACGAAGGACGGGTAGACACCCGCGAGCGCGCCGAACAGCAGAACCAGTCCCAGCATGGCAGCCGCGAGTGGCAGGTCGCTCCAGTAGTGGAACGGGATCGAACGATCCAGGAAGGCATTGAGCGCCGGGAGTGTCAGCTCGGCCAGGACCACTGCCAGCAGCATGCCGAGGGCGGCGTAGAGCAGCGACTCTCCGATGAACTGCACGATGAGATCGAAGCGGACGGCCCCACTGGCCTTGCGTACGCCGATCTCCACGCTGCGCCGGGAGGCTCGCGCCGTCATGAGGTTGACGAAATTGATGCCCGCCACGAGAACGATCAGCAGCCCGACACCGGGAAGTGCGTAGATCACCACCGGATTGATCGGCGGCTTGAACGAACTCAGCTCGGAAGGAGTGAGGTGCACCTCCGTCAGAGGATGCAGCTGCAGGCGGATCTCCCCGTCGCTCGGGCGGAAGCTCTTGTGGCGATGCACGAAAGAATGCAACTCACGCAGCATCGCATCCATTTCGGGACCGGGCCGCAGTTGCAACAGCACGTGCGTATTGCAGCCGAAGCCGGGCTGCGGCTGGTCGGCCTGGGCCAGGCCGCTCGTGCTGCCCGCGCCCGAGGCAAAGATCTCGGCGTTGAGATTGGTGTTGGCAGGGAGATCCTGGAGGATGGCCGTGACGAGCATCGGATGCGGAATGAGATCGGGCCCCACGAACGTGAGGGTCTCCCCGCGCGCATCATCCCGACCAAAGTACTTGCGGGCGGCCCCGCGCGTGAGCACGACGGTGTCCGGCTTGAGCAGCGCCGCTTGCAGATCGCCCGCAAGCGAGGGCAGGCGAAGCACGGAGAACACGTTCGGCTGCGCCCAGTAGATGAGGTCGGCGCTGTACTCGTCGCCCAGCTTCAGTCCCGTTCGGGAGAAGGACAGTTGGGTGATCGCCGGGATGAACGGGAAGTCCGTTCGGAACAATGCGGCGAAGTCGCCCGGCGTGCTGTCCGTCACCAACGGCGCGCGACCCGGCTCGTCGAATACGGTGTAGACGTCGTAGATGTGGTCGGCACCGGGGATGAAGTGATCGAAGGTGATCTCGTTGCGGACGTACAGGGCGATCAGGATTGCGGCCGCGAAGCCGATGGCCAGCCCGCCGATGTTGAGCGCGGCGTAGAGCTTGTTGCGGCCCAGATTGCGGAGTGCGGCGGCGAGGTAGTTGCGGAACATGGCTGCCCGATGCCAGCGATGTGACTGGGGGCATTGTAAGGGGCGTGAGGCCTTTCGAAAAACGCCCTGAGATCATGAAGTTAGGATGGATGTAGGGTCGGGGTCGGCGTCGAACTGTCCGGAAGCGGACGTTAATCTGCGAACACCCGATCCCAGTCGATGACCAGCCCGGGATAATCGGCGATGGCGTGGCGGCCTACGGCCTCAATCGTCCGTCCCGGTCCGTAGCGGCCATCCGCCCCGAGCCGCAGGACGGTGAAATCGCGCTTCTGGGGCGAGACGATCCAGTACAAGCGCACGCCGCTGCGTGCGTACAAATCGCGCTTTAGCGTGCAGTCCCTATCGCGAGTGCTCGGAGACAATACCTCGATGACCCAGTCCGGCGCGCCGCGGCAGCCACGGTCGTCGATCTTCGCGCGATCACAGATCACCGCGATATCCGGCTGCACGACATCCCGCTCCGCTCCGTCGTCTTCACCCGGCCTCGGCAGGCGCACATCGAGCGGTGCCGAAATCGCAATGCACGGCTTTCCGTCGAAGAAAGTGTGAATTTGCACGAACAGGCTGCCCGCGACGCGCTGATGCCGGAAAGAGGGCCCGGGCTCTCTGACGTAAAACTGGCCGTCGACCAACTCGCCCCGAATCCCATCGGGCCAGGAGTAGTAGTCGGCGTATGTATAGGAATCAGGCCTGACGAAGGGGTGGGACATGGACACATGATAAACCGGCAGAGAGAACGTTGGAGCGAAAAATTCTCCGCCGATACGTGCAGAACTAACGTGATCGCAGACGTGTGTTTGGCGCGTGGCGCTACACCACGCGATGCTGCGAGAGCACTTCCTGTAGAGCCTTCAGTGTGTCGGCTTCGGAGGCGGGCTTGTCGAGTCGCCGGCGCAGAATGCGTGGGAAGCGGAGAGCGATACCTGACTTGTGTCGTGTTGAGGCGGCGATGCCCTCGTAGGCGAGCTCGAAGACCTGGGTTTGTTCGACGGAACGGACGGGGCCAAATTTCTCGGTGGTGTGAGAGCGGATCCAGCGGTCGAGCTCGGCAATCTCCGCGTCGCTCAGTCCCGAGTAGGCCTTCGCCACGGGTACCAACGCGTGCTCATCCCAGACGCCGAACGTGTAGTCCGTGTAGAGGTTGGAGCGGCGGCCGTGGCCGGGCTGGGCGTAGAGCAGGACGGCGTCGAAAGAGTAGGGGTCGATCTTCCACTTCCACCACGAGCCGCGCTTTCTGCCGGTCTCGTAGGGGGAGTCGAGGGACTTCAACATGAAGCCCTCTACGCCGCGGGTGCGCGACTCCTCGCGGAGCGTTGCCAGACCTGACCAGTCGGGAGTCTCGACGGATGCGGACATGCCGAACGCGTCGGGCCGGGATTTGGCGATCAGCGCTTCCAGGCGCTGGCGCCGCTCGCGCAGAGGCAGGCTGCGGAGGTCGATGTAGTCCTGCTCGAGGAGGTCGTAGGCGAGGAACCGCACCGGGACGCTTTGCAGAATGTCCGCTGTGAGCTTTTTGCGCCCAATACGCTGCTGCAGATCTGCAAAGGGCTGAACGCCGCCGTTCTTCCAGGCGACGAGCTCGCCATCGAGCACAACGCCTTCAGGGAGGCTCATGGCCGCATCCACCAACTCTGGAAATCGCTCCGTGATCAGCTCCTCTCCGCGTGACCAGATGAAGCACCGTCCCTTGCGGCGGATGAGCTGACTGCGGATGCCATCCCACTTCCACTCGGCGAGCCAGGCCGATCGTTCACCGAGCGCCTGCGGCTCGCCTTCGAGCGGCGAGGCGAGATAGAACGGATAGGGGGCGGCGGGATCTCCCTGCTCCGGCTCGGCGCCTGAGCGCAGGGATTCCCAGAGCTCCGCGCTCGGGCGCCAGTCACCCATCAGGCGGCGGGCGATGTCGCTGCGGCCGACATTCAGCACCTCGGCCAGCGAGCGTGTGAGGAGGAGCTCTGAGACGCCTACTCGCAGCTCGCCTGTCAGGAGCTTGTTGAGCAGAAAGCATTCGCGATAAGGAAGCGTTCGCCACCAGCTGACAATCGCCTCCTTTTGCCGGCTCTCGGTGCTGGCCCGGAGGGGCAACAGGCGCTCCTCGATCCACCTCGACAGCGGCACGTCCGCAGCCGCGCCGGTGACGTTGGTCTCCATCAGCAGTGCCACCGTTTCCGCGAAGTCTCCGACTGAGGACTGGCACTCGTCCACGAGCCACTCGGGGAGTCGGGAGGCCTCGATGAGCCAGCGCCGCAGGAGCGCCGGTCCCAGAAAGCGCTTCAGCCGCCGGCCGGACAGCATGTAGGCCGCCCATGCGGCGTCCGCCGGTGCTGCGGTTGCGAAGTAGCGCTTCATCGCCGCGACCTTCAGCCCGGTCGATGTCGTGGTATCCAGCTCCTCGAACAGCTCGCTGAACGAGCGCATCATTCTTCAGCGCCGAAGTGGGTCCGGAGAGCGCTGGCGGCGAGGCCCTGTTCGCTCAGATAGCGGCAGATTGCGTCGGAGTAGCCGTGCGTGAGCAGAATTTGCCGCGCTCCCGTGGCTCTGCAGGTCTCGATGAGCCCCGGCCAGTCCGCGTGATCCGAGAGGACGAATCCGCGGTCGTAGCCGCGGCGCCGGCGATCGCCGCGGACCCGCATCCAGCCGGAGCAGAAGCCGCTCGAGTGCTCGCCGAATCTGCGCATCCAGGGACTGGCGACCGCGCTCGGGGGCGCCAGGATCAGGGCGCCCCTGTAGTCCGTTTTGCGTTCACTGCCGACCTGGGTGGTCGGGAGCATTTTGATGCCTGCGCAGCGATAGACGTCCACCAGCGAGGCCACTGCGCCGTGCAGATAGACAGGCTCGTCGGTGAACGCCTGAAGCTCCGCCAGCACGCGCTGCGCCTTTCCGAGGGCGTAGCAGAAGAGGACCGAGGCGATGCCCCTTTCCCGGTTGGCGCGCCACCACCGGAAGATCTCCTCGACCACCTGTGCAGAGGACGGCCACCGGTAGACGGGCAGAGCGAAAGTCGCCTCGCTGATAAAGCTCTCGCAAGCAACGACCGCGAAAGGCGCGCAGGTCGGATCGGGCTGGCGTTTGTAGTCCCCCGAGACCACCCAGACGCGGCCCTCGTGCTCGATGCGGACTTGAGCGGAGCCCAGGATATGGCCGGCCGGGTGGAGCGATACGGTCGTGGGTCCGAACGTCGTTGGCACCCCGTAGTCCACGGCGGTCAGGGGTGCGTCGTCGCCCAGGCGTTGGCGCGCGATGCCAAGTCCCGGACGTGCGAGAATGTAGCCCGCGCTGCCCGGGCGCAGATGGTCCCCATGGGCATGCGTTATGACTGCGGATTTTACGGGCTGCCAGGGGTCGATGTAGAAGTCACCCGGGCGGCAGTAGAGTCCCTGCTCCGTGACGGTAACGAGAGATTCGGAATCCGAGCTCATGAGCAACAGCGATCCGGGCGAAGGGTTGGCGGCGCGGCAGCGCGCGTCCCGGCAGCAGTGCGCCGGTGCCGTACTGATGATCAGGCCGGCCTCGTTCGATTACAACCCGGAAACCGCCGCCACGAACTCGATGCAACAGCACGGGAGCGGTGGCGCCGAGGCGGCGCTCGAGGCTTGCCGTGAATTCGATCGCTTCGTGCAGGCTCTGTCCAG
>Ga0105240_10004724_pt1 | contig 20558 bp, 23 predicted proteins | sample KBSC54metaG_FD_80426 | JGI IMG/M metagenome (GOLD analysis project Ga0105240, IMG submission 80426) | Corn rhizosphere microbial communities from Kellogg Biological Station, Michigan, USA - KBS C5-4 metaG | ecosystem: Host-associated > Plants > Roots > Rhizosphere > Soil | place: Michigan, USA... | reverse complement strand
GCGCTTCTCCTGATCGTCGTCAGTCTGACTGGATGCCACAAGAAGCGGGCTCGCGCAGTGCCGCCTCCCCCTCCGCCGGCGGCGCCCGGTGCAGTCGCGCCGGCGCCACCGAAGTCTTCGGGGATCGTCGCGCCCGGATATTCGGAGACCGGCGTTGCCAGTTGGTACGGCCATCCCTACCACGGACGCCAAGCCGCGGATGGCGAGATTTACGATATGGAGACGCTGGTCGCCGCCCACCGCACCCTACCTTTTAATACGTGGGTCCGGGTCGAGAACCTGACGAACTCCAAGAGCGTGGAGGTTCGCATCATCGACCGCGGCCCGTTCATCGACGGACGCATTATCGACCTGTCGCATGCCGCGGCCAAGGCGATCAATATGGAGATCTCGGGCACGGCCACGGTGCGGATGGACGTGATCAAGGCTCCCGAATCGGCGCCTTCGGCCCTCTTCGCCGTGCAGGTGGGGGCATACCGGGTGCGCGACAGTGCCGACCGGGTCCGATCCGAGATGGCGACCCGGTTCGGCTCTGCCCGATTAGTCGAGCGGCCGGAAAATCCAGGAGTGTGGCGCGTCATGGTCGGGTCGGAGATGACTTTGGACGGCGCCAACGCCCTTCTCAGTCGAATTTCGCAAGAAACTGAGACAAAAGCCTTCGTCGTCCGACTAAACTAGCTGCCCCAATTGCCATGAAGAGTTCGACTGTGGGCTGCGCTCACGGTCTGGTGGGCCAGTCGCCCGAGATGACCGCCGTCCGCCGTCTGATCGAAAAAGCCTCGCGGATCCAACTGCCCGTCCTGCTGCTGGGCGAAAGCGGCACCGGCAAGGAAGTGGTCGCGCGTGCCATCCACGATTCCAACCCGCGCGGCCAGTTTGTGCCCATCGATTGCGGCTCTCTGGTCGGGACCGTGATGGAAAGCGAGCTGTTCGGGCACGTGAAGGGCGCCTTTACGGGTGCCGTCGACAACAAAAAAGGACTCGTGGAACTGGCCGACGGCGGCACCGCCTTCTTCGACGAGATCGGCGATCTGCCGTTGGATATGCAGGTGAAACTGCTTCGGCTGGTGCAGGAGCGCGAATTTCGCGCCGTGGGATCGTTGCAATGGCGCAAGGTGAGTCTGCGGATCATCGCGGCGACGCACCGCAATCTGAAGGCGGAAGTCGCCGCCGGCCGTTTTCGCCAGGACCTGTACTATCGGCTGAATGTCTTTGCCGTCCATTTGCCCCCTCTGCGGCAGCGCAAGGGCGACATCGCACTGCTCATCGACCATTTCTGCGCGAATGGATTCCGCCCCGCCCCGGATATCCTGGCCACCCTGCTCTCTTACGATTGGCCGGGCAACGTGCGGGAGCTGAAAAACTGCATTGAGCGGATGGAGGCCATGCATTCGGAAGGAGGCCAGTATGCCGATCTGCCCTCCGCGCTGCTGTACCACCGAAACGGCGGCGGTCTGCAGCAGTTGTCGGAGGCGATCGACGCCGAGCAATTGTCTGCGATGCCGCACGAATCCCTGGCGCCGCGATCGCCGGTGATCTCGATTCCCGACAGCACTCGGGAAGCGATTGTGAAAGCGCTGGCGGCCACAGGCGGCAATCGCGGGGAAGCGGCGCGAATTCTCCGTATCGGACGCACCACGCTTTATCGCAAAATGAAGGAATACCGAATCGACTGACTATCGCGCTCGACGCCACCTATAGCATTGGCGGCGAACTCTCCGGGGTAGGACTCTACTCGCGCGAGATTCTCTATGGCGTGGCGGCCGCACATCCCGAAGTGCGCTTTCGATTCTGCTACCGGCCCCACCGATTCTTCCGGTCGTGGCGCGAACCGCTTCCCGCCAATGCGCGCAGCAGCCTGCTGGCGGAGCCGCTCGGTCCGCGCTCGGCCGACCTCTTCCACGGGCTCAACCAGCGGCTCCCGAACCTGCCGTTGCGTGCGGCCGTGTCGACGTTCCACGATCTTTTTGTGCTCACCAGCGAGTACTCGACTCCGGAATTCCGCGAGCGCTTCGCCGGGCAGGCGCGCCACGCGGCAGCAGGGTCGGCGGCGATCATCACGGTATCGGAGTTTACCAAGTCGCAAGTGGTCTCCCTGCTGGGAGTGCCGGCCCATCGGGTTCATGTGGTACACCACGGCATCCGCCATTTGACCTACCCGCGGATCGCGCGCGAGAAGATGATCCTGAATGTTGGCGCGATCCAGACCAGGAAGAATTTACTCCGGCTGGTGGAAGCGTTCGAAACGGTCGACCCGTCCTACCGCCTGGTGCTGGCGGGGTCGCAGGGCTTCGGAGCCGGCGAGATCCTGGCGCGGATCGACAAAAGTCCGGCGCGCGACAGGATTTCCGTTCTGGGATACGTTTCCAATGCCGACCTCGCGGGCTATTACGCACGCGCTACGGTGTTCGCCTTTCCATCTCTCGACGAAGGCTTCGGTATGCCCGTGCTCGAGGCGATGGCTGCCGGTACTCCGGTTGTGGCGTCGAATAGTTCCGCGCTGCCCGAGGTCGCCGGGGATGCCGCGCTTCTAGTGCATCCCGAGGACACGGAAGCTCTCGGCGCTGCGCTACGGAGTCTGATTGAAGCCCCGAGTTTGCGAGAGGAACTCTCGAAGCGGGGCGCGGAACGGACCCGTATTTTTACCTGGGAGAACGCCGTCCGCAAGACCTGGGACGTATACCGAGAAGTCCTGAAGACCCTCTGCTAGCGGTTTTCCTCGTCGACTGCGATCTTCAGCGCGCGCAGAAAGCGATGATCCTGCGAAGTAAATTTGATTTTGCCGGTTGCTTCGAAGTTCCGCTTGGGCTCCTCGGTTACTTCGAGCTCCTCGTCATCTTCGCTGTTCTCGTCTCTACGGTTGAAGCCGATCGTCGCCTCCAGCACCAGGAAAACGTCGTAGCCCGCCCTCTTGATCTCCCCGATCGCCTCTGCGATTCGGTCAGACTCGGAAAGGGAATCGTTGATCGCGTTTCCCAATTCCTGCATGAGATGCTTTAATGGCTCTTCCACAGATACTCCCTATAATGGCGGATGCGCCGGACGCAACCGGCGTTCCACCCGTGGGTCCGCATCCACCCGTTTCGATTGTAGTGGACCCCACGCTCGTTCACAAGCTAACCACGTGCTTCCAGCGGCACTTTCTTCGCCATTTCCGTATCGCGAAAACCCTCGTCTATTGCTTTTGTTACGATGAAAGAGTGAGGCAGCGTCAAGCCGTGCGCCAGGGGCGTGCGTTTCTGAAGCACGTCATCCCGGCCATTATTAAACCGGTCCATAGTCTTTGGCACCAGGTTATTGGCTTTCTTTTCATGTCGTTCGGCATCATTTTTGGGGCTAAGGCGATTCATTACTACAAGAGTGGGGAGGGAGTGCAATTCTTCGTCTCCGCAAGCTGCACCCTGATGATGCTTGGGTTTGGCCTTTCCTCATTTCTGCGTTCGCGTAAAATTTCCCGATCATGACCGACTCCGCGGCTAAGCCCGGCGAGTTTCCTTACACCCGCGGCGTTTACCGCGACATGTATCGCAGCCGGCTGTGGACCATGCGTCAGTACGCAGGGTTCGGAACCGCGGAAGAAAGCAATCGGCGCTACCAATACCTCCTGTCCCAAGGCACCACCGGGCTATCCGTAGCCTTTGATCTGCCCACCCAGATGGGCATGGATTCCGACCATCCGATGGCCGCCGGCGAAGTGGGCCGGGTGGGTGTGGCGATCTCTTCTTTGGCGGACATGGAACTCCTGTTCCGTGGGATTCCGCTGCAGAAGGTCTCCACGTCGATGACCATCAATTCGACGGCGGGGATTCTGCTGGCCTACTACGCCCTCGTGGCGCGACAGCAGGGCGCCGACTTGAGCAAGCTCTCCGGCACCATTCAGAATGACATTCTGAAGGAATACATCGCCCGCGGGACCTACATTTACCCGCCGCGCCCGGCCATGCGCCTGATCACCGACATTTTCGCCTGGTCCGGTCGCGAGATGCCCGAGTGGAACACCATCTCCATTTCCGGGTACCACATCCGCGAGGCCGGGTCGACAGCGGTGCAAGAACTGGCGTTCACATTCGCCAACGCCATCGCGTACATCGAGGCGGCGGTGCAGGCCGGGCTGACGGTGGATTCGTTTGCTCCGCGGCTCTCGTTCTTCTTCAATTCGCACAACGATTTTCTGGAGGAGATCGCCAAATTCCGAGCGGCGCGGCGCATTTACGCCCACCTGATGCGCGGCCGGTTTGGCGCGAAAGAAGCCCGGTCTATGATGCTGCGCTTCCACGTGCAGACGGCGGGCAGCACTCTGACGGCGCAACAACCCGACATCAACATCGTGCGGACGGCGATTCAGGCGTTGGCGGCAGTGCTCGGCGGCGCGCAATCGCTGCACACCAATTCGCGGGACGAAGCGCTCTCGCTGCCTACCGAAGAATCGGCGCGAATCGCTTTGCGGACGCAGCAGATCATCGGCTACGAAACCGGCGTGGTGAATACGCCCGACCCGGCCGGCGGCAGCGAAGCCGTCGAGGCGATGACCGACGCCATCGAGAAGGGCGTGCTGGATTACCTGAAGCGCATCGACGAATTGGGCGGGACGCTGAAGGCGATTGAGACGGGCTACATTCAGAGCGAAATCCAGAATGCGGCGTACGATTATCAGCGCGCGATTGAAAGCGGGCAGCGGATCATCGTGGGGGTCAATCGCTTCCAGCAGGACGACGAGCACGCCATCCCGACCTTCCGGCTGGATCCCGAACTGGAGCGCTCACAGGTCGAGAAACTGCGCCAGGTTCGTGCATCGCGCAGTGCCGCCGGTGTGAAGGAAAAGCTAGACGCGCTGGAAAAGTCGGCACGCTCGGGCGAGAATCTCATGCCGCCAATCCTGGACGCGGCGGGCGTGTACTGCACGGTGGGGGAAATCTCGGACCGCCTGCGGACGGTCTTCGGCGAATATCGGGAAGGTTGACCTTACTGCCGGCTGAACTCGATGACCAACGAACAACAACTCCGCGAAAAGCTGCGCAAGATCACCGCGTTATTCGAGGGCGCTGCAACGGCCGGCGAACGCCAGGCTGCAGCGGCTGCAATCGATCGGATCCGCCAGGCGCTCAACGCCGCCGTCAAAACTCAACCGCTGCCGGAGATGAAGTTTTCTATGGCGGATCAATGGCACAGGCGCCTGTTCTGCGCGCTTTGCCGCCGCTATGGGCTGGAGCCGTATCGTTATAAGCGCCAGCGTTACAACACGGTTATCGTGAGAGCTCCGCAGTCGTTTATCAACAACACGCTTTGGCCGGAATACGTTGAGCTACAGATGGCCCTGGACGAGTACCTCGCGGAAGCTACGCAGCGCATCATTCGGGAGGAGGTCTACCGCGACGCCGGCGAAGCCAACGAACAGGCAGGATAACGATCGGACCGCAGGGCCGCCAGTATTCGAAAGAAATCCTTCACGTAATGGCTGATCTGACTGTGTTCCGTGGGCAGGAGAGACTCAGGGCGGCGTTACCAGCTGATGACGGCGCGGCCGAGGAGTTCGCCGCGGCGGAGGCGGCCGAGGACAGCGGGGGTTTCGGAGAGAGGGTGAGTCTCGATGTGCGGGCGGAGGAAGCCGGCCTCGGCGAGTCTGAACACCTCGGCCAGATCCTGGCGCGAACCGAGATAGCTGCCGCGCACCGTGATGCCCTTCAGGACTGTATCGACCAGCGGAAGCTCGTACTGATTCGTGGCCAGTCCGACGAGGACGAGGGTGCTGTTGCGTTTGAGGGAGCGGAAGGCCTGGTGAATGGCGGCCGACGACGGCGTGAGCACAATCGCGGCATCGACGCCGCCATATTCCTTTTGTAAGGTGCGGCCGGCGTTCTCGCCATGAACCGCGATTTCGGCGCCCGATTCGCGCGCCATGTGCAGTTTGTGTTCGGAGAGATCGACTCCGGCCACGCGCAGATTTTGAGCTTTGGCCAACTGGAGCGCCAGGTGTCCGAGTCCGCCGAGACCGAAGAGCGCCACACTTTGCCCGGGTTGCAAGTCTGCTTCCCGCAAGGCGCCGAAGGCGGTCCACCCGGCGCAGCAGAGCGGGGCGGCCTCGGCGGCGGCCAGCGTATCCGGCACGCGCACCAGGGCAGCCGCGGGGACGATGGCGTATTCCGTCAGCGCGCCATGCAGCGTATAGCCGAAGTTGGTCTGCTTGGGACAAAAGCGTTCGCGGCCCGACGCGCACCACTCGCACGTTCCACAGGTCGTACCGAGAAAGGTAATGCCGGCGCGATCTCCCGGCGACCAACCGCCGGCTCCCGGCCCGACGCTAACCACGCGGCCGATGCCTTCATGTCCCAAAGTCACGGGCGCGAGCGGCAGTTTTTCCAGCCCGGCGACAAACAGATCGGAGTGGCAGACGCCGCAGGCTTCCATCCGCAGCAGGACTTCGCCGGCGCCGGGCTCGCCCAGGTAGATGGACTCGATGGCGACCGTTCCACGCGCCTGGGACAGCACGGCCGATTGCGTGTGTGTCGATCGCATAGGCGCTATCCCCGCAGAAAGGGATTGAATTCCTTCTCTTCGCCGATGGTGGTTTCGCCGCCGTGTCCGGGAATCACCACCGTGGCCTCGGGCAGCGGCAGGAGCTTTTCGCGGATCGACTCCAGGATCATGCGGTGGTCGCCGCCGGGAAGATCGGTGCGCCCGATGCTGCCCGCGAACAGCGTGTCTCCGGCCACCAGTTTATTTTCCGACGGAATGTATAGACTGATGCTGCCCTGCGTGTGGCCGGGAGTGTGGAGGATCTGGAATTCGGTCGCGCCTACGAGCAGGCTGTCGCCGTCTTTCGCGGCGACATCGATCTCCACCGCTTCGGGCGTGCGCACCCCCACCCACTGGGCTTGCACGGGCATCATTTTCTGCAGCTCGACATCGTTGGCGTTCATGTAAACGGGAGCGCCGGTCGCCTGCTTCAGCTTCTGCGCGCCGCCGATGTGATCGATGTGCGCATGCGTGATCACGATCGATTTCACGGTCAATCCGTGCCGCTGCAGGATCTCGAGGATGCGCGCGATTTCGTCGCCGGGATCCACCACCATGGCCTCGCGGGTTTGCTCGTCGCCGAAGATCAAGCAGTTGCATTGCAGCATGCCAACCGGGAGGATCTCGTTAATCATACGCCGATTGTATACTCTAGAGGTCATGTCCGACATACTCACGATAATCATGCGGTGGATCCACATCTCCTCGATGGCGACGCTCGTGGGTGGTATTCTCTACGCGCGGTTTGTGGGGGTGCCTGCGTTCGCGACGCTCGCCCACGATTCGGCCAGGGATCTGGAGAACAAGGCCGCGGCGGCCTATCGTCCTTTGGTGATCGCGGCAATAATCGGCCTGATCATGTCCGGAGTCTACCGGCTGTTGAGCACGCCCGGCCACACGCCGCACTATCAGATGGTATTCGGCATCAAGATGCTGCTGGTGCTGCACGTGTTCGCGGTGGCGCTGCTGGTGGTGAAGCCGGACAATCCGCGGCGCAATCGAATGATGACCGGAATGCTGATTTCTGGACTGGCGATCATTGCTATCTCGGCGTGGCTTTCGCGCATCTTCTAAACTGGAAGCATGAGCGAGGGTTACGAAGCGCTGCGCCGCGGCGCCGGAGTTCTGGATGTTTCGGCGCGAGGTCGCATTCTGGCGCGCGGCCGCGATCGCGCGCGACTGCTGCACAATCTCACGACCAACGAAGTGAAGAAAATGACGGTAGGCAGCGGATGCTATGCGTTCTTGCTGAGTCCGCAGGGCCGCATTCAGGCCGATTTGCACCTGCTGTGCTTCGAAGATCATTTCCTGATCGAGACGGACGCCGAGTTAGGCGAGAAAGTGTACCAGCACATCCGGCGCTACATCATCGCGGACCAGGTGGAGCTGATCGATGTGACGGCGGAGACGGGCGAGGTCGCGCTAGAAGGTCCCAGGGCGGCGGCAGTTCTGGCCGGCCTGCAGGCGCCCAATCCCGGGGCGGATTACAGCCATGCGCAGTGGGGCGACGCGACCATCGCGGTGATGAGCCTGTCGGGGCAGCCGGGGTTTCGGATCTTCTGTCCGGATGCCGGCGATGTGGTGCGGAAGCTGGAGGCGGCGGGCGCGAAGGCGGTCACCGAAGAGGACATCCGGCAGGTCCGGATCGAGAACGGAAAGCCGCGATTCGGCGAGGACATTCGCGAGACGTCGCTGCCGCAGGAGACGCAGCAGATGCATGCGGTCAGCTTCAATAAGGGCTGCTACCTGGGGCAGGAGATCGTGGAGCGGATCCGCGCGCAGGGTCACGTGAACAAAAAGCTGGTGCGCGTGGAGATCGACTCGGCGGATGCCCCGGCGGCGGGGACGAAGCTATCGGCGAACGGCGCGGAAGCGGGCGAGATCACGTCGGCCACCTACTCGCCGGAATCGGGAAAGGTGGTCGGGCTGGCATACGTGCGGACGCCGCATGCAAATGCGGGGACGGAGTTGCAGGCGGGTGACTTGAAAGTTTCCGTAGCGTAGGCCTCCGGCCTGCGTGGCTTCGTAACACCGGCGATCTTTGTCGGCGGTTGCCGAGCGCCAGCCCGGCAGGTGTTGCATCCCAGGCGGGCAGCGCTCGCGCGACGCTTTGATTACGCTGACCGAGACACGCGCAGCCGATCGAGGAGGTCGTCCGGGACCTGTAGCTTTCCGAGCTTGACGTCGGGTTTGACATCGCCGTGGAAATCCGAGCCGCCGGTTACTTGCAGTCCGTAGCGGTTGGCCAGATCCAGATATAGCGCCGTATCCTCAGGCGTGTGGTCGCTGTGATAGGCCTCGATGGCATTCAGGCCCGCATCACACAGTTCGGGCATCAGCGCCGGGATATCGCCCTTGACGCGGACTGGATGAGCCAGGGAAGCGATGCCGCCGGCCTGCCGGATCTTCTGCACGCCTTCGGCAAATTGCGGCTCGCGGCGGTAGACGTAGCCCTTGGCGGATTCGTCGAGGTAGTCGTCGAATGCCTGGCGGAGATTCGACACGTAGCCCTTTTCCACCATGATTTGGGCAAAATGGGGACGGCCGGTCATGCCGCGGCCGCGCGCTTCCGCTTCCGCGAGCGTGATATCGAAGCCGAGATCCTGGAGGCGCTGCACCAGGCGGATATTGCGATCGCGCCGCGCCGCCTGCAAGTCCAGCACCCACTTGCGGAAATCCTGCAGGCCACCGTCGCCGAGGAAATAGCCCAGCAGGTGCACGGAATGGCCGTGCAGTTTGGTGGAAAGCTCGATGCCGCAGACCAACTCAACGCCCGCGTCGCGAGCCGCCGGCCCGGCCTGATCGAAGCCCTTGAACGTATCGTGATCGGTGATGCCGAGGACGTTCACGCCGGAGCGCGCGGCTTCCTGAACGAGTTGCTCGGGCGAGCAGGTGCCGTCGGATTCGTTAGTGTGCGAGTGCAGATCGATCAAAGGTAACCAGACCCAAACGTTCCAGTGTAGCCCAGATCTTGTCGACACTTTCCTCGGCGGTCTCCTGGGACGAATGGACAGTTACTTCGGGCGCGGCCGGCGGCTCGTAAGGATCGGAGATTCCGGTGAACTGCGCGATTTCGCCATTGAGCGCTTTTTTGTAAAGACCTTTGACGTCGCGCTGCGCCAGCACTTCCACCGGACACTCGACATATACTTCGACGAAATCGGGGATACGCGTCCGCAATTCCTCGCGCACGGCGCGGTACGGCGAGATGGCTGCGGCGATGGCGATCACGCCATTGCGGGAGAGCAGTTCGCAGACGAAGCCGATGCGGCGGATATTCTCGTCGCGATCTTCCTTGCTGAATCCCAGGCCCTTCGAGAGGTGCGTGCGCACGACGTCGCCGTCCAGAACTTCGACTTTGGCGCCGGCCTCACGCAATCGTTTCTCGAGCAGGCCGGAGATGGTGCTCTTGCCCGCGCCGGACATGCCGGTGAACCAAAGCGTGAATCCTTTATGCACGGCGCACCAGTCCTTCGGCGGTGACGTGGATGCCGCATTCCTTTTTCTGGTCCTGCTCCCACCACCAGCGGCCGGCGCGCTCGTCCTCTTCGGGCCGGACGGCGCGCGTGCAGGGATCGCAGCCAATGCTGGTGTAACCGCGACTATATAAGGGATGGACGGGAACGCTGTTTTCGGCGAGGTAGCGGTCGATCTGCTCCGGAATCCAATCGGCCAGCGGGCTGATCTTCACGCGACCGTCGATTTCGTCGACCTTGCGAATATCGGCGCGCTCGGGCGACTGGTCGCGGCGGAGTCCTACGGCCCAAGCCTGGAGCTCGGCGAGCTTTCGCTCTAACGGCCGGACCTTGCGGATCTCACAACAAAGGTGGCGATTTTCGGGGCTGTCGTAGAAGAGATTCAATCCGCGCTGGGCGACCATTTGGTCCACCTCGGCGGCGTCCGGACGAACCATTTCGATCGCGATGCCATACCGTTTGGTCACGGCATCCATCATAAAATGAGTTTCGTCCGGGAGACGACCGGTATCCAAGGTGAAGACGCGAACCCGCGGGTCGATCCGCGCCGCCAAGTCTATGATCACCATGCCTTCCTTCTGGAAGCTGGTGGCTATGGCGAAGGTGCCGGCGAACCGGGACAAAGCCCAGCGCAGGACGCCTTCGGCCGGAACATTCTCGAATTCGCGATAATATGACAATCTCTATCAAGTTTAGGGCGAATGAAGAGAACAAGTCAAACGGTTAGCGGCTCCGATAGCTGAACTCGGCGCGTTCCTGACGCAGTGCTTCGAGATTCAGGTCTTCGGCGAGCGACAGATCGAGGACGCGGACCCTCTGACCTTCGCGCAATTCCTGCAGGCGGACGGCGCGGCCGTTCGCGAATTTCACGGCGTCGCGGTAGCTGTTCACGGCGGCCGAGATTTGCGTGAAAGTCACTTCTTCCGAGGAGCCGACGCCGAATTCGTGTTGAAGACGCGCGGGAATGTCCTGCAACTGAAGCCGCGCGCCGGGTGGAATGCAAACAGCGGGCACGGGTTCGGTGCGTTGCGGGTTGAAGAATTCCTTAACTGCACACCAGAAGCTGCGGTTTTTGGTGGTTGCCGGTTCCAGAGCGCGTTTCAGATCGGCCGGAGCAGCCAAACCCAGGGATCCCGTCGGGAAGCGGTGAGCGACCAAGTCCTCACCTTCCTGAGCCAGCCGGTTGGGCACAGCCATCAAAGAGTAATCACACATGTCGTCGGTCCTCCCTACTTTGAAAGTGATTGGTTTTTACCAGAGGTAAACCTGGAGAAGAAAAAAACTGGCACATACAGCGAACCTCTGTTTTCAGTTTGAGTTTGAGGAGGCGAAATTGACAAGGCACAAACCGTACGCACGGGAAAATTGGCCGCGCCACCGGGTGCGATGCCGCACATTGTAAACAGATTTATGGCGACTGGCTTCCCTGATAAGATGTGAGGGTGGATTCCGAGGAAAATACAGGCCAGGCGACAGCGGAGTCGAACCCCGCCTGGATCCGCGTGCAACTGGCGCGGCATCCCAAGCGGCCGCACTCGCTGGACTACATCGAACGGCTGACCCCTGATTTTCAGGAGATCCACGGCGACCGGCTTTTTGGTGACGATCCGGCCATCGTGACGGGCTTCGGGACGTTCGAGAACCGTCAGGTCATGTGGGTGGCGGAGCAGAAGGGCCGCGATACCAAGCAGAAGATTTTTCGCAACTTCGGCATGCCGAAACCCGAGGGCTACCGCAAGGCGTTGCGTGCCATGCAGATGGCGTCCAAATTCGGCCGCCCGATTGTCACTTTGCTGGATACGCCGGGCGCATACCCGGGCATCGACGCGGAAGAGCGTGGTCAGGCGGAAGCGATCGCGCGCAATCTGCGGGAGATGGCGCGCCTGGCTGTTCCGGTGGTGGTGGTGTGTATCGGCGAGGGCGGCAGCGGCGGGGCTTTGGCGCTCGGCGTGGGCAACGTGGTCCTGATGATGTCGAACGCGGTGTACAGCGTGATCTCGCCCGAGAGTTGCGCCAGTATCATTTACCGCGACTCAGGCAAGGCCGAACAAGCGGCGGCGTCGCTGCGGCTGACGGCGGAAGACCTGAACGGCCTGCAATTGATCGACGAGATTATTGCCGAACCGGCGGGGGGCGCCCACGAGGATCCGGCGGCGGCGGCGGAGTTCCTGCGGGAATCGCTGCGACGCCATCTGGACGAGTTGACGGTCATGAGCAGCCAGCAACTGGTGGATCACCGCTACGCCAAGTTTCGGCAAATGGGGAACTTCTTCGCGTGAAGAAGACAACCTGGCTGGGCATCGCATTCGCCGTGCTGGTGCTCGGGTATCTGGTGATTTCGAGTTTCCGGCCGCAAGGATTTCGCTGCCGCGTCTGCATGAGCTTCAAAGGCCGGGGCGATTGCCGGACAGCTTCGGCGGCTACCGAGCAGGAAGCCTTGCGCACCGCGATCACGAATGCCTGCGCGCAGTTATCGGGCGGAGTCATCGAATCGAATCAATGCGAGACGACCACTCCAGTTTCCGTAGACTGGCAGCGCTAAGAATTCCTTCCCCTGTTCGTCAGATCTTTCGGGCACAAACATCATCGGACGTTGAAGTGTAAAATAAAAGCTGAACTTCAGCCCTGCAATTAGCGTCTAACCGAGTGATAGCAGCTCAATAGGAGACTTTTCGTCGTGAAGCGCAAGTGGAAGATTCTTATTACTTTGCTGGCGGTATTGATCGCTGCGGTGGGCGTTTATGCGAGCACCGTATACAGCAAGCGCGGTGTCGTCACCGTGCAGACCGGCCAAGTGGTGCGGCAGGACCTTACCAGCCTGGTGACCGCTTCCGGAGAGATCAAGCCAAAAGACTATCACAACATCGGGGCGAATGCGGCGGGCCAGTTGACCGAGATCCTGGTCAAAGAGGGCGATCGGGTCCGGAAGGGACAGTTACTGGCCAAGATCGAAGACATTCAGCCGGAAGCCGACGTGAACGCGCAGAAGGCGACCCTGAGTTCGGCGGAAGCTAATTCCTCGGCCGCAGAAGCCGGGTTGAAATCGGCGGACGAAAATATCACCACGATGCAGGCCGCACTGGAAAAAGACCGAGCCGACCTGGACCGTATGAAGTCCGAGCTCGACCGCACGCAGGCCCTGTTCAACGAGAAACTGGCGGCTAAGCAGGATCTCGATCTGAAGAAATTCAGCTACGAATCCCAGAAGGCGGCGATCCGCGAGTCGGAAGCGCGCGTCTCACAGGCCAAGGTGCAGCGCGAGCAGTACGCGGCCCAATTGGCGGCCTCCCAGCGCGGTATCGCCCAAGCAAAGGCCGTACTGGTGCGCTTTGACGACATTCTGCGCAAGCACAATGCGTATGCGCCCATCGACGGCGTGGTGACGAATCTGCCGGTCCGCATGGGCGAATCGGTAGTCCAGGGCATTCAGAGCTCGCCAGGCAGCACCATCATGACGATCGCCGATATGTCGCTGATCACGGCCGAAGTCAAGGTGGATGAAACCGACATCGTCAACATTAAACTGAATCAATCGGCGGACATCACCATCGACGCCATTCCGAACAAGACATTCAAAGGCCACGTGAGCGAAATTGGCAACACGGCCATTCTGCGTTCCACCGGTGTGGCCGCATCGCAGAGCGCGGTGTCGAGCCAGGAAGCCAAGGATTTCAAGGTCGTCATCGTTATGGACAATCCTCCTGACGAAGTACGGCCCGGACTTTCCTGCACCGCGAAGGTCACCACCGCCACCAAGACGAATGCGCTGAGCATTCCGATTCAGGCGCTGACCGTGCGGCAGAAGGGCGATCTGGATCCGGCGCCGGCCAACGGCAAGGCTCCGATCACTCCGGTGAAGCTCACGCCCGCTGAAGAGAAGGCGCGCAAGGAAGAGATTCAGGGCGTCTTCGTGGTCGCGAATGGCAAGGCTGAGTTCCGCAAGGTCGAAACCGGAATCACCGGCGCCACCGATATCGAGGTATTGAGCGGGCTCAAAGAAGGCGACCAGATCATCACCGGCACGTATCAGGTGATCCGCACCGTGAAGAACGACGCGCAGGTGAAGGTCGACAACAAGGCTCCCGTAGTAGCGCAGAAGTCTTAGAAACGAGAGTTCATCAGCATGGCAGCAGTAGCGGAAAAAGCACTCATCGAGCGCGGCGAGCAACTGAAGCGGGACGGCATTGTTATCCGCACCTTCGATCTCTGGAAGACCTACGTGATGGGCGACCAGGAGATCCATGCCGTTTCGGGCGTGGACATCGAGATCAAGAAGGGCGAGTACGTGGCCATCATGGGACCGTCCGGCTCGGGTAAGTCGACCCTGATGAACCTGATCGGTTGCCTGGATACGCCGACCAAGGGCCAGTATTACATCAACGGCAACCTGGTCAGCGAGATGACGGACGACGAGCTGGCTCATATCCGCAACCGGGAAATCGGCTTTGTTTTTCAGACCTTCAATCTGCTGCCGCGCGCCACGTCGCTGCATAATGTGGAACTGCCGCTGATTTACTCGGGTATGCCTGCCAGCCAGCGGATCGAAAAGGCCAAGTTGGCGATGCGCCAGGTCGACCTCGAAAAGCGCATGGATCACAAGCCGAACGAGTTATCGGGCGGCCAGCGGCAGCGCGTCGCGATCGCCCGGGCGTTGGTAAACAACCCGTCGATTCTTCTGGCCGACGAACCGACGGGCAACCTGGACACGGCGACCGGCAATGAAATCATGGCGCTGTTCGAGAGACTTCACTCCGAAGGCAATACGATCGTTCTCGTGACTCACGAAAACGATATCGCGTTGCATGCCCATCGCGTCATCCATGTGCGCGACGGAAAAGTGGAGAAAGACGAGCGGGTTCCGAAGTAGGGCCTACTGGACAACTCGGGCCGTGAGCACCAGGAAGAGCGCCTGGTCGCGGTTGATTCCCATCCGGCCTACGACTACCTTTTGGCCTTCCTTGATATCCAAGTCGGTGCGTAAACCAAGATCCTGATAATTGAACTGGCCGGGTCCCTGCTCCTGGGGTATCTTGGTGCCGGTCCGGATCTGGTCGATGCGTATGGTGCTGCCGTCGGCGCCAATGCTGCTGGAGTTGATCGTGAAGGTGGTGGTCACCGGCTTGGTCACATTCCCGTACTGCATGAAGCCGCCGGAGCTTTCAGTACTGGCCTGTTGCCCGGTACGCGTGCGCAGGGTCATCACGTCCAGCAGGCGGTAATTCTTGAACTGAAACGTGTTCTTCAGTTGCGTCACGACGCTCTCCATCTCTTTGGGGATGGCTCCGGCGGGGCTGTCTGCTGCTTCGTTCCCCACGAGCAGGTAAACGGTGAGTTCGATGTTCTTGGGCGCTGCAGCGGGCGTGTCGAGCCGCGCGATTGCCTCCTCGACGGCTTGAATCGTCTGCGGGGTGCCCTTGACGGCCATGGCGTGGAGTTCGGTGTTTGACACCACCTGGACGTCGAAGACTCGCAGCATGTTTTCGACTGTGCGCGGGTCGGCGTACTTGAGCGGTATCAGCTTCTGAATCAGTTTGGGGGGTCCCGGTGTCTCCTGTGCTACCAAGGGCACAGCAAGCAACAGCAGCATGAGCAGTCTTCGTTTCATTTCACTCTCCTGAAGTGTCGGTAATCCAATAAATCACTACGTCCGGATCGTCGGTGAGCAGCTTGACGACTACCGGCGGACCCGGTTCGGGCGGCGCCGCGACCGGCAGTATCGGTAACGGCTGGCGATGGCGGACTGCGCGGGCACGGTGGAGCTTGGGCGGCGCTTTCACGGGCACGGGAGTCACCGCGGGTTCAATGACGGTTCGCTCCCTGACGGTCGCGGCTCCGATGGGGTCGGACTGGCGTCGCGGAAGGAGCGAAACGACCAGGAACGACGCCACGGCGACCGCAGCCAGGCCGTACACCCAGGCACTACGCCACCAGGGCAGCCGCTGCGCTTCCAGGGTCCCGAGGACCCCCGCGCGGACTGCCGCTAAGTGCGGTTCCGCGATCTCGATCGCATGAGCGTCGCGCATGAGGTCGAGGCTTTCCTTCAGCCCCGAGGCGAGGACCCGGCAATCCGGACAATCGGCCAGATGTTGATTCACTTCCGCGGTTTCCGAGGGCCCCAGATCGCCGCCGGCATACAAGGCGATGCGTTCTTCCCAATTGCTGCAGTTCATATTCGCCTCCGGAAGTACCGCTCCATAAAATCCTTCACTTTCACTCGCGCCTTCGAAACCTGCGAGCGGACGGTGGCCTCACTCGACCCGAGCGCCAGCGCCACATCCTGCGTCGAGAGCCCCTGCAGGTCGCGGAGGACCAGGGCGGCCCGCTCTTTTTCACTCAGCATCCGCAGGCTCATCTCGAGGACGCGGCGGCGTTCGGCCTCGGTGGCGCTCTGCTGCGGGTCGTTGCCCGCGGCCGGTACGTCGGACGCGAATTCCATGGGGTCCGTCGCCGGGCGCTTGCGGCGCAGATCGTGGCTGGCGTTGACCGTCACGCGATACAGCCAGCCGGACAGGTTCTGCGACTCCAGCTTTCCCAGATTGCGGTACAGCCGGAGGAAAACCTCCTGCGAGACGTCCTGCGCATCCGCCATGTTCCCCAGCAGCCGCAGCGCGGTCACCAGGACCAGCCGCTCGTACTGGCGGATCAGCAACTCGAAGGCGGCCAGGTCGCCAACGGCAGCTGCGGCTTTTCTTTGTTCCGAGCTGTCGATCGGTGCCACCGCTAAGAGCGCCAGGGCTTTCATCCTCTCTACTGATTAAAACTCCAGACGTGGCGCAAGCGTTTACGCTATTTTGGGCTAATGGACAAGTTGATCCCGTCGTTCGAGGAGATTCGGGCGCTGAGACGAGCCGCAGTGGAACAGATTGCGGAATACTACGACACTCTGGCCGATCGGCCGGTTTTGGTGCCGACCACCTCGCAAGCCTTGCGAGCCAGCCTGGAAGAGGCGCTGCCGCAGGAAGGTACCGATTTCGACAGTCTGCTGAGAACTTTGGACGATGTGATTGCCCGCTATAGCCGTCACAGCGCGCATCCGCGATTCTTCGGGTACGTGTCGTCGCCGGGGACGCCGGTCACCTCGGTGGGCAGCATGCTGGCGTCCGCGATGAACATCAACGTGACGTGCTGGCGGTCGGGTCCCGCGGCCACGGATCTTGAGCACGTGACCATCGACTGGCTGAAGGAGATCCTCGGCTATCCCCGCCAGGCGGGCGGTCTGCTGGTGAGCGGCGGCTCGATGGCCAACTTCGCAGCGCTGGCCGCGGCACGCAGCGCCAAGGCCCAGTACAACGTGGTGCGGGACGGCATGGCGGCGGCCGGCCGGATGTGCGCCTACGTATCGTCGGAGGGCCACTTTTCCATCAGCAAGGCGGCGGGCATGCTGGGCATCGGCGAATCCAACGTGCGGAGCGTGGCCACCAACGCGCGTATGGAGATCGATGTCACCGAGTTGGAGCGGCTGATTGAGCAGGATCTTGACGCGGGATACCGGCCCTTCTGCGTGGTCGCCAACGCGGGAACCACCGCCACCGGGGCGTTCGACGCGATCGGTGAAATGGCCGATGTGGCGCGCCGGTACCAGCTCTGGCTGCACGTTGATGCGGCATACGGCGGATTCGCCGCGCTGGCGCCCTCGGCGCGGCACCTGTTCGCCAGGTTGGCCGAGGCCGACTCCGTGGCGCTGGATCCTCACAAATGGCTGTACCTGCCGGTGGGCTGCGGCTGCGTCCTGTACAAGGATCCGTCGACCGCGTACGCGGCATTCAGCCACGCGGCCGATTACACCCGCGCTATCGGACTGGAGCGCGACGAGGCCTTCGCGTTCTGGGATTACGGTCCGGAGCTCTCGCGTCCTTTTCGCGCCTTGGATCTGTGGCTGCTCGTGAAGTTCGTCGGAGCGGCGCGGCTGGCCGAGGCGGTGCAGCAGAATATCGACTGCGCGCAGTACTTCGGCGAGCTAGTGGGGGCGAGCGACGATTGCGAGATGCTGGCCCCGGTCGGGCTTTCGATCTTCTGCTTCCGCGTCAGGCCGCCCGGATACGAGGGCGACCTGAACGCGCTGAACGAACGCATCCTGGTGAACCTGCAGCGCGCCGGCGGGAGTTATCTGTCGAACGCTATGGTCCACGGCAAATTCGCGCTCCGCGGGTGCGTCCTGAATTACCGGACAACGCGCCGGGACATGGAGATCCTGCTGGAAGACGTGAGAAAGGCGTATTTGGCTGTGGGCGCGTAGGCCTCCGACCCTGCGAACGCGCCAAGGGCGCGCTACTTATTCATCGACCACTTCACCAGCAGCGCCGCAGTTTCCGGACGCAACCATTGCGGATTGCGGCCGATTTCCTGCAGGAAGACGATGGCGGGGGTGCCGGGCTTCCAGTATCCGACCCCGAGGCACTCGTCGTCGCCGGAATCGGGCGCCTTGGCCGCGGTGAAATTGTACGCCGATTTGTAGACGCAGCCCTTGCCCGTGCCCGACGCCGCCAGCACTTCGCCGTCATTGTTCACCGAGACCGGGTCGCTCATGGTCTCGTGCTCGACGCACTTCGCGGGTCCGGCGCCGGTGAGGATGCAGAGCGGCTTCACGTCGTTGTAGTACGCCACGCGCGAACCGTCGGGACTGATGTTGAAGTACAGGTCGTGGACCTCGGTGCCGGGCGCGATCTTCCGAGTAGGCGGCAGCCCCTCGTATAGCTCGCGGCTGGTGAGGCCGACCACGTTCTTGCGGTCCGAGCTGCAGCGGAAGCGGCGGTAGGGCGGGAATGTCAACTCTGCCCCGGTGGCCACATCGTGGACTGAGGCGCTGCCGCCCACCGGGATCGGCAGTATCCCGCCGCAGCTTGCGACCACCTCATCGACCTTCGGCACGCGCTTGGTGCTGCCCGTCTTGAGATCGATCACGGTAGCGGTGCCCGCGCCCCCGTTGACATACGCCAGCACGCCCAATTCATCACTGACTGCAAAATGCTCGATGTCGCCGCGCTGCGTGATCTGGGTGGTCTTATTCTGGCAGACAGCGGTGATGTCGCCCTTCATCAGAAAGGCGAAGCAGGGATCCTTCGGCTGGGCAAGGCAGGCCCCTGCCACGGCAAGAAGCGCGAATGACCGGTACACAGCCATACAATACCAGACTTAAACTTGGTGCCAACTATGGGCGCGAGAGCGCCGTCTAATCGAAAGACGTAAGGAGGCCCATGGGACGAATTCGCTTTGCGCTGCGCAGCCTGAGCAAGGCGCCGCTGCTCAGCCTGGTGGTCGTGATGTCGCTGGGATTGGGCATCGGCGTGAATACGGCCATCTTCTCGCTGTTGCACCAGGTTGTATTGAGCAAGCTGCCCATACCGCACCCGGAGCAAGTCGTCCTGCTAACGTCGCCGGGCGATCTGAAGAACGGCCGGTCGTCGGACGACGATTCGGGCGACCAGGATTTCATCTTTAACTGGCGGACTTTCCGCGAACTCGAAAAACACACCGAGGCGGCCGACGTGGTGGGCTTCCGCACCATGGAAAGCAACATCGCTTTCTCGCGGCAGACGATCGCCGGATCGATGATGCTGGTGTCGGGGCGGTATTTCTCCGTTCTCGGCGTGCGACCGGCAGTGGGCCGCGCCATCGCGCCGGAAGACGATGTGCCGGGCTCCGGCAATCCGGTGGCGGTCTTGTCGTGGCGGTACTTTCACGAAAAGCTGGGCGGCGACGCGAGCGTGCTGAATCAGACGGTGAAGGTCAACGGCCAGCCGTTCACGATCGTCGGGGTCGCTCCGCCGGATTTCGCGGGGACTACGGTGGGGTCCGACGCCACGGTCTTCATTCCGATGTCGTTCAAACCGCGCGTGACCGATTGGAACGGAACCGACCGGCTGGACGATTATTGGGTATACCTGCTCGCGCGCCTGAAACCCGGCGTGACGCGGCCGCAAGCCGAGGCCGCGCTGAATGGCCCGTATCGCACCGTGCTGGAGGAAATAGCGGCGACAGTGAAGCAGCCCATCGAGCAGTCGCCGCGATTTCTATAGCAGAAGCTCACGTTAAAAGACGGCAGCCGCGGGAACAGCGACTTCCGTATTCAGTATCAAACAGCATTGAACGTCCTGCTACTGGCCACCGGGTTGGTGCTGCTGATCGCCATGGCAAATGCGGCGAATCTGCTGCTGGCGCGGTCGGCCGAGCGGCGTAGGGAGCTGGCGATTCGCGCCGCAATGGGCGCGGGACGGAGCGAGTTGATCGGACAGCTTCTAACGGAGGCGCTCTTGCTAGCGGTCGCTGGCGGAGTTGCCGGATTGGGAATCGCGGAGGCCTCGCTGCGGCTGCTGGTGGCATCGTGGGGCGGCGTGGCGCGCGATTCGTTCGCGGCCGCCGGATTGAACTGGCCGGTCCTGCTCTTCAGCATGGGACTCTCGGCGGCGACGGGAATTCTGTTCGGACTGTATCCGGCATGGCAGGCATCCCGAGTTTCGCTGGCGGCGACTTTGACGGACGAATCCGGTAAGGCATCTTCGTCGCGCGGATCGACGCGGCTACGGCGGGCGCTGGTGTGCGCGCAGGTGACCATCTCGATCGTGCTGCTGG
>Ga0105240_10004721_pt1 | contig 20566 bp, 22 predicted proteins | sample KBSC54metaG_FD_80426 | JGI IMG/M metagenome (GOLD analysis project Ga0105240, IMG submission 80426) | Corn rhizosphere microbial communities from Kellogg Biological Station, Michigan, USA - KBS C5-4 metaG | ecosystem: Host-associated > Plants > Roots > Rhizosphere > Soil | place: Michigan, USA... | reverse complement strand
GGCATCGACAGCATCCGCCGCATCGACTACGCCAGCGGCAAAGTCGATACGATCGCGATGCCGCTGGTCGGCGCCGCGTCGCTGTTCCATACCGAAGGCAACCAGGATGGCTTTCTGCTGGAGCTGCGCGGCTGGACCACACCGCCGAAGTCCTGGCGCTACGACATCAAGGACCACGCCATGCACACGCTCGGCCAGGATCAGTCCAGCCCGGCCGACTACAGCATGATCGAGGCCACCGAAACCGAGTACGTCAGCAAGGACGGCACGCATGTGCCGCTGACCGTTCTGCATCGCAAGGACGCGGTGCTCGATGGCAGCCATCGCGCCATCCTGTTCGGCTACGGCAGCTACGGACTGGTCATCACGCCCTCGTTCCGGGCCGCGCGGCTGGAATGGGTCAAGCACGGCAACATCTTTGCGTACGCGCACGTGCGTGGCGGCGGCGAGAAGGGCGAGGCCTGGCATCAGGCCGGCCGAGGCCCGAACAAGCACAAGGGCGTGGAGGATTTCGTCGCCGGCGTCGCCGCGCTCGGCAAGCTCGGCTACAGCCGTCCGGAACGCACCGGCCTGGTTTCAGGCAGCGCCGGCGGACTGCTGATCGGCGGCGCGGTGGTGAACTACCCCAAGGATTTCGGCGCCGCCGTATTCCTGGTCGCCGAGACCAACCCCGTGCGCCTGGCGCAGGCGACCAATGGCGCCAACCAGTTCGGCGAGTTCGGCGATCCGCGCAAGGCCGATGAATTCCCCGGCGTGCTGGCGATGGATCCGTACCAGAACATCAAGCCGAACACCGCCTATCCGCCGGTGATGATGGACATCGGCCTCAACGACAGCCGCGTCACGCCATGGCAGACCGGCAAGTTCGCCGCCCAGCTGCGCGCCTCCAGCACCAGCGGCAAGCCGGTATGGATCCGCACCGACGCCAACAGCGGGCATGGCATGCAACGCTCGATGGGATCGGAAGCGGCGGAGTTCGCCGATATCTTCGCCTTTATGGATGCACAGCTGCCGACGCATTGAGCGATCGATCGGCAGCGCCTGAAGGTCTCCGCGAGGCCTTCAGGCATCCACACCCAGCTGCCGGCGCACTTCCTCATACACCGCCGCGGCCAGCGCGGGACTCGACGACATCTTCTCCAGCTCTTCCTTGGATACCCAGTTGACCGCGGCGCGATAGGCATCCTTCTGGCGCTTCATCCGGCGCCGGCGCCGCAGCAGTTCCTCCTCATCGCGCAGCAGGAGCGGGCGCAGCTGCGGCTCCGCTTCCAGGCGGCTTTTCAAGCGGGCGAGATGCCGCTCCATCACCACCTGCGCCGGCGTGCCGTACGGATGGAACTCGCTGTCGATGGTCGGCGGCGAGCCGATCTTGCCCGCCGATTCGGCATTGCTGGTGGTGATGAAATGCTCGTTGCTCAGCTCGGTGGTGTAGCTGATGCAATGCTTGGTCTTGAGCGTCCTGAAGACGAAGCGCGGCGTATCGATCCAGCGACCGTTGCCAAGCCCGCGCAACAGCATGCGCGATAAGCGTCCGATGCGCGGCTTGACCTGGTAGTACTCCGCCAGTATCGCGCCATGCGCCGACACCATGCTGCGGATGTAGGTGCGTGCCACCAGCGTCGTAGGCGAGGCGGATATCTCGGCGATCTCGGTATCGCACAGATACCGGAAATCCTTTGCCTCATGCTGTGCCTGGAACTGGCAGTACGCCTGCAGATCCAGATGCCGGAACTCCTGCTCGTCCGCTGGCAGGTAGGTGGACTCACCGCCATAAGTGGCTTGCATGCTGGCCAGGATGCGCTGCGCAGCCCGCCGGACCGAATCGCTCATGAGCCCCCTCCCCTGACGATCGATGGATGCGATATCCAACCGCGAAAACCGCGCGGAGCATAGCGCATCCATAGCGTGCCATCCGCCTGGGAAGCACGGCTTGCTCGAAGCTTTCTGCAAGAGGTCTTCAGCGAACGCGCGTAAAATAATGCGTCCGCATGATCGGCTCCCCGTGATCGCCGAAATACACCGAGGTCTCGATCATCGACTTGCCGTCATCGGCGACGGTATAGATGCGCGTCGAGCCTGGTATGCCACCCTTGCTGAGCGCCATGACCAGCACCCTGGGACTGGGATTCTTCAAAGCGACGGTGTCGGCTTCGATACCGCCCTTGATCGGCGCGGACGAGCCATCCAGTGCCGTCGTCGACACCGAATGGATCTGCGCGCCACCGGCATCGACGATATCCACCTCGGTTGTCCACTTGCCCGCGCCGGCATCGCCGAAGGTGAAGGTCACGCTCTTCGGGCGCGCCTCCGGCGCCATCGGCAAGCGCGTGGTGTCGACGGCCCAGCTGCCGAGCAGCGGCGAAGCGGTGGACGGCGCTGCGAGCGCCGTGGTTCCCTGGATCAAGCCGCACAGCAGCACGACAGCGACGGACGCTTTCATGGGGGACTCTCCGTGGGGTGGGGTGACGGCAGGGTACGGCATAAATCGCCGCCATGCTTTTGCGCCAGGCTCAGGGAGTGGCGCCGCCGATGTTCTCGACGAAGACCAGTTCGCAGGCACCGTTGCCGGTGTCCTCGCGCGTCATCGAGGTATGCCATTGCCAACCGTCCGGGCGGCTGGCATCGACCAGGAATCCCTGCAGATGGATCAGCTGGCCCGGCTCGATATGATCCAGCGCGCGGCGCACCGCTTCGTCCGCGGGAATCATATGCATGTTCGCGCTGGAGGTTTCGATCTCGCGCCGCGGGATCGGGAAATCCTCGACGCGCCAGTAATAGAAGCGGCTGGACTGGCTGATCGAGATTTTCGCCAGCACGGCGCTGTCGGACATGCGTCCCCAGCCGAGCGCGAGATCCACCGGCGCGAGCGAGGCGCCGGCATCGAAGCGGTAATCCTCACGCGACAGCACTCTGGCGGTCAGTTCGAAGCGGGCACGCGTGACCAGGGTGACATCGCCACGCTGCATGCGGGTGCCGTTAGCGACGTTGTCCTGCGCGGGAGCATCGGGAGCCATGACACCCGGGCCGAGCACGGGCGGACGCTGGCGCGACCAGTGCAGCGCCAGCAGGCCGACCACGATGACGACCAGTATGAAGATCCACTTGCGCAATGGATCACCCCCTATGGCGCGCACCGTAGCACGCGCCCCCAGGCGATGGTCACCCGCGTCCCGCCGCGCGCGGCACCTTGGTCATCTGCTCGATCATCCGCCCGAATTCGAGCGCGGCCGGCGTCTTGCCGCCGTTGCTCCAGATCAGGGTGAAGTCCACTTTGGACAGCGTCGACAGACCGTACTGCCCGTCGACGATCTTCATCCCCGGCTCCACGTCGTCACGCGCCAGCACGGTGATCGCCAGGCCTGCCAGCACCGCGGCGCGGATGCCCTGCTGGCTCTGCGAGGTGAACACCACATGCCACGGAATATCCTTTCCATCCAGCGAGCCCACGCCGACCTTGCGGTTGATGCAGGGCGAAGGAAAGAACGCCAGCGGCAGCGATGCGCCCGCGGGCACGTCGAAGGTGTCCGCCGCGACCCAGACGAACTCGGTGCGCCGCAGCGGCGTGCCTTCCTTGCTGTTGGGCGCGGTCATCACCACCGCCAGATCCAGCTCGCCGGCCTTGATCATCGGCATCAGATCGAGATTCATGCCGACGCTGACGTCCAGTCGCACCGATGGAAAGGCACGCCCGAATTGGCACAGCAAGGTGGGCAGGCGATCGCCGAGAAAGTTTTCCAGCACGCCGAAGCGCACCACGCCGGAGATCGGCGACGGTCGGAAGCGGCGCGCCATGGTGTCCAGCGTGTCGAGGATCTGCTGCGCATAACGCAGGAAGTCCTCACCGTCTTCGGTCAGCGTCAGCGCGCGCGTGGTGCGGTACAGCAGCTGTCGGCCGACCTGCTCTTCCAGGCGCCGGATCTGATGGCTGATGGCGGACTGCGTGAGGTTCAGGCGCTGCGCGGCACGGGTAAAGCCGCCGGCTTCCTTGACGGCGACAAAGGCGCGCAGCAGGGCGGGGTCGAAGTCCATGGCGATTGATGAAGAAGCTTAATAGGGGCGATAAAAATAAATCATTTCCATCATGAATGGCGTGTGCCGAGAATGGCGCCACCCACCGTGGCGCGCCTCCCGGCCAATCCGGCGTGCCCTGCCCTCATTCCCTGCGATACCTGATTCGCGCGGACCGCCGCGTGCGGCCGGCATTCGCCTTTCGACCCGGAGTCCATCGTGGCGCTCTCTTCCATTCAACGAAACGGCATCGCCATGGTGGCGATCTGCCTCTCGGCGCTGATGTTCGGCCTGGAGATTTCCAGCGTGCCCGCCGTGCTGCCCACCATGGAACGCTTGCTGCACACCGGCTTCAGCGGCGCGCAGTGGATCATGAATGCCTACACCATCGCCTGCACCACCGTGCTGATGGCTGCCGGCACGCTGGCCGACCGCTACGGCCGCAAGCGCCTGCTGCTGCTCAGCGTGCTCGCCTTCGGCATCACCTCGCTGGCCTGCGGCCTGGCGCGCGATGCCTCGGTGCTGATCGTCAGCCGCTTCCTGCAGGGCATGAGCGGCGGCGTGATGGTGATCTGCCAGATCGCCGCGCTGTCGCATCAGTTCCAGGAAGGGCCCACGCGCAGCCGCGCCTTCGCGGCGTGGGGCATCATCTTCGGGGTGGGCCTGGGCTTCGGGCCGATGATCGGCAGCGCGATCGCGGTGCTGCTCGACTGGACCTGGGTGTTTCTGATCCAGGGGCCGCTGGCGGTGCTCACGCTGGCGCTGATCGCGTGGAGCGTCGACGAATCGCGCGATCCGCAAGCCAGGCATCTGGACCTCGCCGGCATCGTGTCGATGTCGCTGGCGGTATTCGGGCTGACCTACTTCATCACGCAGGGGCCGTCGCTCGGCTTGCAGCATCCGCTGGTGCTGAGCGCCTTGCTGGGTTCGATCGCCAGCTTCGCGGCGTTTCTGTACATCGAGCGGCATCACGCGCATCCGATGTTCGATTTCTCGGTGTTCCGCATCCGCTCGTTCTCCGGCGCGCTGTACGGCTCGATGGGCATGAATTTCAGTTTCTGGCCTTTCATGATCTATCTGCCGATCTATTTCCAGTCGGTGCTCGGCTATGGCGTGGTGACCACCGGCCTGGCGCTGCTCGCCTACACGCTGCCCACGCTGGTGGTGCCGCCGCTGGCCGAGCGGCTGAGCGCGCGTTACCAGCCGCGCGCGGTTATCCCGACAGGGCTGTTCACCATCGGCCTCGGCTTCTTCGTGATGCAGCTGCATGGTGCGCTTGGACTGCACGCGCTGCTGACGGGCTGCGTACTGGCCGGCATCGGCCTGGGCATGACCAATACGCCGGTGACCAATACGACCACCGCGTCGGTACCGACGGCACGTGCGGGGATGGCCTCGGGCATCGATATGAGCGCGCGCCTGATCACGCTGGCCATCAACATCGCGCTGATGGGTTTTCTGCTGATCGAAGGCATCCTCGCGCACCTGAAACGTGCCGACCCGGGCGCCATGGATGCCAATGCACTGCGCAAGGTCGCCAATCAGATCGCGGCCGGCAATCTTTCCGCCCACGGCACGCTTGCGCATGACGCACTCGTGCATGGGTTTCACTGGGTGATGCTGTATGGCGGCGTCGGGGCGTGGGTGCTGGCGGCGGCGAGTTTCGTGACGTTCGGGCCCATACAGACGACAGCTTCAGGTCGCTGCCTGACTGAATCCGGCAATCGTGCTTAAAAGCTCGTCATTCCGGCGCAGGCCGGAATCCAGCCGCGGAAGTGCCCGATTTTCGCGAAAGGGCCGATGGGAGCCCTCGCGAAAACCTGACGATATCGACACTGGATTCCGGCCTGCGCCGGAATGACGATCAAAGTCGTCATCGAATCACCGGCGTCAGCGCCTTCGCCGCCTCGCCGGCAATCTCGTCCTGCACCTTGAGCTTGTCGCCCAGCGGACGGTCGTAAGTCGCCGACCACACCACGAAGCCGTCGGCCGCCCGCACCAGCCTTGCGGCGATGCGCATGGTGTCGCCGGACTTGCGCACACTGCCGTCCAGCACATACGCCACGCCGAGCGACCTGGCGATATCCGCCACCGGCACCTGCTTGTCCTTGTAGTAGAACGAGGCGGTCGGCGCCGACACCTGCATGCCGGGGAACTTGCTGAGCTTGTCGATCAGCTCCTCGGTCATGCCGTCGGCGAACGGCTCTTCGCTCATCTTGTCGGTGAGATCGAGGAAGGGCAGCACCGCGATGGTGCGGGTTCCCTGCGCGCCAGCCGTGGCCTGGGCGGTGGGGCGATCGCGCAACAGCCAGTAGGCGGAGATCGCGCCGCACAGCAGCAGGATCACGCCGAGGGCGAGCGACGCGCCCATCAAGGCGCCGCGGCCTTGTTTCGGCAGCTTGATCGGTTCCGCCTTGGCCGGGGCGGCGACAGGTGCCGTCGCTTCGACCGGTGCGGCGGGCTGGTCCGCCGCCACCGTCGCGATCAGCCGATACCCGCGCCGCGGCACGGTGGCGATATAGCTGGGCTGCTTCGGGTCATCGCCCAGCAGGCGGCGCAGCGAGGTCACCGCCTGGTAGACCGAGTCCGGCGTGACGACCACGCCGGCCCAGACCTCGTCGAGCAGTTCGTCGATGCTGACCACCTGGCCGGCACGGTCCGCCAGGCACAGCAGCAGGCGCATGGTGCGGGCTTCCACGCGCTGGACCTTGCCGTCGCGCGCGATCTGGTCGGCGCCCGGGTCGACCGTCCAGTCGCCGATGCGCAGGGTTCCCCGCGCCGGGCGCGTAGGATCGGAAGGCACGTAACTCACTGTTTATCGCCATCGATGGGAAAGCCGCCGGATGGTCGCATCAAGCTCCGCGAGCCACAACCGGCGTCAGTCAGGCCATTCCTCAGAAGTCTTCAGGCGATTTCAGAAGTGCTTTCAGGACTTCGCGCGAAGGGCTCGAACACAGTGCCGGGGCACGCCTGGCGCGTGCCGATCTCAAACCATGGAGCCCACTCATGATCCGTCGTTCCGCCTTCGCCCTTGCACTCGCCCTCGCCACCTGCCCGCTGTGGGCGATGACCTATACCCTGGAATCCAAGCATTCGATGGGCACGATCCGCTGGGCTCATCTGGACTTCGCCTACCCCACCGCGCAGTTCACCCGCGTCGAGGGCACGCTGGAATTCGACCCGGCCAACCCGGCCAAGGCCTCGGTGACGGTCACCATTCCGCTGGCCCATCTGAGCAGCGGCATCCCCGAGCTGGACGAGGACCTGCGCTCCCCGGCCTTCTTCGATCTGGCCAGGTACCCCAACGCCACCTTCAAGAGCACGCGGGTGGAGACCACCGGGATGGCCAACCAGCTCAAGGTGACCGGCAACCTCACCGTGCGTGACATCACCCGGCCCGTCACGCTCGAGGTGACGATCAACAAGGTGGGCGAAAACCCGCGGCTGAAGCTGCCGGCGGTGGGCTTCGAAGCGATGGCCAAGCTCAAGCGCTCCGACTTCGGCCTGGGCAAGTTCGTGCCGCAGGTAAGCGATGAAGTGACTCTGCATATCACCACCCAGGCGGATGAGGCCAAGGGGTATGCGGCTTTCATGAAGCAGCAGGCCGAGGAGGATGCCGCGGAGGCGGCGAAGGCCGCGAAGAAGTGATCCGCTCGCCGATGGAGGCCATCGAGATGCTGAACCCGAAAGTACGCGCGCAAGACCAAGCCGCCGGCCTTGATTTTTCCGACCGGCTCCGAGCGCGACCTCGCCTCGTCTTCCGATCCCCAGATTTTTCAGGTGGGTCGCACGCCACCATCTTCTCTACGTTGCCAGCACCTTTTAACCACGAGGCAACGTATGACGAAGCGCAACTTTTCCATCCTGACCATCGCCGCGGCAATCCTGGCCGCAAGCTCTGCATCTGCGCAGGAGCGAGGCCTTTACGCCAGCATCAAGCTGTTCGACGTCCACCGGGCACTCTCGAACATGACGCTGACCAGCCCCCGCGTCACCGACCGCACGCAGGACCCGAAATCCATCAACACCCTCAACGGTTCGCTGAGCCTGGGCCACCAGTACGACTCACCCTTCCGCGCCGAAGTGGAGTACACGCTGCCGTCCAGCGCACGCTACGTCGGCCGCTGGGCGCCATTCAACGCCAACGACAACGTGCTGCATACGCGTACGCAGCGGCTGATGCTCAATGGCTACGCGCACTTCCCGGTGGGGCAGCAGCTGTCGCTGTACGGCATGCTCGGCGTCGGCGCCGCCGTGACCAGGACTTCGGGCTGGCAGACGCGCCCGGAGCGCGCGTTCGAGGAACACCGCAATACGCGCGCGGCGTATGCCATGGGCGTCGGCGCCGATCTGCGCGTCGCCGATGATTTCCATCTGGAGCTGGGTTATCGCTGGGTCGATCTGGGCCGCATTTCGACCCGGCCCAATCTTTTCGACAACCGCGCACACGCTCGCGATGAGCAGTTGAAGGGACAACTGCGCGAGCAGAATGTCTATTTAGGCCTGCGCCAGTCCTTTTGAGTCCGGTTCTGGAGGCAGGGACGCCTCCACGGAAATATTCTGGATCACCCTTCTCCGCAGTTTCGATTTCGTAGCCGCTCCCTCACGGCGGCGCTCCATCGGAGAAGCAATGCAGATCTCACGCAACTGGCGCAAGCTGCCGCCCATGGCAACTGCCTACATCTGGCTTCTATGCGGCCAGGCGCAGGCCGCCCGCAGCCCCATCGAAGCGGCAACGCTCGCCTCTACTTACAAGTCGACCTGCCGGGTCAGCAGCCAAGGCGCATCCGTATGTACGGAGCACCTCATAACGACCATTCTGAAACCGGCCGGCCGGGACCAGATGTCACGGATAGAACTGCTCGGCGATGCGTTCGAACCGTTAGTCATCAAGGATGCTGCCGTCGTTCGGCCTGATGGAAAGCGGGTCCCGCTGCCGGCGTCTCAGATCGAGATCCAACGCGGCTCATCCGAGGCCGGCCAACCGCAGACCCGCACGACCCTCCTGTTCCAGGGGCTCGAAGTCGGCAGCTCGATCGATTACACCGCTGAAACCACCCACCGCCTGCGGCCGGGCATGGCGCAGTTCCATAGCAGCACCCGCATTCCTCCCAGCGATATCCGCCTCGATCACTATCATTCCGAATACATCGCGGATCGGCCCATGATCTGGCGCGGCGAATATCTGGGATATCTCAAGGTGACAGCGGCGGATGGCGGCAAGCGCATCGTCATCGATAACCAGGCGCCGCTCTACTTCCAGGTCGAGAATGAGCAGGGCGCGATATTCCGTAAGGTCCCGCGGTTTGAACTCGGTTTCACCGACGATGCCCAGGCGCATTTCAAGGTCATCGCCGAGCGATATGCCGACGTGCTCGCCAACGCACTGCCGGCGAAGGCCGCCGCTGCGGTCGATGCGGTCAAGGCTCAAGCGGAGCAGGCGCGTGCCTTGGCCATCATCCGGTATATCGCCGATAACTATCGATATCTGGACGACTATCGAGCAGACGACCGCAGTTACATCCCCTTCCCGCTCGCCAAGGTCGAAGCCAATGGCTATGGCGATTGCCAAGACCTGTCGATGCTGCTGGTGGCGATGCTTCGCGCCGCCGGCATCGCGGCCGAACCGGCGTTCGTCATGCGCGGCATGGATGCGCCGGCGCTGCTGATGCCCACACCAGGCGCGGCCAATCACGTTCTGGTGCGTGCGGTCGTGGGCGGCGCGACCTGGTGGATCGACCCGACCAACCCGGCTTTTCTTCCGGAGGTGATTCCCTCCGACATCCAGGACCGCTGGGCGATCGTGCTCGGCAAGGACGGCAAGGTCCGGGTGGACGCCATTCCGCTGGTACCGGTCGATTCCAAGGTGAGCGGCTCCCGCGAGGAACGCCTGCTGGGCGATACGACCTCGGTAGTGGATGGCCAGGCATCCATCCAGGGCGGCGTGCTGCTCCATCTGATGACCGCGGACCGCAATCAGGGGACGAAAGCCGGCGATGACGGCATGTGCGGCGTGTGGGTCGACGAGTCCGGCCAGTGCCAGATCGATCGCCCGGCTACCGCCGATTGGCCGGGCGGCCCTTACAAGTTCAAGCTGAGGGTCGATAACCGGAAGCCGCTGGAAAGACTGGGCAATCGCTATATCTACGAACGCAATCCGCTGGTAGAGACGCTGGAAGAGTTTGCACAGTATCGGCGCGGCAAAGCAGTGGGAGATCTTTTTCTTGGGGACACCCGCGAGCAGATCTTCCACAACCGCCTGAGCGGTCTCCTGCCGGAGCATGCGATGGCGCCCTGCCAGGTGAGCTCGCCGTGGTACGACCTGGACATCGCCCCTGAAGCGACCGGCAAGACAAAGATCGCCTACACGTATCGCATATCCCAGAAGGTGCGCTGGCTGACCCATGAGGATCTGATGAGCGAGCGCTTCGGCCGTTTTCTCGATGAAGCGCAGCAGTGTTCGAGCCATCTCAAGCTAGCGGTCTCCGCCGCCCGGTAAAGCATGGACCCGGCCGGATCGATCGCGCTTGCATCAGCCATTCGATCCGGCCGCATAAAAAACCGAGGCGGCCAGACGTGCCGGCCACCTCCGTCCCCCTGACAGCGAATACCCGGATGGCTTATTGGGCTTCCCACATGTGCGGCTCGACCAGTCATTGCGCGATCGCCGTAACGGAGTCTAGGAGGCGGCAATGAGGTCGAGTTGACCCTCCGTCTCAATCTGTCCGCTGCGCGGAAACGACATGCCACCGCTCGCCATCCAGGCTCGATCCATCCCACTCACCGAGGCGCGACCGGCTCAACTTTTCCCCCTCGACGCCGATAAAGCCCGGACACGGAGTAACTGGCTCCGTCCTCCGGAGCGAATATGCTGGTCCTGATCGGCGCCGTCGTGGTGCTCGCCTGCGTGCTTGGCGGTTTCTTGCTGTCGCATGGACAGATGATGGCGCTATGGCAACCGTACGAGCTGCTGATCATCGGCGGCGGTGCGCTGGGCGCGTTTCTTTCCGCCAATCCGGCCAAAGTGGTGAAGGCCGCGATGCGCGATGCGCTCGGCCTGCTGAAGGGGCCGAAGTACCACAAGCAGGATTACGTCGATCTGTTGTCGATGCTCTACGACCTGTTCAGCCTGATGCGCAAGGAAGGGCTGCTCAGCCTCGAACAGCACGTCGAGGATCCGCAGTCCAGCTCGCTGTTTTCCGCCTACCCACGCCTGCTGCGCGAGCACCATCTGATCGAATTCACCACCGATTGCCTGCGCCTGATGGTCGGCGGCAGCATGAACCCGCACGAGCTGGAGCAGTTGCTGGAAGTGGAGCTGGACGCCCACCACCACGAGGCGGTTGCGCCCGCGCTGGCGGTGACCAAGCTGGCCGATGCGCTGCCGGGTTTCGGCATCGTCGCCGCGGTGCTGGGCATCGTCACCACCATGTCGCAGCTCGATGGCGATACCTCGCGTATCGGCATGCATATCGCGGGTGCACTGGTCGGGACCTTCCTCGGCATCCTGCTCTGCTACGGCTTCGTCGGCCCGCTGGGCGCGGCGATGGAGAATCGCGTGCAGGAAGATGGCAAGGCCTTCGAGTGCGTGAAGATCGCCCTGCTGGCCAACCTGCGCGGCTACAACCCGAAAGTGGCGGTGGAGTTCGCGCGCAAGTCGCTGTCGACCAATACGCGGCCCGGCTTCCAGGACCTGGAGGACCACCTCAAGACACCGCGCGCCAAGGCCACCGCATGAGCGAGCAGGGCCAGCTGCCGCCGATCGTGATACGCCGCGTCAAGAAGCGCGGCCACGGCGGTCATCACGGTGGCGCGTGGAAGGTGGCCTACGCCGACTTTGTCACGGCGATGATGGCGTTCTTTCTGGTCATGTGGCTGATCGGTGCCGGCACGCGCGAACAGCGCGCGGCGATCTCCGAGTACTTCAAGAACCCCAGCATGACGCCGGGCACCGGCACGATGGCGCCGCCGGGACAGACCGGCCCGGGTGGCGCCAGCACCAGCATGATCAAGCTGGGCGGCGCGAAGGATCTGGCGCGTGCGCCTGGCGGCAAGAGCCAGGGCGGCGCGGCGGCCACGGTCGATCCGAAGGAGATCGAGAAGGAAGCACGCCGGCAGGAGCGCGTGCGGCTGGAAGAGCTGATGCAGCAGCTGCAGGCCGCGATCCAGAGCAGCCAGGCCTTGGCGCCATTCAAGGATCAGCTGCTGCTGGATATCACGCCGGAAGGCTTGCGTATCCAGATCGTGGACAAGCAGAACCGGCCGATGTTCGATCTAGGTAGTGCGCGGCTGCGGCCGTATACCGTGACGATCCTCGAGGAGCTCTCGGGCTTCATCAATCGCGTGCCGAACCGGATCAGCCTGTCCGGGCATACCGATGATGCGCCGTATAGCAGCGATCATCACTATGGCAACTGGGAGTTGTCGGCGGATCGCGCCAACGCGGCGCGGCGTGCGCTGCTCGATGGTGGCCTGACCGAGGACAAGATCGCCCGCGTGGTGGGCCTGGCTGCCTCGGTACCGTTCGACCGCACCAATCCTGCAGATCCGATCAATCGACGGATCAGCATCATCGTGATGAACAAGCAGGCGGAGGCGTCTTCGTTGTTGCAGGAGGCGGGGCCGGCGGTTGCGGTCAAAGATGGCGATACGCTACCTGTCGTCACGCCGCTCAGGCCAGCAATACCCTCTGCTCCCTAGAACCTTGCGTCAGACGTGAATCGGGTGCTGCAACGGCTCTACCCAGGCGATTCAGCCGCACCGCCCGCCCTGCTGAAGGTCTAAGCTTCTCCACGCCGCATGAATCGCCCCAGATGGATGGGCCCGGCCAGCAGCAGCCACAACGCGAATCCGGCCAGGCTCAATAGCCAGGCCAGTGCGAGCTTGGGCAGGTAGGGCCAGGGCTGCTCCACTCCATCGAAGCGGTAGGTGAAGCTGTACTTGGATTTTCTTATCCTGAGGTCATAGCGAAGCGTATCGGACTGAAACTCGAATGTGTGCGGCTCGAACCGCACGCGCTCACCATCGGGAAGGATTGCATCGTATTGCAGATAGCACCTCGTCGAGGGAGGCTCCAGGCACGCCCAGTATGGTCTGCTCAGGGTCACGTCGCGCTCGGTCGTGAACACCCAGCCCACTTGATAAGTACAGACGAAGAAGACGGCCAGGCAGGCGAACAGAAAGAAAGAGATGGGCACGTAGCACCACTCCCAATGGTCCTGGTCCAGCAGGTACTCCCGCACACGCTTCATCGGAGTGTCCGTTCAAGTGTTTATCGGCGCGGTGGGAGCTTCAGGCCTGACCCGGGCGCTTGAACGAGTATAGAAGGAGCGGCTTCAGGCGATGCATTCCGGCTTGACCCGCTTCACTGTCGTGAAGCGCCTCTGCCAGCTATCTGTATCCCTATCCATCGCGGAGATTGGACCCATGGCAGTAAAGCGGATGGACAACGTAGGCATCGTCGTCGAGGATCTGAGCGCGGCGATCGAGTTCTTTCGCGAGCTCGGCCTCGAATTCGAAGGCCGGGCCACGATCGAAGGCGAGTGGGCCGGACAGGTCACCGGGCTGGGCGATCAATGCGTCGAGATCGCCATGATGCGCACGCCGGATGGCCATAGCCGGCTTGAGCTGTCCCGCTTCATCAGGCCGGCCGTCGCCGCGGATCACCGCAAAGCTCCGGTTAACGCGCTGGGCTATCTACGAGTGATGTTCGCCGTGGACGATATCGACGACACGCTGGAAAGGCTGCGCAAGCACGGTGGGGAGCTGGTGGGCGAAGTGGTCCGGTATCAGGACATGTTTCTGCTCTGCTATATCCGGGGGCCTGAAGGGGTGCTCATCGGGTTGGCCCAGGACCTCCGATAATGGGGACGAGTGCAGTTAATACTTTTTAACTGCACCCGTCCCCGTTTCGGACACTCCGATCATCCGGCGAGCGACTTCTCGACCCGCCGCATAAACCAATCAAAGGCGCGGTCGCTCAACCATCGACGCAGGAACAGGATCGTCCGCGCGCCACCGCCGGTTGCGTAACGCGTGCGAGGACGCGCGGCGCGCAGCGCACGAGCGATGGTTTTCGCCACCACCTCCGGCGGCGACACCATGGACGACTTTTCGCTCGCGGTGAACATGCGCGCATGCGACTGCGCCTGTTCGGCATACGCCGTGCGGCCCGAGTAGCGCAGCATGCCTTCCTGCGCGATGCCCGCCCATTCGGTCCGAATGCCACCCGGCTCCACCACCACGACGTGGATGCCGAAGGACGCCAGCTCCATGCGCAGGCAATCGCTCAATCCTTCCACGGCGAACTTGGTGGCGTGGTACCAGCTGCCCATCGGCTCGTGCATCTTGCCGCCGATCGAGGTGATATTGACGATGCTGCCGGAGCGCTGCGCGCGCATCATCGGCAGGCACAGTTGAATCAGGCGAGCCAGGCCGAAGACATTCACTTCGAACTGGCGCCGCCCTTCTTCCAGCGGCACGTCTTCCAAAGCGCCATAGGAACCGTAGCCCGCATTATTGATCAGCGCATCCAGGCGCCCCTCGCGCTGGGCAATGGTTTCCACCGCCTGGACGATCGAAGCATCGTCCGTCAGGTCCAGCGGCAGCACCTGCACGCCGGCGTCGGCCAGGCCGCGCATGCGATCCACCCGTCGCGCTGCCGCGTATACCTTGTATCCGTCTTTCGCCAGACGAAGCGCGGTCGCTTCGCCGATGCCCGACGATGCGCCGGTAACCAGCACGATCTTGCTCATGAACTTTCACTTGGTTGGTTGTGAAAGATGAGTCTAAACTAGGGTCTATAGCCCCTAGTCAAGAGTGCCGTCATGCTGATTGCCGAATTCTGCCGGCGCGCCGAGCTGACTCGCGATGCCGTACGCCTGTACGTGAAGCTCGGGCTGCTCAAACCCAGCTCGGGCACCAGCGGCAGCAATCGTTACCAGCATTTCCACGAAAGCGACGTGGAGCGGGTGGCCCTGGTCAAAGTCGGCCAGCAGCTCGGCTTTACGCTGAAACAGATCGTCACCTTGAATCGGGAGTACGAGGCCGGCGGCATCGACCGCGCGCGCCGACTGGCCGTCATGCAGGGGCAGCTGGCCCAGGTTGCAGAGAAGGCAGCGCAGCTCGGCAGGCTGCAGAGCTACCTGCAAGCAAAAGTTGCGTGGATCCAGGCGGGCGAGAACGGAGATGAGCCTTCGTTCTGCGGGCTCGAGGTGGTTAGCCGTATGGTCGGCAAGGGCAAGCAAGTGGCCTGACCAAGGTCTGAAAGTTCTAAAGGGGACGGCGCTCATCCCCGTTAGAAACGACGAAGGCTCTGTGTAACCGGCAGGTGCCTGCCGACGAAATCTATCCGCCAACGGGTCTAGATGACTCAACGACGGATACCTTATGAACTCGCTTCGGAACTTCTATTTCCTGCGTGCTGGCGCAGCTTTCCTCTGGGTTGCCCTCGCCGTCTTTCTGGCCTCGTCCCCGATGCTGGTGGTAGGCACGCTGCTGGTGCTCTATCCGGCCTGGGACGCGGTCGCCAACGTGATCGACGCGAGGCGAAGCGGCGGGCTTCAGATCAACCCCGGCCAGAAGTTCAATGCGCTCACCAGCATCGTCACCGCGATCTGCATGGCGCTTGCCTTCGCGCTCCGCGGCAACGCCGGTGGCGTGCTGATATTCGGCATCTGGGCGCTACTCGCCGGCCTGTTCCAGCTGGCTGTGGGCATCCGGCGCCGCAAGCTTGGCGGCCAGGTCTTCATGATGATCAGCGGCGCGCAGTCGGCGCTGGCGGGCATCTACTTCGTGGTCAAATCCTTCGGAGCCGCACCGACGATTGCCCAGCTCGCGCCCTACGCCGCGTTCGGCGGCCTGTACTTTCTGCTGTCTGCGCTGTGGCTGAGTTTCAGGCGGGATCGCCCTGCGATCGCTCCCCGTCTCTTTTAGAGGAAGTCAACGGCCTTTCTTTACGCCCTTCTTCTTACCGCTCCCCTCAATTGGCGTGGCAAGCAGAGGGCTCAGTCCAAAGGTTTCGCTCTGGCTACAGCCATACCAGCGAGAGTCCTCAAACCGGCAGTCTCCGCCAAAGCTGTCCACCGTGAAGCGGCAGTTTTCGAACTTGCATTCGACGATACGGCATCCGGGGAAAGAACAGCCTCGAAAGGTGCAGTTCTTGAAGGTAACTCCGACGAACGTAGCTATGTTGAAAAGCACCAGATACAGATCGCATCCATCAAAGTTGCAGTCAACAAAGATCGAGGAGATGTGAGTTTCCCCGTCTCCCATACCTCGAAACCTACAGAACTGGAACGCCTGTTCATCCCAGGCCGTCCCTCTCGGTAAGCGCTTCTCGAAGACTTCGCCAATGATCGGCATTCATCCGCACTCCAGCTCTTCTGCCACAGCCCAATCCAGCGTTGATAAGCCTTTACCTTTAAAAAATAAGCCTAATGCCCTTCTGTAGTGCCGCATCGCACTATGTCGTTAACCCAATAGATAGTCCCGGATGATTTCGCGAGATGCCAGATCCAGCATTTCCCGAATCCCGTACATTTCCGGCACCGCCTGCTCCATCTCGGCTATTTCCGCATCCAAGCTTTCCAATGACGCCTGACTAAGTCGCTGCTGAAGCTCGCTACGAAATAGGTCTTGGCGCCTGACGCCCAGAAACGGGAGGACCACCTGCGATGGATCAACATTGGGCGCCGGATTGCTGCCGTGGAGACACCAGCAATCGTGCCAGCCAGAGCCCCAATCTGGCTCATACTTAAGATCGAGAGGCTGCTTACCGACCTCCAGCAGCAACGGCTTCGACTGCGCAACCCACATAACAGTCTTGATTCGCCAGATCGGGTCCTTGATGGCTAAGACTGAAGCGAGCCATCTGGCAACCTGCTCCTCATCCAGATACATGAGATTGAGGAAGAGCGCAGCCGAGAAGGAACCACCACAGGAAAGGAATGGTCCGTTCCGGGTTATTTCTATCGGCTGAACTACTCCACATCCGGCAATCTGGCCGTCTTTCCAATTAGCCGCAGCCATGGGAACTCGTCCGAGCGTCGCCAGCGTGTCGTCCAGAAAGCCTTCATACGGGTACTCCGCGAGCTCATCTGGATACTGCGCCATGAATGCGGTGACCAGGCTTTCATAGATATCCGCCCACCGCCAGTCATCGCAACGAGCCAATAGCCTCGGGACCAGAAAGTGCAACCAGTCTGTCCACTCCTGTCTCAGGCCGAAGCAGCCAGGGCCGGAGGCCAAACTATTTACCGCGCCCCCGATCTCTCCCGCCGGCCATCGCTCAGAATCCTTATCAAGCAGGTCGGTGTAGAGCCAACGCTCCCCCATGAACCAGGCCTCGCCCATGGGCTGGGCTGGTATACGGAAGTGCTTTTCCAGGCGATGAAGAGCATCCGTGTCCGGCCCCACACCAGGCTCCCACAAGAGTGCCCGTCGCCGATCGATCTTCTTAGACATCCCTGACCATCCTGATGACGCTACCGCAAAGCCGCCCTGAGACCCGCCGCCAGCTCCATACGCTCCTCGATGGCGTAGCGCACTTTCTTCCCCCCATACAGCCCGTCATTCGGGTAGCGGGGAAATACATGAAGATGGTAGTGCCACACATCTTGATTGCCGGCCGGGCCGTTGTGCTGGCGGGTGGAGATCCCTTCGCACCCGAAGGCATTCCGCATGGCATGCGCCAGGCGACGCGTGGCACTAAAGAAGTCGTTGCCAAGGTGATCCGGGATGTCCAGCACGTTCTCATAGTGTCCCCGCGGTATTACCAGGCAATTGCCCTTGATTCCCGCGTAGTGATGCGTCGGAACCAACGCGAATACGTTGGCATCCACTAGAACAACGGCCGATTCTAGGGCTGGCGATGGAAGCGTCTCGGCGATACCGCAGAACGGACATTCATATCCAAGGGGAGCATTCTTCATAGCGCCTGATAGCCCGTTGACCCCGTAGCGGGGCGTACCCTGGATTATGAGCCCCACCCATCTGGAATGGCTTGCTCATTGACCTTTTGCGCGCGCTATTCCCGACTCGCCCGAACGCTCAGCCACCAATCATCGGGACGCCCCATGCAGCGGCGCACCTTCCTGACCAACCATCCGGCATCTGTGATCGCGGCTCGCAAGTCCGGCTCACGCCAGTACGTCTCGACGTAGCGCTGACCTGCTGCCGTGCCGCCATGCGCGGACACACTCTCGCCGTCGCCATCTCTGACAGAGACGTGCAGTGGGCCGCCGGTGCGGGTTGCTCCCGCCAGTCGCTTGAGTACTGTGCCGAAATCCTCGCGCGCGACATGGATCAGGCAGGCGCAGGCCCAGATACCGTCGTACGGTAAGCCGGGACGCTGCGGGTCGGCCAGGTCTTCAGTCAGTGGATCCAGCTGGTCGGCTTCAAAACCATGCTGGCGCAGTAGCTCGACGAAACCTTTCGAAACATCAGTGCGACGGACATCGATTCCTCGCAGCTCAAGCTCAAGCGCATCCCGACCGCCGCCGCTGCCGATCTCCAGCACTCTTCCCGAACCGTCCAGAGCGGTCACAAACGCGTCCACTTCCATTGCGACCCAGGCGGGCATGACCGCGGCCTCGGCCGCGTATTCCGCCGCGGCCATGTCATAGGACCTCACGGTATCTCGGTCGGTGCTCATTCTTGCCTCTCCCATGATCGAGCAACAACGGATCGGGTTTACTTATCGCACCACACGCGAGCCCAACACCGTTCTTGTCAATCCAGATCAACGCCCGCCATCGCGCGGCTCACGATAGCCAACTGCTGCAGCGCCGCTTGTTCTGGACCCATCCTCCAGGTGTTCGATTGAACATCAGCGTGCCGCCATTACCGCAGAGGCTGCCGCATGTGAACGAATAGCTGAACATGGCAATGTCATGTGTCTCATTGAAGCTGATGGCCGACAGCGTCATCAGGCCGCGATCGAATCCGGATCTGACGGCGGCATCCACGGGCTTCCCTTTCGCTATCAGGTCGCCTGGGTCGGCAGCCTCCCACTCCTTGGCGTCAACCAGTTTCACCCCGACAAACGAGGTAAGGGCAGCCTTCAGCTCAATATCCGAAGTACTTCGGGCCCAACGAACGCTTCCGCCTTTTTTCCCACTCGCGCATTCGTCGTATTCCTTGATCTCTTCGGGAGTTGGCTCCGCTGCTTTGTTGGAGACCTGAAGCGGCGCGCCCTCCTTACCTTTCCATTGTCCAAGGAATGCTCCGTAGATGGCCTTTGCATCATCCGTACTGTTGATGGCGGCCTCGTCAGCCAGACCGATCGCGGTGCACATCCCCATGCACGTGATCGCGGTGGTCATCCAGAACTTCGCAAGTCGACGCATACTCCTCCCCCGGTGGAATGACTGACTCAGTAAATCATTGCTCATCATGTCCAGCATGAGTCGACAGCGGACACTGCTTGAACTGCTCGAAATCCACAGACCCCCTCACCAACTGGCACCAGATCCCGCCGTGGGTTGATGGCGAAACCCAAGCTCACTGTTCCGAACAAAAGCCAGATCCACCCAGCGCTACCGCGGAGTGAATCTGACTTCATTTCCACCAATCAGGCAACCTCGACTTCCCGCAGGAAGTCCAGCACCGTACGCGCGTACATCTTCGGATGTTCGATGTTAGGTAAATGGACCGCCGGCATCATCACCAGGCGCGCGCCGGGCACCGTCGATGCGATGTGCTCACCGTGGCTTGGGAGCGTCACGGTGTCGTCCGTACCGGCGATCACCAGCGTGGGCCGGTCGATGAGGGCAATCGTCCGCCGCATGTCCGTGTCGCGCACCGCGGCGTAGAGCCCGGCCAAGCCTTGGGGCGGAGTGGACAGCAGCATGTCACGGAACGGCTGCACCTCCGGATGCATCACTTCGAGCATGGATTGCGGGAACCAGGCGGCCAGGAAGCCCTCCGCCACGGCGGCCATATCGGGCGACGTCTTCAGCGCTTTGATGCGTGCATCGAACTCGCTGACCGGGCCCAGCTGGGCTGAGGTGTTGCTCAGGATCAGTTGGTCGATACGATCCGATGCATAGATGCCAAGCCACTGGCCCACGAAACCGCCAAGGGACAAGCCAAGGAAATGCGCGCGGCCGATGTCGAGCGCATCGAGCAGCTCGACGACATCGCGGCCCAACCGATCCATCGAGTAGGCACCCGGTGGAACATCCGACTTGCCATGCCCACGGAAGTCGTAGCGCAACACTTGAAAGTGCTCGGTCAGCGCCGCGATCTGGCCATCCCACATATGCAGCGTCGTGCCGATGGAGTTCGACAGCACGAGCACGGGCTTGTCGTTCGTACCGTCGAGGCAGTAAGCGATACGGCATCCGTCGCCGGCGGTGATAAAGGTATTGTCATGCATGATGTTCTGCTCCTGGGGAATGGAATGTGGGGGCCTTGGCCGGGCTACAACCGCCCGTGCATGCAGCCCTTTCGCCGACAGAATGCTCTTCACAGCGGACCTCTCATCCACTGCGCTTGACACGTTACATAAGCGCTTATATATATGTCCACATGACGCCAGGCCTAGGTACACAGCTCC
>Ga0105240_10004719_pt1 | contig 20569 bp, 13 predicted proteins | sample KBSC54metaG_FD_80426 | JGI IMG/M metagenome (GOLD analysis project Ga0105240, IMG submission 80426) | Corn rhizosphere microbial communities from Kellogg Biological Station, Michigan, USA - KBS C5-4 metaG | ecosystem: Host-associated > Plants > Roots > Rhizosphere > Soil | place: Michigan, USA... | reverse complement strand
CATCTCCGAGGCGGACGGTGGCAGTGTTCTGCGCAGCGGCATCGATTCGCGATTCGCCGCGGCATTCAGCTCGCCGATCTCCCGCTCAGCAAGCGCGAGCTTATCTGCCAATTCCAACTCTCGCTTACTCTGTTCCACGGTGGCAGAGATCCTTTCCACCTCGCCGTGCCGCTCCTGGAGCGCCGCGAGCGCTCTCTCCAGCAACTCGGTAGCAGCCTCAAGCCGTTCCATTATCTGACTGTTGTCTTCCATGCGTTTCCTTTCGTATTGCAAATCTCAGCGCCTGTCACAGCGGAAGCTGAGGGACGTTTGCTGAGGCTGATATCTGTCGTTTAACTCGCCATCCGGAAACTGGTTCCGCGGTATGCTGCTTTCTCGCGCAACAGAATCGCAGCGCCTGTGAACGTCACCCGGGTTAGTTTCCAGATCTCCGAGCGCATGTCTTCCACTCGCGCATCGGCAAGCTCGTAGCTCATGCCCATCGCTTCGGGTGAGTGCGCCGCAACGGTCTTTGCGACCTCCGGGAAATCGCGCGCATAGATGTATCCCTTCACGACCATGCGCTTGCCAATCAGGCTTGCTTCTGTCACAAGGCCAATCTTCCGCCGGGCATCGTGCCCGTCCCAGCCCGGCCTGTAATCCACTGCCATGCCCAGCAAAGATGGGAGCGCGTTTTCAGCCGCTTCTCGCGTCAACATCACTCGGTGACCGCGAGCACCTGCAGGAGACCTATCGCTGGCTGAGTCCACTAAGGTCAGAACCCCCTCAAATGGCACCCTGTTCGGGTGCCCTTCAACGTGGGGAATCGATACCGCCATTGCTTCGAATTGCATTTCGATCACCGCCAATCTCAAAAAAGGCCGCATTGCGCTCCCCAGCGCGATGCGGCCAAGTCATTTCACCCACGTCAGGAGATCGTTGTAGTTGTGTTACGAATTTCGGCAAGAGGCCCGAGCCCGCGCATTGCACGTACTTCGTCTACGGTTAGAACTCCTGCCTGCAGCAGTTGCACCTGCACCGCGAGTTCCGTTGCCTCGTCTCGCGCGCTTAGATCGTTGAAGACGAACTCGAACTCTCGCCATCCGATGCACTTGGCGAAGAGATCGCGCGTGATGTGTCCGGCAATCAACTGCGCCAGCGGTGAGATCGCTCCACGAAACGCCTCGTCTGCCATTTCGGTTGCAGTCGAGCGGTTGACATCGCCTTCCAGTCCCAGAAGCAGCGGCGGCAAGCCGAATGCATTCGCAACCATTCGAATCAGAAACTCTTGCCAGGCGATGCGCAGGTCGGCGTCAGTACCTTGCGCGAACCGGAGTATTTCCGGCTTCTGCTGTGTGGAAAGCACCGGTACGCGTCCTGTGCCTTCAACTTCGTCTTGCCACCATCGGATCAGCCTGTCGTGCTGCGTGGGTGTGGCTTCGTTGAGCCAGAGCGCGTATTGCGCTACTGAATTCGCAGCGAGCTTGCCTGCGAATCGGTGCGCCGAAAGGAACTGGTTCACCGATTCAAACGCTACCTCGAGCGGTCCCAGTCCGAATGGTGTGAAGCTGCGCGGGTTCATACGCACGTATATGAGCTGATTGTCGCGAAGCTCAATTCCAGCAGAATCGATTTGGCCCGCTGAGACCTGCGCGTACCGAGGCGATTGCGGCTGTCCGTCCCACCGCGGATTGATCCGTATCGAAGCACCGTCAACGGCCCACAACATCGCGGGACGGTCTTCATCCAGAGTCGCCTCCATCTCGATCGAGCCGTAACCGCCTGTGAGCGCGTCCTCAATCACCTGTTCCATGAGCGTTCGGAAACTATCGACCTCATTTGGCTCCTCGAGAACGCGACGCAGAGCCAACTTTCTTGCGGCCTCTACGGAGTGGTCGCCGGTCGAGCAACCGAGCCGTACACGAACCTGCCAGTCCATTGCCGCAATCCGGTCCTTGATGACGTTGATAGCCCGGCGTACGATTGGCGTTTCTGCGAATCGGCGGAGGTTGGCTGGCGTCGGCTTCGGCAAAGACTGGCCGGGGAAGTGAACCGGACTGAGAATCGCGGGGAGTGCCAGCGTCTTTCGTTCCACCTGGCTTTCGGCGGCATCCACCGTAGTGGTTCCAACTGCCTGCCGCCAGAATTCACGTAATTGGTCTCGAACCTTCACTGGTTGACCTTTCTTCTGAAAAACAAAAAGGCGTGATCCGACGGATCACGCCTCGTGTATTCGGATCCGGCTCGCCAATGCGACCGGTTCCACATCTCACTTCATAGCAAATTGTGTGAACTCGCCATCAACACAATCCATCTTACAAAATCAGCAGATATTCACCTGCAAACTCTGCTTAGAAAGTTTTGCCCGGTTAAGTCACTGTTGAATCAACAGCCAACAAACGACACGATCCCAAAGTTCAGCGATGCGGCTTGACCTTCTGTCAGACGTGCAGTTCGCGGCGTGCTGTCTCCGCGACCCGACTCAAGTCTGCAGTCGTGAGCACCCGGATGCGGGCCTCTTCCATTGTTTCCACACCGAAGCGATAGGTCGCAAGCCGATCAGCATCCGGGTCTTCTCCGGTGACCTTCGAAACTGGCTCGACGATGGCAGTCAATTCGAGGTCCGTTTTCTCGACCCTTTCCACACCGTTGCGCAGCGCCGCGGCCGAGAAAGCCAGAACTTTTGCCAGATCGAGGCCAGGCTCAAGGCTGACGGCATGAAACATCCGTATCACTCCATTTGGCCTGTAACCAGCATCGATGCGCAGGGAGTCTCCGGGCCTAGTGTAGTCAGAAGCAGGGATTCGTTTTCGGAGAAGATCCCAGACGCCCGCATGTTCGAACTCCGCACGCATGGTGGTTTGGATTGCCGCTCGTCCGCTGAGGCGCGGAAGCCGCTCGCGCTTGGCCGGATCGACATAAATTCGCATCAGGTCTTCAATCCCGGCAGGAAGAGACTCGGCGAGATAGCCTTTCTTCTCGGTCAACTGCACGTTATTCGAGAATGACTCATCGACAATCCGCTTCATTCTTCCTTCTGCGTCACCAGTCAGGCGAGCACGCAGTTCACCTTCCATTCCCTCCAACGCAGCGGTGTCCGCATCCGGATCGAGGCATCGAAGGCGTCGCCAGTCGCGCGTAAGCCTAATCTGCATCGCCGACGTGCCGCCCTGTCCGGGATTCTGCTCCCAGAACAGGACGCCGACGTTTACAAACTCATTCCGCGTCCTGTCCGGAACATATCGGATCAGCTGAAACTCGCATTCACGACGCAAATTCGAGCCGCTCATATTGACACGCCACCCCGTCTATCGGCTAGCCGAGTTCTTACATGATCCTGTTGGAGATGGTAGCTCCCCATCGGTTCGGCTGCCACGAATTCTGCTCCACAACGCCCGCCCTCACACCCCATTTGGGAAACGGCTTTCGGTCTGAATTCCTGAAATTTTCGATGAAGTCACGGATCTTGCTTCGGCGTTCCAGTAACGTCTCGACCAGCCTCTCGAGATCGTCCTGATCGCCACCATACCATTGAGGAGGGATGTCACGCGCCCCTTCCCATACCGTGTCGGCCGCCATCGTCTCAATCCGGGACAGCCATGGCTCAAATGCCTCCCATCCCGTGATCTCCCGGTAGACGTCATTGCGGTAATAAATGCCACGCAGCGGCACATCCTCGAACTTCCAATCTCCCGCGTGAAAACAATAGCCGAAATCAATAAAGACCGCCCGATACTTTCGTTCACGCGACTTCCGCGCGAACACCGCCTGTCGCCCGTTGGCGTTTCCCGTCCACTTATCCAGAGCAAGAATGCCGGCGAACTCGGTCAGATTTTTTACAGACAAAAGCTGTTCTTCCGGGAGGTAATCCATGACCTGGCCGGGCATCAGTCCTCCGACAAATCTCGATCCGAAGTGGAGCCCCGCCACGCACCGCTCGCGTGTGCGGCCCAGATCCATCTCCAGTTCCGGAGTGTGCTCGACGAGCCACGACCCTACTTCAACGATGTCCACCTCCGGCACGGTGAGACCGGCGGCAAGGGCGAGCTTCGAAGCCAGGTATTCGTTCGCCAGCACGCGCATGTGTTGCGGATTGTTTTGGAACTTAACTACATACGGGTGTCCATCGGAGCCCAACATCAACTGGCCCTGCGCGCCGCCCCGCATCCGCCGGATATGCTGCACCGCCTGAACTGCCAAGCCCGGGTCTCCGTCTGTTCCGAGAAGTCTCTTCGATTGTATCTCTCCGATGACCTTACCTCTCGAGCGCTGGATCTTGTATCACCTGTAATACGCGTCATCATCGACCTCTGAAATCAATGAGAAGGGGGCTCAAGCCAACGAAGTAGCTAACGCTTCAAAGCCAATTCCTCTCTGGCCCCCAATCCGATTGCCATTGCCATTACCAGATCGTCATGTGCGCCCGATTGTGCGCTTGTGCTTCCATCCGCCTTCCGAACGAAGCTGCGGCACTCAGCGAGCAGCCTGCGGCTCATAAACAGCTCTGGCTGCTCGATAAGTGCCGCGTTCAGCCGACCGATGCCAGCAAGTCGATTCGCGGAATTCGTCAGCCAGCCTAATTGGCCCTTCTGCTCATAAATACGCGGGTAGTGGCACACAGCATCCAGAAGCCATAAGACACCGTGCCCATGGTTATTGCGCTCCACGGCGAGCCACGCATCGTTATATTCGTGACCAAGCTCCGCCAGGAATTTCGCCGCTTCCAGCGAGCCGAGATGACATGCGCATTCAGCACACTGCAATCCCGACTCCATCTCGATTACTTCAGCCGCAGTGTAGTCTCCTTCGCTTCCGCCTCCGGCGGGATCTACGCCGATCACGTATCTCTTGCCCGGCAACGGCGGCAACCAGATCTCCATTTCACGGTTCCTGCGTGTCTCGACTGGTTCCGGTACCAAGCCAAGGCGAGCCTCCACGGCGCTGAGCTCGAACACTGATTCGCCACTCGCTCGGAAGCATGTCTCTTCATCCTCTGCAAACTCTTGGCAGGCTAGGCCGCGGAAGTTGGCCCTCACCTCTCGGCGGTATCCAATTTGTTCCAGGGACAGCCCGCGTGTCTCCATCAACTCCCGTTCTTCTTCGCTCATCGAATCGGGATCGACAGCATCTGCGCGATAGCGCTCCTCCATCCACCATGGGAAGAAGTGCCTGACGGTTCCGGTTTCCGCCGCGGTGTGCCACTCCTCGTAGAAGCAGTCGCCGATCCCGTTGGGAGTCGATTCCAGGATTTGCTCCCCGCCTGGAGCGAGCGCGGCTCGGAGCCCGGCAAGCGTCTCCGCTGGGTTGCCGGGCCAGCGTGCCAGTTCCGAACAGTGCAGATTCTGCACGGTCAAACCACGCCCTGCATTGCGTTCGCCCGCCGAGACAACGCGGTACTCCGAGTCGAGTTCTGAGAAGACAATCTGCCTCGAATTTGCTTGAGAGGTCCTGAGGTATCCATCGCGCAACTGTACGGGCATGCAATCCAGGAACCGGTGAACGATCCTGAAGATCTCCTCAGCGGAATCGTGCGTGTGGGCCACCTGCAGAGTGAGAGAGCCCGGTTGCGTGATCGTCTTTAGGAAGAAGCGCGCGGCGGCCCAGGTAGTCAGGCCAAGCTGCCTTGCCTTGAGCACTATGTTCTTCTGTCTGCGGGTATGCTCAAAGGCTTGCTGGACCACATTGGGCCGCAGGAGCTCTATGTCGCCGGAACGGCTCCTGACATACAAGAGCTGCTCCGCCATTTTCATCAGGAAGGTGGAGTTCTCGAGCGCGTTAATTCTTTTATCTAATTTTTTTCCGAAGCTGAAAAGATCACGCGCGGTCAGCTTGCGCGGATCGAACTGCCCGTCCTTCTCATGCGACACAAGCTTCCATCCATGATTCGTCCACAATGATCCTTCCGTTCCTGAACAAACGAACACCGCCTCAGAATGAATCGCGAGGCGGTGTTCCGGTGTAGCTGCCGATTGATTTGCGCTTGAGCTAGGTCGGCCCTGCGACTGCTACCGGGCTCCCACATTCCAGGTGATTGAAGCCCCCGGATTGATCGCAGAACCCGTCGTGTTGCAGACCGACCAGTTGAACGTATTTGCTGTCACGTAGTACTTGAACACGAGACTATTTGTGCCCCATCCCGCTACTCCGATCGTGCTCGATGTTGCAGTTGGCGGAATGATGACCGACGTAGCCGCCAGACCAGTCATTGTGGTAGCAGTATTCGGCGTGCATGTATTGGCTGCGATCTGAGTTGTGTCCGTCGTGATCTGCACGTTGCCGATGCCGTTTTTGACTGAAGTGACGCGCCCATCACCGCTCACAGTGATGTTGGGATTTGTGTACGTTCCTGCAGCAACACCATTTGCCGGCAACGTCACGGCGTTGTCGAAGGATACCGGCCCGACAAACGTATGACTGGCTGCCTGCCATGTAGCGGTTCCGGGCGTGGCCATTACCGAATTGCCAGAGTTGGGGTTCACAGCAAGAGAGGTGGATCCCGTTTTGTTATAGAGCTGGAACGCATAGTAGCTGTAATTCAAGTCATTCTTCTGTGCGTCGGTTGGCAAGACCTGAAACAGCGGCTGCTGTGAACTTGGGCCCTCACCGAAATCAACACCGATGTGAAATGCTCCCTGCACGTTAATTGCGTTGGGAGGGGTCATGACGCCGCCTCCGCGCACGTAATACGAATCTGGTTGCCCGTTAGAAAGGTTGACGAAGGAGTTCGCACTCGGACTTGTTCCGCCGCCCTGTGCTCCCGGGCCGCCTACCGCCACGTGCAGCGGATCTCCCAGCGTAAACGGGTTGTATACGTAGGAATGAAGGCTTGCAACGCCAAACAGGGCTGACTGATGATGCGGCTCCTCAACGGTATCCCCAGCGGCAAACGCGATCACGTTTGGTTCGAGCTGTAATGTGCCGTCCAGGGATGGAGGTGTTGTCGCCTCATTTTGGACATCGAGGACTTCAGCCATGGGCCAAAGTTTGAAGCCATTCAACGGGTTTCCATTGAGCGCCAGCACTGCCGACGTGGCTGAAGTAGAACTGTGCGATCCGGAAAGCCCCACGATGGTGCAGGTGAAGGCGTTGCCGCTTGACCACGTCAGACCGGTACATGGTGCATTCAGCGCCGAATCCGATGCGCCAGAAATGATGACAGTGCCGTGATACTGGCTCGGAAGCCACAGTGTGCTTCCCGTTGCGTTGTAAGTTCCGTTTACTGTACTCCCTGAACTGGAGAGACCCGAGGCAATGTTGAAGGACTGGTATATCTGCGCGCTGAGTGATACGAGGTGAGGCATACCCTGCTGCCATTGCAGCACCTGAATGGTGTTCGGCCCGGTCGATCCCACCACGTCGAACAAGTATCGCAATGTCTGTGTTCCGGTCTGGGTGTAGGCGGTTGCTTCGAGCCCGTAGCCGGCCATTCCGCCTTGAAACACGTATGTCCCGCTGTTGTGGGGTTTCCGCAACGGAATCGTGACGGATTGAACGCCGCCCGATGACGTACCGACGGCCGTCGGTATCGCGCACTCGTGAAACGTTCCGGCGAAGCAGACCAGGGTGCTTGTAGTGAATGTTCCGCTTGCGATGTTCACATTGAACGTCTGCGAAGTTGTGAACGGCGATACTGTAATCAATGGAGTGTTGATACTGGTGGCCAGTGTTCCCCACGCGCTGGAGACCGGTACCGACGTGCTGATTGTGATGGCCGACGCCGCACCAAGGCCATTTGCGATATTCGATATGCTTCCGATCACCGGCGCCTTCGCGGTGTCAATCAGATACCGCCCAACTCCCTGAGTACCGCTGCCAGTTACGGGACTCGTCTTGATTTGGGTAGATCCCGTGATGCAGCCGGTCAAACACGTTCCAGTAAACGTAGAGGCATCCTCGGCAGTTTGTCCGCCGTAGGCGAAGGTGCCCTCGTCCCCGTAAGCTGTCCAACCTCCCTCGCCATTCACATAGAGATATTCGCCGGCATTGTCTCCGGTTCCGTACTTGTACTGATCTATGTTTAGCGATTCATTGATGCCGGCACTGTTGATCTTCTGCCCCAATCTCTGCAGTGTATGAATTTGCCAACCGTTGCCAGCGCTACCCGAGAACCCATCTGGATACCCGAGTGTCCAACCGGGGGCGGTCGAAACCTGGCCCACATTGGAACAGCCGTGGTTGTGGTTGCCTCCTCCCCATGTGGCAGGTGCCTTATCAAAAAGGCAATAGATAGAAGTGCCTGCCTGAGGCCAGTTGCCGTCAAAGCCTATGTTGAAAATATTCTGGATCGCATATCCCGGATCGTAGTAGAAATCCGTCTGCTGCCCGAGTCTCTTGTCAACGTAATGCAACCCCTGCGCGGTGAATGAGGCCGGTCCGGGGCGCTCAGTCGTCGCGTAGCTTGGATCGGCGACAATGGTCTGATTGCTGGCGCCATTCGCAGCATTCGCGATACCGTTATTGCCAGATCCATTCTGATAGCTGGATGCGACCAGAACGCCTCCCAGGGACTGAGCGCTGATAGATTTGCCGCCAATGGGACCGGCAAAATCCTGCTCGGTCGCGGCATTCAGCGAAGCGCCACCCAATGCAGCAAGTCCCGCGGCAGCGCTCGTCGCGCCCGTCCCTCCTGCCGATACTGGGACAGTGCTCAGGCCGCTGACCGCTGTCCCGTTCGCGCCGTAGTAGGCAATCTGCCCTGTTGAACCGCTACTTACGCTTCCATTCGCGACGCCACTTCCGCACGCAGCGCCCGAGTTCGATATGTACCCAGATGAGTCGACCTGAAGGCAGTACCGGCCGCTCGTTGCTGAGAGACCAGGGAGCTTGATCGCGTTCGCTCCGGAGAAGCTCGCGTAAAGAGCTCCGCCGCTACCGCCATAGATATTGAACGCGGTTCCAGATCCGGATTCGTAATTCACTCGCACAACGCCAGAGGAATTCGAAGCATTGACGTATGTATCGCCGCTGTTCGTGCTCTGGTAAGCCTTAAAGCTATCCAGTCCGCCAGTCGCCGAGTTCAGTGCCCAGTTATTGCTGGCGTCCTTCACCATGTACCACTGACTGTTGCCGTTGAAGTCTTTGTAGGTGAACGAACCCTTCTGGTTAGTTGTCAATCCTGGCCACAGGTAGTAGTCGACCTCCGCATCGGTATTGTTGCGGACTGTCATTGTTCCTGTTGATTGCGCTGTGCTGCCCACCAGAAGCGTGCCGTTGAACTGCGCGTTTCCAGTGCTGCTCACGGTGGCAACTGTCGTCTCGCTTGGGCCGCCCGAACCGAACACAACCCCACCCGTGCCAGAATTGTTGGAACCATTCAGCACCACTGCGCCCGTTCCTGCTGCATTGAGGACTGTCTGATTGTTGGTGCTCGCTTGGCCCTTGTTGTATTGGCCTACCGAGATTCGGTACACGTTGTTTAGTTCGTCCAGTACCTGGTAGTACTGCTCGCCTCCGGTTGCATCACTTAAGCCCATCGTCCATCGGTAACCGTAGTCGGTCTGATATCGATCGAGCAGGCCGCGTTCATTGGCGCTTCCAATCCCGAGCCGATAGTGATTCGTGACTGTGGCATCCTGCTGGCTGCCGTACCAGTCGCCGTTCAGCCCGTTGAAGCTGCGGTGAAACGCGTCGAGGAAACTGTTCCGCGTGCCGCTGTCACTCAACTTGCCAGTGAACATCGTGCCGCCGGTCATCCAGCTGTTGTACGAACTTCCCGCATCCGCTACGACCTGATTTGTCGAGTTCTCATTCCGCAGACCGACGATCGTGTTGTTCTGTGCGTTGGCTCCGAGATGCACGGCAGTCGCGCATCCCTCCACGTCCCCTCCGGTGAAGGAGTTCCCGTCTCCCTGCTGCAGATTGATGCCGATGGTTCCACTGACCGGATTGCCATAGTTCGTCGGGCAGTTGATATGCAACCGCACAAATGTACTCGCGTTCAACCAGTCCGTCGCGGCTGGATTTGTGACCTGGTGACCGATTCCATTGAGCGCGGTCTGAAATCCGCTGATGTGGTTGTCGTAGAAGGTGCCTCCCGTGTAGTTGCCGGTGCCGTCGAGCGTGAGTCCCGTCTGATTCGAGTTGCCAAGCAGATAAAGGCTCTCAAGATCTATCTCCTGCGCGCGATAGGCCGCGATTGCCTGAGTGCTGGGGCTTGAGGATGCCGTGACATTGACGAGGATGTTGTCCAAGTGAAAGCCGAGTGTATCTGCGGAGTAGCTCGGGTCTCCCACCTGCAATGCTGCACCCGCGCCCGAGTAGAGCAGCACCGTGCCACCATGACTGCCGCTTGCATTGCTGGCTCCCCTGAGCGAACATCCTCGGATTGAAACGTTCCTCGTCCCGGTCGTTACAACGATCTGCTTCGGTGTCGAGATCGTCGCGCAAGGAAGCATGATGGTCAGATTCGCTGTTGAAATGGTTAAGTCCGAAGCCATCGAAAGATTGCCGCTGAAATTGCGCGCATCGCATGTGCCGCCGTAAACGCTGCTTATGGCGCCAACGCACGCTTGCAGCTTCGATCCGAAATCTGCGCCAGCGAATTGGTCGACCTGGTACGCTGCTCCCAACTGCCGCGCAGTCAGTGATCCCGTCACGATTCCGCCAGCAAGTGGTACGGCTTGTGAGAAGGCGGAGTCAACGTAGTGCTTGTCCGCGGCCTGCAACGACTGGGTCGGATCTCCGTTCAGGTACAAAGGTCCGGTCAGTTGTCCTCCGGTCGCCGTGAGATTCCCTTGTGCAATCGACTGAATTGCCTGATCGACATATGCTTTGCTTACAGCTTGCACGGCTTGAGCAGCAGGCATGACCTGCGACCGCACTTGACCGATCATCGCTTGTGCCGCTGCCGGCACGACCCAATATTCGGTGCTCGTCGTTCCGTCGCTCATGTGATAGATGGCCGTGTAGAACAAGCCTGCGGGCATTGAGCCAAGGTTTGGAGCGAGATTGACGGTCACGAAGCCGTCGGATCCGATATCCGCCGCGAGCTTGCCGGCAGCTATAGCCTGATTTGACGCAGTGGTGAATGCAGGCCAACTCACCTGCAATGTCCCAGATCCCGGAGATCCATTCGCCAGGTACACCGTTCCTTGCACAGTTGTAGTGTTGATTGCTTGCGCGCGCGCGCCCAATGCCAAGACTGACCAGATGATTCCCCAACAAACAGTGGCGCGTATCAAGCAATTCTGAAAAAGCCTCATAATAAGTGACCCTCTTTTATTGCAGGAGTCTGGACCGCGGTTCACCGGGGCCAGTTGCCTCTGCAGGTTATGTCTCGAAAATCCATCAGAACTCTTCAGTTCGGCTCTGAGGGCTGCTTGTCCAAATCGCGCTAAGAGCAACGCCTCGGAAATTGTTCTCGTCTTGCAATCGGTGCCATTCGCGGAACAATCTTGTGCTCCGCAATTCTTGCGACGCCCAGGGCACTTCGTGCCTCCTGCGACTGTTTTTAGCTTAGCGAAATCGCGCTAAATACCCTGCAAACGGGACCGACGCTTGTCGCGCAATCAATTCAGGTGCTTACAATGAGTGCCCCACGGGGATGCGTTGACATCAGGAAGGCGCCGTCTCTAGCTGCTGACAATCCGCAAAATCAATCGCGGGCTCGATCGTCTACCATTACCGGGTGAGAACTGTCACAGATAATCCAATTCTGGTGGTCCACGGCGGCGCATGGGCAATTCCGGACGACGCTGCCGCTGCACACGAAGCGGGCGTCCGCAGAGCTCTTGAGACAGGCTACTCCGTTCTTACCCGCGGAGGGGCGGCTATCGATGCGGTCCAAGCCGCCGTTACCGTCATGGAGGACGATCCTACTTTCGATGCAGGACGAGGAAGCTTTCTCACCTCTGATGGTCGAGTGCAACTGGATGCTCTGATCATGGATGGTGGACGAATGAAGGCGGGGGGGGTGGCATGCGTAGAGCGCCTAAGGAATCCGATTCAGGCCGCGCGTCTAGTTCTCGAGAAAAGCCCTCACGTGTACTTTGTCGGCTCCGGAGCCGAAGAGTTCGCTCACGCTAATGGCATGCCTCTCATCGATAATTCCGAACTCGTTCTCGATCGCGAGCGCGAAAGACTGAAGCAGGCTAAGCACCGCGAGGCCGCCGGTCTTGCCGACGATACGTTCAGCGGCCTTGAAGATGACAAGAGTCCGGAAACGGCAGTGGCACGCGCCACCGAAACAGAAGAGTTCCAAAGCCATGACACGGTCGGCGCAGTGGCTCTTGACGTTGAAGGCAACCTGGCTGCGGGTACCTCCACAGGAGGCACTCTGAACAAAACGCCAGGCCGCGTCGGGGATTCCTCGCTCATCGGCTGCGGCTGCTACGCCGACAATCTTTCGGCGGCTGTGTCGCTCACGGGCTGGGGAGAACCGATCATGAAGCTCGTTCTCGGAAAGTGGGCCGTTGACCGTGTTGCGGCCGGCACTGCACCCGAACTCGCGACCCGCGAAGCAATGTCGTATCTGTACAGCCGGTTGGGCGGTCGCGGCGGCATCATTCTTCTCGGTCCCGACGGGCGTTTCGGAGTCGCGCACAACACGCCGGCGATGGCCTGGGGTGTCGCAAGAAAGAATTCAGTCGAAACCGGTTTACGCCTCTGATAGCCGATTTGTCATAACATCTAGAACTCCGTCCAACTCAAGCGCGAACCGGAGCCGTTAGAGGATGAATGTCCAACCCTCTTCAGCGACTTCCACGTCGGCTCAATGCCAGAGTCGCTCCAGCGATGCCGAGTCCGAGCAATAGCGCTCCGAGCACTCCTGCATGCTCCTCCGCGAACGCCTCCGCGCTCCAATTTTTGGCGCGACAGTCGAATGCTCCGTGAGCCCCATGATCGCCGGGCAGCGGCTTGTAAAGATTATTCGGCCGATTCGGGTCTTCCCAGCCGTCGTTCTGTTGAGACTCGTAACCGTTCTTAGCCAGGTAATGATCCGCGTACGAGGGTACAAGCTTGTTGCCGAATATGGCTTTCACGACTGACCATGACGCGTACCACTCACGCCGCTCCGGGTGATGCGCAGCGTGATAGATCAGTCGTGCCGCAACCTCGGGTTGATAAATCGGCGGGACTGGTTGCGCCTTACGCGGCAACCGACTCTTCACCCATCCAAACTGAGGCGTGTTGAGCGCAGGCATCTGCACCATCGTGGTCTGCACGTTGCTTCCGTCATGGATAAGCTCCGTGCGCAAGGACGCGAAGAACCCGAGGATCGCATGTTTTGCAGCGCAATATGCTGCCTGCAGCGGAATGCTTCGGTAGGCAAGCGCCGATCCGACATGCACAATCGTCCCGCGGTCTCTGGGCAACATATACTTCAGCGCAGCCAGAGTGCCGTACACGTAGCCCAGGTAGGTCACCTCAGTGACTCGCTTGAACTCCTCAGGCGTCATCTCCTTGATCGGGGAAAAGACCGAGGCCATCGCGTCGTTCACCCATATATCGATAGGCCCGAGCTTTTGCTCTACCTCATCCGCGGCGCGCTGAACCTGAGTCGCATCCGCTACATCGACTGGGAGAATCAGTGCTCTGCCGCCGCACTCTTCTACCTCTCGAGCAGCTGCCTCAAGCCCATCCGTACCGCGTGCAATCAGCCCAATATCTGCTCCACGTTTCGCAAACTCCCGAACGGCCGCGCGTCCGGCACCCGCCGACGCACCCGTGATGACAACGATCTCTCGTCTCTGCACCTGAAGACACCTCTCTTCAGGTTGGGATGCAATTGCGCTCCATCGAGAGACCCGTCGTCTTTTAATTCGAATTCTGCAACCATCCTCGAATCTACGCAAGGACAAGTTTCGGCGTCTCGCCGCGCGTGTCTGCCTCTCTCAGTTCCACGGATATGCTTCGCGTTTCTCCTGGCATGAGGGCGATGTAGTTGTCGGAGTAGATTGCCGGCAAAATCCGATCTCCTGACTTTTCCCTGACTGCCTTTACCCGGATCATCAGAGCAGGTGATTGCCCCGTGTTCTGGACGGTTGCTCTGAGCTGCCACTCATCTCTGTTCCGCCCACCGCTGGAGTTGATTTCGAGCTTCGGCGCGGGCAACTCTCGAATAGCTCTGAAATCGTTCTCCTTCAGTCCTCTCAAGTAGAAGTTGCTCGAAACAGTATCCGATCCGCGCGTGAGCGCCAGGCGCAGAAAGTGAACGGAGGTCAGCCCCGCTGGATAGCTCATCCGAATGCAGGTGGCCGTCGAGTCTTCTGCACTGTCCAGCGTTGCTGTCTTCTGATCAATTCGCTTTCCATCAATGTTCAGAATCTCGACTGATGCCTGCAAGCCTGCTACGTTGCCCGCGCTGTAATTCACCACCTCGATAGTCTCTTCGAGGCTGTTCCATTGGATGTGCAGCGGCTCCGAACCCTTCTTGCAGCCGTAATACGCCGCAGTCGGTTCGAAGTAGTAATCATAGGTCTGCCACACAAACGATGGCCAGCAAGAGTGGCTCATCCACAGCAGGACACCCATCCTGTACTTGCTTTGGGCTTCAAACATTGCGCGATACGTGTCGTAATTTACGAACTGCGCAAGCTTAATCCACTCTTCCGCGCTGTTCGCGCCCCCATAGCTGTTGTCCACGATGGAGCGGAAGGCTGCTCCTCCCATAGCGCCTACAAGACAGAAATCGTGCAACCCCCAATCCAATGCCTGCGGCCACAGCGCTTTCTCCGGCATCATCTGCCGCACGCTCTCGATCGGCGGGATGTTCGGGGCTCCGATCTCGCTGTGCAACTGCTTGTCTGCCACCTGGAAGTAGAACGGTGCAGGGTTCGCCCAGTATGGACCATGTCCACTGACCACCTTGTCCGCGGAACTCGGAATATAGTGCAACAGTGGATGCAGATCTCCCAGGATTTGCCGAAGACCCGACTCGAGCGGTGGCGGCGGGAAGCCTTCATTTCGCCCGCAGTACAGTCCAACCGACGGGTGATTGCGAATCCGCAACACCAGATCCTTGGCATTCTTCAGGAACATTTCGTTGTCATTCGGCTCCGGCCCATCCCACGGATTGGCAAGCCAGAAATCCTGCCACACCATCACGCCATGCCGATCGCATGCCTCGTAGAACGCCTCATCTGGAATTTGGCCCACCCAGTTCCGAATCATGGTGAAGTTCATCTCGCGGTGATATCGGACGGCCGCATCGTACTCGCGAGCACGATAGCGCAGCATCGATTCTGCAAATCCCCAGTTGCCGCCGCGCGCGACAAACTTTCTTCCGTTAACCCAGATCCGCAGATTGCCATCGTCTTCGCTGTACGTCATCTGCCGAATGCCGGTCTTGAACGATTTCGAGTCCAGCACCTTCGAGCCCGCGCGCACGGAAAGCTGCACATCATACAGGTAGGGATCGCCATAACCTGTAGGCCACCACAGCTTCGGATTCTTCACCCGCAGCGCCGGGGTGTTCGACGGCTCCAGCGTGATCGTCTTGCGCTCATTGGCTGCAAGCTTCACCTTCTGCTCGAAGCTGATCTCTCCGATCTGGCCGCGGACAACGCCACTCCATCCATGGGACTGATGATTGACGAGGTCCGCCTGCACCGTCAGCTCGGCGGAAGACACATCGGGCAGGGGCAACTTCGTCGAGACGAACGGATTCTCTATTGTCACCGCATCCGCAATTTCGAGCGCAACGGTACCCCAGATTCCGATGTCCCGACCACGCATCGTGGAGATCCAGTCCCATCCCACTGTGGAATGAAACGTCGGATTATCTGCGCCCAGCCCTCCTCCATTCTTGCTGCAAACCTCATAGGTTTTCTGGTGGACACTTCCGGGATTCGCGTTCTTCTCTATCCGAACGGCCAGTGCATTTACCTTGCCCGGCAGCAGCTTCTCCGTGACATCGAACAGGCCGCGGATGAACCCGCCCTCGATCCGACCCAGTTTCTCGCCATTCAGAAATACATCCGCCTTCCAATCGATTCCATCGAAGTTTAGCCACGCCGTCTGGTGCGCGGTCTTGGCAGGACCGGTGAACTCTGTGCGATACCAGAAATCCGAGTGAAAATAAGAATCAGAGATATGCAGCTGGTTCTGTCCGAAGTTCGGATCGGGGATAGCGCCGATGTTTAGGTACGAAGTCAGCACGGTTCCAGGCACAGTGGCCACGAGCCATTCATCGTCTTTGAAACCGGACTTGGAGACCACCTCGCCGCCATCGTTGATGAAGTTCGCGCGCTGCAATCGCCACGACCCGCCCGCGAGCACCAGCTTCTCGTTTGGCTTGCTCTGAGCGGCGGCCTTCGGCTTTGCGATGAAACCGCCACGCCCGAAGACCTCGATCTCGCTCAGGATGTATCCGTACTCTGTCGCCGGCTTCTCCATGAGCACTCGAACATATCGTCCCGAAGCCGACTGTTCCAGCTTCAAATCATCAACAAGTTCCGAAGATCCGCTCAACGCCTGAATATCGCGCCAGTTCTCCGCATCGTCGGAAACCTGTACCGACCCGCGCGAAGCTCGCGCGATCCAGTGAAGTTTCACATGGTCGAATTCGCATCGAGCGCCCAGATCGACATAAACCCACTCCTCGCCCAGCCCCGCGCTCATCCAGGCGCTTGTAAAGCTGTACGGTCCGCCGATTTCGATCCGCTCATCTCCCTTGAAGAATGCAACTTGCCCGATCCGCCAAGAGGTCCCGAACGCTCCTAAAGCTCCCCGCGTGCCCATTGAACACACGATTCGATAGAACGGGCTCCGGGTTGCAGAATTCAGTTGTACTGTGGGTGTGAAGAAATGATTTGGAGCGCAGAAATCCGGGGGGTATCCAGCCGTCGACGTCGGCTTCGGCGAACCGGCATTACCCGCCTCCTTCCACGTTCGCCCATCTTCTGAGGTCGATATCGTGAATTTGAGCGAACTGGCGGAAGCCGTCATCGGTGACACCACAAAGAACTGAATGCGATCGACCTCCGGGGCAGCTTCGCCGCCAGCAACCTGGATATCGATCTGAGCCGTTGCTCCCAGCACCTCCATGGTGTTCATGGGGCAGTGATCAAGCACGGTCTCGCGCTCGGTTTTCGGCAACGGGCCTCGCGTCCCCTCGGATACAACCACCCATTGCGGCAGCGTCGTGGACTTGATCCCGTCGGTTACGAGCTGAGCCGTGAGGTTGTAATCGTAGCTGCTGGAGTGATACGCCGGCCGTAGCAGTGCGAGGTTCCTGTAGGTCCCGCTGAAGTCCGGAATCAGAATTGGATCGAAGTTCTCACTTGGCTCTCCGGGATATACTCCAATTCCCGCCGTGTATTCAACGGGCTTTACCGCTGCGGCGCTCTTTGCTGTTCCGCCCGGCGCCGTACTTTTGCCCGGGTGCGTAGACTGCGCGAACGCTGAAACTCCATCCACTGCGGCGGCCGCTCCCGCCATCGTCGTTGCCTTCAAAAAATCTCTTCGCGATGTGCTCATACCCTTGCTGAAGTCCTTCCTGTCAGCTCTCATTTCGCTACACGGTCGAGTGAAAGCCTGCTCGGGGGTCATTCTAAATGAATGGTAACGGTCCCATCGTGATCGTGGACTCTCGGAGCTGAGCACTTATCTACGTCATCACCAGTTGGGCTGTACCTAGTGGATCACCGCAGGCGACTTGTGTTTGCAACCGCAGGATCTTCGAAGCACAATCTCGACCGGCAGCACAATCCTATTGCCGGTTTGGGGCAATTCACCGCGCGAGATGCGATCGAGCAGAAGGTTGGCCGCCACTCGTCCCATCTCCTGCGCAGGTTGTCGGACGACCGTGAGCGAAGGCGATGTAAGCTCGGCGAGCTCGAAATCATCGAAGCCCACGACGGCGATGTCTCCCGGAATCTTGATACCCATCGAAACCAATGAGCTTAGCCCGTAGCGTGTTGCAAGTGTGTTTGAGGTGAATACCGCGGTAGGTGCGTCCGCTGCTTTCAGCCTCTCCGAAAGCCAATCGAGCGTGTCTTCACGGGATACGCAACCGAAAAATGCGCACTCCTGAAGTCCGGCGTCCTGAATGGCTCGCCGATACCCCAGAAATCGCGCATTGATCGTGAACAGGTCCCGACTCAGCCCAAGAAAGGCGATCCGCTTATGGCCATGCTCGATAAGGTGTTCTGTAATCCGGTGGGCACCGGCCGTGTTTTGGACCAGCACCGTATCGAATTGCTGATCCGGCACGGGCCGATCGAACGCAACTACAGGTGTTTTGCCGAAGAAAGCGCGCGTCAGCCGATTCTGCCGAAATCGCGCAGGTATCAGAACCAGACCATCCACGTGTCGCTGAAGCATGCGTTCCGCTTCGGCAAACTCCAGATCAGGATCCTCATTCGAAGTTGTAATGATGACGGAGAAACCCTGTTCCTTCGCCACCGTCGTGACTGCGTGCGCACAATTTGCGAAAAACGAGTCGTACAGGTATGGAATGATCAGCCCAATTGAATTGGTCCGCTGTCCGCGAAAAGCGCGCGCAAGTTCATTTGGCCTGTAGCGCAACTGCTCCACCGCAGTCCGCACCCGACGAGCCGTTTCTTCTGTTACGCCGGCTGAACCGCTCAGGAAGCGCGAAACGGTCATTGTTCCAACGCCCGCCAGCCTCGCCACGTCGCTCATTGTTGGCTTGTTGTGGATCGAGCGCTGCTTCCTGCTGCCCTTAGGGTTAGGGGCAGGGTGACTCTTGCCAGTATCGGTCAACTCGATTGCTCCAGGCCTGTGCACATTCAACTGTTTTTGGCTTGAGCAATATGTTACCGGGTCCCGCGACGAAAGTGTCCAGCACTTTCGGGGCGCGCTACAGACAAGGTTCCGCCGGTCTCGAGGCGAGCTGCATCAGAACAGGCGTGCCAGTTTTTCCAGAGAAGCCTCCCATAACATCGCGTAATGAGCATGCTCGATCTCATCCAGTCCGACGTGGGTGAGGTGCACCGTGGTGCGCCCAAAGTTGCCCACCAGCCGGATCCTCACCAGCGACCAAGTTGTCTCATCAAAGCTGTCTCGTCCCCAGGCGAACTGAATCTTTCCTCTCCTCAGCACCTTGTACGAGCCAACAAACCGCTCCTCACGCCCGTTCCGTAGGTTGTAGCTCACTACGAAGCAATCTGGCCCCATGGTCACGGACATACTTCCGGGCAGTGCATTGGGGGCTACAAGCCATGCGTCGATGTATTCAGGTACCGTAAGTGCCTGGAACAGTCTGCTTCGATCCGCATTCACGCTCTTCTGGATGTGCACTCCGGTCCCAAGCTCGAAAGCCGGCCGCCGTACCAACTCCAGAGGCAATCGCTCATAGCGAGCTACTAACTCACTTGTACTCATCTCTCAGACCTCTGCTCAACGTTTGGATCTTCGGTGCCGCTAGGATTTCAGTGCCGATCTGGTGACGCTCCGCTTCGTTCGAAGTAACAGAGAATTGAACAACGGTCTTCACTACAACTCTCTGAACGCTGCATAACATTTCGATCCGGCTTACTGATTTGACAACAGCAGGACTCCCGATTTTCGCCATAGTGACTGTCTGCCGATGAAATGTTACGGACCGCCTTAGAATGATGACGATCGGGTTGAAGCTCTGCGCTCATCACCTGCGGCTGAGATGTCTCCGAAGCGGGCCATCAGATTCGCCAGTAGGAAAAATCCGCCCTGCGTGTACTCCCTCCTCCGGATAAGACAGAGCAAAATTGGGGAATTCTTTTCCACCGTTCGGATACCGGACAAACTCCAGTTGCTGTCTGTGGGTTGCAACCCAGTCAGCTGCTTTTTCGTTCAGGCTTTTAATTCGGGCTGGATCGAGCACTTTTTCCAAAGCGCGAAGATCGTTCTGGACCATCTTTGTGCCGGCTTCACCACCCTGCAACGCCGCGATCTGGAAATGCAAGTATGCAGTCTCGGCGTCCTTTGAAGCTCCGCGCCCATCGCGATACAAAACGCCCAGCACCACTGTTGATTTCCAGAACCCTTGTGACGACGCATCTTGCAGTAATCCGATCGCTTCGGTTGGCGACGACGTAAACTCGGGCTTTCTTACTAATCTCAATGCAAGCTCGTGCCTCGCCGCTACGTAGCCGCTCTTCGCTGCATCACGCAACAGCTTGAGGCCCCGCTCCTGCTGGCTTTCGTCAGATTGCCGCAGCAGCAGGATTCCGAGTGAGAGCTCAGCTTGCGGATCATGCCTCTTTGCTGCAACCTCGAGCCAATGCCTTGCCTGATCAGGGTCCTTTTGTACGCCGACACCGAAATAGTAGGCGTCAGCTAAAAAGTAGGCCCCTGCTCCGCTGCCCTTCTCGGCGGCCTCACGGAACAGTTTGGTCGCAAACTCGGGGTCTTTACGTACCCCGCTACCCCACGTGTAGGCCACCCCGAGATTTACTTTCGCCGCTACTGAGCCTGATGCTACTGCCCGTTGAAACCAGAGCGCAGCCCGCGCAGGATCTCGTTCGACACCGACACCCGCTTCATAGAAGAACCCGATCTGCAGTTGGGCGCCCGGATCGCCGGAGTTTGCTGCCTTCTCATACCAATAGGCAGCCTGCTTCTCATCCCTACTCACACCGCGACCTTCGAAGTACGCACCCGCAAGCTCGATCTCCTGCTGAATCGAGCCTTTCTCCGCGCTAGCTTG